>Ga0224512_10000145_pt1 | contig 76456 bp, 57 predicted proteins | sample SF_May12_sed_USG_4_FD_169103 | JGI IMG/M metagenome (GOLD analysis project Ga0224512, IMG submission 169103) | Sediment microbial communities from San Francisco Bay, California, United States - SF_May12_sed_USGS_13 | ecosystem: Environmental > Aquatic > Marine > Sediment | place: USA... | reverse complement strand
CAGTGATGTCAGTCGCATTGAAGACATGCTGGCCAATCGCGTGCCCCGCACCGTCGAGTTGTACGAGCCAGAGGGGTGTGAGCCCGGCGACATGCACTTCATGATCTACAGCTTTGATGCGCCTCTGGTCCTGTCGGAAGCTTTGCCCGTCCTGGAGGACATGGGTGTTCTCGTCTACACGGAACACCCGTATGAACTCAAGCTGCGTTCGGGCGACCCGTTCTGGATCCAGGATTTTCATCTGCGCCACGAAGGCGGCGCGGCGCTCGATCTCAAAACTGTCGCCAGGAAATTCGAAGACTGCTTTATGCAGGTATTGGCAGGCCATGCCGAGACCGACGGACTGCAACGTTTGATTCTCGGAGCCGAGCTCGACTGGCGGCAAACGTCGCTGTTGCGCTGTTACGCGAAGTATTTGCAACAACTCGGCCTTCCGTTCAGCCAGGCGTACATGGAGGACGTGCTCTTCGCGCATTCCGGATTCGTACGCCAATTGATCGATCTGTTCGAGACGCAGTTTGATCCTTCTATTTCGAAGGCAAAACGAAATCGCGAGACCTCGACAAAAGAGCAGGCTGTGCGTCGCGCCGTTGCCAGAGCGCGCAATGTCGACGAGGATCGCATTTTGGCGGCATTCGCCGGAGCCGTCAGCGCGACGCTGAGAAGCAATTATTTCCAAAGCGACAGCGACGGCAACGCCAAGCCATATATCTCGATCAAACTGGACCCGTCGCGGCTGCGCGAGGTGCCTTTGCCGAAACCCAAGTACGAGATCTTCGTGTTCTCGCCGGACGTCGAAGGCGTGCATTTACGCGGCGGCGACATTGCGCGCGGCGGACTTCGCTGGTCCGACCGGCGGGAAGATTTTCGAACCGAAGTTCTCGGTCTGATGAAAGCCCAGGTCGTAAAGAACACCGTCATTGTGCCCACCGGTGCAAAAGGCGGATTCTTCCCGAAACGCCTGCCCGATGGAGATCGCAACGCGATATTGCAGACAGCAATCGAGTGCTACAAAACATTTGTCTGTGGACTTCTCGACATCACGGATAACGTGATCGACGGCAAGGTTGTCACACCGAAGGGCGTCGTGCGTCGCGACGGAGAAGATCCGTATCTCGTCGTCGCCGCCGACAAAGGTACGGCAACATTCTCCGATATCGCCAACGAGATTTCGGCCAGTTATAACTTCTGGCTCGACGATGCCTTTGCATCAGGCGGATCGGCTGGCTACGACCACAAGAAGATGGGCATTACCGCACGTGGCGCCTGGGAAGCCGTCAAGCGGCATTTCCGTGAACTCGGCGTCAATGTACAAAAAGACCCGTTCACTGTCGCCGGTATCGGCGATATGAGTGGCGATGTCTTTGGCAACGGCATGTTGCTGTCCCGCAAGATTCGCCTGGTTGCCGCTTTCAATCACATGCACATTTTTCTGGATCCCGATCCGGACATGAAAGCGAGCTTCCGTGAGCGCCAGCGGTTGTTCAAACAGCCCGGAACGGGTTGGGGCGATTATGACGAGAGCCTTATTTCCAAAGGTGGCGGCGTGTTTTCCCGACAAGCGAAGACGATTCGACTGAGCGGCGAAGCACGCAAGTTACTCGGTACGGACGAGCGCTCGATGCAACCCGATCAAGTGATCCGCGCGATACTGCGCATGCAGGTTGACCTGCTTTGGAATGGGGGCATCGGCACCTACGTCAAAGCGAGCAGTGAAAGTCACGCCGACGTTGGAGATCGCACCAACGACGGTGTCCGCGTTAACGCAGACAAGCTCGGATGCAAAGTCGTCGGCGAAGGTGGCAATCTCGGACTGACACAGTTGGCGCGCATCGAATACGCCCAGCACGGTGGACGTATCAATACTGACTTCATCGATAATTCCGCCGGAGTCGACAGCTCGGACCGTGAAGTCAACATCAAGATCCTGCTCAGTGACGTTGCCAAATCCACGAATATGTCGCGCAAAAAGCGCAATGACCTCCTCGCATCGATGACCGACGACGTCGCCAAGCTCGTACTGCGCAATAATTATTTGCAGACGCAGGCGATCAGCATGAGCGAGGTCAGGTCTGTCGACCGCACAGATGAGGTGGCGAGGCTCATTGCGAACCTGGAGAAGACGGGCCTGCTCGATCGTGACCTCGAGTACCTGCCCGACGAAGCAGAAATTGAGGATCGACGCATCCGCAAGCAGGGTTTCACACGACCGGAACTCGCCGTCGTACTGAGCTACGCCAAGATCGATCTTTACAACGGCCTGATAGCATCCGGTGAAACGCTCGAAGATTTCCTGGTCGTTGATCCCCTCAGGTATTTCCCTACGGTCTTGCGGCGTCGCTTCCTGGAGTTCATTCCTGGTCACCGTCTGAGCCGGCAGATCCTCGCCACGCTGATAGCGAATGACCTCGTCAATCGCATGGGGCCTTCATTCGTCAAGCGCATTCAGATAGACACCGGCGCCGACATTGTCACCATCGCGCGAGCCTACACGGTCGCTCGCCAGATCTGTCAGGCCGGCTCGCTACTCAAGACCATCGAAGACCTCGACTACGAAATTCCGGCGACAGCCCAGGTCACATTGATGTTCGAGATCAGTCGATCGCTGCGCCATGCGTGCTACTGGCTGATTGAGCGCTTTGGCGAGACACTTGCCATCGAGCCTGCTGTCGATCGCCTGCAATCCAACATGGCAACTGTTTACGCGCGGACCGGTGGAATCATGTCGACGGCAGCTCGTTCACGGCACCAGAATGCGGCGCATTTGTATATGGAAATGGGCGTCTCGGAAAAACTCTCCCATCGGATGTCGGCTTTGTTGCTGACGCGACCCGCGCTCGACATGGCCGATCTGGCGACAATCTACAAACCCGACGTGATTGATTTTGCCAAACTGTACGCAGCGACGAACGAAAAACTCGGCCTCTACTGGCTGCATGTTTGCGCAGAAGATCTCAAGGTCGACGACCGCTGGCAGGCGATAGCCAGAAGCAAACTCCGTGACGAATTCTTCTGGATGCGGCGCGAACTCGCCGAGCACATAATGCGCAAGCGCGGCAAACGCAGTGTGACAGCGGCTGTCGACAATTGGCTCGAAAAACGCAGCGCCCGGGTCGCGCGATTTACCGGCATGATGGAAGAAATGAAACTACGCGAATCGATCGATTTTGCTACGCTCACGGTTGCCGCGAGCGAACTGCGCGACCTCATCGAAACCTGACCAGATTATAATTTTTTAGACTCACTGAATCGGAGAACTCATGGCGGGCAAGCTCGTAATGTGTCGTCACGGCCAGAGTGACTGGAACCTGAAGAACCTGTTCACGGGCTGGACTGACGTTGACCTGACGGAAAAAGGCATTCAGGAAGCCATCGACGCGGGACAACTGCTCAACGAACTCGGCTACACCTTCGACGTTGCATATACCTCGGTTCTGAAGCGCGCAATCCGCACACTGTGGCTGATGCTCGACGAGATGGACCGTATGTGGATTCCGGTCGTTCGTGACTGGCGTTTGAACGAGCGCCACTATGGCGCATTGCAGGGTTTGAACAAGAGCGAAACCGCGGCGAAATACGGTGATGAGCAGGTACACATCTGGCGACGCAGCTACGATATTCCGCCACCCGAACTCGACGTCGATGACGAACGCCATCCATCGCACGATCCCCGCTACGCCGGCATCGAGGATCTGCCAGCTACGGAATCGCTGGCGACAACACTCGACCGCGTCGTGCCTTGCTGGAACGAAAAGATTGCGCCGGACCTGCGCGCCGGTAAAGACGTGCTGATTGCCGCACACGGCAACAGCCTGCGCGCACTTGTCAAGATGTTAGATAATGTGTCGGATGAGGAGATCACCGGTTTCAACATTCCGACCGGCATTCCGCTGGCTTACGAACTCGACGAAGAACTCAGGCCAATTTCAAGTGAGTTTCTTGGCGATGCGGAGGCGATTGCCAAAGCCGCAGCAGCCGTCGCCGCGCAGGGCAAGGCCGGATGATGTATTCGCTCGGCGAACTGACGCCCGATTATGATGGAGATGCGCATTTCATCGCTGACAATGCGACAGTTATTGGTGATGTCCGGCTGGGGTCATCGGCCAGCGTCTGGTTCTGCAGTGTCCTGCGCGGTGATAATGACAGGATCGACGTTGGCGAGGGCAGTAATATCCAGGACGGCTGCGTGCTGCACACGGATCCCGGCTTCCCGCTGAGCATTGGCAGGAACGTTACAGTCGGGCACCGCGTGATGCTGCACGGTTGCACGATCGGCAACAATTCACTTATCGGGATTGGCAGCACGATCCTGAATGGCGCAGTAATCGGCGACAACTGTCTGGTGGGCGCCAACTCACTGGTCACCCAAGGAAAATCGTTTCCTGACGGATCACTGATTCTGGGCGCGCCCGCCAAAGCCGTCCGTCAGCTCAGTGAGCAGGAAATCGCCCGCAATACGGAATCGGCGGATCACTACGTTGAAAACGCCGCGCGATACCTTGCCCAACTGCGGCCGCTCAGGTAGCTGACGCGCTCGCCCGCCAGACATCTGCCGGACATCAGACCTGCAAACGCGGATCGGACCGGTCGTTTCGCTCTTTTTCGATGACACGCACCAGTCCTTCCTGCACGGTCGATGCCACCAACTGACCGTCTTCGGTGAACAACTGTCCCCGCGCCAGACCGCGGGCACCTGATGCGTTCGGACTATCCATCGAGTACAGCAGCCAGCGGTCGATTCTGACATCGCGATGAAACCACAATGCGTGGTCGAGACTGGCCATGATGACCTTGCCGCGACCGAACGGCAGCCCATGCGGCAAGGTGCTTGTGCCGAGCAATTCATAGTCAGACACGTAGGCCAGCAGATTCTGATGCAAGGCGAGATCGTCGGGCAGCTGGTCGACGGTTCGAATCCAGACGTGTTTGACCGGGTCCTGAGGCTCTGCCGCAACCAGATTGACCGGTTCCACCGGGCGAAAATCGAATGGCCGTTTGGCCGTCATGAATCGACGCATTTTCTCGGGCAAGGATTGCAGGTGCTCCGACGCTACGTCCGCGATGTCTTTCAGCCCGTCGGGACCGGGCACGTCGGGCATGGCAGCCTGGTGATCGAGGCCAGGCTCGGGGTTCTGAAATGATGCAGCAAGATTGAAAATCGGCCGGCCATGCTGGATGGCGACAACACGACGATTGGAGAAACTGCCGCCGTCGCGTGCTCGGTCAACTTCGTAGATGATCGGCGCCTTCATGTCGCCGCGACGCAGGAAGTACGCATGCAGGGAATGCGCGACCCGGTCTTCGACCGTGTGTTGTGCCGCGGACAGCGCCTGGCCGAGAACCTGCCCACCGAATACCTGGGCGCTGCCGATATCGCGACTGTCGCCGCGAAAGATATTCTCCTCAATTCGCTCCAGCTTGAGAAGTGCGATCAGGTCATCGAGTACCGGATGCATGATCGGCTAAGAGCCGGCGCGTCCGCCGTCGACTCGCAGACCTGTGCCGCTGACAAACGCTGCATCATCGCTCGCAAGAAACAGCGCAACTTTGGCCACATCGACTGGCTCGCCGAGGCGGCTCGCAGCAGATTGGCTGATGCAGTAATCGCGCAGCGCCATGTCTTTCTTGAACGCGTCGCGGCTGACAGGCGTCATGATTGCCCCGGGTTGTATGTAGTTGGCCGTGATGCCGAACTTGCCCGTATCCGCACCGAGCGCACGCGTCAATGCGGCCAGGTCGCCCTCAGATCTGGCGAATGCTTCGGCACCATCGGTCGCGAACACACTGCGCAGAAATCCAATATTGATAATGCGCCCTGTCGGGCTCATCTTCAGATAGGGCAGTGCAGATCGGCAAATCGACATGACCAGACCCGCACGTTGCTCGAGCAGTTGTTCGAGCAGGGCATCGCCGTCGCTCAGCGGGGCCTTGACATGCGTTGGAAACTCACTGACCAGGATGTCGATACCGCCCAGTTTTTCGGCGGCTTCCTCGATCAGTGCCGGCATGCGTGCAGCGTCTTTGAGGTTGGCGGTATGCCCTTCGATGCCCTTGACGGACTCGAATTGCTGTTCGACGCCGCTGTTTATCGTGTCGACGGCAAGCACGGTAGCGCCATGCTTAACGAGTGTGCGCGATATGGCTTCGCCAATACCGCTCGCCGCACTGGTGACGACTGCTTTCAGACCGTAGAGACGAAGGGGATCGCCCATGATGACTCCAGCTATTCGGAGAGTTGATAGTCAGTGAATTGCTTGCGCAATTCAATCTTCTTGATCTTGCCGGTCGCCGTGTGCGGTAGCTCGTCGATGAATTCGACGTCGTTCGGAATCCACCAGGTGGCGACTTTACCCTGATACCAGGCCAGCAATTCCTCCTTGCTGACATCCGCGCCTTCGGCACGGACGACTATGAGCAGAGGGCGTTCGGTCCACTTCGGGTGAGCGACACCGATAACAGCCGCCTCGGCAACCGCGGGATGGCCCATTATCGTGTTTTCGAGTTCGATCGAGCTGATCCATTCACCGCCGGATTTTATGACATCCTTGGTGCGATCGGTGATCGCCATATAGCCTTCCGGGTCGATGGTCGCGACGTCGCCCGTGTCGAACCAGCCGTCATCCGTGTGCGAGCCTGCAGCACCTTCGAGTTTGAAGTAATCGCTGCATATCCATGGTCCACGCACCTGCAGTGCACCGTAGGCGACACCGTCCCACGGCAACTCTGCCCCTGCGTCGTCGACGATACGCAATTCGCAGCCGAACAAACCGCGCCCGGCCTTCGTGCCCAGATCAAGTTGCTCTTCCTCTGACAGCGACTCCAGACCGGCCTTCAGGCAGTTCGCCGCACCCAGTGGACTCGTTTCCGTCATCCCCCAGCCCTGACGAAGTTCGACACCGTGCTGGTCGCGAAATGCTTCGATCATCGCTCGCGGCACGGCTGCTCCACCGACCAGCGTCCTTTTCAACTTGTCGAGGCGTTTGCCGGTTTTTTCGGTGTACTGCAGCAGTCCGAGCCAAACCGTCGGAACACCCAGCGCCAGCGTCACATCCTCGCTGTCGAGCAAGTCGCACAGTACTTCGCCGTCGCCCATTTTCGGTCCCGGGAAGACCAGCTTTGCCCCGACGATAAATGACGAGTACGGGATGCCCCAGGCATTGACGTGAAACAACGGCACGACCGGCAGAACCGTGTCATGGCTGGACAGGTTGATGATGTCCGGCGCGACGGACGCGTAGGCGTGCAAAACGGTCGAACGATGGTCGTATAACACGCCCTTCGGGTCACCGGTCGTGCCCGACGTGTAACACAACGCCGAGGCTGCACGTTCATCCAGCTGCGGCCAGGTGAATTCGGGCGACTCTGCGCCTATCAACGTTTCGTAACAAAGCACGTTCGGCAGCGATGTCTCAGGCATATTTGCCTCGTCCGTCAGGACGACGAAGCCCTTGACGCCGGAGATTTTGTCAGCGATCGCCTCGAGCAGCGGCACGAACATCACATCGGTGAAGATCCAGCGATCCTCGGCGTGGTTGATGATGAACACGAGTTGCTCCGGGAACAGCCGCGGGTTGATCGTATGGCAGACATACCCGGAGCCACTGACCGCGTAATAGGCTTCGAGATGCCGGTAATCATTCCAGGCGAGTGTCGCCACCCGGTCGCCCTGCTGCAGTCCGAGCTTGTCCAGCGCATTCGCGAGTTGTCTTGCGCGATCGATACATTGACTGTAGGTATAGCGATGCCGTGGATTGTCGGCAGTCACCGAGACTATTTCGCGACCGCCGTGGTATCTGGCGCCGTGTTCCGCGATCGATGAGATCAGTAACGGCGTGTTCATCATCAAGCCTTGCATAACATCTATTCCCCGGTTCGATTGAAATCCGGACAATTTAACAGAAATCCGCTGCTTATCGAGTATCTAGGCACATTCCGAAGCTGCCCAACAGGCAAATATTCGGGCAATACATGCTATCCTCTGCCCAACATTTAACGCCTTAGGTAAAGGGTGAAAAGGGGGAACAATGATTAGGGATCTTCGATCGTCAATTCAGCGTGTATCGATCATTGGCACGATTTTGCCAATGGCGGTTGCCGGGCTCATCCTGGGCATTTCAGCCAACGCGCAGGAACAAAGGACCGCGGGCATTTTTGAAGAAATCGTCGTTGTCGCGCAAAAGCGTGAACAGAACATCATGGAGGTTCCGGTTGCGGTTACCGCGGTGACAGGTGCCGAGATCCAGGCGTCGGGCATCAAGGACGTGTTCGATCTGCAGCAGAACGTCCCGAGCCTGATCGTGGGTCAAAGTCAGTCGGCGACAACCTCCAACTTTCAGATTCGATCAGTCGGCAGTACTGCAAATAACTTCGGCGTCGAGTCATCGGTTGGCCTGTACGTCGACGGTGTCTACCGCTCACGTCAGAGCTCAATGATCAATGACCTCGTCGATATCGAGGCGGTCGAAGTGCTCCGCGGTCCGCAGGGAACGCTGTTTGGCAAGAATACGCCAGCGGGCGCTGTTACCGTTCGCTCGGTGCGACCAAGTCAGGACCGTGACGCATTCGTCGAGGCGACCGCAGGCGATCTCGGCTTGCTCAAGATCAGTGCGGCAGCCAACATTCCAATCAATGACAGTATTGCTTTTCGCGGCACAGTTTTCTCCACCCAGCGCGACGGCTATGTCGACGACTTCAACTTTGGCGATGACGCACACAATGATCGCGACCGTTACGGCGTTCGGTTGCAGCTCGCTAACGACGCTGGCGAAGACCTCAACTGGCGCCTGATCGCGGATTACGCGGAGATCGACGAAATCTGTTGCGTTGCCGTCACGCGCGTCGACAACATTATCTCCCAGGCCAGCGACTTCAGCGCGCCCGGCGGTTCAGGCCTCATTTTCGGCACGGATTTCTCGATCTTCCTGCTCGGCGGCACGGTGTTTACCGACTATCCCTACCCGCCGGGATTTCTTGAGTCGTTCGAGGGCCTCCCTGTTTGCGACCCGGTGGGCGTTCCCTGCTTCTTCGGACCGCTGCCAGGCCGGATACTGCCGGGCGGCAGCTTCCAGCAGGGCGTCGGCTTCGACGAGTATACGTCGGCGGCCAACTTCCTCCCGGTATCGCAAAACGAGGACTCGGGGCTGTCATTCGAGCTCAATAACACCTTCGATAACGGCATGACATTTACGTCGGTTTCAGCCTACCGCGCATTCGACTCCTTCGATTTCGTCGACATCGATTTTACCGACGCGCCGGTACTGGACCGGATCAACGATTCCACGCAAGACTCGTTCTCGCAGGAATTTCGCCTCGCTGGCGAATTTGGCAACGGTCACAACTACGTGCTCGGTGCCTACTATTTCGAACAGGAAATCGTGAACCGGAAGACGACCAACGACGCCGGGCTGATATCCGCGTTGCTGACAACGGATCCCAGGGTCGTGGCATTGCAGGACATCGTTAACGGCGTCGCCGAGGTCTTCGGGGCTGCCGGCTTTCAACCGGCAGGGCTCCCGGCCGTGCTGCCAGGGTCGACAGCGCTCGACGTGACCACGCAGAATCATGACAGCTGGGCCCTGTTCGCACAGACTGACCTCGCGCTTGGAGACGACTTCGTCCTGACACTGGGCGCCCGCTACACCGACGAGCAAAAGGACATTGACGCTGTCTACACCTCGGCCCCGCTTCCCACGGGCACGCCACGCCCGGATTTCACCACCGTGGCGATTCTCGGCTGCTCGCTGGAGCCGACGTGTGCACCATTCCTGCCGCCCGGCTCACCGACGTTCGATCCACTCAATCCAACCGCGTCGCTGCCGTTTTTCGCGCCATTATTCACCCCGGGCTGGGGCGTATTCGCGTTTGACCCGCTGGCGCCACGAGACCCGCTCAAAGACTCGCTGACAGACGACCAGGTAACCGGCACGGCAAAACTGACCTGGTTCGCGAGCGACACCACGATGTTCTACGCCTCGTACGCAACCGGCTACAAGTCCGGCGGTACCAACGATGACAGGATCGCGCCGGTCTTTGACCAGGTCTTCGGTCCCGAAACATCCGAATCGATCGAAATCGGTTTCAAGGGTGACCTCGGTCCGGTGCGACTCAGCGTCGCGATCTATGACACGCAGTACGAAGACTTCCAGGCGAATTCGTTCACCGGTACAGGCTTCAATCTGCAGAACGCAGGTGACCTGGATACCCAGGGCATTGAAGTCGAGTTCATTTGGCGTCCGTTCGAGTCCACGGAGATCCAGGGCTATTACGCGAAGAACGAAGGTGAATACAAGTCGTTCGAAAACGGTACCTGTCGAGATGCGTTCGTGTTCCACACCGGAGAATCGGATCCAGGCCTGCAGCCCAGCGCCAATCCGTTCCTCGCGGAGCGCTGCGATCGATCAGGCGATGTCCTGCCGTACAATCCCGAGGATCAGGTCTTCATCGCTCTGACCCAGGATATCGAGGTCGGCAACAACACGATGTTCTTCCGCGGCGAGTTTTCGCACTACTCCTCGCAGTTCACCGACGGTGACGTGGACCCGTTCACGCGGCAGGCTGGTGTTGACCTGATCAATTTGCGCATAGGCTACAACTGGACTGACTTCAACTCGGAGGTGACCTTGTGGGGACGCAATATCACCGACGAGCGCTGGTATCACGGATCTTTCGATGCCCCGGCGCAGGAGGGTCATATGAACTCCTACCCGTCGGACCCTTCGAGCTGGGGAATTACGTTCCGCAAGAACTTCGACTAGAGCCATCGCAACAGACGCGCTCAGAATCGCGCTGTGCCAGATCGCCCCGATCTGGCTACAGCGCGACGCGACGCTCGGGAAGGTTGCAGACTGGATCGACCGCAGTGCCAGGGAAAATTGTGAGCTGATCATCTTCGGCGAAGCACTCGTCCCGGTATATCCATTCTGGGTCGAGCGCACCTCTGGCGCCGAGTTCGAGTCCGCGCTGCAAAAGTCGCTATATGCACACTATGTCAGTCAAGCCGTGTGCACAGAGGATGGCGACCTCGACATCGTCTGTCAGGCCGCCGCCCTGTACGCTCAAGGTGAGGATCTGCATGTCGCGATCTGGCCAGGCAACCTGCGCAACACCGAGGACGTCACCCGCCACATAGCGCGTGAGAGCCGCTCGTTCGTCGCGTCAGTATCGGGCCTGATGCGACGACAGGATATTGCTGATCAGCTGCCTCACGCCGAGCTGTTGCGCGAGGTAGCAGACGACATCATGGCCAACGGCGGCTCTTGCCTGGCGGCACCGAACGGCGACTGGATACTGCAACCGGAGATCGACACAGAGTCATTGCGAGTCGCAGAAATCGAGCATCGCCTGGTGCTCGAAGAGCGCCATAGCCTCGATGTTGCCGGCCACTACTCGCGGCCGGACGTCACACGATTGATTGTCAATCGAAAACGCCAGACGACGGCGGAATTTGTTGATTGAGCTGGAGAAGAGCATGCGCATACTGATAGTGGCCCTCATTCTTGCCGCTGGCAGCGCCGCCGCGCAATTGCCTGACGGATATTGGACGACGGATCGGACGCGAGGCATCCTCGATGCTACGCTGAGCGTCACGCTCGACCCTGACCTCGACCATCTGAGCAAAGCCGAACAGCAGGCAGTGATCGAGTTGCTCGCCGCCGGTCAGGTTATGAACGACTTGTACGAGGCGCAACGCCATCGCCAGGCAACGGCTGCCAGACAGGCGTTACTCCAACTGCACGAGGACAGCGGCGAATCCGTCGCGACAGGAAATCTTCTCGATCTCTGGTATCTGTCCAAGGGGCCCATTGCGACCACGCTGGAAAATGAAAGGCTGGCGTTCGTGCCGGTCGACCCGGAGCAGCCTGGCAAAACGGTCTACCCGGACGGTCTGACGCGTGATGAAATTGACCGCTATCTTGCAGAGAACCCCTCAGCTTCTGCCGACTTGCTCAGCGTACGCAGTGTCGTGCGTCGTGCGACAGCAAGCAATCTTGCAGCCGACACGTCGCAGCTCGATCGCTTTCCCGGCATCGATGCTTTACATCTCGGGCTACGTGAAAAACTCGAGTCTCTCGAACGGAATTCGGAATCGCTGTATGCGGTGCCCTACGCGCTGGCTTACGCGCCGCAACTCGCCGTGGTCAGAAAACACCTGGTTGCCGCTGCCGATTTGTTGCGGACCGAATCGCCCGACTTCGCCGCCTATCTCGACAACAAGGGGCGTGATTTGTTGAGCAGCAACTACGAGTCGGGCGATGCTTCCTGGGTGAGTGGTGATTTCGATGGATTAAACATACAAATCGGCAGCTACGAAACGTATGACGACAGCTTGTTCGGCGTGAAGGCGTTCTTTAGCGCCAGCGTCCTCGCACGCGACGAGGAAAAAAGCCGCGCACTGGAAAGCGCGATCGCGGGCCTGCAGGCAATCGAAGACTCACTGCCGTACGAGCATCAGAAGATGGTCAATACGCGACTGCCCGTCGGCGTCTACAACGTCATTGCGGACTTCGGGCAGGCGCGCGGAGCGAACACGGCCACGATACTGCCCAACGATGCCGATTATTCGCGCAAGTACGGCAGGACCATTCTGCTGCGCAACAACATCATGACGAATCCTGATATTTTCGCTGACCGAAAGAAACGCTTCGATGCCGTGATTGATGCCTGTTGCCGCAATCATCTGTCGTCCGAAGGCGGCTTCAATCGCACGCTGTGGCACGAGATCGGCCACTATCTCGGAGTGAGCAAGACAGCGGATGGTCGCGACCTCGACAGTGCCCTTGCGGACCTGTCCGACCTGTATGAAGAATTGAAATCGGACCTTGTGTCACTGTTTGCCACACCAGCGCTGCGTCGGGCCGGCTACTATGACGATGCCGGTATGCGTGCCGTTTATGCCAGCGGCATACGCCGCACGCTGCAGGTTGTCCGGCCGCGTGCCGAACAGCCGTATCAGAACATGCAGCTCATGCAATTCAATTTCTATATGGAAAACGGCCTGATAGGACCAGACCCGGAATCAGGACTGCTGGTCATCAACTACAGTCGCTATCACGATGTCGTGACTGAGCTGCTGCGGCGAGTCCTGCAGATTCAATACGCCGGGGATCGGGCCAGGGCCCAGGCGTTCGTCGAACGCTGGGCTTACTGGGACGACGATTTGCACGGCGGCCTCGCCGGGCGCATGCTCGGCACCGACGCCTATCGGCGCACAATGGTGCGCTACAAGGCGCTGTCCGGCGAATAGCAAGAGGCTGATCGAATGACTGGTATCTACTCAAACATTCTGCAGACCATCGGCAACACGCCGATCGTCAAGCTGAACAAGATTGGTCCCGGCAATGTCAACCTGTTCGTCAAGATCGAGTCGTTCAATCCAATGGGGTCCGTCAAGGACCGGCTCGCGCTTGGCGTCATCGAGGACGCAGAGCAAAGTGGCGCATTGCAGCCCGGGCAGACCGTTATCGAAGCGACCAGTGGCAATACCGGCATCGGCCTGGCGATGGTCTGTGCCCAGAAGGGCTACCCGCTCGTCGTTACCATGGCCGAAAGTTTCAGCCTCGAACGCCGCAGGATGATGCGCTTTCTCGGCGCCAAAGTCGTACTCACGCCCGCGGCATTGAAAGGCAGCGGGATGCTGGCAAAAGCCGTCGAACTCGCGGACCAGCACGGCTGGTTTCTCGTGCGGCAGTTCGAGAACGAGGCGAATGCCAACGCACATTCGCGCACGACAGCGCCCGAAATTTTGCGGGCGTTCGATGGCATCAGTCTCGACTACTGGGTGACGGGGTTCGGTACCGGCGGAACACTGAAAGGTGTATCCCGCGTACTCAAGGAAAAAAGCCCCGCGACGAAAGTCATCGTTTGCGAACCCGACAATTCACCGATACTCGGCAGCGGCATACCGCAGGCACGCGCGGACGATGGATCGATCAGCGAAAGTCATCCGATGTTCCGGCCACATCTGATGCAGGGCTGGAGTCCTGATTTCATTCCCAGGCTCACCGAAGATGTCGTCGATGCGAAGTTGATCGACGAGATCATCCCGATAGCGGGCGATGATGCACTGCGCCTGTCAAAATCGCTTGCACGCGATGAAGGCATATTCGTAGGGATCTCGGCCGGGGCTACTCTCGCCGGCGCGCTGACCGTGGCGGCCAAGGCAGAACCGGGCTCGAATATTCTGTGCATGCTGCCTGATACCGGGGAGCGTTACCTGAGTACGCCGTTATTCGATGGAATTCCGGAGGACATGACTGAGGAAGAGGCGCAAATCTCCCGGTCGACGCCTAATTATCGTTTCGATGCGCCACCGCCACCCGCATCTGAGTCGGACCCAAAGCAGCCGCCGGCTCCCGATGCGCCGACCGAAGCGCTCGAATTTCTCGATCAGGTGACGCATGACGCCGGGAATCCGGTTGTATTATTCGCTCTCGAATGGTGTGAGTTTTGCTGGTCGGTGCGCAAGATGTTTGCCGCGTATGAGATCCCCTACCGCTCAATCGATCTCGATTCGGTCGCCTACCAGGAAGACAACAAGGGTGGCAAGATCCGCAAAGCGATCGAAAGCCGCACCGGACAGAAAACGATTCCGCAGGTTTATATCGGAGGAAAACACCTGGGCGGTGCATCGGAGACATTCGACGCGTGCAAAGATGGCAGTCTGCAGGAATTACTCGAAGAAAATAACGTCGACTGGAATCGATCGGTGGATGCCGACCCCTATTCCTTCCTGCCTGGGTGGTTGCACACGCGCTAATCCTCCAGGGTCAGAAACCCTTCGTGAGGAAGCGCTCTGACCCCTGACGTGCGGCACTACTCGGTGAAATAGTACATGCCGAGAATCTCCGCAACGCAGGCGGGTTTTCGCTCACCTTGCACTTCGATGCGGACTTCCGACGACAACAACAGCGCACCACCTCGAAATCGCGCCTGCAGCAGTTTTGCCCGCGCACGAACCATTGCGCCCGCCGGAACGGGTGTGTAGAAGCGAACCTTGTTAGCGCCAAAATTGAAGACCCTGGCAAGATTCTCGACCTCAATGAAGTCCGCTGTCAGGGCCGGTATCAGGGCCAGGGTGAGATAACCGTGAGCGATGGTCTTGCCATTTGGCAACTCTCTGGCTGCCCGCTCCGTATCGACATGAATCCACTGGTGATCAGCAGTTGCTTCGGCAAATTGGTCGATACGATGCTGATCGATTACGGCCCAGTCGGATAAACCGATCTCCTCGCCTTCCAGCGCCTTGGCATCTGCAACTGATCTGATTAGCTTCACGATGCCGCTAGAAATACACAGAAGCTTCTTCTGCCGCAAGTTTCCGACGCCGATTTTTTCTGCTAGTGAGGCTAGAATGGCATCATATGACCGCCTCAGAGCCACATTCAGTGTTCGCCGCAGTCATGGCGGCAGGTTCGGCCTCGCGCTTTGGGTCCAGCAAGCAACTGGCCGAAATCGACGGCACACCACTCGTACAACGAGCGCTGGAACTCGCCGTCCTGGCCTGCGGCGCTAACACGATACTGGTCGTCGGCCACGACTGGAAAGCTGTCATTGCTGCCTGTGATCCGTTGCCGGGGTTTTTTCTGCGCAACGATGACTATGCCGATGGGCTTGGCACATCGATTGCGCAAGCAGTTCGCTCGGTGCAACACGTTGCCCGGGCGATCGTCGTAGTGCTTGCTGACCAGGCTTTGATCACGGCCGCGCACCTGCAGGCACTGCAGACAGCGTGGAGCGGCGCCGACGATGAGATTGTCGCGACGGCATTTGCGGGCACGACAGGTGCGCCCGTCCTGTTCCCGCGCGGCTGTTTCGGCGACCTTTTGACGCTTGGGGACGATGCAGGTGGCAGACACCTGCTGGCGGATCAGCGCTTCACCGTGCGCAATGTGACGTTTGAACCAGCTGCCATTGATATCGACACACCGGAGGATCTCAGGCAGATCGCGCGCAGCGTTCGCAATTGACCCAGCCCGAGTGGCCATCCGCATAGTGTTCCTTTTTCCAGATCGGCAGGCGCACCTTGATCTGGTCGATGACGAAACGGCACGCCCGAAAGGCCTCATCGCGATGGGGCGATGAGACGCCGACCCATACCGCACAGTCGCCAATTTCAAGCAGCCCCGTGCGGTGTACGCAATGAGCATGCAAATGTGGAAACCGATCGCCCGCCTCTGCAAGGATCTTCTCACCTTCGCTGATCGCCACGGGCACATAGGCTTCGTATTCGAGCCTGAGAACCCGCTTGCCTTCATTCTCATTGCGAATCCAGCCTTCGAAGCTGGAGTATGCGCCCGCACCGGGGTCGAACAAGGTTCTGCGCCGCTCGTCGGGGTCAATTGCGGACGTGGTCAACTCGATCATGTCAGCCGCCTGCCACGGGTGGGAACAACAAGACCGTGTCACCGTCATTGATCGGCGATTCCCAACTGGCCATTACGTCATTGATTGCGACCTTGCAATGACCGGACGGCTCAGAAGACCCATGTCGGCTCCGCGTCGCGCGAAAAACATCGGCCGCATCGTTTGCATCGATCGTCAATGTCTCCTCGTCCAGCCCCGCGTGTTCGCGGAACATCGCGAAATAGCGCACCGTGATCGTCTTCACCGCACCGCCTCGAGAACGCTTCCGCGCAGGTCATCGGGGGTATTGACGTTGTCCAGCGCGTGCGGATCAGGCTGCTCGAGCAATAAGGTATCCGACTGCATCAGAATCTTGCGCGGGCAAACGACGCCATCCGCAACGAACTGCCGGACGATGGCATTACTACTGGCCACGTACAGTGCACACAAGGGCTCTGGTAGTTCGTCATAACTGCTCCTGAATGCCGTAAACGGTTTATCCGGCGAACGATTCGCAAGCAGAAACGTGAGCGTGTCGGCATCGATGTTAGGCAAGTCGCAAGCGACGACAAGCCAGTCGGCCTGCGGATACTCGTCCATTGCCGAGAGAATTCCGGCCACAGGTCCAATGCCCTCGTAACGATCAGTGATGGTATCGAAGCGACTCCGCTCGGCATCATCGTGCTGCTCGCGTCGCGTGGACACGAACAGCCGGTCAACGCAGCCGGCCACGATGCTCGTAACGTACTCGAGTTGACTTTGCCCATCGCGCACGAGCAGTGCCTTGTCATGTCCCATGCGGCGACTCTCTCCGCCGGCAAGCACGAGGCCGTACGTCGCGTTATGTGCCATGACTGAAGTCCCGTTTGCCACCGGTCTTGGACAGCAGACGTGTCTCACGGATGACGATGTCATGCGACATCGCCTTGCACATATCGTAGATGGCCAAAGCGGCGACCGAAGCACCGGTTAATGCCTCCATCTCGACGCCGGTCTTGTGGTGAACTTTGCAACGGCAATCGATCACGGCGTGTTGCTCCTCGATTGCAATATTGATGTTGCAATTCTCGAGCCCAAGGGGATGGCAGAACGGGATAAGCTCGTGTGTCTTTTTCGCCGCCATCACGCCCGCGATGATTGCGGTGGCGAATACCGGACCTTTCCTGGTCATGATCTCATCACCGTCGAGCTCAGCAAGCACAACGGCCGGCAACTCGACCATCGTTCGTGCATGAGCTTCTCGCGCGGTCGCTGCCTTGTTGCTGACATCGACCATCGTCGGCCTGTTGCGCTCGTCTATATGGCTCAGCTTGCTCATCTATCCACCAATTCGATACATCTCAACCTTGCTCAGCGCATGGTGCTCGGCGACATCGGACCGCCGCAATTCGCTATAGCGATCGGCACGCTGCAACCAGATTCGCGACAGAATGTCGCCAAGCTCGTCGTCATTCGCGCCATTGCGGATCGGCTCACGAAGATCCGTGCCCTGCGTTGCGAACAAGCAAGTATAAAGCATCCCGTCCGACGACAGTCTTGCCCGGCTGCAGCTGCCACAGAATGGCTCCGTGACAGAGGAAATAAAGCCAATTTCCCCCTGACCGTCAACATATTGATAGCGGCGCGCGACTTCGCCCGGATAGTTGCGATCGAGCGAACGCAACGGCCAGCGCTCCTGCACTTTGGCGAGCAACTCTCTCGATGGCACGACCTGCATCCTGCGCCAACCGTTGCGATTGCCGACATCCATGAATTCGATCAGACGGACGATGTGGCCCGTACCGCGAAAATGGTCGAGCAATTCGAGCACCGTGTGGTCATTCACACCGCGTTCGACGACGACATTTATCTTGATCGGCGACAGGCCAGCCTCCTCGGCCGCTTTGATGCCGGCGAGCACTGTCGCCAGCTCCCCGCGACCGCCGCTCATCGTCCTGAATACCTGCTCGTCCATGCTGTCCAGGCTGATCGTGACACGATGTAAGCCCGCTTCCGCCAGCTCGGCAGCGATCGGCGCGAGCAATATGGCATTCGTCGTCAGCGCAAGATCCTCTACGCCAGGCAATGCGGCAAGGCCCCTGACGAGTTCCGGCAGTTTCTTGTCCAGCAGCGGCTCACCTCCGGTCAGGCGAAGTTTGGAAACGCCGAGCTGCGTTGCGACATGTGCCACTTGCAGTATTTCCTTGTGCGTCAGTCGCTGCGATCGCGTAAGAAACTGATAGTCGTCGTGAAATTCAGTCTCCGGCATGCAATACGGGCAACGGAAGTTGCAGCGATCCAGCAGCGAGATGCGCAGGTCGTGCAGTGGTCGATCGAGCGCGTCACGGACTTCATGCGCGATATAACCGGCCGAATCGTCGGCAATTATTTTTGACGTCATATCTGCATTCTGCACGATCCGGACGCGTTGTTCTTTATTTTGGCCACCAAATCCTGCATGCTTTTTTGACCGCCGGGCCATTTCTCCAGGTAATTCAATGCATGTCACCTTCAGTGAAGACGAACTTGCGTTTCGCGACGAAGTCAGAGCTTTCTTCCGCAACGAAATACCCGAGGATATCGCCCGGAAACAGCGCCAGAACGTTCCACTGGAGCGCGAAGACCATATTCGATTCCAGAAAGCGCTGTTCAGCAAAGGTTGGGCTGGTTACAACTGGCCGATCGAGTATGGTGGAACAGGCTGGACAATAGCGCAAAAATACATATTCGGCACGGAGATGGCCGACGCGAATTCGCCCAATATCATTCCGTTCGGGCTCGGCATGGTCGGACCCATTATCTACACCTTTGGCAACGAAGCGCAGAAACTGCGATTCCTGCCGGACATCCTCGAAAGTAACGTCTGGTGGTGCCAGGGTTACTCGGAGCCAGGTTCCGGCTCCGACCTTGCCTCATTGAAGACCCGGGCGGACCTGGAAGGCGACCACTATGTCGTGAACGGTACGAAGACGTGGACAACCCTCGGGCAGCACGCGGACTGGATCTTTTGTCTTGTCAGAACGAGCAGCGATGTTGCGCGGCGTCAGGAAGGAATCAGTTTCCTGCTAATCGATATGCAAACGCCCGGCGTAACGGTCACTCCAATTCTTACGATCGAGGGCGACCATGAGATTAACGAAGTTCACTTCGACGATGTGCAAGTGCCGGTCGAGAACCTGGTGGGAGAGGAAGGTAAAGGCTGGACCTATGGCAAGGTGCTGCTGCAACACGAGCGCACCGGCACGGCCGGCGTCGCGAGCACGAATTATCGCCTCAAAAAGCTGCGTGCACAGGCTGCTCGGTCTGTTCGCGGCGCGGCGCCGCTTGTCAACGATCGCAACTTCATGCGCAAACTTGCAGCGACGGAAGTTGAGCTGAAAGCACTCGAGTTTACCGAGCTGCGCACCCTGGCTGCAGTCGCTTCCGGCAAGGCCCCGGGGCCTGAATCGTCGATCCTCAAGCTCAAGGGCACAGAGCTGCAGCAAGCCACCGACGCGCTCTATATGGAAGCGGCCGGATATTATGCATTGCCCTATGTGCCAGACCAGTATGTGCTCGATTTTCCGGAAGACGCCCGTGTCGGTGAAGGTGCCGAGACGACGTCCTCTCTGCGCTATTTCAATTTTCGTAAAGCGTCTATCTACGGCGGTTCAAACGAAATCCAGAAGAACATCATTGCCAAGCATGTGCTGGGCTTGTAGGGGCGTAACGCGTGGATTTCTCATTAACCGAAGTGCAGTCGATGCTGGCCGAAAGCGCCGAGAAATTCATCGCCAATGACTACGATTTCGACACGCGGCAGACAATTGCGGCATCCGAACAGGGATACAGCAGCTCGGTCTGGCGGACCTTCGCCGAACTGGGCTGGACGGCCATTCCGTTCTCCGAGGCCGATGGCGGGTTCGATGGCGGACCGATCGAGTCAATGCTCATGATGCAGCAGTTCGGACGCGGGCTGATTGTGGAACCTTATCTCGCCAATATCGTGTTGGCCGGTGGCGTATTGCGACGCATCGCCAACGAAAGCCAAAAAGCAAAATGGATGCAACCACTCATTGCCGGTGAACTGCAGACGGCGCTGGCATTCGCCGAGCCGCAGAGTCGCTATGATCTGGCAAATATAGAAACCACGGCCGTGGCTGATGCCGATGGCTGGGTGATCAACGGCCACAAAAGCGTCGTCTGCAATGGCGGTCATGCCGGGTTGCTGATAATTCCGGCGCGAACCTCGGGTGACAGCACTTCCGCCACTGGCATTACGTTATTTGCGGTGGAAGGCATGGCCGACGGCGTGACCAGGCGGTCGTATCGGACCGTGGACGCGCATCAGGCCGCGGAAATTCGCCTCGAAAATGTGCGAGCCGATGGCGGCGCTCTGCTTGGCGACGTCAACAAAGCTTACGCGACTCTTGACGCAGTCATCGATGAGGCCACGCTCGCGGTATGCGCTGAGGCGGTCGGCATCATGCAGGTCATGACCGAGAAAACGGTTGAGTATTCAAAAAACCGTGTGCAGTTCGGCGTGCCGATCGGCAGTTTTCAGGCTCTTCAGCACCGTATGGTCGACATGCTGACAGCCTGCGAGCAGAGCTATTCGTTGTTGATCTGGGCTTCGATGGCAAACGCTGATCAGTCTGACGAAGCGAAAAAATCGATCAGCGCTCTGAAGTATCAGGTTGGTACGGCCGGCCAGAAGGTCGGCCAGGAAGCCGTGCAGCTGCATGGCGCAATGGGTGTTTGCTGGGACACCGATATCGCGCACTATTTCAAGCGGTTGACAGCGATCGGCCAGATGTTTGGCAACGCCGACTGGCACCTCGACAAATTGGCTGCGTGAGCATGCGGCTCGAGGTTCCTGCCAGATGATTCCGCAGGACGTCGCCGAATTTTTTGCTGTCAATCAGGAGTGGTTGTGGCTGACGACCCTGGTTCTCGACCTCGGCGGCACCGTGATTCTGTACCGTCTGTTCGGCAAAGCCGGGCTGCAGGTCGCAATTGCGACGGCGATAATTCTCGCCAACCTGCAGGGCCCGAAGCTGACGATGATTTTCGGCATGGAAACCAGCCTCGGCGTCATCTTTTACTCGAGCATTTTCTTCGCGACCGATGTCCTGAGTGAAAACTACGGCAAAGCTGAGGCGAATAAGGCGGTTCGAATGGGTTTCGCCGTCAGCATTGTAGTGCTCGTGATGCTTAGTTTTGCCATGCTCTACCTCCCGAGCCAGAAACCCGGATCGGCCGAATTCTCGGCAAACGTACACAACGCGTTTGCGACCATCGTGAATTTCACCCCCAAAATGATCCTCGGCTCGCTGCTCGCGTACATCATCAGTCAGAGTTTCGACGTTTGGGCGTTTCACAAGATCAAGTCGATAACCGGTGATCGTTGGCTCTGGATGCGAAACAATCTGTCGACGATGAGCTCGCAAGTCCTCGATACGGCGATATTCACACTGGTCGTCTGGGCCCCGATCGTTGGCATCCGGTCCGCATTCGCTCTCGGTTTTGCCAAATACATCTTCAAAGTGGCAATCGCTGTGATCGACACGGCCTTTATCTATTGGGCGAAGCTGTCGTTTCTGCGACACCCCCCGGCAGACGCGCAATTGGCCTGATAGAATTACGAAGCCTGCAGAACGACAGTAAAGAGAAATGAAACCATCCGGCGTCATCACGATCACCACCGACTTTGGACACAAAGGCCCGTTCGCGGCCGTGATGAAAGGCGTCATTATCAGCAGGTTTCATGACGCAATAATTATCGACCTGGCGCACGATATTCCAGCGCAATGGCCGCCGGAAGCGGGCTTTTGGGTCAGCCGAAGCTACCAGTACTTTCCCCCAGGAACGGTACACCTCGCGATCGTTGATCCTGGCGTCGGCACCGAGCGGGACATTCTGCTGGTGGAACATGATGGGCACTATTTCATGGCACCCGATAATGGCTTGCTTGCGCGTCTGCTGGACACAGCGGACGCAGCAATGGTGTTCAAGCTGGACCTGAAGGCACTGGCGCAATTGGACATTCCGACGCCGAGCAGGACATTTCACGGTCGCGACATATTCGCGCCAATTGCGGCCGAACTCGCTGCAGGCAGAACCCATCCCGCTGCCATCGGTGTCGCTACCGATGAATGGATTCCGGCATGGCTTGACGAGCCGGAAGTCGTATCTGACAAGATATCAGGCGTGATCGTCACGGTTGACACGTTTGGCAATCTGATCAGCAACATCGACGCGGAGCTGATCTCGGGTTTCAGGCAGCCGCTTGTTCACGTCGCGGGCCACGACATCGAGATGCGCAGTACCTACGGTCGCGCAAAACCAGGCGACTATCTTGCTTTGATCAATTCGTTCGGCGTGCTCGAAGTGGCGAAAGCCGAGAGCAGTGCGTCCGAGGGACTCGGCATCGAGCGTGGCGCTCCGATTAGCGTCATAAACGGGATCTCAACTTAGGGCGCTGGACGACATCGCCTGACGTTCAATTTTTGCCCAACTGTCTCGCAGCGTGACGATACGATTAATGACTGGTGCGTCGGCCGTATGCTCTGCCGAGTCAGCACAAAAGTAGCCCAGTCGCTCGAATTGCACTGCCTGACTTTGCTGCAAGTCGCGTAACGCTGGTTCGAGAATTGCGTCGACGGTTTCCAGCGAATCAGGATTAAGTACCGATAAGAAATCCTCGACTGAATTCGGGTCCGGTTCAGTAAACAGCCGGTCATAAAGACGCACGCTGGCTCTTACCCCGTGAGTCGCCGACACCCAATGAATGGTGCCTTTCACCTTCTTGTCGCTGCTGCCGGTCCCGCTCCTCGTATCCGGATCGTAGCTACAGCGTAACTCGACGACATCTCCCGCCGCATTCCTGACGACTTCGTCGCAGCGAATAATGTAACCGAAGCGCAGGCGCACTTCGCCGCCGGGCTTCAAACGGAAGAACTTTCGTGGCGCCTCTTCCAGAAAATCGTCTTGTTCTATCCACAACTCACGCGAGAACGGCATTTCCCGCGTGCCGAGGTCGGCGTTGTTCGGATGATTCATCGCTTGCATCATTTCGACCTTGTCTTCGGGATAATTCGTCAGCACGACTTTCAATGGCCGCAATACTCCCATACGGCGTTCCGCGGATTCTCCAAGTTGCTCACGAATGCAGTTTTCGAGTACGCCCATTTCGATCAGCTTGTCTTTCTTCGTTACCCCGCCGCGCCTGACGAATTCGCGCAGGGCGGCGGCGGGGTAACCACGTCGCCGCATACCAGCGATCGTCGGCATGCGTGGATCGTCCCACCCGGCGACGACACCGTTATCGATAAGCATATTCAGCTTGCGCTTGCTCGTGATCGTGTATGCGAGATTGAGTCGCGAGAATTCGATTTGCCGTGGCCGATGTGGCGGATTGAGTTGATCCAGAAACCAGTCATAGAGCGGCCTGTGATCTTCGAACTCGAGCGTGCACAGCGAGTGGGTGATTCCTTCGAACGCATCGGACATCGTGTGTGCGAAGTCATACATCGGGTAGATGCACCATTTGTCAGCGGTGCGCTGATGATCGATATGACGAATCCGGTACAGGGCGGGATCACGCAGATTCATGTTTGGCGATGCCATGTCGATCTTGGCGCGCAACACGTGTTCACCATCCGCAAATTCACCCTTGCGCATGCGCCTGAACAGATCGAGATTTTCGTCGACGCTGCGCTCGCGATACGGACTGTTCCTGCCCGCCTCGGTCAACGTGCCACGATGCTCGCGAATCTCATCAGCACTCAGGCTGTCGACGTACGCGACGCCCATTTCAACCAGCTTTTCAGCCGCGCTGTAAATCTGATCGAAGTAGTCCGACGCATGCGTGAGCCGTTCACCCCAGTCAAAACCAAGCCAGTGCACATCGTACTCGATCGCACGTACGTACTCTTCGCGTTCCTTGCCGGGGTTGGTATCGTCAAAGCGCAAGAACGTGCGGCCGTTGGTCTCCTGACCAACCCCGAAATTCAGACAGATCGACATGACATGACCCACATGCAGGTAGCCGTTCGGCTCCGGCGGAAACCGGGTGACGATTTCATCGTGCTTGCCAGACTCGAGGTCCTCGTGGATGATCTGGCGGATAAAGTCTCGCGGTGCTACGTCGCTCATAGGTGGTTTCTTGCTTATTCGGGCCGGGCGCTATTCTACGCTGATTTTCGGGCACATTTTGCATGAGTTGAGAGCACCCACTACTGTACAATAGCGCGCCGTGCCCACAGGCCGTTGAATTCACGACAACCAGATCGAGCGATGCCAAATATAACCCTACCCGACGGCTCCGTCCGGCAGTTTGACGCTGCCACATCCGGTGCCGAGATCGCCGCCAGCATCGGCAAGAGCCTGGCCCGCGACGCTGTTGCCGTTCGCGTCGACGGTGAGTTGTACGACCTGACCCGAGACATCGAGGCGGACGTCGATATCGCAGTTGTTACGCGGGATTCGGATGACGGCCTCGAATTGTTGCGCCACGACGCCGCACATGTGCTTGCCGAAGCCGTCAAGGAACTGTGGCCTGACACCCAGGTTACGATCGGACCGGCCATCGAAAACGGCTTCTACTACGATTTCGCGCGTGACGAACCCTTCACCGATGACGACCTCGCGGTCATCGAAGCACGAATGAAGGACATCGTTGACCGGGACGAGCGTATTGAGCGCGAGGTCTGGGATCGCGACGAGGCCGTCGAATTTTTTCGCGGCATTGGCGAGGAGTACAAGGCCGAGATCATCGCGAGCATTCCGTCGGGCGAGTCCATCACTCTGTATCGCCAGGGCGAGTTCATCGACTTGTGTCGCGGTCCGCACCTGCCGTCGACGGGAAAGCTCGGCAAGGCTTTCAAGCTGACTCACGTGTCCGGCGCATACTGGCGCGGTGACTCAAATAACGAAATGTTACAACGTGTTTACGGTACGGCCTGGTCGAATGAGAAACAGCTACGCAAGTACCTGCTCATGCTCGAAGAAGCGGAGAAGCGTGATCATCGCCGCCTCGGCCGCGTCATGGACCTGTTCCACTTTCAGGAGGAAGCACCCGGTGCCGTGTTCTGGCACCCAAAGGGCTGGAACCTGTTTCAGAACCTGGTCAACTTCATGCGCCAGCAACAGAACGCTGCCGGTTATCGCGAGATCAATACGCCGGAAATCATGTCTCGCGCACTGTGGCAAGCCTCGGGTCACTGGGACACGTTTGGCGACAACATGTTTACTACTGAAACTGTCGACGGCCGACACTATGCGATCAAGCCGATGAACTGCCCGGGCCATGTGCAAGTTTTCAAACAGGGCATCACGAGCTATCGCGACCTGCCTTATCGGCTGGCCGAATTCGGCAAGTGCCACCGCTACGAGCCATCCGGCGCTCTCCACGGCATGATGCGTGTGCGTGCCTTCACTCAGGACGACGCACATATCTTCTGCACCGCCGAACAGATTACGGACGAGTCAATCGCCGTCTGCGATCTGATCCTGGGAATCTACAAGAGTTTCGGTTTCGACGACGTGCGCATCAAGTTTGCCGATCGCCCGGACGTTCGCGTTGGCGAAGACGCCGTCTGGGACCAGGCCGAAGCGGCGCTGCTCAAGGCGCTGGAAGTCGCCGGACTGGACTACACTCACAATCCAGGCGAAGGCGCTTTTTATGGGCCGAAACTCGAGTTCGTACTGCGCGATGCGATTGGCCGTGACTGGCAGTGCGGTACCCTGCAGGTCGACCTCAACATGCCCGGACGCCTTGGCGCAACGTACATCGGCGAAGACGGCAACAAACATTTACCGGTCATGTTGCATCGCGCAATCTTTGGCTCACTCGAACGATTCATCGGCATCCTGATCGAGCACCATGCCGGTAATCTGCCGCTTTGGCTCGCGCCGGTACAAGTCAAGGTTCTTACGATCACTTCGGAGGCAAACGCGTACGCCGAGGAAGTCGTCCAGGCATTGCAGAAGGCCGGCTTGCGCGCCGAATCCGATGTGCGAAACGAAAAGATTTCTTACAAAGTGCGTGAGCACAGTGTGGAAAAAGTACCGGTCCTGCTCGCTGTTGGGCAGCGTGAGGTTGAAGACCGCAACGTCGCAATGCGCCGTCTCGGCTCCAGGAAACAGAGCGTTTTGTCACTCGATGAGGCCGTCTCCAGCCTGTCCGAAGAGTCACAGAATCGAGCCTGAAAACCTGCGGGCAATCGGACGGACAGGCACCTCGTTTTTTGCGCTGTTCGTGCCCGGATTGGATGCCCGCCCCTTTGACTGTGATGGCTGCAGCCCAAATGTGATGCGGGCTGCAGTTTCACTGTGCGCCATGTCACAGATTCGATACTCGCTTGCCCATGCATGGCTATTCCACACGTACGCGAGGATATACTCCGTCGACGCTAGGACTGGGCGTGCGATTAGACATAAAGTAATGGAGGTCATCGAGTGTCGCTTGAGCATTTCAAGAAACAGGTACTGTTACTACATAGCGAACAAAGTACCCTGGACAGCCTGAGTTCGGGGTTCAATGACCGTTACACAGTGCACTGTGCGACCAGTGGCAGCGAAGCGCTCAACACGCTCGGCGAAATCCAGATCGATGTCATCGTAACCGCGCAAGACCTTCCGGGCATGAGTGGTCTCGATGCCTTGCGCGAGGCAAAGAAACGCTCACCCGACACGATCGGAATCCTGCTCGCCGGCAACAATGATGATGGACTCGAGGCGCTTGTCGGCGACCAGGAAGTCTTTCAGGTCGTCCGGGGCACTGTCACTCCTCACTCACTGAAAAGCCTGATCGACAGTGCGACACGTCAGGCCCGTCTGATCGCACTCGCCGAATCGGCCAATGACACAACCGCCAGCCCCGATGAGCCTGTCGGTGAACACATCGTCATGGAGACGTCCGAGAACGGCTCCGCGATAATCAGCGACGGCACCGGACGGCTGCCGATTCTGGATCCGAAGAAAGTCTCGGCCAGTGCGGATGTTGGTTCGCGCTCAGTGGATGTACTGGTTTTCACTCAGGATGAGGAATTCCTGGCGACGGTGCAGGAATCTGCTCGCGGTCTGCACAACGTGATTTATGCCAACACGCTCGCTCAGGCGGATGATGCCGTGCGCAATCGAAAGGTCGGCGTTGCTGTCGTCGATGCGGCCATGGTCGGCACAAACGTCGAGAAGATGACAATGCACTTGCGTGCGGCGTCACCGCGACTTGTGGCTATCGTTGCCGGTCGTCGCGATGATGGCGAAATGCTCATGGACCTGATCAATCGCGGCAAGGTGTATCGCTTCCTGCTAAAACCCGTTTCGCCCGGCCGCTCACGTCTCGCAATCGAAGCGTCGGTGAAACACCACCTCGAAGCTCCAGACTCGGCGTTCAAGGTCGCCGGCACGGATACAGCAAAACCCATGGCGAAACCCGCGCCGCAACCTCAGGCGAAACCGGCGCCAAGGCCCGTGCAGAAAGTTGCGCCACAGGCGGCGGCGAAGGCGCCACCGAAACCCGCGCCAAAACCTGCGCCTCAGGCGAAGCAGTTGCAACCGCCCAAGCCGGGCGAACCGGTGCCGGCAAAAGGCGCGGCACAGAGACCGAAGGCGGCTCCGCGGCCCAGGACTGCAGCGGCGCCATCAATCATCGCCAACCCGAAGGACGCACTGTCACCGATCGATGATGGTCTGACCGACGCGTTTGGCGGTAGCGATGCGAGCTTTACCGAAACGGTGACCGGAATCGTGAAGTCGGTTAGCGATTCTCTTGGTTCCGGATCAAGGAAACCCAAGGCAGGCCGGACAGAAGCAGCGCGACCAGTTTCCACAGGCTCGGGCGGATCGCTACTGGGCAATCCCAGGTTGCTGGCCATCGCGGCGGCCGCTCTTGTTGTCGTGGCAGGCGTCGGTTTCTGGCTGCTCGGTGGATCCGACGAGCCTGTCGTCGGGCAACAGCCACCGGCAAGTTCGGCATCTGCAACAGTAGCCGAACCGGTATTCGAGACAGAAACCACCTTCCCCGCCGATTTGGGCGTTGACGACTTGATCGACGAAGCCCAGCTTGCAGCCGCCGCCGGACAGATATTCAACCCCACGGGCAGCAATGCCATCGAGTTGTACTTGTCCGCACTGGAGATCGCACCCGGAGACCCGGTCGCCGAGGCTGGTTTGCGGGAGGCTATCCAACAGGCGCTGGCCATGGCCGAGTCGGCACTGCTGGAACGTCGTGCATCAGACACTCAGGCAGCCTTGCAACGTATCGAACTCGCTGATCCCGATAATTCGCGGCTACCGTTCCTCAATGCACAGCTGTCGCAGATTCAACTCAGAAACTACCTTGACGATGCCCGCCTCGCGATACGCGAGTCGCGCTTCGAAGATGCGGCATCAGCGCTCGATGGCGCTCGCCTCCTCGCCGTTGCCGATGGCAGTGAGATCGACGCTATTTCGGCCGAACTGACTTCCGCCTTGAGTGACCAGCGCGTCGATGAAGTGCTGGCACAGGCGAACGCACGCCTCGAGGAAGGCAAGCTGATTGCGCCATCCAACGACAATGCGCGTTTTTACTATGAACTCGCATTAAGCAATGATCCTGACAATGCGACGGCGCGGCAGGGACTCAAGGTCGTTGCCAGCAAGCTCGTGCTGCGGGCCAGAACACAGATTGACGAAGGAAATTTTGATTTCGCGGATGCGCTGCTGATTGATGCCCGCCGCCTGGACCCGGCGAGCAGCGAACTTGCCGCATCAACGAATGCATTATCTGCGGCCCGTGATCGAGTGGCGCAGGATGCACGCCGCGCAGCTGAGCAACGCGCCGCTGCCGAAAAAGCTGCGGCGGAACGTGCCGCCGCCGAGCGGCTTGCGGCGGAGAAGGCCGCTGCCGAACAGGCCGCTGCTGAGAAAGCTGCTGCTGAGAAGGCCGCTGCTGAGAAAGCCGCTGCTGAGAAAGCTGCTGCTGAGAAAGCCGCCGCAGCAAGGCAGGCGGCGGATCAGAGTAGTGCCGACGCGCTTGCGGCAGAACCGGTAGCCGAACGCGCGAGTGCGGAACCGGCAACCAGTACGCAAGATTCGTTTGGCGCCGGCGATGGCACGGTCTACGGCTCTGCTGAAGAGCTGCAGGCTGCTGTCCGGTCACAACAGCAAGCGGTGGCGGCCGCACCCATATCGATCAGGGCGCTGACCCGGACCAAATATGTCGCACCCCGGTACCCGCGCGCTGCGCAGCGTCGCAATGTCTCCGGATGGGTCGATGTCGTGTTTACCGTCGATATCGACGGCAGCGTGAGCGGCGTCGAAATTGGCGACTCGGACCCGGGCGATACCTTTGCCAACGCCGCCCGCAACGCCGTCGAAAATTGGGAATTCGAGCCAGTCATCGAAAACGGCGTGGCGATCCAGAAGCGTGCAGCGGTGCGCATGATATTCGCGCTCGAGTAATGGCCGATAATTGACCAGTCGGAAAGTAAAATTTTCCGAATTGGACTAGTTCTAATGTTCCAGATAGTCTAGATAGCCCGGCAATGCGACTGAGGGGCTATTTTGAACGTTCAACACGCCGAGAATCCGGACAAACCGGCGCGCAAACAACAACAGCGCAGCATCGTCACGCAGCAAAAGCTGCTTGACGCTGCCATCGAGGCATTCTCGGAAAACGGCTTCAAAGGCACGTCCACGCGGGATATTGCAGATCGTGCCGGTGTCCACCACCCGCTGATAACCTATCACTTCAAGAACAAGGATCAGCTCTGGCGCGCCGCGACCAATCAGATCTTCCGTGAGTTCAACATCTCGATGGTCAAGGCGATGGCCGAGGTTCCGGAAATCCGCCCAAAAGCCCGGGCCGAGGCTTTCATACGCACGTATTTACGATTCTCACTCAATCAGCCGGCGTTACACAAAATCATATTGCAGGAAGCGGCTTATGAGAGCGATCGACTGAAGTGGCTGACCGAGAATCACCTGAGACCCCTGTTCAAGGAAGTGCACAAGGCGCTCACGGAACTACAGGAACTGGGTGTGGCGCCACCCGGCAACGCCGCTCTGTTGTTCAACATGATTCGCGTGTGTGCGGGCGGTCTGCTGGCCCTGAAACACGAGCTCAAGGGCACGAGCAACATTGACCTCGACAGCGACGATCAGATCGAGGAACTGGGCCAGCTGATTGTTCGCGTATTCTTCCCCGGCGATCCGCCAAGACTCAACTAGCGCGGCTCAATTCTGCCTGCATTTGCGCGATGATCGACAAAGCGATCGGCGCGGGTCCTCTCGCGCCAATATCTAGGCCCGCCGGTCCGTAGAGCCTGTTCTCCAATGTCACCGCTGCCGAGCCGATCTCGACCAACAATCGATCTCTACGATTCCGGGGACCCAGTAAGCCGATATATGCCATGTCGGTTTCGCTTAATTGTCTCAGGTACGCGCGATCACTGGCGAGGTGATGGCTCATGACGATCGCCATCCTGAAGCGCGCAAGCTCAAGTCGATCAGCCAGCTCATCGGCAGGCGCACAGCATGTCGCTTCGGCTTGCGAGAAGTCCCCATTGTCGATGTAGGCCTGTCGATGATCGAATACCGTGCAGCGCCAGCCCAATTCGGCCGCGAATCGCACGACCGGTTCGGCATCGAGGCCGGCGCCCAGCACGAGTACCTGCGGCGGAGGTTCTACCCGGACAGTCAGCGTGTCAGGCGACTCGGCCGCGAGCGGGATCGATACGTCGGCTGCCGTGTGGCCGCGCAATATGTCGGCGATCTGCGTGAATGGCGCGTAACCGTCCTCAGGACACAGCGGCTGCAGATACATGCGCATCAGCCCGTCACAGCCAACACCCATGCCCCACAGTTCATCATCCACACCGAGATCATAGGTCACTGTTTGCGGCGTCGCAGTTTGCAGCACTTGCTGTGCACGTATGGACAGGTCGCCTTCCAGGCAGCCCCCCGAGAGCATGCCGCGAAACACACCGTCCTGATCCACCAGCATTTGTGCCCCCGCCTTGCTGTAAGTCGATCCCTGCGTTTCGTAGACGGTCACAAGCACGAGCGATTCACCACGTTCCCGGCGTGAGTCAAAAAACTGCAGCAACAAATCTGGGTTCACGATGCGCCCTTCCTGGAATATCCGTATGTCGAATTCGTCTAAGCAGACCCGGATTCTGGCGAGCCTCAGTCTTGAAACCGGCCACATTGATCCCAGATCGGGATACCGCTATGAGGAACGCAATTATGAACCAAACAGCAACGCAACCGATAGCAGTGACGGACAATGACTTTGCCCGGGAAGTGCTCGATGCCGACGTACCGGTTCTCGTCGACTTCTGGGCTGAGTGGTGCGGTCCGTGCCGCGCACTCGGACCGATCATCGAATCCCTGTCGGACCAGTTCGATGGCCGAGTCAAAGTCGCCAAGCTGGACGTCGACGCAAACCAGCAGGCCGCGATGAAATACGGCGTACGTTCGATTCCAACCGTGATGTTGTTCGACAAGGGCGAGCTGATCGACACGCTTGTCGGCGTACGATCCAAAGCGGACTACGAGAAGAGCCTAGAGCAGCTCCTTTAAGCGGAAATACAGCATACCCAGAGCCAGGGCCGGGTTGGCAAGCCACTTGCCGCCCGGCAAGCCCAGGTGGCGGATTCTCGAAAACACATCGAATTGCTCCGAGTCTCCGCCAACGACGTCAGCCAGCATCTTGCCCGCCAGGTGCGTCGGCGCGACGCCGTGCCCCGAGTAACCTTGCGCATAGTAAGTATTACCCTCGATGCGACCGAATTGCGGAATGCGATTGATGCTGATCGCGATATTCCCGCCCCACTCGTAGTCGATGGAAAGGTCTTCGAGTTGCGGAAAGATCTTCAGCATCTTCGGTCGCAACGCAGCCGTGATGTCCCTGGGGTGTCGCCCGGAATAGTTGCACATGCCGCCAAACAGTAATCTCTTGTCCGGCGACATACGAAAGTAATTGAGCCCGACAGTCTGCTCACAATAAGCCATATCGGCGGGTAACAACTTTGCCGCGCGCGCGGCCTCGAGCGGTTCCGTGGCGATGATGTAGCTGCCCGCGGGAATGATCTTGTGCCGAATTCTCGGCTCCACATCGCGGAGATATGCATTGCCGGCCAACACCAGCTTGCCCGCGACTACTCTGCCGGATTCTGTCTCCACAGCCGGGTATTGGCCGTGCTGTATTCGCATCACAGCTGATTGCTCGAATATTGTCGCACCGAGTTCATTCGCCGCGCGCGCCTCGCCGGCGCACAGATTCAGGGGATGCAGGTGGCCATTACCGTAGTCGGCAAGACCGCCAATATAATGATCTGAATCGATGTACTCCCGCATCGCCTGCTGCGGAACGATTCGAATGTCGTGTGCGTAATTCGCGCGCAGTTTTCGCTCCAGGTATTCCTCGAAATCCCGCATATGGCCGGCGCGCTGCGCCACGTCAAGGAAACCGAACTTGAGATCACAGTCGATGGCATATCTCTCGATACGCTGGACAACGATGTCGCGGCTCTCAAACCGCATACGTCGAGCCATGTCGGCTGCCGCCGTGCCAAGACGCTTCTCGATCTTGTCCGCATTCACGAAGCCGTCAATCAACTGGCCGCCGTTGCGCCCCGACGCACCCCAGCCGATGCGATTTGCCTCGATTAATGCGACGTCGTAGCCGCGCTCCGCAAGATGCAGCGCCGTCGAAACGCCCGTGAAACCGCCGCCGACGACGGCCACATCACAGCGATGCTCGCCCTCAAGCGCCGGGTAGCTTTTGTCGCTGCTTCGTGTTGCCGCGTAGTAGGATGCGATGTGTTCGGATGATCGCCGCATAAGCCATCGTTGCTACCCGGCGGGCCGGCTGGCATAGAGATACAACATTTCCATGGCCAACGCGGCGGCAGCGAGAGCAGTGATCTCCCCGACATCGTACGCCGGCGCGACTTCAACCATATCCATACCGACGATATTGATGCCGGCAAGGCCCCGCAATATCTCTATCGCCTGGTGGCTCGTCAGCCCGCCGCAAACCGGCGTCCCCGTCCCTGGCGCATAGCTTGGATCGAGACAATCGATATCGAATGTCAGATAGGCAGGCCGGTCACCCACGACGGATCTGATCTTCTCGATGACTGCGACGATACTGTTTTCGTGCACCCACGGTGCGTCAAGAACGTTAAATCCCATCGTATCGGGATTGGTCGTACGCAGACCGACCTGCACCGAACTTGAGGGGTCGACCAGGCCTTCTCTGGCCGCATGAAAGAACATCGTGCCATGATCGATGCGGTCAACTTCATCCGCCCAGGTATCGCTGTGAGCATCGAAGTGAATCAGCGAAAGCGGTGCGCCATGTTTCCTCGCATGCGCCTTCAGTAATGGGTAGGTGATGAAATGATCACCGCCAAGCGCGAGCAACGCGGGGCCCTTGCTGATGATATTGGCTGCATGTAGTTCGATCGCATCGGGTACCCGTTGCGGCCGGCCGAAGTCGAAGAAGCAGTCGCCATAGTCGATGACGGCAAGTTTATCGAAGGGATCGAAGTCCATGCCGTATGGCTTTTCCCACGCCATGATCGTCGAGGCAGCCCGTATGCCACGCGGTCCGAATCGGGCCCCTGGCCGATTGGTCGTAGCCGTGTCGAGCGGAATGCCGGTTACGACGACATCGACGCCTTCCAGATCATGCGTGTACTTGCGGCGCATGAAGGATGTGGCGCCCGCATACGTCGGTTCCGGTGTTGTGCCGTAAAGATCGTCACGCGTGATCGCATGATCACCACCGCTCTTATCCATTGATGGCCTCTTGAGTGAGATTCAGGCATTTCCACGCCTTCTCGATCATCTCGTCGGCCTCTTCATGGGATAATATAAACGGTGGCGCCGCCACAATCGTGTCGCCGACCGCTCGCATCACGAGCCCGTTATTGACCAAAATATCGCGGCAGATGTTACCGACACCCTGGTTCTCGTCGAAGCGCTCGACCGGGTCCTTTGATCTGACGAGTTCGAGCGCACCCATCAAGCCGACCATACGTGCGTCGCCGACGAGCGGATGTTCGCCGAGCTTGCGCCAGCCGTTCTGCAGATACGGACCGATATCGTTCCTGATGCGAGCGACCAGGCCTTCGCGTTGCAGGATGCGAAGGTTCGCCATGGCTACCGCGCAAGCGGCAGGATGTCCGGAGTACGTATAGCCGTGGAAAAACTCACCGCCCTTGTCGATCAGCACATCGGCGACCCGGTCGCTGACCATTACGCCACCGAGTGGCAGATAGCCCGACGTCACGCCCTTTGCGAACGACATCAGGTCGGGTCTGGTACCGAAATGGTCGGCACCAGACCACTCACCGAGTCGCCCGAAACCGGTTATCACTTCATCTGAAATCAGCAGGATGCCGTACTCGTCGCATATGCGCTGCACCTCCGGCCAATACGAATCGGGAGGTATTATTACTCCGCCTGCTCCCTGAACCGGTTCCCCGATAAACGCGGCCACCTTGTCGGCGCCGAGTTCGTCGATCTTTCTTTCGATGGATCTTGCCGCGACGAGGCCAAATTCGTCAGGCGACAAACTCCGGTCACTGCCGAACCAGTATGGCTGCTCAACGTGCACGATGCCGGGTATCGGCAAACCACTTTGCTTGTGCATGGTTTTCATGCCGCCCAGACTGGCCGCCGCGACGGTCGAGCCATGGTAGGCATTTGTGCGACTGATAATTGTGTGCCGTTCAGGCTGGTCCAACAGGTCCCAGTAGCGTCGCACCATACGCACAATTGTGTCATTGGATTCCGAACCCGAGCCCGCAAAGAACACGCGATTGAACTGCGGCTGGCTGATGTCGCACAGCAACGCGGAAAGTTCGATCGACGGCGGATGCGCGCATTGAAAGAAATTGTTGTAGTACGGTAGCTCGCGCATTTGCTCGGCGGCCGCATCGACAAGTTCATCGCGGCCATAGCCGGCGTTGACACACCACAGGCCGGACATGCCATCGAGTATCTTGTTGCCGTCGGCGTCGTAGATGTACACCCCATCCGCATGAGTGATGATGCGCGACTTTATCTTGTGCAGCTCTTTGTGATCAGTAAACGGATGCAGATGGTGGTCTTTGTCCAACTTCTGCAGATCCGAACCACTACGATTTTCGATGGCCGCCACTGGCAAGTTCCTCATACGTTAAACATCAGGATTTCGCGCTCCCAAGGTGTAATGATCTCCTGGAATTCTCTGTTCTCGTCACTCTTCAGTAAGGCATACAGGCTGATGAAGTTGTCACCCAGCATGTTACGCATTGCTGCGCTGTTCCGAAATGCCTCGATCGCCGCGTAGATGTGCCGGTGCAGAGCGAAATCCCCGCCGTACGCGCTGCCCGTGGCTGCTTTCGTCGGCTTCAACCCCTCGGTCATACCGAGAAAACCGCACGCGAGGGTAGCTGCCAGCACCAGGTACGGATTGACATCCGAGCCGGCGAGGCGATTCTCGATGCGGCGGTTTTCCGGCTCCGCGTCCGGCACGCGCAGGCCTACGGTTCGATTGTCAATCGCCCAGGCAAGATTCACAGGGGACGACCATGGGTCCAGAAAGCGTCGGTAGGAATTCACGTACGGCGCGAATATCAGCATCGCGTCCGGCATGTAGGTTTGCAGACCACCGAGAAAGCCGTAAAAGAGATCGCTCGCTTCGCCATCCTCGTTCGAAAACACGTTGTTGCCGTCTTTGTCGACCACACTTTGATGCACGTGCAATGCGCTGCCGGCCTCCTCGGCCATCGCCTTGGCGAGAAATGTCGCGTGCATCTCATGCTCGATTGCTACTTCACGAACCGTGCGTTTGAACAGGAATACCTGGTCGGCGAGTTCGACCGCATTTCCGTGCAAGAAATTGATCTCGAATTGCGCCGGGCCCATTTCCTGCGACAGGGTATCGATGCGTATCCCTTGTACTTCGCAGTACTTGTAAAGGTCATTGATGAACGGATCGAAGTCGTTCATCGTATCGATGCTGTACGGTTGGCGGGCGCCTTCGGTCCGGCCCAGACGACCCTCTGGCGGTTCTGCCTCCGCATTCGGATCCGAATGCGCGCTCAGTAAATAGAACTCGACTTCGGGCGCCACGACCGGCACCCAGCCCCGAGCTTCGTACCGGGCAAGCACATTACGCAGCACCCCACGCGGCGACTCTGCGACGGGTGAGTAATCACTTCGATAACAATCGAGGAACACCGATGCAGCAGGATCACTCGCCCACGGCACCGGGCGCAACGTCGTCGGATCGGGAACGAGCAACATGTCGCGATCCTCGACGTTTTGCTCGTTCTTGACATAGTTGCCGGAAATCGTCTGCGCGAAGATAGCTTCCGGCATTTTCATTTTGCCGGAGCCAAATTTGTCCGCAGGAACGACCTTGCCGCGAGCCGAGCCCGCCATATCGGGTACGAACGCTTCCACGTCTTCAATTTGCCGTTCCTTTAACCAGGTCTGAAAAACGTCATCCTTACCCACGCTACCCCCGCTGTTGCTTTGCATACGCTCGGCATGCTGCACCGAACGCCTTGAATATCGACATGGAAAATTCATTTCCGCTAGCTTGCCACTCCGGATGCCATTGCACTGCCAGGGCGAACCCTGGCGCGCTATCGACGCGGAAACCTTCAATGAGACCGTCATCGGCAACCGCTTCCACGGTCACGCCGTCAGGAAGTCGTGCAAGCCCCTGGGAGTGCAGAGAATTAACCATAATGTTGGACGTTCCTGCGAGTCCGTGCAGCAAGCCCCCTTCTACCAGATTCACCTCATGCGACGGTCCGTACTGCACATCGAGCGAATCATCCGGATTCTCTTTGTGGACGTGATACCCGGCTACCTCATGAACCTTCTGATGCAATGAACCTCCGAGTACCACGACCAGTTCCTGGAAGCCACGACACACAGCAAGCAGCGGTACTCCGGCATCCAGCACACGCCGCGTCAACGGCAAGGTTACGGCGTCTCGATGCGGATCATGCAACGTACCGGGATCGCTGGGCTCCCCTGCATAATGGTGCGGTTCGACGTTTGACGGGCTGCCGGTGAGCAAGATGCCGTCGACATTTCGCAGGATATCATCGATGGCGATGTGCTCGGCCAGGACCGGGAGGATCATTGGCAGCGCGTCAGCACCATCGATCAGGGCCTGCAGATATTTCTCACCCACCATGTGAAACGGGTGGGGCTGGAGTATTCGCCGGTCAGCCGGCACGCCGATTACAGGTCGCGGACACATAAAGTGAGAGCAGAATTCAGATTCGGCTAGTCTACAGAATCCTCTGCGTTGCGACCAAAGAATCGCAGGACGGCGAGCAGAATGGCACCGCCGACAAGCAGGGAAATCCAGGGCGGCAAGCCGTAGCCGGCGGGAACCGTGCCGATTCCGATCGCAACCGCACCGACGAGCAGCGCATAGGGCATTTGCGTACGTACATGCTCGATATGATCACAACCACTTGCAATGGACGACAGCACGGTCGTGTCCGAGATCGGCGAACAGTGGTCGCCCCACACCGCTCCGGCCAGTACGCAGGCAATTGCGGAATACATGATGTGCATGCCCGACGGATCTGCCATACCGCTCACTGTCATGACAGCCCATGTCAGGGGAAGCACCAAGGGCAACAGTATGCCCATGGTTCCCCAACTCGTGCCGGTCGCAAACGCCGTAATGGCAGCCAGCACGAACACAACGGCAGGTACCAGCGCCGCCGGCAGCGCCTCACCGAGTATCGATATCAGAAAGCCCTTGGCGTTGAGGTCACCGGTCACGGCCGACATCGACCACGCCAGCAACAACACGATCATGCCGAACAAAGTAGCGCGAGCCCCTCCGTACCACGCATCGACGGTCTCATGTGCAGTCAGGATCTTTTGCCCCGTTGACAAGCCGGCAGCAACCAACGCACCAATAAACGATGCCCACATCATCGCTTTGTAGGGGTCCGCCGAACCGACGATAGCCGTGATGGTCTCGCCTTCACCGGTAATGAACATGCCGGCGGCAAGTGAAATGATCAGTACTATAATCGGCAGGAATGCGTTGACCGGGCGCATCGGTACGTCCGGCTTCGCTTCGAGCGTATCACCATCCATTGCCGGCATCGCATCACCCGAGCGCGAATCGACGTTGCCACGCCGCGCCCGCAGCTCCGCACGGTACATAGGCCCCATGTCACGCCCGGATGCAGCCACGGCAAGCACAAATACGACGGCGAGTATCGGGTAGAAACTGTACGGGATCGAATGCAGAAACATCGAATACGCGGTCATCCCGGCGAGCCCGTCGATACTCTGCATGGCCTGATCAATCAGGCTGACCTGGTAACCTATCCACGTCGTTACCAGTGCCAGGCAGACGACCGGTGCCGCCGTTGAATCGACGATATAGGCCAGCTTTTCGCGCGAAATCTTCAGGTGGTCGGTTACCGAACGGGCCGTATTACCGACGACGAGTGTGTTGGCGTAGTCGTCAAAAAAGATCATCAGGCCCATGAGCCAGACGGCAACCTGGCCGCTGACCGCAGTTTTCGCCCGGCTGACAACGACGCGAACAATACTTGCCATACCGCCGTTGCGGGTAATGATGCCGACCATGCCACCTATCATCATCGTGAAGACGATGATCGCAGCGTGATCGGGATCGGCGAGCGCGTTGACAATGAAAACCACCAACACGTCCATCAGGCCTTTGAGTGCGCCGAGGGGCGAAAATCCCTGCAACGCGGTCGAGCCCAGCCAGAGACCGAGCAGTAGCGCGGGAATGACATTGCGCAACAACAGCGCGACGGCGATGGCCAGGAACGCGGGCATGACCGATATCCAGCCCGGCAACACCCGCAGCTGCGCCGTCATCGACTCGCCGTTTGCCGTTGCGGTGATTTCGAACGTGCCGCGCGTCTCGGTCATCATGTTATCGAAGACCACCCGACCGTCGGCTCCGGCAGAGCCGCGATGCGTTCGACCGGCGAATTGCAGGGCAACATCGCTGCCGGCCGCGACGTCGCTGACCACGATCTCCAGGGGCACGGACGTCAGACCTACGCCTGGCGTCTCGATATCGATCGCGTGCGCAGTGAACGGCCACGCGGTCGCGACGAGGAGAATAAGGCGGGTCAGGCTATGCAGGCGACGTTTATTAATGTTGTTGTTCCAGGCGCAAAGCTTGGCCACATGGTAACACGCTGTACAATGGGCCAGCCATGGGCAAAAACAAACAATTACGTGGCGAATTGAGCCGCCTGCTGCGCCAGCAGCCTGACACAGCGACGATGGAACTGCTCGTGCCGGACATCGGCGGCATACTGCGTGGAAAGCGTATCCGTCGCTCGAGTTTCGAGAAAACCTGTGACGAGGAATTCTGGTTTTGCGGTGGGACGCTGCTGATGAGTTCCCTGGGGAGAGTCCTTCCAGGCATGGTCGGCGATGGCGACGGCGATCCGGACGTTCCGTGTCGCCTCGTTCCCGGCAGTATTGCGCCGGTACCCTGGGCCGCTCGGCCAACCGCACAAGCCCTGTTCCGCATGTTCGAGCGAAATGGCCAAGCCTACTTCGCCGATCCACGCGCGGTGCTGGAGAGATCGCTCGCGCCCCTCAGGAAGATGGGACTCAGGATCATCATGGCGACAGAACTCGAGTTCTACCTGCTTCACGCCAAGGCGGACAGACCAACGCAACGGGCCTCGCGCGTTCCTGGAATCGGCCGCCCGCAGCCCGGCCCACAGGTCTATCACCCCGATGACCTGTGGGAGATCGAGCAGTTCCTCGACGATCTGTACGACTATTGTGACGCGCAGGGCATTCCGGCGGATACGGCGACATCGGAATTCGCACCGGGGCAATTCGAAATCAATCTCGCGCACGTTGACGATCCCGTACAGGCCTGTGATCACGCGCTGCTGCTCAAGCGTACCATCAAGGCGACGGCATTAAGGCACGGCCTCGTGGCCTGCTTCATGGCGAAGCCATTTGCGGAGGATTCCGGCAGCGGTCTGCACATTCACATGAGCCTTGTCGACAAGCATGGCAAAAACTATTTTTCGCATGGCCGCGACAGCCTCGCCGTGCCGCCATTTTCAGCGCGCCTGCGTCATGCTGTTGGCGGACTGCTCACGACCATGGCGGAATCGACCGCGATTTATGCCCCGAACGCAAATTCCTACCGGCGTTTGTCACCAGATTGTTTCGCGCCGGTCGATCTGAACTGGGGCGTCAATCATCGCGTCGTGGCCGTTCGAATTCCGCAGTCCGACGCGAAGAATCTGCGCTTCGAACATCGCGTCGCCGGCGCCGACGCGAATCCGTACCTGGTTACGGCCGCGATCGCCGCCGGCGTCCACCACGGCCTGAAAAACAAGTGCGACCCTGGACGAATGATTGAAGAAGGCGAGCAGGTCAGGCTGAAGACCCGCATCCCCGATCGCTGGGACCAGGCTATCGATCAATTTTCAGGCAGTAAGATCCTGCCCGATTATCTCGGCAGTAAATACTGTGAGTATTACGCGTTGAATCGTCAGGGCGAGAGTCGCGAGTTTCATAACACAATAAGCCCAATCGATTTCGACTGGTATCTGCGCGCTGTTTAGCTAACTAGTCGTGTTCGTCAGCACGCCGCAGGTCGTGTTCTATCGATTTGCCGGCCTGGAAATAGCACCACGCGGCCAAAGGCAGCAACACCGAACTGACAAGCAACAGGCTATATCGCATCGATTCCGATCCATATCCCGGTTCGAGAAGGTCGCTGACGATGCCCGTTATCGGTGGGCCCATGGCGAGACCGATCAGATTGATGATCAGCAGTACGAGTGACGAAGCGACCGCACGCATGCGCAGCGAGACAAGGCTTTGAGTCTGGCTCAGAACCGGCGCCAGGTAGAAGTTCGATGTCACAGCGGGGATGATCGACAAGAGCAGACACCAGACCGCGGTCGGCGCGAGATAAACCGCAAAATTGAACGACGCTGTAATCAGCACGGCTGCGGCAATGAACCACAACGCCTTGCGATGTCCTGTGCGCCCGACGTGATCTGCAATGTAGCCACCCATGAAGAAGCCGAGACCGCCGGCTATGCCGTAGATCAGTCCGAGCCAAAGCCCCAGTGTCGCGACATCCACTGCGAAGCTGCGCACCATGAAACTCGGGAAGAAATTGATAACCGAATAGCCCACAAATGCGCTCAGGCCCGCAGCAACCGCCATGTAGAGAAAAGAACGCCGCACCAGCAGGAAGCGCATGACAACTCGGAGCCGTGGTTTCCTGCCGCTGTCAAGACGTTGTTCCGAGGCTCCGCGCTGCGGCTCGATGACAGTGAAACGGAGGATCAACGCAAGAAACAGACCCGGGACACCGACGATCAGGAAGGCTTCGCGCCAGCCTATGTTTTCCGCAACCCAGCCACCGGCCAGGTAGGCGAGCATCACTCCGGTCGAGATCCCCAGCGTGTAGAAACCCATGGCAGAGGAGCGCTTCTCAGGCGGGTAATAGTCGGCAATCATCGAGTGTGCGGGAGGGCTGCAACCTGCTTCACCGATGCCGACGCCGATCCGCGCCAATGCCAGTTGCCAAAAAGTCGCCGACAGCCCCGACAGGGCGGTCATGCCACTCCATACCGCAACGGCAATGGCGATCAGGTTGCGTCGGTTGACGCGGTCAGCGAGCTGCGCGATCGGTACCCCGAGCGTAACGTAGAACAGCGCGAATGCGGTGCCGGCAAGCAGGCCGAGCACGGCATCACCAACCTGAAATTCATCGCGGATCGCCGGCAACAAAATCGACAGAATTTGCCGGTCAATGAAATTGAACATGTAGACGACAGCCAGAACGACCATCGCGTAGCGGCGCGCTGCCGGGCTGATGCTGCTGTGTGCCCGGCTAGTGGGCGCTTGCATCGATGAGCGATGGCGCGGCCGCGCCCGCGTTCGGACGGCGCGGGTCCGACGCGCCACGATACAGCTTGTCGCGATAAGCAGCCGTCTGCACACTGCCCATCGACGGCGCGGCAGCCCTGACCACGTGTCCCCGCGCTTCGAGCAATCGAATGGTATCCGGGCTGAAACCCGATTCGAGTCGCAGCTCATCCGGATACCATTGATGATGCATACGTGGCTGATCCGACGCATCGGCAATATTCATTCCATGATCGATCACATTGACGAGCATTTGCAGTACGGCAGAGATGATGCGGCTGCCACCCGGGCTGCCGGTTGCAAGCCAGGGCTCACCGTCATCGAATACTATGACCGGCGTCATCGAACTCAACGGTCGCTTGTTTGCCTGAATCGAATTTGCCTTCCCACCGAGCAGGCCGAACGCATTCGGAACACCGGCTTTTGAGACGAAATCGTCCATCTCATTGTTGAGCAGGAATCCGGCACCGGCCACCGATATGCCCGAGCCGTAGGACAGATTCAGCGTATAGGTGTTAGAGACGACGTTGCCATCCACATCCATGACCGAGAAATGCGTCGTGTCTTCGCTTTCGAACGCTGGCGCGACGCCGGGTGCGACATCGTCGGAGGGCCGGGCCCACTTCATGTCGATCGATGCGGCGAGTTCCGCCGCGTAGTCAGCGCTCGTGAGCCACTTGACAGGCACGTCATGGAAATCGGGGTCGCCCAGGTGTTTGCTGCGATCGGCATAGGCAAGTCGCATCACTTCGGCGAGCAGATGTGTCGCATCGGCACTGCCTGCACCCATCTCGGCAATCGGGAAATGCGACAACACGTTGAGCATCTGCAGGACATGCACGCCACCGGAACTCGGCGGCGGCATGGTTGCGATGTCAAAGCCGCGGTAACTGCCGTACAAGGCCTTGCGGACAACCGGCCGGTAGTTCGCGAGTGCCTCCATGTCAATCAACCCACCACCCGTTTCCATCTCGGCAGCAATCTTCTCGGCGATGGCGCCGCGATAGAACGCGTCGGGACCGTCATCGGCAATCAACTGCAGCGAGTCTGCAAGATCTGATTGCACGAGCAGCTCGCCCATTTTGTAGGTCACACCGCCGGGCTTGAAAAAGTATCCGCATGTCGCCGCATGGCGGCACAGCCTGTCCTTGCGGCCAGCTAATGACTGCGAGAGATCACGGGACACAACAATACCCGCACGGGCGAGATCGGCGGCCGGTTGCACCAGCCTTCGCCAAGGCAGACGACCGAATTTCTGATGCGCGAGATGCAGACCCGCGACGGTGCCGGGGACGCCTGATGCTTTGCGGCTGAAGCGCGAGAGCTGCGGATCGGCATCGCCGTTTTCGTCCAAGAACATGTCGCGATGCGCGGCCGGTGGCGCCATCTCCCGATAGTCGATCGCTATCGTCGTATCCGACCCGGCATCGTAGACAAGCATGAAACCGCCGCCGCCGAGGTTGCCGGCTCGCGGCAGCGTGACAGCGAGAGCAAAGCCGACTGCTACCGCCGCATCGATGGCATTACCACCATCGGCCAGCACCTGCGCGCCGATTTCGGCAGCGGTTCGGCTTTGCGCCGCAACCATGCCGGTCGAACTGTAAACCGGATGGTGCAGTTCGCTGTAACGAATGACGGCTTGCTCGACGTTCTGCGCAACATCCTGCGCCGCGCCGAGCGAGGTCTGCAGCACGAGAAGAACAAGTATCAGGCGAGGCACAAACATTCAGCCGCGATCAGGGCAGGATCGTCTTGAAAATGAAGAAGAATACGATCGCAAGACACGCGCCGGCCGGAATGGTGACAACCCACGATATCAGGATTCGCGCGACAACCCGCAGATCGATAGCTTCGATACCCCTGGCCATACCGACGCCCAGCACCGCACCGACTAGTGTGTGCGTCGTCGAAATCGGCATGCCTGTCCCCGACGCGATGACGATCGTTGTTGCAGCCGCGAGTTCGGCGGCAAAACCACGACTAGGCGTCAGCTGTGTAATCTTCTTACCGACTGTCGCAATGACGTGGCGACCAAAGGTTGCAAGACCGATCACGATACCGCCGCCGCCCAGCATTAATACCCAGATCGGCAACGTTGACTTGGCCGTAATCATGCCGTTCTGCGCCACACTGACGACCGCCGCGAGCGGCCCGATCGCGTTCGCGACATCGTTGGACCCGTGCGCGAATGCCATGCCGCAGGCCGTTACGACCATCAGTACGCCGAAGACGCGTTCGACCGTGTAGAAGTGCTGGTGCTTTTCGGCTTTCTTGTCAGGCTCGATACGGCGAATAACAAACGCGCCAATGAGCGAGATGCCGACCGCTATCGCGATCGCGAGAATGTAGCTGTCCCTGAGGCTGATCGTCAGACCGACGTGTTTGAGTCCTTTGAGTATCGTTACCAGCGTGATCGTAAACGCAGCAAAAAAGATGTAGACGGGAACGTAACGCTTGGCTTTGGCCAGCGGATCCTCCTGCCGCAAGATCAGGCGTTGCACACTCTGGTAAATCAGATACGCGATGAATCCGGCAGTGAGGGGCGATGCGACCCAGCTCATGACAATCGTGCCAACTTTGCCCCACTGCACCGCATCGACACCAATACCGGCGGCGGCGAAGCCCACGATGGCGCCGACGATGGAGTGCGTTGTGGAAACCGGCCAGCCATTCTTCGACGCAATGAACAACCAGGTTCCCGCGGCAAGCAACGCGGCCAGCATGCCGTAAACAAGCAACTCGGGACTACCTGCCAGCAGATCTGTATCGACGATTCCCTTGCGAACCGTGTCGGTAACTGCACCACCCGCCAATACCGCGCCGAGAAACTCAAACACGGCCGCCACGAGAATCGCCTGTTTGATCGTTAGCGCTTTGGATCCGACTGATGTCGCCATCGCATTGGCGACATCGTTGGCACCAATTCCCCAGGCCATGAATAAGCCGAACAAGGCCGCCAGAACGATATAGACAGTCTCTGCTTCCATGGAAACACCCTCAAAGAGCCGCGAGGCTCGAATTTTTTATTATTAGTGAGAGAGCAGCAGCTCAAGGCGGCGGCCGACCCGCTCTGCCATGTCAGCGATCTGGCCGGTAAGATCGATGACCTGGTACATGAACATCGCATCGACCGGATTCAATGAATTCTCTATTTCGTAGAGCGCCCAACGCAGCTCCGCCTGTTTGCTGTCGGTATCTGTCTCGATGCGATCCAGTTCTTCGATCAGAGCGGAGACCAGAGTCACTTCGGCGCCCCGAAAACCGGCGGTGAATAACTCATCGAGTTCACGAACGCTTTTTCGCGCCTGTTTGGCCGCATCCACATTGCGTTCTACAAAATCGAGAAACTGATCGGCAATCGCTGCCGGTATTTGCATCTTGCGACCAATTACAATACCTGAGACATCTTTGCTCAGGTTCGCGATCTTATCCTGTACCAGGAGCAACTCGAGCAAATCTTCGCGCGGCACCGGCATGAACAGACTCTTCGGCAGATGCAGACGAATCTCCTTCTTGAGATCGTCCGCTTCGTGTTCGAGCTTGTCGATCTCGTCACGGACGGCCGCGGCTGTATCCCATTCGCCAGCAATGGCGGCGACGAAAAAGGCGCGCAATTGCTTTGCGCACCTGAACGCAACGCCGATGTGCTGTTCGAGCGGCTGTACCGGTGACGAGCCGAAAATATTTGCGAGCACGTTTGCCATTCGAGAGTGTCCTCAGAGCCCCTGATTCCTGATGCCATGGTACACTCCGCAGCCCTTTTTGACGAGATGATTGAGGGTCGACTCAGCGATGGCGAAGTGGTTGATGAAATCAGAACCCGATGTCTACAGCATCGATGATCTGCAACGTGACGGTCGCGACATGTGGGACAGTATTCGCAATTATCAGGCACGCAATATGATGCGTGACGACATGCGGATCGGCGACGAAATCTTCTTTTATCACTCGAGTTGCAAGGAACCTGCAATCGCAGGTATAGCGAAAGTGGCGAGCGAGCCATATCCGGACCCGACGCAGTTCGACACCGAATCCCGCTATTTCGACCCCAAGAGCAGCAAGGACGAACCGCGCTGGATACTCGTTGATGTCGAATTCGTGCGCAAATTCGACAAACCGATCACTCTGGCCGAGATCAAGGCGCACCCGGGTCTCGACGACATGATCCTGACACGACGCGGCAATCGCTTGTCCATCATGCCCGTCAGCCAGGAGCATTGGGACCTGATCCTGACCCTCGAGTGAGAAACTGCTGCAAATACCTATGTCCTGATCGCATCCGATCGTGAAAACTGGGGGTGAAATTGAGGAAACACCATGACTTCACGAATTATTATGATCGGCGTTACGTGCCTTGTTGTTGCCGCATGCACCAAGGCGCCGCCCGATGCCGGGGACACTGTGACTGAGGCAGCAAAACCAGGCGGCACAGAGCTGGCCGCCAACCCGCTGCTCGAAGACTGGAAAACACCGTTTGGCGTGCCGCCATTCGACCAGATTACGTCGCAGGATTACCTTCCGGCCCTGCGCGCTGGCATGCAAGCACATGATGCCGAGATTGATGCCATCGTGGCCAACTCTGACGCGCCCGGTTTCGAAAATACAATCGAAGCCCTGCAGCGCGCCGGACAGTCTCTCAGCCGTGTTCGGCGCGTCTTTAATGCACTGGACTCCGCGCATTCTGACGAAGTCATCAAGGAAACGGGAAAGATCGTTGCTCCCGAACTCGCCGCACACAGTGACAACATCAATCTCAACAAGACGCTGTTTGATCGCGTGCTGAGCGTCTACGAACACCGTGATCAACTCGACCTGAACGCGGAACAACAGCATCTGATCGAGGAGACCCACAAGGAGTTCGTACGTGCGGGCGCGAACCTCGATCTCGATGCACAAAACCGACTCCGCGAGATCAACGCAGAGCTGGCCGAGCTGTCGCAACAGTTCCAGGACAACGTTCTCGAGGAAACCAATAATTTCGAGTTGCTTGTCACTGACGAAGCCGACCTCGGCGCCCTGCCCGACAGCCTGGTAGCGCTGGCGGCCGAAGAAGCCAAACGGCGGGGTCACGATTGTGAATGCTGGGCCTTCACCTTGCAGCGTCCGAGTGTCGACCCGTTCCTGCAATACTCACCCAACCGTGCGCTGCGCAAGCGGATATTCGATGGTTACGCGATGCGTGGTGACAACGACAACGATGCGGACAACAAGACAATAATTACGCGGACAGTCCTGTTGCGAGCCGAACGCGCCACATTGTTAGGCTACGACAGTCACGCGCATTACGTGCTCTCCGACAACATGGCGGAGACGCCCGGCAAGGTCTACAAGCTGCTCGACCAGATATGGGAACCTGCGCTGAAGGTGTCCAGGGCGGAGCGTGCCGATTTGCAGGCGATGATGGAGGCCGACGGCATCGATGACAGGCTGCGTGCCTGGGATTGGCGTTATTACACCGAAAAGGTTCGCAAGGCCAAATTCGATCTCGACGAAGACGAGCTGCGCCCGTACTTCGAGGTAAACGCGGTTCGCGATGGCGTATTCGCACTGTCAACCGAGTTATTCGGACTGCAATTCGAGCGACGTGAGGATTTGCCGACCTGGCATCCGGATCAGCAGGCATTTGAAGTCAAGGAAGCCGACGGCAGCCACCTTGCGATCCTGTACATGGATTTTTTCGCGCGTGAAAGCAAACGCGGTGGCGCGTGGATGAACGCGTTGCGGCCGCAATCGAACCTCGACGGTTTTGTAGCGCCGATCATTACGAACAATTTCAATTTCCCGGCTCCGACCGAAAACTCGCCGTCGCTCTTGAGCCTCACCGAGGCAGAGACGCTGTTTCACGAATTCGGTCACGCGCTGCACGGCATGCTATCGGACGTAAGGTACGAGAAATTTGCCGGCACCAGCGTGCCTCGTGACTTTGTCGAATTCCCCTCACAGGTCATGGAAAACTGGATGCGCGAACCGCAGGTACTGCGCATGTTCGCCGATCATTACGAAACGGGAGAACCGATTTCGCAAGAGGTGGTCGACAAGATCACCGCCTCGGCGAGGTTTAACCAGGGCTTCAAGACTGTCGAGTACATGGCCGCGGCGTATCTCGACCTGGCCTACCACGTACTTGGCACCACTGAAGCGGTTGAACCGCGCGGCTTCGAGAGCGCCGTGATGGCCGACATTGGACTGATCGAGGAAATAATCCCGCGTTATCGCAGTGGCTACTTCCAGCACATATTCTCGGGCGGCTACTCGGCCGGTTATTACAGTTATATCTGGTCCGAGATCCTCGACGCCGACACGTTCATGGCCTTCCAGGAAACAAGCTTGTTCGACCCGGAGACAGCCGCGCGCTATCGCGAAGAGATTCTGAGCAAGGGCGGCACGCGCCCCGGGATGGAGTTGTATACGAATTTCCGTGGCAGAGAACCGAGCATCGAACCATTACTGAAAAAACGCGGCCTTGATTGAGCGACAGCGGGCTGCAGGTGCTCGCTACATGCGCTGCAATTTGTCGTAGAGTTCTTGCGATCGTTCGAGTGCCAGCATGATGATCAGATCGCCCGGTTCTGCCCAGTCCAGCGCCGAGTCGAGAGATTCGATTTCTTCCATGTGGTGCTCAATTTGATCGACCCTGGCACCGCATGCCATTAGTTCGTCACGGATGACCGCGAATACCGCCCCCGGTTCGCGTCCACGATGGTACTTCGCAAGCTCCGAGACAAAGACGCGATCGAGACCGCTTTGCCAGGCACCGCGAGCAAGTTCGCGGATCAGGTCATCAGGCCGGTCACCCGCCTGACCGAAGCACAGCGCCTTGCGTTTCGGCGACATCCGGTTCGCCATGTCCAGCAACGCGTGCAGGGCTTCAGGATTGTGTGCAAAATCCACAACGACCCTGAAGCCGTTGATCTCGTAAATGTTGCCGCGGCCCGGATTCTTTGCGGGAATCATCGTCGTCAGCCCGTCGCGCATTTCAGCCAGCGGCACGCCCATGCTCCAGGTGAGCGCCGCCGCGGCGAGTGCATTCGCGACGTTGTGCCGAGCCGCACCATACAGTGTGATTGGCACATCGCGGTCGCGGCAGATTAATTCCGGAATGTTCCCGTTAACGACCATCAGGTCGTTGCCATCGAGTACGAAAGCCGCCCCGCCGTTCGCTGTGTGCGTCCGTACCACGTCATTATTCGAATCGAGAGAGAACCACACGAGTTGCCCCGGAAATTCCTTTGACTTGGCCACGAGTCGTGCATCATCAGCATTCAGTATCAGCTTGCCCGTATCGGCAACTGCACGACTCACTATCCACTTGCAGTTCAAGAGCTCGTCAAGGTTTTGCGAGCCGAAATCACCGAGATGGTCTTTGGCGATATTCGTTATCAGCGCCGCGTCCGCTTTATCGACGCCGAGCCCGCGCCGCAACAGCCCACCGCGCGCGGTTTCGAGAATTGCCACATCGACGTCCCGTTCACGCAGCACATTGCGAGCGCCGCCCGGCCCCGACCAGTCATCCCGATCGACAATGCGATCATTGATGGCGATGTAGTCGGTCGAACTGAAGCCAACGTTGTGCCCCGCCGTCCGCAAGACATGCGCAGCGATGCGCACCGTCGTCGTCTTGCCGTTCGTTCCGGTAACCAGTCCGCATGGCACATCCCCGAAGGCGCTCCAGTCCAGGGCATCCGGATCAGGCAGATTGCGCACCGGCCAGGTCTCCGAATAGCGGCCGAGCCCGAGCGATGCTTCGTCATCATCCCAAAGCAGTGTTACCTTCTCGCGCGATGCCCTGGACCGGATGTCCATCAGCCCAGGATTTGCTTCCTCGGCGATCGCGGCTCGTAAAGCGGCAACGGCCTCCGTAAAATCCGGCTCCTCGGCGCCGTTCAGCTCCGCATCAATTGCGGCCCACGCCCATTCGTTGATTTCGGAAGCGGCATACAGGGCATCGATCGGCGCCGTGAAGCCCAGGCTGACGCCGCCCTGGAGTTGTACCGACGCAAATTCGCAACCATTCCATTGCAGTTCGGCCAACATGCGCCGGACATGCCGCTCCCAGACTGCAACCAGTTGCACGGCCTCTTCGCGGCTGCAGGCAACATCGAGGATCGTGCCCGGCGCGTCGAATAACAGGCTTGGACCAGTTAGTCTGCGCGCGTCGAGAAATTCCATGAGCGACGGCTAATCGGATTCTTCGCGGGCGATGCGCACACCACGCTCATCGCTAATGATTTCGACATCATCGTCGAACACGAAATCATCCGTTTCGGGCAGCTCAATCGCCGTGGGAATTCTTGCAACGGAGTCCTCGGCATGTGCGCCAGCATTGAAGTAGATGATCTGCTTCCAGGTGCGTTTTACGTTATCACCCAAAATGAGAACGAGGTCGCCGGAGCTTGCTATCTCGAGGGCATGTCGCGTTGCTTCCTGCTCGTCGGGAATGACGTCGATTGCATCGATAGGTATGTCTTCCTGCAGCAATCTATCCTTGAGCATCGTCGGCACCTCGTCACCATCGCGACCACGCGTATTGTCGTCGCGGCGACAGATGTAGTGATCGAAATGACCGGCAGCGAATCCGGCAATATCACGAATGTCTTCATCACGCCGGTCGCCCGGCGCGGCCAGCACGACGATTTTTCGGCCCTCGACATCGAAACGATCAACCAGATCGCAAATGGCTTTGACGGCGGCAGCATTGTGCGCGTAGTCGAGAATCACCTTGAACGGATGCTCGTCGTAAATATTCATCCGGCCCGGTGCCTGGAAGAAGGTCGAGTCAAACGTGCGCAGACCATGGCGGATGTCTTCGATGGCGATCCCCATGTTGTACGCCAGCGCCGCGGCAAACATTGCGTTTTGCACATTGTGCATGGCACGACCTTCGATCGTTGCCGGGATCAGGTGCGTCCACAATAATGGCGTGTGCGTCTCACCGTCGTAAATCGCGATCATATGACCGTTTAGCGCCTGCTCGAGCACAAACGCCTCACCGCCGGCCCGAATATGTTGTTTGACCAGCGTGTGCGACGGATTCATCGTCACGTAGCAAAGCCGCTCGGCCTCGGTGTAATCAGCCATCTGCAGGCACAGGGGGTCATCGGCATTGAGTATCGCGGCATCTATGGCGATCTCGATGGGCACGCGTTTGATCTCGGCAAGTTGCTCGAGCGTTTCCACACCGCGCAGGCCGAGATGATCAGACGAGACGTTGAGGCAGGCCGCCACATTACAGCGCCGGAAGCCGAGACCGCTGCGCAGCATGCCACCACGAGCAGTTTCCATCACCGCAGCATCGACGGACGGGTCGCGCAGAATCATATGTGCGGATTTCGGACCCGTCATGTCCCCTGCCACGGTCAGCTTACCGTCGATATAAACGCCATCGGTCGACGTCATGCCGACCGTGAATCCCGTCATTTTGAGAATATGCGCGAGCATGCGCGACGTCGTCGTCTTGCCGTTCGTCCCCGTTACCGCGGCGATCGGCACACGTGTTGGCGTACCCGGAGGGAACAGCATGTCGATAACCGGCCCCGCGACATCCCGAGGCGTGCCTTCACTCGGCGCCACATGCATGCGGAAACCCGGACCCGCGTTGACCTCGCATATCGCTCCGCCTGCCTCGCGATAAGACAGAGCAATGTCGTTGGTCAGAAAATCGACACCGCCGATATCCAGCCCGATTGCCTTGATGGCGCGAATCGCCATTTCTCGGTTATCGGGATGAATGGTGTCGGTGACATCGAGTGCCGTGCCACCGGTCGACAGATTTGCGGTCGATCGCAGGTAAACGACCTCGTCGCTTGCCGGCACGGTGTCCCGATCGTAACCGATCTTCTTCAGCAGGCGCTCGGCCTGGTGATCGAACTCGAGTCGTGTCAGTACCTTCTCATGACCGACACCGCGCCGCGGGTCCTCGTTGACGATATCGACGAGCTCCGCGATGGTGTGTTTGCCGTCACCCACCACGTGGCCCGGTTCGCGTTTTGCGGCCGCGACGAGTTCGCCGTTAACGACCAGCAGGCGATGATCGTATCCCTCGATATAGCTTTCCACAATAATCGTGCGGCCGTGTTCGCGCGCTTTTTCGAATCCCTGCTCGACCTCTTCTTCCGTTTTCAGATTGATCGATACACCGCGGCCATGATTGCCGTTCAGTGGCTTCAAAACGACTGGATAGCCGATACGCTTCGCTGCACGAACAGCGTCGTTCGCGCGGCGCACGATGATCTGCTCGGGAACCGGCAAACCGAGATCACGCAGGATTCCGTTGGTTTCTTCTTTATCACCGGCCAGCTCCACGGCGATGTTTCCCGTGCACCCTGTCGTCGTTGCCTGAATGCGTTGCTGGTATTTACCATGGCCGAACTGGACCAGGCTTTGCTGGTTGAGGCGTATCCAGGGAATATCGCGCTCCTCGGCAGCCTTGACGAGTGACGCGGTGCTTGGGCCGAGTGCACGTGACTGCGCGTAACGAATGAAACGGTCACGCTCCTCGGCGAAATCCCAGCCGGCTTCCGGCCGGCCCTCCACCTCGATGTCATTCGGCAGCAGGCTGAGCAATAAGTTGATGGCCAGTGCGCTGGCCTCACGGCCAACGGCTTCGTCATGGTATTCGAACACCATATTATAGAAGCCGGGCTGTCCGTCTATGGACCGGGTTCTTCCGTAGGTCACGGGCGAACCTGCAACGTTTTGCAGTTCGATAGCCACGTGCTCCATGACATGGCCCATCCAGGTGCCCTCGTCGTCCTTGAGGCGGCGGACGAAGCCGCCCGCCTCCTGGTAAGAGCAGCCGTGTTCATGCAGGCCCGGCAACGTGTCGAGCAATGGCCCGATAAACGCCTCGCCGAGGCGCACTGTGGGCCAGTGCTCGAGTTCGCCAAGATCCAGTACATGGCGAATAACTCGAAAGTGCGCGAAGACACTCGGTCCGACGTACACATTTGTGCTGACGATTTTCATATTGGCTGTCCTGTCAAATGCTATTCCGGCGCGGCTTCCCGCGACGCCGTTTTGAAGCGTCCGCCCGATACCAGAATGTGCAATGTCACACCGATCAGACTCACCGGCTCCCCGCGGCGCGCCTTGTGCATCGAAGAATAGCTCAATTGCGAGGGATCGATTATCGTGATTCCGCCACTGCCGACAACCTCGAGCTCGTCATCGGGCTGAATGAACGCGGCCGTATCTTCATCAAGGCCAAGACCGACGGCGAAAGGGTTGTATGCCAGTGCAGTCAAAAGGCGACCCATACGATCACGTTCCCGGAAATGCTGGTCCACAATGAACTTATTGGTCAATCCAAGTCCCGGTGCCATCGTCACCATGTCCGGACTCGGCGTACTGCCCTCATGGCCGCCTGCGATCATGTGTTCGGGCACAAACGCGGCGCCGGCCGATGTACCTGCCACGTGCATGCCCGCCGCATTGCGTCGCCGGATCAGTTGCGCAACCGCAGTCCCGCCCAGCGTCGTCGACAGACGCAGCTGATTGCCACCGGTGAGAAACACGCCATCGGACTTTTCGATGTACTCGAGATACTCGCTCGACTCACAATCCTCGCGGGTTTCAAACGGCAGGACCTTGGTGTGCTTGATGCCGATCTCCCGAAACAGTTTCTCGTAATTTCGACCCGTGTCTTCAAGCTCTGACGCCGTAGGGATAATGCCGATCCGGGCGTCCTCGCCGCCGCAAATCTCGATGAATCGATCGAGAATTTCCGGATGGTGAAACTTCTCTTCGCCGCCGCCGATCGGGATGATGTAGCCGCGGTCCGCATGATTATTGGTTGATGGGCTCATTAACGTGATACTGGGTTTTCAGTCGCGAAAAAAGGCGAGTATTGTACCTGAGGAAACGCGTAAACTTCGTCGGGATTGGTGCAAATAACAGCCGCAATGACCGCAGAAAACCCTTTGGGTCAGGCAATAGCCTACCCTGAACACTATTCGCCCGATATTCTATACGCGATCGCACGTACTGAGAGCCGCGCGGGCCTCGGACTTGGCACGGATCTGCCCTTTCACGGCGCCGACCTCTGGAATGCCTGGGAACTCACGTGGCTGAATCCGGCCGGACTGCCGCAAATCGCAACGGCTGAGATAGCCGTCGCCGCGGATTCACCCAACATCATCGAATCCAAGTCGCTGAAGCTGTACCTCGGATCCTTCGTCATGAGTCGATTCGGATCCGCGGCCGAGGTCGAGACCCGGGTCGCGCACGATCTTTCCGGTTGCTGTGGCGCCAGCGTCGATGTGCGCCTCCACCCTCCCACGACACGGGACGGCAGCGGTATCGCCCGACTCCCAGGCCACTGCCTCGACGCGCTCAGCGTGGCCTGCGACGCCTATGCGGTCGATGCCGGGTTACTGCGTGCCGATGCAAATGAGTCCGTTTCGGAAGACCTTTGCTCGCATCTGCTGCATAGCCTGTGTCCGGTCACGAACCAGCCGGACAGCGGCAGCGTCATGATTTCCTACTCGGGCCCGCGAATCGCCCGCGATAGTCTGCTGCGCTACATCGTCTCGTACCGGCAGCACAAGGACTTTCATGAAAGCTGCGTCGAACGCATGTTCATCGACATTCTGAACCGCTGCCAGCCTGAGCAATTGACGGTCTATGCCCGCTATCAGCGCCGCGGTGGTATCGACATCAACCCGTTCCGGTCCAACTTCGAAGAAAATCCGCCTAATGTTCGCCTCTGGCGTCAATAGCCATCCATTAACCCCGGATTCGTCGATTGGACTTCACGATCTATTGGTTCATGTTCCCTGTCTCGATTGTCGTGGCAACCTGCGCAATGCTCAGCGGCATTGGCGGCGCCGCGCTTTTCACGCCGATTTTTATCCTGATTTTCCCGCTTCTCGGTCCGGATTACGTTCTTGAATCGACCATTGCGGCAATTGGCGCCGCACTGTTTACACAGACGTTCGGATTTTTGTCCGGCTTCGTCGGTTACTACCGACGCAAGCTGATCGACTATGCGCTCGCATGGAGAATCCTTCGCATCGCCGTTCCGGTATCAGTCGTTGGGGCATTGACCGCGAGCCTGGTGCACGACAGCGTGCTGTTATCGAGCTATGCGGTTCTGGTCCTGGTTCTCGCTTTCGTGCTGTGGCGTAATCCCGTGCCTCGAATGCAGGAATCCGCAAAATCCGACGGTACGAAGCGACGCGAACTCACGGATTCGAGAGGGCATACCTACACCTATGATGATCCGGAACTCGGGCCCGGCAGTGTTTCCCTGACCGGAATCGGTGCATTTCTGACCGGCATGGTATCGGTTGGAATCGGCGAAGTAACCATCTCGCAACTGACCCGCAAAGGTGTTCCGATCGCCGTCGCCGCCGCCACCTCTGTCCTCGTCGTGATCCTGACGGTCGTGTTCGCATCGACGACGCTTTTTGCGCAACTGATCCAGGCCGGTGGCTGGACTGCCGTACCCTGGAACCTGCTTTGTTACGACATCCCCGGCGTTCTGATCGGTGGACAAATCGGCCCACGGCTACAGGGTTGGGTATCGCAGCATACGATGCGTCGCTCAATTAGCCTTTTATTCGTGGTTCTTGGGACCGCAATGATCGCCGTTGCCGCCCAATAGCGATAGGATACGAGCATGAAAACTCATGTTATGGCTTCATTGGTCCTGTTGTCGACGGCGGTGCATGCCGCTGCGCTCGCCCAGTCGAACGACACGGCGGCGGAAAGGGGTCGACTCGCGAATCAGCGAATACAACTCGAAGCAGAGCGCAGGGCCCGCGAAGAAGACGAGCGCCGGCAGCAGGCGGCAGAGCTGGCAGGTCTGCAGCAAGAGACAGCGGTCCGTGCTGACGCAGAGCGAGTACAGGAGTCGAGCCAGCCGCCGCTACGCGCGGCACGGGAAGATACCAGTGATGAATCGGCGCCCGCGGCGATTCCGTCGGCAAACACGGTGCCGGCAGACAAGGTCGACCTGTCACGCACGCTCGAGCAACTTCGAACATTGGGGGAACTGCGGGACGCCGGCTACGTGACCCAGGAAGAGTTCGAGCGTATCAAGCGGAAAATTCTCGACCAGTAGTGAGATTGATTTCGGCACCGATAATGGCTGTGCCTCAATCTTCCCTGAGCCGGTAAACGCGCGCGTAGTCGACCAGCATCTGCTGCGGGAAGATCGAATCATCGATCGGGCCGCCGGCGCGACCCCAGACACCGCCGACGGCGATATTCATGATCAGGAAAAACGGTTTGTCGAAGGGCCATTCCTCCCAGCCCTTGTTCTCGTTGACGTAGGTGAAGTACAGCGTGTCGTCGACGAAAACCTCGATACGCTCAGGTGACCATTCGAGCACGTAGACGTGAAATTCGTCTGCCACGTCGTCGAGCAGGACGCGGCCCTTGCGCTGTTCCCACTTGACCCAGTAGTAGGCCTGTGTGTGCACGGTGCCATGGATATGGTTCATCTGGTAGCCGACGTGCTCCATGATGTCGATCTCGCCCGAGTTCGGCCAGGCATCGCACTCGCCGCTGCCCTGCCATTCCTCGTCATCCGAGCAGGTTGTCGCATAGTTAAACGGGTCGCTCGGCAGCATCCAGATCGCCGGCCAGGTCCCCTGACCTCGTGGCAGCTTCGCGCGCACCTCGAAGCGGCCGTAAAGGAAGTCGGCCTTGCCTTGCGAATGGACACGTCCCGAGGTATAGCTTGCGCTCTCGTAATCTTCCTTGTGCGCCTCGATCACCAGGTGCCCGCGCACGATCCGAACGTTCTTCGCGCGCCCGGTGTACGCCTGGTCTTCATCGTTGACATTGCGCGGCGGCCAGACTCTCGCGCTCCACTTGCTGTCGTCCAGCTCTTCGCCGTCGAACTCGTCGCTCCAGACCAGCTCCCAGGACTTCTGCGGGCGCTTCTTGCCGCGCACCGTCAGCGCGCTCAGCACCGGCGCCCCGACCGACGCCTCGAATGCGATGTTCAGCTCCCCGTCCTCGACGACGACATTCGGTGCCGTCACCGTCAGCGCGGAAATGACTTTGCCGTCGCGGAAGAGCATGACGTCGAGGTCGTCGATCACTCGCTCTCCCTCGGCGAAAGCGTCGAAGAGCCGCTCGCCGCCCGCGAGCTCGTCGGGCTCGGCGAAATGGAACGTCACGTCGTAGGTCCCGTTGGCAATGGGATGCGCGATCTCGATATCACCCTCGCGATAGCTCCGGTAGAGCTCTGCGTCCGGCGAGCCTTTGACCTGCGGCATCGATCCGACCTCGCCCCCCGACAGGTGTTCCTCGGCCCGGTATGCCGTGCCGTCGACGCCCGCGTAGGCAGGCCCACCGGCATTCACGGCCCAGACCAGGTCAGTCTGGGTCTCCTGGACGTCGCATCCAAGGATTGCCATACACAACGCGAAGATGACGGCGCGCATCGCGTTAGTCCGGACTGGCCGCTTTGCAGTATTCATCCAAAAAGTCCTGGTGACTCGGGTACCCGGCCACTGTTTGCGTGTGTGACACCTGAATATCTTTCAGGAGTTTTCGCAGCTCGTCGTTCGTCAGCATGTCGACAATGGGATGGTAGCCCTCAGGAAGCAATCGTTGTCCGGTCATGACCTGTGACCATGAGCCATCGAAGAACAACTCGAAATTCTCGCGAAAAATTCTGCCGTTGCTGCGGAACAACTCGAGCCGGCGCGACAGCGTCTCTGGCACGTCCATGGTCCGACAGTAATTCCAGAACGGACTGTCGTCACGCTGTGTCACATAGTAATGCAGGATGATGAAGTCCCGTATGTACTCGAACTCGAGTTTCGACTGATGGTTGTATTCATCAACTTCTGTTTGCTCGATGCCTGCACTCGGGAACAGCTTCATGAGCCGAATGATGCCGGACTGCACCAGGTGAATACTTGTCGATTCGAGCGGCTCGAGGAAACCGCTTGCAAGCCCCAGCGAAACGCAGTTTCTGTTCCACTGTTTGATTCGCCGCCCTGTCCGGAAACGGATCAGGCGGGGCTCCGTTATCGTCTCTCCCTCAATGTTGTCCAGTAGCGTCTGCCTGGCGTCATCATCGGCGAGATACCGGCTGCAATATACGAGCCCGTTGCCCACACGATGCTGCAGCGGTATGCGCCACTGCCAACCGGCTTCTCTCGCGATCGAACGGGTATACGGAATCGGTGTGCCGACAGATTTGGTCTGCACTGCGTAGGCACGGTCACACGGCAGCCAATGCGTCCAGTCTTCATAGCCTGTGCGCAGCGCATCTTCTATCAAGAGGGCGCGAAAGCCACTGCAGTCGATATACAGATCGCCGTGGATCCTGTGACCTGACTCCAGCGTCAGCGATTCGATGTCACCGCCGTCTGCATGGGTCGCCACGTCGACGATCTTGCCTTCGATGCGCCGTACGCCATGCGCTTCGCTGAAGTTGCGCAGAAACTGCGCGTAGCGTGTCGCATCGAGGTGATAGGCATAGGCCAGCCCGTTGTCCAGATCGAGTTTGAACTTACCGGCTATGGCGGCATGCTTGTGCAGCGAGTAATCCGTGAGAGTCGCTTTGTTGCCTTGCTTGAGCGACTTGGCCCAAAAATGGTGAAAGCTGCATGCCCAACAGTCCTGGCCGATAATGCCGAAGCCGTGAATGTACTTATCGCCAACGGCACCCCAGTTTTCGAACTGGATGCCGAGCTTGAAAGTTGCCTGGGTCGCTCGCATGAATTCCGGCTCGTTGATCCCAAGTAACTGGTGAAATGCACTGAGCAATGGAATGGTTGCTTCGCCGACTCCGACCGTGCCGATTTGATCCGATTCGACAAGGGAAATATCGAGGTTTCTGCCCAACAGCTTGCTCAGGGCCGCGGCAGTCATCCAGCCGGCGGTGCCGCCACCGACAATGACGACCTTGTTGACTTTTTTGTTTCTCAATGTCTGATCTTGATTCATGCGAAACAAACTTAACGGTTCAGCCTCTTCAATAACAGCGCCCGTATTTTCCTTGCGGACAATTCATCGATGGGCGATAGCACGCCGCGCTGCGCCTCCGGAATGTGCGCGGTCACATCGTCGCCCGGCGCAAATACATAGTGTTCGAAGATGTCACGCCATGCGTTTCGCTGCGCCTCGGGTAAATCCCGGATACTCAACAGTGCATGGTTCAATGCATCAAGCGGCGTGCCCATGAACGCAGGCGAGGAACGCCACCAGTAATTGATGAGAACGTTGAAGCTGTCGAGCCCTTCGACATGATGCCACCACATGCTTGGGATAAACACTGCATCACCCGGCTGCATGTCGGCCACTTGCGCATGCTTCATAGCTTCTCGAAACTTCGGATACTTCTCGAAGTCGGGTTCGTGTAAATCCACCAGGCTGATGGCCTGGCCAGCAGGTGCGCGATCGAGCGGACCCACGTAGAGATTCGGCAGTTGATCCGGCGGAAACACTGTGAAACGCCGCTTCCCGGCAACAACGCAGGCGATGTTATCGGGAACATCGTAATGCGCCGCGATGCGTGTCTGATTGCCCAACCAGATCCTCACGCTCGGCTCGAAACGGCCCAGATTCAAATCGTTATCATCCCGGAGTCCGGGAAGAATGTGATCGACCGAAACTGAGCCGACGTAATGCACGGGCGGGTTGTCGTCATCCCTGTGTTTCTTTAGCTCATCGAGAAACTCATCCAGTTGGGTGCGACGCATTGCGAAGTTGAAGCCTGCGAGATCCTCGCCATAAAAAATCCGCCCGTTAATATCGGCAGGGCCAAACGATTCGGAAACCGGAGTATCGTTATAGAAGCGCCGCAAATACTCGTCGGCGGCGTCAGCGCCGCGCGTTGCCGCCTCGACCAGAGGCCAGTCAGAGACAAGTCCTTTCAGTACAAGAGGTTGCTCGGACTGCAGAATCTCGTCGGGCAGATTGTCCGGACTGATGCCCTCTACTTCTTCGATTTTTTGTTCAGCGCTCAACATGACTCTGACATTTGGCAATGACACTCACAGCCGCGCATTCTTCCTGTCAATCAGGGTCTTAAAGTTCGAAATGGACGCCATTACCATATAGATATGTTCCAGATAGCCGTTGACGTGCAGCTTTGCCAGAGACTCCCCATCGAGCGCGTTGAGCTTCTCCTCGTTGATGGTGTGCAAGCCCGTCAGATTCTGCTTCGACCCATCGTTCAACACAAATTCGAGAGTGAACGGCTCCAGCAGATCGAACTCGGTGAGGGCCTCTGAGAATACCTTGTTCTGCTCGACGCCATCGTGGATCGCCATGAGTACCGAGTTGATGTGCTCCAGGTACGGGCTATGGCCGCCGTGCTCGAGAAAAACAGGCACACCCTCTGTCTCGCTGACCCTCGGGCTGTCCATGTCGATGTGCACCACCGGCTCATCAGCAAGCACACCACCATCTGCCGTGGTTTGAAATCCGATCAGAAACGGCTGTCGCTCGATCGACAGCGGCACATAGCCGGCCTCCCAACCATCCGCACTCAGAAACAGGTTTTCGCCCTCGGCAAAACCCAGGATTACAATCGAGTCAAAACTCCCTGTCCTGGCGTTTTCCTGAAACGCGATCGGGTATTCGGCCTGCAAACGTCGAAATTCCAGCGGAAAGACGCCGGTGCGGGCAATATCATCGCCATACCAGGCGGCCCGATCAGTGATGATCTTGAGATCTTTGTGCGTGATGTTGTTCAGTAGTTGATGATTTGCCATATGCTTTCGATTGCCAGATCAAAATCCGATGCCGGCCGGGTATCAGGTGACACTGCCCTTGGGCAGTCCGAATTCCTTGATGTGATTGATTAACTCGCGGTTAGTCGGCAGCCCGGCCAGCAGCTTGTTCGTCGTCTCGGCGTTCTCCTGAAAGAGCCTCGCAGCCTCTTCCGCATTCACCGAACGTCGCGTCCTGGCTGCCGGTTCCGTGCCGAATCCCATTCCGTATAGCACGAACTGGTAACTGGCTGATGAGAATACCTCATCGACCTGGGTGAAGTCTCCATGCCATGGCACGTGGTGCCGCCAGAGAGCCAGCAACTCCTGCAAACTGTCCGGCACAGACTCCGTGCGGCGATTGTCGACCCAGAATTCGGCGTCCGTTCGCTCCGTCAAGACGTAGTGCAGTTTCAGAAAGTCGATCACACGGTCCCAGCGATACAGAAACTTGTCATTGAATCGGCGGGCGACTGTCGTCATGGTTTCCCGCGTCGCCGGCAACTGCTCGCTAATCATTTCCGCGGACAACTCGACAAGTACCAACGCCGACGCTTCCAGCGGTTCGAGGAAGCCAGCGGCCATACCGACCGCCACACAGTTCCTGTGCCAGAACTTCTGCCGGTGACCGGGGTTGATCGAAATCTTGCGTAGCGATGCCGACTCCGCGTCGTCGCCCATTGCCGGCCGGATATAGGCCCTGAGTTCTTCCCCGGCCTGTTCATCGCTCACGTGCGCACTCGAATACACATGGCCGACGCCACGACGAGAAGATAGCCCGATGTCCCAGATCCAGCCGCTGGTCTGTGCGGTCGAGATAGTCTGCGAGGCGATCGGACTGTTGTCGTCAGCATATGGAACCTGCACCGCCAGGGCGGAATCGACGAACAACGTGTCCTTTCTGCTAACAAAAGGAATCTCGTAATGCTTGCCGAGCAGCAATGAGGCGAAGCCTGTGCAATCAATGAACAGGTCGCCGGTCAGGTCGCCATGCTCCTTGCTGCTGACGGACACGATATCGCCATCCGCATCCGCATTGACCGCGGTCACATGATCGAGAATATGTTCGACACCGAGAAACTTGGTGCAGTGCTTCTGCAACAATGCAGCAAACTTCCCCGCATCGAGGTGATAACCGTAGTTAGCGACAGACGCATACTCTGGCGTCGCGCCTTGCTTGGGAGCCAGACCTCTGGCGCACAAATGACTCTGCACGCAGACCGCATCGGCGAACGAGACACGGTCGCGCAGCGACAGCCAACTCGCCGCCAGATTCGTCTTCTTGTAGCCGTGCGGCAGCGTGAAAGGATGGTAGTAAACATCGTTCGACGCACCCGTGTGCCAACGATCAAAACGTGTGCCCTGCTTGAATGACGCGTCGCAGCCGCGGATGAAATCCGTTTCGCCGATACGCAGCTTGCTCAACGTCGTGCGCATTGTCGGCCAGGTGCCCTCGCCCACTCCAATCGTCGCGACGTCGGGAGACTCGATCAGGACGACATCGATCCCGGTATCGAGATGCGCATCATGTTCTGCGGCGATGAGGCCCGCCGTGATCCATCCAGCGGCACCACCTCCAACCACAACGACTTTTTTGACAGGTTTACTCATCAGCAGTCTGTTATTGATAACTTAGCCGGTTGACCTTAACAAAAAAAGCCGCCTGTAAAGGCGGCTTTTTCCTGTGATTGCACAGGCACCGTCAGCGCGATGGCACCTTAATCAAAGGTATAGCGGGCACCGATGTTATACCGGGCGCCGAACTGGTTGGCATCGGTAAACTGATTCACGTAGCGATTAAAGATTCGCTGCGATTCATCGGTGACATTCAAGGCCTCTACAAAGATCGTTAGATTGTCGTTGAACATGTAACTCGCATTCATGTCCAGTTGCCCGAACTCCTCCGTATAGTGGGGAGCGTTGTTGCGCAAGCCGTTCAGGAACTCGTCACGCCAGTTGTACGCGACTCGAACCTGCCACTGATCGTTCTCCCAAAAACCGACGAGGTTTGCCGAGTCGCTCAGGCCGGTCAGAGCAAACTGGAAGCCGGTTACCGCATTATCGACGTTGATGTCGCCTTCCACGATCGTCGCATTCGCCGAGAGACCAAAGCCAGAGTCCCCGAACATGTGCTGCACAGCGAATTCCCAGCCATACAGGACCGCTGTTTCCTGGTTGGACGGAACATTGACCTTCCAGTCCATCAACGGGTCGTCATCCTGCTGCACGATAAATGTGCCCACCGGATTGCCCATGTTGATGTTGATCTGATCGTGCAGTAATGCCAGATTGTTAGGATCTTGGCCAGCCGCCTCGAGGTCAGCCATGGCCTGGATAGCCCGAGGCCCCAGCTGAGGATCTCTCAGGTTGCCGATGGTCTCATCGAACTGCTGGGTAACGATAAAGTTTTCAACCTGCTTGCGGAAGTAGCCAATCGACGCATAGCTGGCGTCGTCGTAGTACCACTCCAAAGACAGGTCGAAGTTGTCGGAAGTAAACGGCAGCAGGTCAGGGTTGCCCTTGTTTGCGTCGCGTTGTCCTGGCTTCGGCAGAGCAGTCGGTGACAACGTACCGCGCATGTTCGTCAGAGTCGGGCGCGTAATCGACTTGCTGAAGGAGAACCGCGCGATCATATCGTCGCGAACGTCCATACTGATGTCCAGGTTCGGCAGCCAGATATTGTAATTGCCTTTGACGTCGGAGAATGTTGCCTCGGTAGCTTTGTTCACGCTCCACTCACTGGTGGTGCCGGCGCTGACCCATACAACTTCCTCTGTTTCGATCTCTTCGCTGTTCGACGTGATATTGGTATCCTCGTAGCGAAGACCACCAACGACGGTTATCGGCATATCGTTGAAATCACCCTCGAGGTTGAACTGCACGTAGGCGGCTGTGGTCTCTTCGTTGATCAGGTGATCGAAAGACTTTGTGTCTTCCGGCGTGGCCTCGAGGCGTCCTCCGCCCAGGTAGGCGTCTTCGAAATTCTTGACACCGGCTGCCAGGTCCCAGGTGTGGTAAAAACCGGCACCGCCACCGCCATTGAAGCCGGAAAATTCGCTGAGGATGCCGGAGGTATCGACGCGCGTGAAAATCTCGTCGTCATAGACATCCTGATTTCCGCCATACCAGCCGCCAGCGATCTGTCCGGAATCGTACTGGAGTGTGCGGTAATCTATTTCCGTGCTCGACAGGCCGAATTGGATACTCGTCAGGCCCTCGTCAGAGGAACCGTTTGCCCATTCGCCGCTGAGTTGGAACTGGGATATGTCGGACTCGTTGATATTCTTGAAGGCTTCACCGAACAGGCTCTCGTAAGCGGCCCCTGTCGGCTCTCCGCCCGAAGGCGAGCCAAGGCAGTCGCCAAACGTTACGAACATGTCCGGCACCTGCTGGCCGTTTCTCGCATCGAATACCTTTTCGTCAATGCAGACGGCGCCCATTACGATGAAATTATTGTTGCCGCGGTCTTTACCTTCGGAAATGGCGTCGGAGTCATGCACATCGAGGGTCAGGTTCAGGTTGTCGCTGACCTGCCAGTCGAGGTTCAGGCCGACTGAATTATTCTCGTTGTATGCTGCGCCCCAGTTTTTCTGGGCGATATAGTCTCCGGGGGTCGCCTTGACGAACGTATAAGTTCCGTTCTGGTCTATTTCGGCTTCGAATGCTTCATTGTCATTGAACCAGATACCAGAGCCGAGACTCTCCTGGTAGTTGTCGAACTCCGCGTAGGTGTAGTCGAGCGTCGCGGTAAACGTGTCGGACGGCGCGTATTGCAGGGTCAACTGGCCGTTAGTACGGGTGCGGCTTATATCGGTGACGTTCAAGCCCAGGGCGCGCGGGAAGAACTCGTTGGTTTCCGCGGTCCGATTGTCCACAACAGTTGCTATGTCCTGCGTAAGATTTTCTCGCCAGAACTGTTCGGCGACGTTGACGCCTACGCCACGGCTGTCACGATCCTGCTTCGAGAGGAACACGCCGATGCCGAACGTGTCATCGGCAAAGGTATTGCTGAAGATACCGGAAAACTCAGGTGAGAAGTCGTCGCCCACTTCATTCGTGGTGTCGTGCATCGCCTTGACGCCGAAGCTCGCGACCAGGCCGGGTTTATCAAAGGGGCGGGCTGTCTTGATATTGATTGTCGAGCCAATACCACCACTCGGGCTCGTCGCATTGAACGTCTTTAAGACGTCGACGGCTCTCACGCCCTCAGAAGCCAGGTTGGCGAAATCGAAGGAACGTACCGAATCTGCTCCCAGGTTCGACGTCGGCATTTGCCGGCCGTTCAAGAGGACCAGGTTGAAGTCGGGACCGAAGCCGCGAACCGTGACCTTGCTGCCCTCATTGTTCGAACGGTCAATCGACACGCCGGGAATGCGCTGCATGGATTCGGCCAGGTTGGTGTCCGGGAACTTGCCGATATCTTCGGCCGTGATCGCATCCACGACGCCCTTGGCGCTGCGCTTGGTGTTCATCGACGAAATCAGGCTGCTGCGGATGCCGACGCTGACGATTTCTTCGATGACGTCACCATCAGCGCTTTGCGCGAATACCGGTGAGAATCCGCTCGCGCCCAAAGCCAACGTAACGCCCGCGGCCAAAGGTGTTTTATTGAAAGATGGTTTTTGCATTCTCGAGCCCCCGGCTTGCTATTAAATGTCTAGCCAATGAATTGAATTGGCTGGTTTTTCAGCGTCTTTGCCACCAGCAATTGGTTGCTGTTGTGCGTGACAGCGCTGTCAGTACGTGTTTATACTTACATCTGACAGCGCTGTCAATAACGAATACAATCGCCGTCGATCAAGGGCGCCATCGCGCCGGGGAGTTGAGTTCCGTGCAAACCGTGACCGTAGAGCCGGCGCGTATCCGGGCCGCCTGGAAGGGCCGGATCTCGGGCTGCATGCTGGGCAAGCCCGTCGAGGTACTGTCGCTACAGCAAGGACCGACCGGGCTCGAGGCCTACCTGCGCGAGGCCAGGGCGCTGCCACTGAGGGACTTCGTGCCGCTCGTCGAGGGCAGCATCGTCGAGCAGCACGGAACCGCCTGCTGCCGTGGGCGCATCGTCCGCGCCGAGCCCGATGACGACATTAACTACACGGTCCTGGCACTGCTGTTGCTGGAAGAAAAGGGTTGCAGCTTCGACACAGCCGATGTCGCACGTGCCTGGCTGCGTCTGCTGCCGGCTGGCGCTACCTGGACGGCCGAGCGCGCTGCCTATCGAACCCTGCTCTGCAATATGGCGGACGAGTTCGTCAATGGCGAGGAGGCAGGCTTTGATCTCGCCGAGTGCTCGGACAATGATTACAACGAGTGGATCGGCGCCCAAATTCGTGCGGACCTGTACGGCTGGGTGTGCCCGGGACGCCCTGCCCTGGCCGCAGAGCTGGCGCGACGGGATGCGTCGCTGTCCCACCGTGGCGAAGGCGTACACGGCGCAGCGTTCATTGCCGCGCTCGGCGCCGCGATTCCGGCGACGAAAAATTTCGCCACAGCCATCGACATGGCCCTCGAGCACATTCCTTTTAACAGCGCAGCGGCGACGGCGGTGCGATTCGGTTGCGAACTTTCGGGAAGTCCGGACGCCGTGATCAGACTGCACAAGAACTACGACGGTATGTCACCCGTGCACACGCTCAATAACCTCGCACTTGTCGTGTGGGCAATTTGTTCGGCGAATGGAGACTTCGGCACCGCGATCGGTGACGCCGTTGCTGCGGGCTGGGACACGGACTGCAACGGCGCGACCGTTGGCGGATTGTTCGGGCTTACGGGTGCCGAGATACCAGAATCCTGGACACAACCCTGGCAGGGCCGCATTGGCCTTAACCTCGCAGGCTTCGCCGAGTTGCAACTCGATGATGTCGTTTCACGCACCGTAGCGGTAGCCCAAAAGATTCGAGAACAGCATGCTCTCCATTAAGGTCGACATTCGTGCATGGACCGCAGCCGTCCTGTTCGCTTCAATCACGACCCCGGCATTCGCCGGGGATTCGCATTACGAGGGCCGCACGGAGTACCTTGCGCCCAAAGCAGAGAACCCGCTCACGATCGACGGCGTTGCCGATGAAGTCGCCTGGGAAGAAGCGCGATGGCAGGGACTTGATCATCGCTGGCTTGGACCTGAATATTCCGTTGAGGATTTTCACGGGCGCTACAAGGTCGTCTGGACCGAGACCAAACTTTACATTCTTGGTGAGTTTACTGACGACGTCCTGATCGATAGCCACCGCGACCCGCTCGTGCAGTATTGGGATGACGACTGTTGGGAGATATTTCTCGACGAAGATTACTCGGGTGGCGACCACCAGTTCAATCACAACGCGTTTGCCTACCATATATCACTGGACAACCAGGCGATTGACATAGGGACCGACAAACTGCCGCACAATTACTCGCATCACGTCGAAAGCCGTTGGCGTCAACGCGGCGAAAAAATAATCTGGGAGCTCGCGATTGATATTTACTCCGACGAGTACACAGATGGCTCGAAAGATAACTCCCCCGTGAAGCTATCGGCCGGCAAAGTGATGGGGCTCATGGTCGCCTATTGCGATAACGACGGCAGCGAGTTGCGCGAAAATTTCATCGGTTCCGAATCGGTGCCTGTCGGACCCAAGGATCGGGGCTGGATCGACGCCGGGTTGTTCGGTGCGCTCGTGCTGATCGAATAAGCAACTAATGCAACAAGATAATAGCTGAAAGGAACAATCCTTGAATAAAGACCTCACAGACAGCAGCGCGGTATCGGGCGGGTTCCTGGATCTCGGCGGCGAGCGTTATTTCATGATCCGCAACGTCGATAAGATGGCGCCGTTTCTTGTCAGCGTGATTTCGAATCACGATCACTGGTTATTCGTTTCATCGACCGGAGGACTCACCGCCGGCCGGGTGTCCCCGGAAACTGCGCTGTTCCCTTACATCACGGTCGACAAGATCCACGAGTGCGCTGCTCATACCGGCAGCAAGACCGTCTTGCGGGTGGCAGCGAACGGGACGCAAAATGATTGGGATCCGTTCAAGAATGAGCAAAGCGGCCGATACACGCTCACTCGAAGCGTATACAAGAACCTGTTGGGTAACAAATACTGCTTTGAAGAAATCAACCATGACCTGCAACTGGCATTCCGCTACACCTGGGTCTTCAGCGACAGATTCGGATTCGCTCGACAATGCGTACTGGAGAATCTGTCTGATCAGTGCGTGAGCATCGATCTGCTCGACGGTCTGCAGAATATTCTTCCAGCGGGCACGCCGCGCTTTGCCCAGACCAACACCAGCAACCTGGTGGACGCATACAAATGGACAGAGCTGGATGAAGATACCGGTCTGGCTCTTTACACCTTGTATTCTGGCATCACCGATCGTGCCGAGCCCTGTGAATCCCTCAAGGCTAATACTGTTTTTTGCCTTGGTCTCGAGGAACAGAAAGTGCTGATTTCGTCGCAGCAACTCAACGACTTCCGGCTCGGCGCAGAACTTCGCCAGGAAGTCTGCAAGCGCGGTATCCGCGGCGCTTATTTTGTAAATTCGACCCTGCAGCTGGAGCCGGAGGCGTCACAGCAATGGCAGATAGTCGCGAATACCGAGCAAAGCCAATGCCAGGTTGTCGAGTTGCGCAGGCAGCTCGCCGACCCGGCCGGGACTGCCGAGGCGATCGGCCGTTCTGTAGACGAGGGCTCCGACCAACTCGCACGTCTGCTGGCCAGTAGTGACGGCTTTCAGGCTACTGCCGAGGAAACAGTCTCAGTTCATCATTATGCGAACGTGCTGTTCAATGTCCTGCGAGGCGGCATCTTCGATGATCAACACAACGTATCGTCGTGGGATTTCGCGTGCACGATTGAGCAGTTCAATAAAGGGGTGCATCGGCATAACCGGGAGCTGCTCGGTCGCTTGCCGGACAAGCTGAATTTCAGTGAGCTGCTGGCCGCCGTCAGGGAACAGGGTGACCCGCAGCTCGAGCGACTCTGTTACGAGTATTTGCCGATCCGGTTTGGACGCCGCCACGGCGACCCCAGCCGCCCCTGGAACCAATTCACCATCAAATTGCACGACGAGCATGGCCACCGTTTGTTGTCTTACGAAGGCAATTGGCGGGACATCTTTCAGAACTGGGAGGCGCTGACCTTCAGTTATCCCGAATTTGTCGAAAACGTCATCGCCAAATTCGTTAACGCGTCCACGATGGACGGCTATAACCCTTATCGAATCACCAAGGAGGGCATTGACTGGGAAGTAGAGGAGCCCGACGACCCCTGGAGTTACATCGGTTACTGGGGCGACCACCAGATCATATATCTGCAGAAGTTTCTGGAGCTGTCCAGGGATTTCCATCCGGACCGTCTGGGAAAGCTGCTGCACCAGCCGGTCTTCTGTTATGCCAATGTGCCCTACCGGATCAGGCCGTTTGAAGCCATACTCGAGAATCCCAAGGACACGGTGACCTTTGACGAGGATCTGGCCGGGGAGATCGAGCAGCGCGTCGCCGCGATGGGCGCCGATGGCAAACTGGTGCTCGATGCCGACGGCGCGGTTTACCAGGTGAACCTGCTGGAGAAGTTGCTGGTGCCGCTGCTTGGCAAGCTGGGCAATTTCGTAATCGACGGTGGAATCTGGCTCAACACGCAGCGACCGGAGTGGAATGACGCTAATAACGCCCTGGTTGGCCAGGGCTTGTCTATGGTTACGCTGTATTACCTGCGTCGCTACATCACTTTCCTGCAGCGACTGCTCGCGGCTGAATCAGGTTCGACGGAACTGTCCGTAGAAGTCGGCCAGTGGCTGGCTGATACCGCCGCGGCCCTGGGCAGGCTGCGGCCGCTGTTGGATGGCAAGCCGATCAGTGCTGCGCAAAGATTCGAATCGTTGGCGGAGCTCGGTCAGGCAGCGTGCCGATATCGCCGGTCTGTGTATGAGCGAGCCTCGTTTTCCGGCAAGGTTGTGCAGCCGCTGCAGCAGATCATGACCTTGCTGGATGACGCTCTCGCAGCGATTGATCACAGTATCGCCGGCAACAAGAGAACGGACAGCCTGTACCACGCCTACAACCTGCTGGATCTGCAACATGAATCCGCGGAGATCAATACGCTTTACCCGATGCTCGAGGGCCAGGTCGCCGCGCTGAGCGCCGGTGCCATACCTCCGCGGGAGGCCGTGACGGTTCTTGAAGCACTGTTCGACAGCGAAGTCTACCGTCCCGATCAGCGCTCCTTCATGCTGTATCCTGATCGCAAATTACCTGGTTTCCTGGAGAAGAACCGCGTCCCCGCTGAGCAGGTCGAGGCAATTCCATTGCTGCAGCGAATGCTGGCCGCGGGAGACAAACGTCTCATCGCGCGCGATGCAGACGGGTGTTATCGCTTCAGCAGCGAGTTCCGAAATGTCGGCGACCTGAACGCTGCGCTCGATCTGCTGCGCACGGCATACGACGACGAGCCAGACGCAGCACGTGAAGCGCTGCAGGCGCTTTACGAGCAGGTGTTCAGGCACCAGTCGTTTACCGGTCGTTCCGGCACCATGTTCGGTTACGAAGGTCTGGGTTCGGTTTACTGGCACATGGTGTCCAAGCTGCTGCTGGCCGTGCAGGAGAATTTCTTCGCAACATCAGGGCAGAGCGCTGAAACGTCGACTCGCCGGCAGTTGGGTGATCTGTATTACCGCGTGCGAGAGGGCCTCGGTTTCAACAAGACTCCTGCCGAGTATGGCGCTTTTCCAACCGACCCTTATTCGCACACTCCGAAACATAACGGCGCCAGGCAACCTGGCATGACCGGACAGGTAAAAGAAGAGGTGCTCACCCGATTTGGCGAGCTCGGCATTCGCGTCAGTGACGGCGCTATGCATTTTCAACCAGGACTTCTTCGGAGCCGCGAGTTCGTTTCTGAAAGCCGGCCATTCTGCTTCCTGGATGTCGATGGCAATTGGCAAGACCTGACGGTGCCCCCTCGAGGGCTGGCATTCACCTGGTGCCAGGTACCCGTGGTTTACAGGCTGGATGACAATGCTGAACCATCGCTGACCATTACCTGGCATGACGGCGCGATACAAACCCTGCCGCAACTGGCGCTGCCTGCCGAAGAAAGCTCGGAGCTGTTCACGCGCAGCGGCCGAATTCGCCAACTGACGATTACATTTCGGACAAATATGCTGTTTGCCGAATAATACTGAAGGACCATCAATGTCAAACTTATATCAAAGAAAACTGTCTTTGGCCGGAATCGATATTTCCGGCCTGTCCGTCGACGACCTGCGAGCACTCGTAAAGAAGATTCTCGACGCGAAGATCCATGGGATCTCGTTCAGCCCCTATGTCGAGGGACAGGGCCCGGGCACCCAACTCGGCGAGGCACAGATTCGTGAGCGTCTGGCTTTCATCCTGCCTTACACCAATTGGATTCGTACTTTTTCCTGCAGCGAAGGAAACGAATTGATCCCGGCAATCGCCAAGGAAAACGGACTTAAGACCCTGGTCGGTGTGTGGTTGGATGACAATCGGGAGCAAAACGAGATTGAGCTGGCGAACGCCATTGAGATAGCCAATGCGGGGCATGCTGATGTTCTGGGCGTGGGTAATGAGGTGTTGCTGCGAGGTGACTTGTCAGAAGACGAACTCATCGACTACATCAATCGCGCGAAACAAGCTGTTTCGGGGGTTGAGGTTGGCTACGTCGACGCGTACTTCGAATTTCAGGTTCACCCACGCGTCACGGAGGCCTGTGACGTCATTCTCGCCAACTGCTATCCCTTCTGGGAAGGCTGTCCGGCCGATCATGCCCTGCTGTACATGAAGGAGATGTACCGTCGGGCGCAGCACGCTGCGAATGGCAAGAAAGTCATAATCAGTGAAACAGGCTGGCCGAATACAGGTACCCCGACAGACGGCGCCGTGCCTTCTTTCGAAAATGCGATCAAGTATTTCATCGACACCTGCCAGTGGGCTGAACATGACGGCATCGAAATCTTCTACTTCTCGTCCTTTGACGAGACCTGGAAAGTGGATGCCGAAGGTGACGTCGGCGCGTACTGGGGTCTTTGGGACAAGGACGGTAACTTGAAATATGTTTGAAAAACTCAAAGCCCGGATTCACAAAGGCAGTGCAATCAAATGGGAGCACGGCAATGCCATATGCTACTCCGGCTATCGAGAGGGGCAGGATCCCGGGACCGGGGTCTTCCCCTCGTACGATGAGATCAAAGAAGATCTTCTGATCCTCGCGAAGAACTGGAAGTTACTCAGGCTATACGATTGCAGCACCCATGCCGAAACTGTCCTCGACGTGATTGAGCGTGAAGGGCTGGATTTCAAGTTGATGTTGGGCGTGGATATGGCCGCTGAAACGAGCAACCCCCACTGTCCCTGGGGCGCCGACTTCAGCGAAGAAACACTTGCTGCGAACCGGCAGGCGAACGGCATCCAGGTTGACAAAGCGATCGCCTTGTCCAATCGCTACCCGGAGATCGTGTTTTCTGTATCGGCCGGCAATGAAGCCACTGTCGAATGGACGGACCATATGGTACCGGTGGCCAATCTGGTGGCGTATGTGCGCAGGATCAAAGACGCGATAAGTCAACCAGTGACGTTTTGCGAGAACTATGTTCCCTGGACATACAAGCTTGAGCCGCTGGCCGCCGAGCTGGATTTCATCTCCGTGCATACCTACCCCGCATGGGAATACCGTTCTGTGGAAGACGCACTCGATTACACCAAACAGAATTATCATTCCGTTGTACATCACTACCCGGGCAAACCGGTTGTGATTACCGAAGCTGGCTGGACGACCGCGTCCAACGGGCGAGGCATCGAGACATGGAATGCGTCCGAGGAACTACAGGCAAAGTACTACGAGCAACTGCTCGAATGGACAACGAAAGAGCAGATTCTAACTTTTGTCTTCGAGGCGTTTGACGAGCCCTGGAAAGGCTCTCCCGACCCGTTGGAACCGGAAAAACACTGGGGCTTGTTCAAAGTCGAACGGACGCCCAAGCTGGCAATGCAGGCACTCTACGCCGAACTTCTACCCTGATCATCAAGTCGACGTTTCTCGCCAAGCTGCTGTTTTCACTATAGCAGCTGATTTGACAGCGCTGTCAGATAAGGTTGTAATCATTGGCGCATGACAACAATAACAATACAATTCGATGGATCGCGCGCCAATGGGTAGAGCCACAATCACCGACGTTGCAAGAGTTGCCGGCGTGTCAATCAAGACCGTGTCGCGTGTCGTTAATCACGAACCCAACGTACGCGAATCGACGCAGGCAAAGGTCGAAAAGGCAATCGCCGAGCTCAATTACCGGCCTGATCAGTCTGCACGAAACCTGGCGAGCCATCGCTCGCGTCTGATCGGCCTCGTTTATGATGACCCCAGCGCCTACGATCTTCCGAGTTCGGGCTACATCATCAGAATGCAGAAAGGCGCCCTGAGCGCATGCAGGGCAGCTCACTATGAGTTACTGATCCATCCGTGCGACTACCGCAAGAAACAGGTCATCGCACAACTCAAGTCACTGATCGAGGAAACCCGGCCGGCGGGCATCATTGTCGCTGCCCCACTTTCCAATATGCCGAAAGTCGTAGGCGCCATTGAGTCGACCGGCACTCCGTTTGTGCGGTTGTCGCCTGGCAAACGCAACGGCAAGCAGCTCTCCGTCGCGACAAACGATCGCGAAGCCAGTGCAGAGATGACACGCTACCTCGCCTCGCTGGGGCACACCAGAATCGCGTTTATTACTGGGCACCCGCGCCACAAAGCGGTTGGTAACCGCTTGCGCGGTTACCGGGACGGGCTGCAGCAGAGTGGACTGACATTCTCCGAGCAACTCGTCGTGGCAGGCGATAACTCGTTCAGTTCCGGCGAAGCCGCGGCAGCCGAGTTGCTCGGGCGCAAGCCGCCACCAACCGCGATCTTCGCCGCCAATGATGACATGGCTGCCGGCGTTATCCGCGTCGCCGATCGACTCGGCATAGACATTCCGCGACAGCTATCGGTCGCCGGCTTCGACGACATCGCGCTGGCTCGGCAGGTCTATCCGACATTGACGACTATAAGGCAGCCGCTTGCGACGATGGCCGAACGCGCCGCGCTGGCGCTGATTCGCGATGCGCGCGAGGATCACAGCTCGAAAGGTACAGAGGTCGTACCTGCAACACTGCAAATTCGCGAGTCGACCGGACCGGCGCCCGTATAGGGGGTTCAGGCTCGGCGGAACGCCGATAATTTCCCGGACCGCCCAATACGATCGCTTGATGCAGTTATTGACAGCGCTGTCATACTATTGTACAAGTACCAATAGACAACGCTGTCAGTTTGAACCGGATGACGCATATGGCGGCGTCTATAACTCGCGGTCGGTCAGTCAGGTGACCCTTTCCGCTCTGTGATAGAGGACGGAGAATTACCGGCCCCGCGCTGGCACGTAATTGATATATAAGAATAAACACTCGTAAATATTACCAATCTTAAAGTGGGAAAAATTATGACAATTCATGTCGTTAAGCGGAAATTCCGCCAGTTTGTAACGCTGTTGCCGGTATTGGCCTTTTCAGTCGGCCTGTCAGGGTGCGACACAGGACGGAGCCTCGGTAGCTACAAGACCGACCTGCAGGTTGCCGATGACAGCTTCACGCTCAACGAAGATGAGATGTTTGCCGGCGACGTATCCGCCAACGATGTGCTTGGTGCAGGCCGCACCTACACTGTAGGCAGCGGACCGGCCAACGGCGTACTCGACTTGTCGGCCGATGGCAGTTTTACGTATATGCCGAACGCTGATTTCTTCGGCAGCGACTCATTTACGATCAACGTCTCCTATGCGGATGGCACAACCGGATCCACGACGGTGTCGCTGACTATTCAAAATACACCTGACACGTTGGAGGAGTTCGGCTGGGCCATGGTCTGGAGCGACGAATTCGATGGCACGGAACTCAATGCGGCCAATTGGACGCCGCAGATTGGTGATGGCGCCGAATTTGGCCTGGAGCGTTGGGGTAACAACGAGCAGCAATGGTACCTCGCGGAGAACATCACGGTAGCAGACGGCAATCTGGTCATCACCGCCAGGGCCGAAGAAGTCGTCGCCGAATTTCCGTACACGTCGGGCCGCATGCGCTCGATCGACAAGGTCGACATCAAATACGGGCGCATCGAAGCCCGGGTTCAGGCACCAACGGGTGTCGGCCTGTGGTCCGCCTTCTGGATGATGCCGACGGATTCACCCTACAACGGCTGGGCGTCGCACGGCGAGATCGACATCATGGAAGTCATCAATGCTCCCGATGAAGGAGCCTTCGGCACGCTGCACTATGGCTTCCCGTGGCCTTTGAACCAATTATCCGGTAAGCCCGTTGAGGTCGCAGCCGATGACGGTTTTCACACCTATGCCATCGAGTGGGAGCAGGATGAGATTCGCTGGTATATCGACGACGTTCATTACAACACGATCAGTTCTGATACCTGGTACAGCTACTATTACGGCGACCAGGACACAGGCTACGTCAGTGGCCCCGACAGAGCTCCGTTCGATGTCGACTTTCACATTCTGTTGAATCTGGCGGTCGGTGGTTTCCTGTCCGGCTCGGTTGAGGCAGAGACGGTATTTCCGGCAAATCTTCTGGTCGATTACGTGCGCGTGTACGAATGCACCGCCGACCCGGTAACTGGAGAAGGTTGTGCCTCCTGGGTGGACGATTCCATTGAGGGTCCGGCAGCGAGTGACGCGTTTGTTTACAGCGTTGATCTTTACACCGACGGCCCGGGAACTCTGACCTGGTCCTTCGGTGAGGAGACCGTTAGCCGTGATCTGGCATTCACGTCCTTCTTTGACAATGAGGGTGCGCTGCTACTGAGCGAAGTTGAGGCCGAAGATGAGTCACATGGCCTGGTGATCGACGTCAATACGACGGATTCCGGTAACTTCTCCTTCTATGCGGAAAACATTGTCAGGGTCAATGGTGTACCCATTGATTACAATGAACCCATTTCTCTGTTCGGCATGGGCAATAATCCCAACTGGTGGGAAATCCACGCCGCCGAATTCCAGTTCGATCTGTACATCGATAGCGCCGGTACCGATGTCGAAAGCTCCTTATTGGTCAAGATGGACAGCGGTTTTCCGGCCCTTGGCGTTGTCGAACTGGCGGTGGCCGACTTGCCGCTGGACGAGTGGACGACGATCAGTGTCAAGGTCAACGATCTGATAGCCAATTGCGGCGACGCGTGCCTCGACACCAGCGAAGTGATCAGTTTGTTTGTGCTCGAGCCCACCGGTATGGCCCATGTGCAGCTCGATAACATCAAGCTGATCTGCGGCTATCCGTCGCCCAATGGTTGCGGTGTCAAGGCGCCGGTGAGCGAGGGAGCACCTCCGCCTCCTACTGGCGGTGGCGGTGATCCTGTGCCTGGTCAGCTCTATATCGATGCGGTTGATCCGGCCTGGGCACTGTGGGACTGCTGTGGCGGTTCGGTATTCACGGAAGTCGATTCCGGAGACCCGGCCTACGGCAACGTTGCGCAGTTCACCTATCTGGCCGCGCCGACCGTGAA
>Ga0224512_10000144_pt1 | contig 76991 bp, 117 predicted proteins | sample SF_May12_sed_USG_4_FD_169103 | JGI IMG/M metagenome (GOLD analysis project Ga0224512, IMG submission 169103) | Sediment microbial communities from San Francisco Bay, California, United States - SF_May12_sed_USGS_13 | ecosystem: Environmental > Aquatic > Marine > Sediment | place: USA... | reverse complement strand
TCTTTCGGTTTAAGGTCAGTAAGGTATGACCAGACCCGACGAAATAGATTGGTGCCGTCCCCGGGAAGGATCAGGCTTCCCCGCGGCCGAACATCCTGATCCAGACGGCATAAATTCATGGTTCTTGAATGGTTAGACGACTAGGTAGCCCGCTGCATTCGCCGCCTTGTATGCGTCGAGTTCGGAGTCCTGCAGCCCGCCAAGCTTTTCGTCAGTATCGCGGGCTATTGCTACCCAGTATCCGGTCGAGTCTTTACAGACGATCGCTTTTTTTTCTTTCTCTCTTGTTTCCATGTTGATCCTTTTACTACTCTAGCGTTTGGCAAAGCTCTAAATTTTTCAGCCTGTCTCAAGGCCTCCATCGCTTGGCTTCGGGACTCGAAGCGACGAGCTGATTCCACTTTAGTTGTCCGGCCCGGATCGCCCTTCCATGGAGCCAGCCAACACTCGCGGTCAATCTTCACAATATATAGCTCCCCCTGGGCTTCACATTCTGACCACCATGTTTTGCATTTCTTGCAAAACGACCTGCCTATCAACTGTGTGCCACACTGATGACACTGGTTCCCTGTTCCATGCTGCATAAATCAATGCCTTTTAAACATCCAATACTTGTCGTGCTTGAACTCATCGACATGCTGTTTCCAGCGCTCAACGACATCCGGCCCATCGCATGTCTGACACACTAGCGGATTACCTCCATATCCAGACAAATCGTTCGTGTATTGCCACCGTGCTACATCCCCTTCCACAAACCGATGACCGCATAGCCCGCACCTAAAATGCCCTGGCGACCCTCTCCATGATTTGAGAGTATCGGCCCTCGTAACAACCCAAGGTTTTTGATCAGTAAACATGACGAGCACCTATCAGGCTTATCAACTGTGTGCCGCACTGATGACACTGAATGCTATCTCTTGGGAATGAGTCACTCATTAAGGAATCCTTAATAGCTGGCTATGAGTTCGGCGGCTCGGGTAGGGGCATCCAATGCGTTGCTGAACCATGGCAGCTCAGGCTTGATACTCCAACACTGTTGCGTTCGTAACCCCATGAATAATTCGAAACCTCTGTTTCTCCGTTGGGGTGTCCTGGTGTTGGCGGAGACCAAAGCAAGACAGGCTTCTTATGCGGTGGCGGGTTTTCGGATACACTGAACCATGAGTTCATGGCTTGTTCTCCTCTGGTTCTGGCGACACTGTGAAGCTTGGCTGCACCGCTGGTTGATTATCGACATACATCTGATCCCACTGCCCCGGTGTGAGATGAGCGTTTCCGCATCGCCCAATGTTCACAGCTCGACTCACGGCAGGGAACAGGCAGAACAGGTCGTGCTTCTTCAGGACATCGTTAATAGAATAGTCCCACCCCATGTGGTTAAGCTCTCGGTTTCTTGCGAACCAGTCGATCCACGAGCTGTGCGTGGTCATGAACGCCCCGGCATAAAACCATCTCAAGACTTCAAGGACATCGTCTTTGCATGAGGGCCTGTTGGCACAGGAGAGGCACAGACTAAGGCATGCGCCAGGATCCTTGCCGTCCATCTTGGCGCCGTCCCTGATCTGTTGCAGCCACCATTCGCAGAGCGACAGGGCATCCGGCGTCACAGCGAAATCATCACAAAGAAACAGGTTGGCATTGGAGTGGAATCGTCCGTATGCCAGGTCATGCAGCCTATAGACAGCTTCATCTGGGGTGGGGCAGTCCTCGATAACGATGGACACATCAAGCTCGGGGTCTCGCACCAGGGCTTCGGTCATCACAGAAGACCAGGTCCTGCGATCTTGCAACACTATGAGTTTCCATTGCCCAATGCCGGGACATGCCTTCAAGCTTTCGATGCAATGCCAGAAGTATGGCAGCCTATTCGTTGTTGGTATCGTAATTGTCTTCATCCATTTTCTATGAACTCCTTATTGGTTGCGTCTTCCGGTATTTCGTGCAGCCTAACCTCATTAAGCCTTTGCTCGGAAAACCATCTGGGCGTGCTATGCGTGCCCGTGGATCCGTAGAACAGCACTCGGTTGACTATTGTGTGAACCCTGGCATACCCGAATTTTTTGAGAGCTAGTTCGCACACCCCATCCTGGCCTGTCGGAGGGTGCCAGTCTGTCCGGCAGAAGCGTTGGCGCACATTATAAACCACGGGGAAATTAGTTGGGTTGGTAGTGAAGTCAGCCGACATGGCTTTCATCCACTTTTGGATAGCCACTGCGTCCCTCTTCATGTAAGGACGATTGACTAAGTATCTGTCCATGTATTCATAGACCATCGGGTAGATGTCCGTCCATGCCTTCTTGGTCATCAGGTAGTTTGTCCATGGTGCACAGATATCTCCTGCGTGCCGGAACTTATCCTTCTTCTCGGCTTCCGGCAGGCGACAGTTGATGGAGCTGCCGACGCATCCCACCTGGTAGCCCTTGGCTTCGCACCAGTTCATCAAGTTGGTCATCACTGTGAAGTAGTGTGTGGCTAGCTCCACGTCGTCCTCTATCAGGAAGACCCTGTCGTAACCCTTATCGAAAACCTCGCGCCTTGCTTCAATAAGGTTGACGCCAAGCCCCCAGTGTCCCGGCCTAGTGACTACGGTTTTATCAGCTTTGAGCTCTGAGGCGATTGCCCTATTTTGACTGACCCTTGAGTTGGCGCCGGCATCAAGGTAGACAAAGACATGATATTCCTTTGACCGGATTTGAGGGCACCTAGCCATGGACTGCAGTGTCCTTCGAAAATAGTTGGGCCTATCGTAGGCCGCTACTATGACAGCGGTCTTCATTTCAGTAGGTTGTAAAGGTCATTGATGTGTGCGTGCCACTGGTGTTCTCTCATGTATGGCATCCGGAAAGCATCTTCGAGCTGCGCTACAAGTTGCTCTTCCGTTTCATGTTTGAATACTGACGAGCACGAGGGCGCATCCACAAAGTGGCGGACGTTTGACAGGAACACTGGCTTGTGAGTAGCCAGCGCGGCAGCTAGTGACGATGGCCAACAGATTGCATCAGCCTCGCAGTAACTAAGAATGACACCATCAGCTTGACGCAGATTGATCTCGAACTGCTGTGATGAAAGCCACTTAGTTATTTCAGTGTATTCAACACCAGCTTTTCTGCATGCTTCGCGGTTCCTGTCATGATTGTTCCTCCATGCTCCGAACCCAACAACCGTGGGTGCTTTATCCATGCATGGTGGTCTCAGGAAGGTTGCGTCTGGCACACGCGCTTTTAAGGCTTCGGTAAGGACGATCCTATACCGGAACTCCGTAATAAGATCAGGCAACAAGTTTTCAAAATGCTGGTCATGCAACACAATGGATGTTGCTTCGTAATACTCCATCACGCGCTCAATGTAGGGGAGTTCGCACGCCGTATGGTGGTATTGGATAAGGGCGTTGCCCGGGTTGCTGCCGGTGATCGTCCTGGTATCATCTGTTGTAAACCTGTCGTCCAATAGGATCCTGTTTGTGTATTCAGTTATACCGCCATGCCCTGTGATGTTTGATACTGCTATCATAGTGATTCAATTAGTTCGATGATGCTCTCTACTTCTGGGCTCCAGTTCGGTGCTGAGCAAAACTTTGCCTTGGTCTTCAGGGGGTTCCATGTTTCCCCATACCGAACCCTGAGATCATTAGGCCCCCATGTTACTGTCGGGCACTTTGAATGCAGGGCCAACACCATAGGCCCGGATGATGGGCCGACAATGCAGTGCGCTTTCCTGAGCCAAGCAACAGTGCCTTCCAGGGATAGCCCACGTTGGTCAAGTGACCGGCTATTCTCTGACCCCACGCAAATGGATTCAGTCTTACTGCCAACGGACACTGTTCCGAAGCCGTTACTGAAGGCCCACTCATAAAGCTGAGCCCACCGTCTTGTATCCCAATCCCTATAGCCAGTATTGTTCTTGTTGGTCTTCCTGGCGTGAAAGACTATCAACCGGTCTCTCTTTTCTTCGACCCCGAATGGAACGAACACCTGGTTCCTGAAGTATTGATACCCGATTGCGCTAGGACTGTGGTCGACTTTAAGGCGTGATGGTGTCCAGATCTTGGAGAATTGTGATTGATCCAGACCTATTGGAAGCAGCTCTTGGGTCACTCGATTTGCCCAGCAATCTCTGGCAGGTGATGGAAAGTGGTCTTGGTGGATGATCTGAGTAGCAAAGTCACGATACAGTATTTCATGCCCAGGTTCGCACAACACTGTTATCCCTTTAAGGTCAGGGGTGCGCTTAGCTCGCCACCTGAGGTGTCCCTGCCAGCACATGATCTCCCACCCGAGCTCGCCAATCCATGGCCCAGCCAGGGCTTTAAATGCATTACTCGTCTCGCTCACAAGCAAACGTCATTGAATGTTCACGCCCTATCTTAGACTCCATGGAGGTAATATCGAGAACACTGAATCCTTGCTGCCGGAACAGTTTGGCCCAACCTGGGGCAGTTGCGTAGATGAAGTGCTCGCCTGGCTTGAAGTGCTTCCATGCTTGCAGGATACAGGGGTTCATCCAAGACTTGGTTGGCAGGCAGGGCACGGTGGCTACAAACCGGTTGGGAACCATGCTCAAGACCGGCGTCAGATCCTGGAAGTGCTCAAGGCAATCAAAGAAACATACTAGCCCAAAGTAATCCAGACTTCTAGTTTCAGCAACGTTCAACCACCTGGAAGCAACGGCTTCGCGACACGCCTTATTGATGTCCCATGCATGCCAGCGGCCTGCTCCAGGTTGATTCATATTCCTGAGCGCAATGTCCTGGCGGACGATAGGTGCATACCCGCACCCGTAGTCCAGGATTTTGCAAGTGTCATTTGGTGCATACTTCAGGGCAAACCCCTTGCGGAATTCCATGAGCTTGTCTGCTATGGGTGAGCTTGCACGCTTCTCGTATTCCGCGAGGTAGCTGTCGTCGTATTGCTTGGGCTCGGTGTCGGCAATATTTCGCTGGGCTATGCACTCCTCGTTCAGGAATGAAAACTCCACTCCATTGACAATGATCAGCATTGTCTCTGGGCCGCCTTGCTTTTTAGGATCTATCCATGTTGAGCTCATAAAGGAAGGTGTCGGTCATTTGCTTTAGGTTGTCGATTGGCCTATGAATGAACTTCTTTGACTGGATTGCTGCGGGGTTCACCCATTTGTATTGCAGCTTAGGCAGGTGGCATGGCATACCCATCACTGTGGGGGTTCCTACAAGGGATCCGATAACCCCAATGCCAGAAGGGAAAGCTAGTAGTGCTTTCATTCGTCTGATTAGCTCGGTCACGTAGCCAATGTGTTGGCCTATCACTGGGATATGCGGTATGCGCCGCTCTTTGAGGCATCTGCAGATAACGTCAGTGTATGGCCTATCGAAGTCAGCACCAATGATAGCAATTGCCCCTGGCTTTAACTCCCTGTGGATTGCGACAGCAGATTCGCACCACTTCCTTGGATCGTTATGGCCCCAGTTGTTGTTGGGTCCAGACGATGAGTAGAGTCCAACGATGTTTTTGTATTTGCTTGCTACCTGGATTGCTTGTTGTGTCATTGCTTGGGGGATCTTCAGTGGCAGGGAGTAGCGAACAGGCACCGAAGGAAAAACGTCTCCGAGCTTGAAGTCGCCCTCAAGGAACCCATTAACCTCGATGGGGAAGGATGTCCCTTTGAATAGCCTGGGGTCAGCGTAATAAGGGATTCGATAAATCCGCAACCACGCAAACCTCAGTGTCGTGAGCTCAGCTTTGATAACCCCAGGTAGCAAGTCCACAAATGGGACAGCACGCGGAGGCCCGCCGCCACACACTTGAACCGTAACATCACCGAAGTCTTCCGGCAATCGTTGCCATACCCAGGCTATGTCTCCAATGCCTGGTGGAACTATAAGATTGGTGGTGGCGTTGCTTTGTTCCCTGCTATTGGTCTTGCGAGTTATCAGATATGCCTCACTGTAAACCTCTTTGACTTCCTGGATATCCCAGTGACTTCCATACCATCGCTTAAACTCAGCAACACCGTGCTTTACATACTTGTCTGATGCATCATGAACAACAATAGTCTTGGCTCCGGAGAACAGATGAACACAGATCAACTCTCCGAGCAAAGGATATGCCCTGTGATCTGCATCCAAATGAACGAAGTCAATATCTTGGAAAGCCTTGAGGATCTTAGGCATTTGAACCAGATCCTTGCCGTAGACGATCTGTCTCACCCTATCACCTGGCACGTTGGCAGCAAGGACACCTCGATCACTGAGCTGCAGGTCGTCCAACAGGGTGATTGATGGCTTGTTGGCTGCACCAAGGATAGCCACAGCTGTAGATCCCAGGTAGCTCCCGACCTCGAGGACATGCTTGGCGCTGACTCTCTCGGCCAGGGCCTTGAGCCAATTATGGTAGGATAGGTCAGGATACCCTGAGCTGGCGGCTAATTGATCTAGTGTCATTACCAAGCTTGTTCATGAAGGATTCGAGGTTTGCCAAAGGTATTGTCTACCATCTCCCTCAAGGCGGCCTCTTCGCTATCCAGCGTTACGGACTCACCAAGGCCTCTGCTGATATGCCCGTAATGCCGGTTAGTCCAGTAGTCAGTTCTGCCTGGCTCGATCCCGGCGCATATCTCTTGGATTTTGCGAGGGTCTTCGGCGGCACACGCACCAGCAATTGCGTCATCGTCAGCGGGGTGTCCGATATAATCAAGGATGCCTGACATAGTGCTCAGACAATAATGCATGAGTTCCTCGTATAACACTGCCGTCACATCCGGGCGTATGAGCAGCTGTCTTTCCCAATGCAGCTGGGTAGCCACGTCAGTCAATATGAGGTTGGGGTCTTGCCACTTCTTCTTATACGGGTTCAGCTTGCCGTAACGCAGCATTGAGCACGCGATATCCCCAGGGTCTCTTACGGGGACAAGACCATAGACATCAGGCGTCACAGTGGCTGGCATCTCGAAGTGTCTTTTAATCAAGAGTGGCTTAGCTGATTCATGGTCAGCAACCAGGGTGTTGATTGAGATTTGTTTGTCCTTTAATGCTACCTCCGGGTCGGGGAGGAGCGCTTTCAGTAGGTTGAAAAGCTTCGTGCTCCCGCATCGCAGGCCTCCAGTAACGATGACGACTCTTGCTTTAGGTGTGTGTCTCATAGGCCTTTAGCTATTTCCTGGCAGGCCTTGAATTCCTCTGGGCCAAGCTTCTTGGATTCATCTATCCGCCAAACATCGTCATCATCATGATGGCTTGATGCCTCAATGAACGTGCACTCCTCAAGGCCAATAAACTGGTGGAGTCGGCAAGTCGGAATAACGCAGTGCTCTCCAGGCCCGAGCACCGAATAAACAGGTTCAGAGAAGGTTGACTCCGGTTGCGCAAGAAGCATCCTGCCTGAGATAACAAAAAAGGTCTCGTGCTTGATTGGGTGGTAGTGCATCGAGCACTGAAAGCCCTTGCGCAAGGTCATCCGCTTCATGCAGTAAGTGCCGTTGTGTAGCCACTCCTCTGTTCCCCATACTTTTTTGACTGTCATATCTCTGGTAAGTGAATGTTTGGTTGCCACCCAAAGCTTGCGTTAGGTCTCAACCACATGCAATCAGGAATCTTGGGTGACGGTTCCTGAATCGTGGTATGCTTCAGCCCTTCCGCGATAGCGTAAGGCAATGATTGATTACCGATGAAGAGCCGGCAACCGCTGATCAAGCGAGCTAGGTCCATCAGCGTTGGGGTTACAGCCATAGGGATCTTTCCGTAAAGGCCAGTAAATGCGGCATGCTCCTGTTCAGTGCCGACGAAAACGGCAGCCTTCTTGTAGGCTTCGTAGACTCGCTTCCAAGGGAAGTTCTTATTCCGGTATCGCAAGCTACGGCTGATTACCACAGGCCTCCCGTCCACATAGGTCGGGTGGTCAACCTCGATCCATGGTTCACGGGAGCATTGCTTGTCCACCCCTAAGATGATTGCCACGTAGTCAGCTATCGTTGAGCCCCAGTGATAGTTCCTGATTAGGTAAGGCCGAAATGGGTCAACATCATGGTCCCATATCTTTGTCCTTTGGTCATCTGTGTCATTGAACCAGACGTGGGAAATGTAGGGCTGAGCCTCCAGTAGCGGCCGCGCATTCTCCACCCATGGCTCATCCCACGGATGCCTAACCTTGGAGCGGCGTGCCAGGATAATCCCAACTTGACCAGTGGCCTTGGCCCTCATGGCTGGCAATGCGTAAATCAAATCGCCAATGTCTCCTGAGTGAACGAAGTAGGTTGTGTCCTTTTTTCTTCGGAAGGCTGCCATTTCGTGATATGACTCAAGAGGTATGCTGCCACTTCTTTAGCGGAGACCTCAGACACCAGGCCGCGAGTGCTCTGGCGCCGGAAGATTTTTTTGCCGACCTTTACTCTCCATTGGAATAGATACTTTCCGCCGCCGAGATCCTTGTATCTTACCTTCGGGACGTATTGTCTCCCCCTGGGTTTCACGCTCTGTTGTTTCCGGAGCCTTCTCTTTGGGACCTTGATTTCTGTTTGCATGTGACGCTAAGGGTTTCGGGATTTCGTGCACTGCTGGGGCTGACAACTCATCAGGGACAATTCTGTCAGCAATCACCTTTGCCTTGGCTATGATATCGCTGGGCAGCTGCGGGGGTGGCGGCGCTGGGGCAGGCGGAGGGTCGTGCTTCACGCTAGGGTTTGGGGCCGTTTCCTTTGGTGTCTCAGCTACCTGTCGTGGTCTCATCTTACCTTTGCCTATCCTGGCAACGGAAGCCTTCAGAGCCGTGAACACATACCCCTGTGAGCCAGCATCATATGGTGTCCGGCACCAGCACTTCACATGCTGCCTACCAACATGGATCACTAGCCCCATCAGGGCCATGTCTTCAGCCCCCTTGACTACCTGTATGATGTCATATTGTTTTATCGCTTCCATATTTTTCCTTGGTTACTGTGTATCGACGAGCTTCAGACATTACCCTTCTGAGTCCCTCTGCCTGTGGGACAACATATCTCATGAGCACTTCGGGCGCCTTGATCCCTGAGACAGCGGTGGCAATCTGTGGTGCCGCCCCTGAGTTCATCAAGTTTGTTAAGAACGTGCGCCTGAAGGTATGAAAGGTAAACTTCCTGACACCTGCTTTTAGTTGAATGTCTTTTGTTACCTGTGACAGGTTTGCACCAGGTTTGTGCGCCAGTGACCCATAAGGCGTAAAGAAAGGAGTGACATCATCCACAGCTAGATCAAGGTGGCGCAGCAGGGTCTCGCCTAGTTCGGTATTCCAGTCGATAGGGATGCAAACCCTACGATCAAATCTTTTGGTCTTGTGCGGGACCATAATGATAGCAGACTCGGCCTGATCGATATGCTCTCGGGCCAATCTGTAGACATCGAAGCAGCGCAGGCCAGTCCAATAAGCCACGCGGAAAGGATCCGCAAGGCAAGGGTAGTTGATTTCAGTGACCTCTATTATCTTGAGGTATTCAGCATGGGTGATAACGTCCCGCTTCAGCGGGCTCACCTTGCTGTAGGGTTTGATTTTGTCCGCTTCCCCTTTGGGTGCGTATCCATGTTCTTCCGACCATTGACACAAGGACTTTAAAGCGCGTCGATAGAGCGACACAGTATTATTAGATCGGCCCTGCCTCCGTTTCCTGTCTAGATACTTATTAATGGTGTCCCCATTCAGGTCTGCCCCAATGTGAGGAACGGCAGCAAGGATCCAGTCCCGCATTGACTCCCTTGTTCGCACTGACCATCGATCGTCATTGGCTTCGAAGTAGGCTACTACTGCAGCCTCAGTGTCTGTTACTTCACTCATTTGTTAGCCTTCGTATCAGTGTCTCCACATATTTCTCTTGTTCTTTCTTTCCCGCAAGCGTTGCCACGGGATCCCTTCCGTTGAGCACTCGCCTGAGGTAGTGCCTTTTGTGGCGCTTCCGTAGCAAATCCACACCACACGCTTCCGCGAACTTTATCGCATCGCCTATTTTGACTGACTCCCAGGTTGTCAACCGCGAGATCCTTTTAACCTTAGCCCATGACAAGCCGGATCGATCTTGGATCATGCGCAACGGCATGAGCGCATGGTTGTGCCGTGCTGACAAGCGGCAGCATATCGGCGGCAGCTGATCCAATGTCTCGAGCCATGTCATACTAGCTCAAGTTCTTGTTCTTCGCCAACGTCGCCCATGCCTATAGCGAACGAGGTGCAGCAGTCTTGGAGCCTCTTGATCAATGGCTCAGCTATGGCTTTAGAGAACCTGGATTTGAGCTCATCGACACTTGCGTTGGTCGTTACAATGAGCGGCCGCCCATTGGCGACGCGGGTGTCTACAAGGTTGAACAGTTCTTCTTCAACTCGTTTCTCAGAGCCCTTGATCTTGCCGAGATCGTCTAGTGCTAACACGCGCACCTTGGCTGCACGGCTGAACCAATCATCAAAGTATTTCATTCGCAAGCCTTCCTCTACCCCACGGCGGAAGCGCTGGCTGTCCAGGAACTGGATGCCGTGCCCCTCGTGGGCAAACCTCATTAGCAACTGGCAAACCATCCTTGTCTTGCCCCGTCTTGGAGGGCCATAAAGAAGAAGGCTCTTATCATGCGACCAGGTCATGATCCGCTCAAATGTCTGGGCTCCAAGGCCTGACACCTCTTGTAACATCTCGACACGGGAATCTTTATAAGCTTCCGGTATCCACTTGTTGATCAGCTCTGTCCCGTCAACGGTTTTCGGCACGGTCTGCTGATTGCATGAGTCGCATCGAATCCCTATGCTCTTGACCAGCACATCCCCATTGTCCAAAGTTTCGGTCTCCTTGAACCACGTTAGGCCGATCTTGTTACAGACCATGGACTTCCGCTTGCCGCACGAAGCGCACTCAAACCAAGTGGTTACTTTTTCTTCTTGCGTCTCTTGCATTTCAGCCCGTGTTTCTTGCCGACAAGATCTAGACCAGCCCGAACCATTAACGCTCGCAATCGCTTGGCGTTGTCAGCGTTGTAGGCCTGGCGTATTTGCTCCAGCAGAGCGTGAGTCACCTCGGATTCGCATGACCGACAGAAGTAATAGCTGTGTCCGTCCGGCGCCTTGCCACAGTCTGGCCCTTGGCAAACTTTTACGCGGCTGACGTTCTTTTTTGCGTTGTCCATCCTGAGCCCTTTGGTTGAGAAGGCGCTAGATCTTCGTCCAGGTATCGTTGTTGGTTGAACCATGTTGCCGGGTATGGGGTGAAGTCCTGATCTTCGCCGGCTCTCGATGCAGCATACTGTTCGACACGCCTGAGCATCCATGCGATTCGGGAGGATACATCAGTCAGACCGAAGGCAAGCTCCTTGTCCATGATGGCCTTGCCGATCGCCTTAAACGCAGCCGCACGCCCTTTCTTCCGAGGGTATGCCCTGTAGATACGTTCGATAGACCACGGATCTATGCGTGCCGGTGCGTAGACTTTCTTCAGCGTCTCGACCAAAGCGCAGACGGCACCAATGAACAGTGTGGTGTTAGCTATGGCCTGAGCAGCCATAGCTTCCCGGTGCTCGTCGAGGACAAGCGTGAGCAAAGGATCGTTGGGCTCCTTTCCTTCCTTGATATACTCTTGGATCTGCCTAGTTACGCTGCGCGATTTGGATTCCGTCATCAGTGTCTCCTTCCTCTATTAAAAACTTGGCAATCATGGCATTGACCACTGCCTTAGGACAGTCGTCATGGGACCGCAGTGCGGTCAGGACATCGAGCCATTCAGAGTTGGTCGGCTCGCTGTTGCGCCATTCATCGGTTAGGCCTTCGATTGCACAGCCTGTTTTAACGGACAAGCGTGCTGCTTCGGGGGGCAACCCCTTCATGCACTGCAGTTCAATAAGGATATCAGAACGGGACATCATCGTCGTTATCTTCGTCTTGTTTTGGAGCGCTAGCTTGTCGTTTTGGTGCTGCTGAAACTGGCTTCTCGCTAGATGGGGACCGCTGGAAAGCAAACTGGCTCACCTCGCACTGAATGGAAGCCATAGGATCGCCGCCTTTGGATGTCCATGCAGTGGCCCATAGTGAGCCGGACACAATTACCGTTGTCCCTTTCTTGAGGTGGTCTTCCAGTGATGAAGCTCGCTTGCCGAACAACGTGCATTGCACATACATGCTGTTATCAGCAGTGCTGTCCTTCTTAACCCATCGTTCGACGGCAATGGTGAACTTGAGCTTGTCGTAGCCACCCTTGTTGTCGAACTCCGCGTTGCGGACGAGAGTCCCGGAGAACTGTCCTTGTCTTAGGCTTTCACTCATGGTCGGTCAATTGTTTGACATCGGCTTGATGAACCTTAACGTCCTCGACCAAGATATCTTCCAAGCGCCAGTCGTGTGCGCGACAAAGCATAGCGACGTTTCTCATTAGCTTTCCTGTTAGCGAGCGTGCAGTCATGGGATCCCAAGACTTGCCAGCGCATGTGAATTCATTGAGCTGTCCAACGAGTTCCAGAGATACCATGGCGATTCCGAAAATGGCACGATCAAATGTATCTCCCTCAGGGTGTTCTGTTTCATTGAGGTATTCTTTCCATCTCATAGTTATCTAGTGTTGCCGCTATTGAGAGCGGTTGGTTTGTTCTTAGATCCAGTCTAGTCCATCCCGGTTTGCTCTTGACCGCGAGAACCCAGCCAAAGAAAGGAAACATCGAGGCTGCCACCTTGTATTTCACCTTGGCGTCCTCATAGGTATATGGCCCCTTGACTTCATGAAACCAGATTGAGCCTGATTCATGGATCGTCATGAAGTCAGGTGTATATCTACACTTCCTGCCCATGATGAATGCCATTGGTTCTCGAAGAACGTGGGTATAACCCTGCCTTAGGAGCATCTTGTGATACTCAGCTTCGACCGCTGTCGGTTTGTTTCGCCAGCCCTGGTTGCCGGCGTCAGCCAGTGCGTTCGCTGTCGGAGCAGGAAGCTTGGGTGCCTTCTCCTTGCGCTTCTTCAGGTAGGCATCCACATCCTCTTGAGTCATTCTCATCTTCAGCCGCCTTTAGTTCCTTGTCCTGAGCCGCCTTGAGTTTCGCGGCCAGGTATGCATCCGGTGTCTCACGTAAGATCCGGCGTGCCATCGTCCTCAGCATCCCCATCGTCTTCCTCCTCGTCGTTGTCGTCCTCCTCGTCGTTGTCTTCGTCCTCGGGTGTCGCAAGTCTTGCTTCACCCATGAACGGGAGCTCAAACTGCTTGGCATCCCGCAAGAAGATGGCGCCAGTCGAGTCGTCCCACTTGCCGTAGTTGCCCACGATCTTGGTGTCAATGGATCCCGGCTCTGACGAGAAGTCAATAGACAGGCCTAATGTAATCTTGGTCTTGGCCTCCCCGTTGAGGAGCCCCGTCCTGATGTCCTTGAGCCAGTGCTGTTTGAGCAAGTCGAACGTGCTCACCGCTGCCCATGCTATCGTCTGAGACTCCTGCTCATTGAGCGAAGTTTTCTCACGCATCGGAGCCAACCCCTTGTAAAGGGCGGCAACTAGTTTTTCCTGTTCTGTTATCGCATTCATTTCTTCCTGAATAAACGTTCGTGGCTAGGCTTCTGGGTCGTGGCGTCCTCGATAAGGAGCTCCCATACTTTTTTGGCTTCAACCTTCGTGGTGTTCGCGGACTTTGAATATCGCTCAACCCACATGTCCCTGACCTGCGCAACTGGAAGTTTCATCAACGGGCGCAAGTCGTCACGCCCGACATGATCTGAAACCACCTTGGCGAAAGCATTAACATCCTTGACTTCATGCCCGCCTGCTACTTCTTTAAGAACGTATCCCGGCAGAGCATCCGGGTCTTTCCTCAGTATGTCCTTAGCTCGCTCCTTCAGCGCATCCAAGCGTTGTTGAATGACGGAGACATAAGGCAACATCCTTGCGATGGATGCTGGAGGCAGGTCAGGCAACTGATCCTTCCACCTGGTCTCAATGACTAACGGTGTGGCTGCCTGTGCCTCTGGGCAAGCACCACTGACAGGGCAATACATGCAGTGCAACCCAGGGATCCTCGGAGGTGACTTCAACTTGGCCGCCGAAAGCGCATGCCTCACTTGCGTTTGTAGTGGGGCAATCTCTGCGGCATCAAGCTCGAGGATTTCAGGCTTCACCGTGACCAAGGGTTGGATGATGGCTCCGTAGACAGTCTTCAGCTTGTCAAACTTCTCGGGGTCGGACTCCGCCACACTGTAAGCCATTGCCGCTATGCTCCCATGAATCTGCCAGTTCATCGTAGCATCAGGGTAGATGCCTGGCCCTGACTTGTAGTCCACGATCAGCAGCTTGCGCCAATCATGAGAGAAGGCTGCGAAGTCAACGCGGGAGCTGAAGCACTCCGTGCCTACCTTCTTGAGCCAGAACCGTTGTTCGACATAAGGGTCTTCGGGTTCTTCCTGGCCGAGCAGTTCTTTGCAGAGCTCCCTTCGGATGCGGACACAGCGCTCAGCAACCCACTCCTCTCGCTGGGTCAGGTTCTGCCATTCGAATGTCTCATCACCTACCTCTTGCTGAAGCTGGTCATGGATCTCCTCACCACTGGCGGCATAAGCCAAATGCTTTTGCTCGGTGTGCGGGAACTTGGCCTTCGCCTTGAGGTAGCCAGGGCATGCTACAATGCGGCCGAGTTCACTGGCTGACGGCAGCCCTTTTCGTTCGTCGCTCATGCCCTGTCACTCATGACTTGTTGTTCCAGTTCCTGCATCCATTGGAAGCGCAGAGGCCTCGGCACTCGAAGGTATGACTTGCGGCATTGTCTGGCAAAAAACTTGGCTGGTCTATCTTCGGGGTCACTGGCAGCTACGATTGCCGCCAGACTGTTGATCATCTTAGCTCGTCGCTGGTTCATTAGAATAGTTCTGGTTCCTCGTCTTGTGATGAGTTCGGCTCATCCGGCTCTGGCTCATCATCGGCAGCATCATTTGGGTCTGGTTCCGGGAGAGTTGGAGAAGGGGCAGCTTCGGTTGCAGCAGTGGGAGCTACCTCCTTCTCCTTGCCTCCATTGCCTGCTGGCGTGGCAGGCTTCTTCGCTTTTGCTTTTTTTTGTGGTGGTGTGAGCCCGGAGGATTTTGGTTTGTCTACCTCCGGGAAAGCTTCGTCCAAAGTCATGTCGCCGTCACTGATGGCAGTGTGATAGCCGAGAAGGACACCGAGCTTATCCAAGGTGATCTCTTCTAGGCCCTTGACGTTGATGGCGGCAAAGAGCCGCTCGTTATCGATGCCCAGTTTATTGAAATGTTCGACCGCCTTAGAGCGGCGCATAGCCAGTGTCTTCTTGTCACCGACGGCGTATTCCAAGGCCTTCTGGTAGACGGGTTTGACCAAAGCTCCGGGGATAACTTTGAACACAGAGTTCCTGAATGCGATGGCGCACGCTGCGTTCATGGTTGTGCCCACGACATCGTCAGAATACCGGCGCCCGTGTTTGTCACGAACCCGGCGCTTCACTTCCATCGTGACCCTGGTATTGTTTTCCATGTCGAAGCACACCCCTTGAGCTGTCACGAATGTTCCGTCGTCCTCCACTATCCTAGCTCCGGCAGCCAGGTTGGTGTAGCTAGCCACAGCAACCTCGGCCAATCGAATACTGGGTCCCTGGATAGGCTTGGTTCCTGCCGCTCGAGCAGGCAGGGTATAGAAACAACTCGCTGCTGTCTCCTGATCCAGCTGGACTACGTCGAGCATGCGCTTCTTACACTCGGCCAGGGATCTCGGGTATTTCTTCGCCGTGGCTACCTGGCTGTCGATCTGTGCTTTCTCGATCGCTGACAGGTGGGATGGTTGAATTAGTGGGGCGCTTTCCGACTCAAGATGTTCACTCATGAGGCGAGCCTATGCCCACTCTCTTTAAACGTCAAGTGTTTTCTTTGCGCATCCCAAGTTTTTCCTGCATCGCATCGAATTCCTGGACAGACACGCGTAAAACCTGGCCAATTGCCTCGGGTTTGAATAGCTTCTTTGAAAGGTCTGGGCCAAATTTAGCCACACGCGGGTCGTTGCCCTCACAAAAAATGAAGGTGTAACCGGACTCAGCCTTGGATGCGCAATCGCCGCAAAGGCCCCAGGTCACATCGGCGACTGTCTTCTCCTTGAGTGGGTCGGCTTCTTTCGAGATGGTTCGTTGTTCCTCTTTGCCGGTCGGTTCTTGGCAAACGAGGCACCGGTGTCTAATGACCTCCTTCTGCCCGAAGTCGATCAACGGCGGAAGCCCATCGGGTTTCGGTTTCGATTTCTTCTTCATGGCAAATGGTCCCTCATGGTCGTCAGGGGTTAGAGCTCTTGTTCCGTTGCTAATGCCTTCAGGTTGTCAGGAATATCGTGTCCGTTCATGATGAGCCATCTGACGGCTTCATGCGCTGTGATTTGCGTGTAGGATGGGAGTGAGCCCTGGAACTGACTCCACTTATACAGGACCCATGAGCCTCCAGTCGTGTGGTAGAGGTATTGATGCTCCCATTGGGACCGGGTAGCACATGAGATGTAGTTTTTGCCATCCCACAATAGGTCCTCTTCGTAACATTTGGCCTGACTCCTGTCGAACCATCCGCCATTGTCTAAAGAGATTCTGTCCATAGTGGGCTCCTATTCTACGACTGTCACGATATCCATGAGCTTGCCAGCCCGCTTCTCGAGGTCAATCCTGGTGTCCATGTGGGGGATTGCGCGGGCACTTGCGGTGAAACCCTGAACGAGCTGCCATAGCGTGCGGCAATCGCCCTCCTCAGCCTTGGCGAACCTGATGGCATCACGCACCTCGGCGCCCGAGAACTTGGCACGGCGTTCGGTAAACGAACGGATCACCTTGAGTTCAGTGTCTTCATCCTTGGCCTTCGGCAGCAGGTAATCCTGTGCCTTCTTGATCGCGGATTCAATCGGGGCGGCCGGGGCATTGACGAACCGATCCAGGGTTGGTGCTCCCTCTTGCTCGAACCTGTAAGGTCCACCGCTGGAGTGCCTTATGATCACCTTGTTCACATCCTGGGCTCCCCAGATGATGTGGTTGCCACACACCTGGTTGAACAGGAAGGTCATGATCCCAAACGATCGGCTTCCAACCTCGCTGTTCCACATGAAGAAGCCCCGATTGAGTTGAGCCCTAGGCCCAGCCTCAAGCAATGAGCCGCCATCGATGAGGAACATGAACACGTCACGATCGGAGGCGTAGAGCCCGCTAGGCCTTGGTGTGCTGCCTTGCTGCCCCATCCAATCTCCACCAGCATAGGCCAGCGGGTTATGGAAGCGCCCATTGCTGCGCTCCACGATGCGTTGACACGCAGTGACGCAGTCAGCATCCCAGATCCGGCCATAAGTCGTGGATGTCACGGCCTGCAGAGTGGTGAGCTCATCGTCCTCCTCCGGGTTTATCGTCATGAACTTCATGGTGTCCCGTGTGGTCATCAGGCCGTGCGTCAGGTTGGCTTGAACCAGAACATCAGGCAGCGTCCGCATGTAGGATGCCGGTGCTTTGACCAGCTGGCAGGTCTGGCCGAAGCTCCAGTGTGTCCATCTAGACTCGCTGGTTTCGCCATTGATCACGAGCTCGCCGCTGTCGTGCGGCTTAACAACGAGCTTGGCTGTCTCCACGTGAACCTCTCGAGACCGGGAGCGACGCGAGTTGCACGCATCAAACAAGGCATCAAGGGATTCGTAGCGTTCGTCCTCCGGTCTGCTCGCCCATTGCCGGCAAGCTTCTGCGGTCGTGATGGAACTTGCGTCAGGTGTGAGGCCAGCTCGAGTAGCTTGGCCCATCAGTGTGGTATTACTCATGTGTTATCTTTCTGTTTACCAGATACGGTCTGGTAGCCGCCGGGTTTGAGGCGACGCAGCCCCGCGCCGCTAGAACTCGCGCCCGGAAAAGTGAGGCAGCCAAGACGCGTGGGCTCTCGTCTTGGCCGCCGGCAATGGAGTGGGTGAAGTTACAGAACACCCACCGCCAAAGAACTTTGCATGCCCACGTTATTCTGTCAACCTACTTTCGTGGCTGGAGGAAACTGCGATCGCCACTGAGGTATTGCGCGAACAGCTTGGCTCTCTCCTTGGTGTCGCCCCTGTGCTCAATGATGTCGTCCAGGAATTGCAGCATGGTGGCATGGCTATCGATCTGTTCCCTTAGCTCGCCTGCTCTCTCGTCTCTTTTCTTCCACTTGGATCCTGGCGCTGGACAATAGTAGCAGTTCCGAAAAGCACTTTCGTCGCCACGGACAAACGAGAGATGCACAGCCAGCTCTTGCTCTAGCTGCTGCATGCCCCGCCAGATCCTCTCCCGCGCAGCCTGCAGTATGATGTGAATTTCCTTCGTTGCTATCATGTTAGAGTTTTAGCTTTATGCCACTGCCTAGGTCAATCTCAGGCCTTGCATCATACGGCTTAACGAACTTCTCGATGCCGATCGGGTCATACCTGATTTCCGGTCTCGCATTGGGCGCGAGCGGCCGGCGCTGTGTTTCACTGTCCGCTTCCCCGGCTTGACGGAGGCGCTGCTCACATTTGTTGATCGCGATAACCGCCCCAAGTATGGCCAAAACAGACACGGTTACAAACAGTATGGCCTCTAGTTTCATGGCAGCCTGAGCATCGGTTCAATTATTAGTTCTAGTTGCCGGGCGTGAACCGTCTCCATGACAGATCCTTCGTTTGCCACCACGTAGATCTTGGAGCCACCAGCCCAGATCAGGGCTCCAGCTAACCACACTCCCTGTTTGTTGAACCACATTTCCTCGTTGGTCGAGGCCTTTCTTAATAGTATTCTTCCGTTACCCATCGAGCATCCTTTCGCATTCGTGCATGAACTTTAGAAACCTCTCTATACTTTTGATCCCGGAATTCAGGTCGTCTTCATCGACATATCCCGGCTCAGTGCCTTCGCCCACAGCCAACAGGTGGGCTTCGTCCTCGTTGATTTGCGACACTTCGTATCTAGTGCCGTCCCACGCCCACTTCTCGGCCGGGAACTCCTCAGTGGATCCGCATTGCCCAACCATGGGAATGCCGTCAACACAGAAGCTCGACACTGAAGCGCTTGCTTGCTCCCATTCCAGTGTGACATACTTGCGCCCGGTCTCCCCACTTAGTTTGTCGGGCGAGCCATGCGAACGCGCAGGTGACGCTAATGCCTCCAGGTATTCCTCCTGCTTTGACGCTGGGATGCTGACTGTGACCCATGAACAATACATCATTGTGTTACCTTCCTTCTATGAACTCCTGCTTTGTCTTGAACTCTGTCGTGCATTCCCCGGTGGATGTGTCGATGCGGTTCACCGTTACATGCCCAGCCCTGTGCTCATTCGTAGCTGCTTTCAGCCCACGTTCCATGCATTCGGAGGGCGACATTCCGGGATCGAATCGGGTGTCACTGCCCTGCAAGCCCTTGAAGCGCTCCCATTCCTCATCGTGGATCCACACAGACCAGTTCGAATCGAACTGCCCGACGCTATCCACCCGGAACAAGAACCTAGTAATGCCCTGGTCTCGCAGCGCCTTGGCAACCTTCTTGGGGGAGTCATCTTGACCCCGGTGAAACCCGGTTTCGAACTCGTCGTCCACCCTGTGGTAGCCGTGCTCAGCTGGGTCGATTGCGTCAACCTTTAGTGCGGTCTCGTGGTCGCCCTCAAGTTCTTCAAGGTAGTCCGCATGATCAATGCAGTCAGGGCAGATACAGGATCCTCCACCGTATTCACCGATGATGATCGTGGGCAGCCACCCATAACAATCAGGACTGGTGCGAAAGAACTTGCCACAGTCCTCGCAGCTAGCCCACTCGTCCGGATACTCGCACACAACGCCCTTAGCTTCGAGCAGCTTCGCAATGCGCGGCATCGTGTTGTCCTTCTCGCCGACATAGCCCTTGCCGAGCACGAAGGCCCGTGTGCTATTCCAATTGGCGAACGCATACATTGGCTCGCTGTCGTATCCAGGTTCCCCTACCTCACCGAACGTGATGTCGGACTCAAAGAGGTCGAGTGCTTCGATAATGTATTGTGCTGTCATAGTCTCAATCTTTTCACTTTGCTGTTCCAGTTCACCATGTCATCCGCAGACAAGACCTCGATCAGCACTAGCCTGAGCTCATCTTCGCTTGCGTCGCTGACCCACACGCAGAACTCCACGAAACGCTCTTGCTTCGAGAGCCTGCACAGTGCATCCCAAACTTCATTCTGTTGTGCTTTCATACTTCTTCGTTCACTTGTTGTTGTCCATCTCGAAGGCCTTCAATGAAGGCATCGAATTCACTTTTATTTGCGGCAGGTGCGACACTCATTGAAATGCCGAGTGTCGGCTCATCATTAGCCGCGATTCGCCCTACCTTTACGCCGGCCTCATAGGTCAACGAGGTCTCGCAGTGGGTCACGCCTTCGAACTGCACGGAGACGCGCCCGCTAGTAAGCAATGTTAGTGTTAGTTCCATGGCTTCATATATCTTCTGCCTCCCTCTCGACTAGCTGACCTGCTTGGTGCAGACTATCTACTTGCCGCACTCGTTCCTCTATGGGCATTTTAGCCAGTGCATCCCAGTCAATCCGGCTGGCCTCCCATATCTGCCTGTCACGTTTGTTCTTTTGGGTGACATTGTTGCGATGCCTGGAAGTGCATGACCAGAGTGCTTTCCCGATAACAGTAATAAAGAACGCTGCCGTCAGGGCCATTACAATAATAGCTACACGATTCATATCTTGATTTTTTGGTTGCATCCATCTATCCCCCAGACCTAGACCCAGACCCAGACCTAGGCCCAGACCTAGCCCAAGACCAAGACCCAGCCGAAAACCTAGCCCAAGACCCAGCCGAAGACCCAGACCTAGACGAAAACCCAGACCTAGACCCAGCCCAAGACCTGGACCCAGACCTAGCCCAAGACCAAGACCCAGCCGAAAACCTAGCCCAAGACCCAGCCGAAGACCCAGACCTAGACGAAAACCCAGACCTAGACCCAGCCCAAGACCTGGACCCAGTCAAAACCCTGGACCAAGACCTAGACAAAGATGCAGGCTCAGACCTAGGCGAAAACCAACACCCAGCCAATAACGCAGCTGTCATTTTGCCACTCTTGGCAAAGGGTGACTAAACTCGGACAGCTCTACGATGGCGTTAATTGCTACCAGGATTGGTCCGGGCATCGGCTCTACTTCATTGAACTGCCCGGATATCAACGCCTCGCTAAGGCGACCCGTGTCTGCTATCCAAGCCGCATCTGTGAGCACAAGGAACTTGTCTTCCACCTTGACCAGGCGCCCTGTGTAATACAGGGTGACAGTGCGGATGAATACCGACTTGCCTATGAAGGCATCGATGTGATTGGCGTGACACCCTGCTTCCGAACTGTCATCAGTTAGGAGTTCCAAAAGCTGACCCACTAGTTTCATGTTCTTCATTGCTTTTCTCTTATATGTTCCACTTCTTTCTTTCACTGACCTTATGCATCTCAGGCGCCTCGCCGTCCGGCCACCAGGAAGGCGGAGGACAGTATGCCCACCATCCATGGTCGTCGTCCGGGCTGTCGATGTCGCCCGCCCCAGGTGCACAAGGTGAGCACAGCCTAACCTTCATGACGTGCGTGCTCTTGGTCACGAACAGGCAGGTGTTGTCGAAGGCGCTGAACATCTTGCAGCCCTCACCGACGTAGTAGTAGTAGGCAGGCTCATCGCCGAAGACTTCGTCCTCATGGTTCTGTCGCCTGCACAGCGGGCAATGATAAATACCGTCAAGAGGCTCAACGTCCTCCATTGCATTGCCGCACTTTTGGCACACAGGTAGCCCGAAGTCTGCCTCGAGGTCGTCCCAGACATCGTAGTGCAGGGAGTTGATGTGAACCACACCGTAGCGAACAAGCCGCTCTTCGTCGTTGTTGCATAGGATCTTACCGTTCAGTGTTCCGTAGTCTATACTGTTCATGACTTCATGCTTTCTTCTAGTAGTTTTGCTATGCGCTCCTGGTCTTGTTCCGGATCTTGTGTGGTTATCACTAATCGGAGTAGTCGTTGCTTCTCTTTGACAAGCGCCTCGATCTGTTGAAGAACTTGGCGCAACCTGGCCGCCTTGGAGGAGTTGACATACTGACAGCTGTATTCTTGCTTTCCGTTAATGGTTGGCCGGCCGCTACCGAAGTGGATGCCGCCAAACGTTGCCCGCTTGACTTCCTCGCCTTTAACCCACATGAATTCTACCTTTGGCTTTTTGCGGTCAATGCGGGCAGCTTTTCCAATGGCTTTTTCTGCAGCATCAAGCGACGAATACGTCCGCCCCAACGTGGGGACAAAGAAGCTCCCATCGCTAGTTGGTTCGATCGTCGCCCCGTCGTGAGTCCATGTATGCGTTTCCTTATTGAATGTCATTGTCTTTTTCGTATTGCTCCAGTGCTCCCAGCAACTGGTGGGCGCACATTGCCTTCGCGTTGTTGAATCCACGATCTTCGATCAGGGATCCCGTGTCTCGCTTGTGCTGCCAATTCCTGGCAAGCTCCTTTAGTTCGTCGATTAGTTGCATCTCTTCACCCTTGCGTAGTCACCCGATGACTTGTAGTATGTCCCGTAGTATTCCACTCCATTGATCCCCTTGACCCTGACGGGCACCCTCTGGCTCCCGAAGCCGCCAAACCCTGGAGAACTATAGGGTTTGCCGAACGTCACTGCCCCAAGCTTGTCGCCCATCCAGGTGGTGGCCGTTGCGTTGTCTTCGCTGACATACAGGAAGTATTTGTCAGGCGGGCTGGTCATCCACTCGTAGACTTCAAGCGCGGACAACTCCGTGTTGCCGACTCTGCACTTCTTTGGCACCTTGTCAGAGGGGTAGCTTGCCCACCCAGTCTTGTCCCGATAGCCGTTGTCTGTGATCCATTTCTCTAGACGCTCACTGCGCCGCCGGATCTCATTGGCTTTTGCTTTAGTGATCATTCTTCCTCCTCTGCTTCGTCATCTTCCTGGATGTCGCCGGCAGCGAGCCAGATCAGGCGCATGATATTGTCGTCACGATCCTCTCGCTCTTCTTCATCCCATGCTCCATACTCCTTGAGCTCGGCACTCAGAAGCTCGTCCGATACATCCTTCAACCACTCCCTAGCTTTCGGCAGCCAGTATTCCACGTCCTCGTCGCATGCCCCTTGATGATGACAATCAAGGACTGCTTCCCCAGGCATATTGAACTCAATGCGCCCAGAGCCTGAGCCCCACCAGTAACTCTTGTCTTGGTCTATGTCGGCTCTCATTTCCTTACCTTGATGGTTCCCATGATTGTTCCATTGCGATTGCGTAGCACGTCAGCGTCCTCTGGTGCCGTGCACTTGGCGGGCGGCCGGCGAAGCTGCTCATGTATCTTCTTGGTGAGTTGCGCGACGATATATTCAGCCTCATCCTCGTCGTCCGCGAAAGTATTGATCCTGATATGCATCGCAGTGCTACCGCCTTTCCACCCCGCAGATAACCTGCCTTGCTTGCAGGATCCGAACAGACCCGTGCTCTTCGACGGCTCTCTCATCCAAGAGCAAGTGTAATTGCGCGTCAGTAACCACTGTTCCGGCTACCTCACCGAGTTTCTGTCCGTCCCGTGCATGAACCTCCCAATACTGCCCGAATGGTGTTTCGAACAGCGTTGCCACCACTTCGTCAGGGTTCATAACTCATGCCTTCATTTGAGTGTTACTTCTTGGTGGGCTGGCAGCGGCACAAACTTCTTGCGGCGCTTGATGTCCGCCCATTTGCGCTTGTTGTGCTGCTTTATCCACTCCCGCATGTTCTTCTCAGCGTCTGTCAGTTTCCGTTTCATTTGATTAGCTGCTCCCATTCCTTGGCCCCTTGCTCCTCCGTGATTTCCTGAACTTGTAGCACTAGCAGGAAAGCCAGTGCCACAAACAGGAACGCAATCGCGACCGCCACGATGTCCTTCATGTCAGTCGCAATGTTTTGTGCTTCTTGCCTTTGTGTCGAGCATCATACTGCTTGGCTCTCACCGTTAGGCGGGCTGCGATGCCAGTGAAGATGATCATTAGAATCCATGTCAGTGTTGTCATTGTAGTAACGGGGTGCCGTGTTGATGCGGCACCCCTAATCAGCTTGTTGTTGTTCGTCTCAGCGTTTCTTGTCCGTGGTTTGCCCACGGGATTGCGCACTCACGCATGTCAGCTCGACCCCGAAGGGAGCCTGCTGACGACAGTGTATGTCCTGCCGAAAGTAATTGCGTGATCCCAGTGGTTGGCCTTGCGTCACGCGTCGCAAGTATGAAGGGCAATCCAAGAACCCACGCCTTGTTACCGCACTCACGGGTTACGGGTCTTTCTAAAAAGGTAAACATGATTCACTAGGATGCAACCATCCCTGACCTCGCGTTCGGTATGCCGCTCAGCCATTGGCTTACCATTGAGGCATGCCAAGTATTCCTCCCGGTCTTCAACCATGGCCACTTCCTCGATGGCCATCACCTGCTCAATATCTTCTTGAGGTGTCATCACTCCACCACCTTGAGGTCTCGCCATAAAGGGAACTCATACGGCACCTCCTCTTGCATGAAGCGAGAGAAACGATAGTGCATCTCCTTCTTGTAGTGCCTCTCGCAACACTGAACGTAGCCCCCACCACCGCAAGGCAATAGCCTGACCTCAGTGGCCTTGTGATTGTGATCGCAGTAGAATAGTCTCATGACTCACCTTCCGCTATCGCTGTTATCGCGGCTACATCCTCGGGATTGATATAGATCAACGCAGTGTCTCCTTTGTTGATGACAAATTGTTTCCAGCTAAATCTCTTGAGCTCACCACCGGGCTCGAACTCTATCTGCACGGCTCCGAAGAACTTTATCGCTTCCCCGGAACGCAGGTGGATAATCCACCACTGTTGATCAGTATTTTCTTTCATACTCCTTATCGTCCATTATGTCAGTGATCCTATGCCAGTCCGCATACGCGCCATCAATGGTGCTGTATTTCAGTGTCATCCACCACCCTGCCCCGAAATTAACGGTGAGCAGGTTGTCATCCAGTTTTGCCGCGCAAATCATGGTGATGTTGACTGCCGTTCGGTCAAGGTCGTTCAGTATCATTCTTCCTCCATGTCTAGCATTGTCATGTCGTCGAGCTGCCCGTATTCCATGAAGTAAACACAGTCCACGCATATATCTATGTGGCACAGCTCTTCGGTTCCGTTATCCATCTTCAGCCAGCCATGAGCCGGCTCTCGATTGCCAGCCAGCCCGCCACAGATGTCGCACGGGCTCGCTGAAAACCATGGATCATGGTCGTGCCCGAACTCCTCCTCAGTGAGCCCTTCCGGGTTGCATTCACCGCAGTTGTGACTGGCTCCGCTCGATAGAAACTCCAGCCCCTTGGTGCCGCGCTCAAAGTCAGCGCAATACTTCTCGTATTCCTCTCTTGTCATTTGTTATCCTTCATCAGCTTTAGCATGTGATCCATGACGTAGTCGCAATCCCACTTGACATCAGTGAGGATTCCCCACAGCCCGTCAGTGTTGCGATCATGCAATACCGCGTTGAGCTGGGCCGATACCTCAAAGAGCTTTTGCCTGAGCTCTGCGACCAATGCGTTCTGTTCTTCTGTCATAAGTATCCTAATTCTTTCATCGAAACCCATGGCCGATCGCCTGAGCCGACTATGACATGGTCTAGCAAGTCCATCTTGAGGATGCGGCCGGCTGAGCGAAGGTCTCGCGTAACCCGGACATCTGCTTCAGATGGCGCAGGGTCTCCGCTCGGGTGATTGTGCATCAAGATAATCGCATGGGCTGCCGCAACTATGGCGGCCCGGAATATCTCCCTTGGGTGAACCAAGACACCGTCTAGCACACCCACTCCTGCGATGTAATGCCCGATCACTTTCCTTCTGGTTGTCAGCATCAAGACAACCATGTTCTCGACATCCGGGTTGTGCCTTTCGTCACTCGCAATGCACTCATGCCAGTAAGTCACAGCTTTCGCGGGCTCGTCGCATTGACTGACACTGCTCGGACACTCGCGCAATGCCACCACCTTATACTCCTTGGTTGTCATCAGTATATGAGCACCTCGAGGCTGCCCGTCTTATCCATTGACTTCGTTGCCACTCGATGACGAGGCAATAGTCGTTTCCTTAGCTCAGCGACAGCCTCTTGGTGGGTCTGCCCTTCCAGCATGACCTTGCCCACGTAAATCTCCTGACCTCCGATCAGCTGGTAAACCAAAAGCCTTGGGTATAGCTTTGCTGCACTCATCTCTTGTGCCTCCAACACACGGCCCATTGCCCGTGCCCAGTGTTATGAAACCATGCCTTGGCACCTTGGCCGCGCTTGGTTTCCACCAAAAGCACTGCCTCCATCACGGAAGGCAGCACTACCTTGATGACTAGTCCATACTTCATAGCATCATCGTGCTCCATAGCAATGCCAGCGTGAGGATCAGGCCGGCGATTAGTTGATCATAGGTCATCATCATCTTCAGTGTTCGCTTCTTCCCATAATGCGCAGGCTTCCTTGTCCACGCTTTCAAGTGCTTGCCAGAAATCATCCCGGCTGAATGGATAGAACAATTCCACGGGCGTTGCCTCCGCATCACTGCCTTCAACGATGCTGCCGAGCACGACGTAGCCCTCGCCAGGCTCAATCCATGCGCCACATTCAGTGCCCTTGAAGATGGATTTCTTGAGGGCCGCCAGCGTGTCAACGCCAACCTCCTTAAAGAGATCCTTTAGCGTCGTTATCATTGCTCGCTTTCCAAAACCATTATAGCTGTGTTGCCAACTCGCTTGCTCCAGTGAAAATCTCCTTGATGATGAGACCAAACTGGGCCTAGGTAAGTGGCTCCGCCGTGCCTTACTTCTGACCAAGCGCCATGCTTCACGCGAGCATCCTTCAACTGGTCGCGCAAAGACTGCACGTCATTGTCCATCTTACTTCTCCTTTCTAAGCAGATCCAGTGCCCTTACGTGCTGCAATGTCTTGAGGATCTCCGCGTCTTGCAGAGCATCCAATGGGTCACGCCCATCAAGCCGCTCAATGGCTTCCTTCAGCCAATAGCTCGCTGACATACTGGCAAGTATCGCTTGCTTCTGTTGTTCGTAGGTCATGGTTTTCATTAGGGGCAGTCAAATACTTGGGTCACACACAGTCCACTTGCCTTCGCTTTCTCGCGGGCCTGATACTCGGACGAGGCCTCGCAAATCCATGCTTGGGTTTCGCCAAAGCGCACGCCAATCACTATATACTTCTTTACCATGTTACTCCTTTCCACTCCAAATATCTCACGATGGCATCAAGCTCCGAAGCGAAGCCGTGGACCACGATTTGCTCCGTGCCACGCTGCATGCCAATGCACTCGTCGAGCTCCTTGATGCGCGACATCGCGAAATCCCTTAGCTCCGGCTTCGCGCTCTCCGCTAATAAACGAATGTCCATCCTTGCTTTTTCTTGCTTGTCCATACTTCTCCTTTCAGTGGTCTCTAGGTTTGGCTGTCAGGGGCTTAGGTTAGTCCAAGTAGTTCGTGATCGCCGTTGACCAGTCATGCCGGTCATAGCCTTCATAGCCGTGGTATTCTTCGCTCACAACGTGCGTGGCGTCCGGTTCGTCCGCCATGACACGTTCCTCGGCGCACCCATAGCTGTTCGCTTCTACTATCCGCTCGTGAATGCGTTCACCGACTCTATACGTTACACAATACTTCATTACTTCCTTTCGCTGTCATAGTCGTTAGGCTTGGTCGTTAGGGACACCCTGGAGCTAGGCCTTGTCTTTCAAAAGCCCGGCGTCGCGTAACATCTTCTCCATGGCCTCCAACTTGGCCGCCAACACTTCATTGTCCTCCTTGAGCATTGCGTTGTCCTCCGCTAGGCGGATGGCTCGCGATGATTGCTCCGATTCAGGAAGGCGATGCTCGAGCTCAAAACTGATGCGATTACCCTTCGCGTTCTGCTTGAACCCAAGCCCCACGAAATCACTGTTCGCCGATAGTGACGCGAAAACACCAGCTTGCACTTGCTTTAAATGAATGCAAACCTCGCGATGCGCCCGCTTGGCCTCCGATGCCGTCAAATCATTCCGCTCACGCAATGCCTTGCGACTAATCGGAACCAATGACGCGGCTCCTGTCGCAGTCACTCGCGTCACTAGGCAATCGTTCAGCGGAACCTCGCGTCGGCCAATCTTGATGGATTTCTCTTGGACCTTGGATCTTACAATAGCGTTCATATCATTCCTTGTAACCGAATCGCCCGCTTGTCACCATGACTTGCTTTCTGCGACTCGGTTCAAGGAACGGTTGAACAAAGGCCTTTCCCTTGGCGGAATCTTGTTGCAGTCTTGAACCACTGTTCCGCTCTTGGTTGACCGGCTCACCATAAGCAAGCCCTTTGGCCTTTAACCCGTTCCATTGAATCCGTGAGAGGCTTGTCTCCCGACTCCCGTGCTCACTACACCTAACCTTTACGTCACGCCCCGCTTCGCTCATGCTAGGATAAACCTAGTTCACCGGCAGTCTCTCGACTCGTTTCGGCCCACACCTAGTGGCTGGCGATCTTCTCGTCGCGTGCAACCAACACTTCCAGCAGTTGGCGCCCTCGGATCTTGGCTTGCGTGCTCCTCGCGTCTCATTGCTCTCAGATAGAGCGAAGTCGAGAGATACGTGATTCAACGTCGCGGCCGCTTGGCCATCCGATTCTGATCAACCCCATGCTAGTGGCGTCCAGCATTTGGGTTTGCTTGGTTTGCAGACTCCTGTCTGGCCTTGCAAACTTTCGTTTACGTTGACTTCGTTCTGCTCCAATGAGCCTGAAATCGCTGCAGCTCCCTAACTCGACGAATAGGATCTAGTCAAGGGAGACTTTTGTAACGTGCTGCCATTAGGTTACTTGCGTAATCGACAAGTATATCTACAACCCGGTAGGGGGAGGGGTAAGGGGGGTAGTCGCTTTTCAGTATAATGGGTCCCTCTCACACATACTAATGGCTAGTTGAAGGGAAGGCGTCTGAGAAGATTTTGAGGACGGGAGAATTGGTCCAGTCACCGGGGCGGAAGTTTTGGATGAAGGTGATGCGGTCACAGAGGTTTGGGTTGAAGGTTGGTATCCAAGGGATTTGGAGAGCGAGGACAGACGTGATTTCCCCGTTTTTGGAAGCGATTAGAAGGTTCATTTCAGTGCTTTCGCCTTTAAGCGTTTGGATGGCTGGGATCATGAAAAGATACCCTTGGTGTCTTCAAATGGAAAATATGGTGGGTGCATACACGAAGAAAGGCTATTCCTGAGCGATTTGTAGAGCGCGATTCAGGGATGTGGGAGTCCATCCGTAGGTTCCCCATTCGTTGGGCGAAGGGAGGAACTCATCGCCGGCGAGGTGGACGACCCGGTTTTCTAGGGTGTGGTCGTGTTTATGGGTTCGGACGACCATGACTTCGAAGTGGGTATCGCCGTGTTCGTCGAGTGCGGTAACGACGATCTTGTTTCCGAAGCGATGAGAGACTCGGTAGGTTGACTTTGAGTTTCTGACGGTGAACTCAGTTCCTTCGTTGAATTTACGACTCATGGGTTGAGTGCGGCTTAGGTGGTTGGGTTAGTCAAGGTGATTCAAGGTTTCCCAGGCTTGGAAGATCCTGGAGTTAGTCCAGTCAAGGGGGTTGAAGTCATCGATGATGGTGAGGCGATCTACGCCAGGGGGGTTGAGATGGAACCATTTGTCGTGATCGACTAGGCCTACGTCGGTGATCTTCCCGTTTCTGGAACCGATGATGAGACATTTCATGGTTTTGGTTTTTATGGCAAATGAGCTAGCGTCCGTTGGACAAAAGATGGCCTTTCCTCCACACCTCCTATCCTGGAGATTCCTGAGGGGTCCTGGAGATTCATGAGGGGTCCTGAGGGCGTGGTTTTTGTCATCGCTCTATGCGGCGGGGTTTCTCTATGTGGCGTGGTTTTCTGAGCATAGTGGGATCCAGTTCCGATCGAGGCTGTATTCTGCGGCCCTGGTCTTTGGGATTGCGGCCCTGGTTTTTGCTATAACTTTCTTAGTTAGAAGGAGATCGATGCTATCGCGGACATTAGATCTTGGGCGTTTCAAGAGCGCTGCGATTTGGTATTGAGGCATTGGGAAGCTCTTTCTTCTGGCACTCGCTAGTTCCACGAAGTTGGCTAAGGAGCGATACATGCAACGATCATGGAAGAAGACGCGGGCAACAGGGTGAGGGTTTTCGTGTATTGTGAGCCATTCTTCCCAGAAATTGGTTGGGATCATGACCTTGGTGAAGTCTCTATTGAGGCGATTCGCCAGGAGTTCCAGGTCATTGAACTCGCTGTCCAGCATTTCAGGGATGGTTTCAAAGAACTTGATGATCGTGCGGGCGGTCAGCTCGAATTCGGGCCAGCTTGGTTCGTAGCTAGATCTTTGCTTCATGAGTCTCGCGATCTCAAAGATTTTGGTATGGACGCCCTTATTTCGTTTCCAGATTTCAGTGACATCAGCCGTTGTGATAAGTGGTTGGGTTTTAACGAGATGGATCTCAGGGGGCATTAGTTCTTGGGTTCTGGGGCCGGGAGGGTGAGTTTTCTTTCCGTGATATTTGGAACAGCCCAAACTCCGAGGGTATCAGCGTATTTTGGGTCATCGGTCATGGTTTCGATGAGCCTATCGACCTTTTTCTTGGAGATCTCCTTGTTTTCCTGGCGGTAGAATTGATCGAGGGTCATGCCTTGCGGGAGTTTGGTGAGGTCCTGTGCTTGTTTTCTGCGTTGTTTTTCCTTCAAGCATAGCAGCTGGTGCCTTTCTGGGCCGCTGGCAATCACTTCATCGAGCTCGGCTTTGGTCATGGTTGCCAACTGGTCTTGCGGAATATCGGCGTCTATCAACCTGCCTGACTCCAAGGTGTTGGGGCCAAGCGGCTTAGGTTGGTCAACAACACCTTCAACAACACCTTCAACAACAGGCGTAACAACAGGCGTAACAACAGGCGTAACAACAGGCGTAACAACAGGCGTAACAACAGGCGTAACAACAGGCGTAACAACACCTTCTTCGACCCTGGTTGACTGGTTTGCGAACAATGAGGGTCCGACCTGCTTGATCTGCCCGTCTCTGACGAGTTTTTTCAGAGCCCTGAAAACGGCGTTTTGGCTGACGCCGAGTTTGTCAGCCATATCGTAGGTCACGATTTTGGTAGGTTCGGTAGCTGAGGTGATCAGCTCCAATAGTGCTTCTCTTGTAGTCATTTTCTTTTTTTGGTGGTTGACACTCTGAAGCCGGTGAGCGATGCTCATCCCGGTTTCATAATCAGTCACCACCGTAGGCCAAAGGCTCTCACTTGTCTAGGCCTACGGTTTAATTTTTCATCTTGGCGTTGCTCAACGCGAAGCGGGCCGCTTACTGAATTGGCTGGGGAGTCTTCGGTGAGCGGCCTTTTTTTTGTGGACAAATTTCATGGGATCACCGAGGCTAACAGTGTTGGAGAGATCCAATGGAGGTCGTTCGTTTCGGCCCTGGGAGAGGGACACCCAGGGCCTTTTTCTTGACTAAGGCAAGGGGGTCAAGCACTTTGGTTTTGATGGACAAGATTTTGGTGTTAGGCAATGGGTATGTTGGCCAGGAGTTTTTGAAGCAGCTTGGTCAGCGAGGCATTGGGCTTACCAGGGAGCACATGGACTTCTGTGATTCTCAACGTGTGTTTAATTTCCTGGAAAAGCATTCAGAGATTGAAGCCGTGATCAACGCGGCGGGTTACATTGGGAAGCCGAACGTTGATGCATGCGAGGACAACAAGATCGAGTGTTTTCGTTCCAACGTTGTTCTTCCGTTGGCGGTATCTGACGCGTGTGAGAAGGCTGGCATTCCGATGGGGCATGTTTCGACTGGATGTATTTACGATGGCCCCGGCACCTTCACGGAGGAGGATCCCCCTAATTTCACGTTTCGGACTGGCTCCAGTTTTTATTCTGGGTGCAAGGCGCAGGCGGAGGAGCTACTTCTAGGCAAGCAAGTATGGATGTGGCGGATCAGGATTCCGTTTGATGGCAGCAACAACCCAAGGAACTTCTTAATGAAGATCCTGGGGTATGACAAGTTGGTGGAGGTTCCTAATTCATTGAGTCATTTAGGGGAGGCTGTGACGGCGGCGCTTCAATGCATTACGAAGAACGTGCCTTGCGGGATTTACAACGTGGTGAACACTGGGGCTGTGCGGCCGAGTGAGATTGTCGGGTTATTCAAGGATGCTGGCGCTTACTCGAACAAGAAGTGGAAGTATTGGTTTAGCGAGAGAGAGTATCGTGAGCAATGTTTTGCGCCCAGGAGTCAGTGCATTTTATCGAACCGGAAGATCAGGAGTTACGGTATTGATGTGTCGGAGACTTACGCGTTGATCAAGGACTGCATCAAGTGGATGAACGTGGTGCCATCGGATTCCGTGTAACGGCTTCTCATTTTGTTGCTGGCGGCGAGATCAGGCGTGGCAAGGTAGTCAGAGCGGCTCCGATAATTCGCTACATGAGGGGTTGGTCGGGAAGAGAGGTGAAGGCGTATTGCGACAAAAAGGGCTGGAGGGTTGAACGTTGTTGACAAGGGGTTCCTTGCTCGTAATCTCTTTGGATGAACGCGCAAGTAACATGGAACTACAAGGCATCGGACGAGCAATTCATTGCTCAATTCAAGGTTAGGCACCGCATTCAAGGTGCTCCGACCTGGGTGGAGACATCAGTGGCGAAGACTGACAGGCTGAAAATGATTGCTGGGTTAAACGTGAACGAGACCTATGAGGTGGAGGTTGCGGCGATTGACGCTCAATTCAACGAGAGTGTGCCGGCCCAGGGCGTTATTACGCTCGTGATTCCCGCTCCCACGAACCTTCAGATTATTCAGGTCTGATCTTCCAAGGCCCTTTGTTCTGATGCCAGGCAGACGTAACCTGTCTGGCATCTTATTTCCGAGTCTTCCATGGACTGGGCTCCGCAAGCAGGGCAAGGATTTTTCCAGATCTGTTTAATTACGGCTTCGGGGGTGTCGGGCTGACGGTCTGGCATGGGCAGTGCGTTCATGACAGTGTCGTTCTGCGTGTTTGGAGCAAGATTTTGGTCGCGAATTGATGAGTATAGCTCCTGTATGGAGTGACTTTTCCGATGATGCGGTCCATGTCTTTGCGTCTTCGGACATGGATTTCCGTTATTTTGGTGACGGTTCCCATCTTCTTGGCCTGCAGGAAGAACTGGTATTTGGCTTTTTCCCTTGTTTCGCCGATCATGATAGCTGACTGATTGGCGAACCGATGGCTTCTGGCAGGCCCGAACCAAACTTCAAACGCTTTCACGGCATCTTTGGCATGGGCATGAAGTGAGTTGGGCGTCTGTCGCCAGGTGCCCCGATGACAGAGAATTCATTGACCGTGTAGGTGTAGCGCCCAACTTCCGGGTGTCGCATTCCAGGGAACGCCAAGAGCAGCGGGACGATGTCCATGGAGTCCGAAAAGCACTCTGGGTGCTCGAGTATTTCGTGAGCAGGTATCCAATCCATGAAAAAAGTTTCGCACAAAGCGCTTGACTGTTCAAGCGGAAAGGTTATTTTGGTCATCGATGACTGAACAAATGGATTTGGAGCTTGGAGAGGCGCTGAAGAAGCGGGGAATGGAGTTAGCGGCGATCAAGAGGCATGATGCCTTGAAGAGAGCCAGGGTGATTGCGGAGCGGTTGGCGCTTATTCAAACCACAGTGAGTGCTGATGACGTGATTGAAGCTCTGGAGGCCGAGGGAACGCCGGCGAGCGACCTAGGGAATGCTGCTGGATCCATTTTCAAGGGACGAAAGTGGGATTTCTGGGGTTGGCAGAAGAGCAGAAGGCGTTCGAACCACGCTAGAATCATTATGAAGTGGAGATTACTTCCATGAAAGCCCTTGCTGACTTGGATCCCATGCCGTTTGGCAAGCACAAGGGCAAGTTGATGCAGGAGGTGCCGGCCCCTTACCTTCATTATTTGTGGACTGCTCCGGATTTTGACGCAGACAGCCCTGTTGGGCGCTATATTCGCGAGAATCTCGGAGCATTATCCCAGGAGCATCCTGATGGGCTTTGGAAGCCTAGAACACGCGGCTCTTAAATGGCTTCGGTATCGCCGAAGATGCCAGATTGTGGCGTTAGAGCGCTGGGTTTTTGACCATGCTGGGCGCCCGGACGTGGTTGGGGTAAACCACAAGTGCTATGTTATTGAGATTGAGGTCAAGAGGACATGGAGTGACTTCAATGCTGACTCAAAGAAGCACAAAGTGAGCTTGATCCCGCCTACTAGGCAGCGTTATTATCTGGCCCCTCGCGAATTGGCGGAGAGAATCGCGTCATCCATGTCTGAGGTTCTTAAAGCCAGGGGCGAGGACTACGATTGGGGTGTAATAACTCCATTTGGAGATAAAATGAAAGTATATCGGAGATGTCAGGTGAATCCATTGGCCCGCAAGCTGACCAACAAACAGCTTTGGGGCATGATTTCGAAGATGTCTGGAACATTAGTCAAGCAACAAGAGCAAATAGACAGAGAGAAATGAAGAAATTAGTATCATTACTAGCATTAGCCGCGATGAGTGTTGCGGCGGACGGTTATTTAGAGGTTTTGACGGTCACGAGTTTCCAGGTGGAGGATTACTACCAACCTTTTGGGAACGTCAAAAAGAAAACGGAGACCCTGGCATTCAATCGCAATAGCTATTCGGAGTCCACGACCACCACGGATTATCAGTCTACTTCGTATTATGGGAGTCCCTGCTTCATCCAAGTCAATGTGCCGGCGAATTCGGTGCACCGTCGGGATTACTGGTGGGTTGGTGGAGCACCGTTGAGCCCACCATTTGGCGCTGGGGGTGGATGGATCAAGGAGTTCTATCTGAACGGTGTTTTTCAGGATGCCTGCACGAGCTCTTTCCCAGTGCAAACTCCTGGCGTGACTGACACTGCTGGATTTCGGGTTGAGGTGCCTACGTTTTGGCATCCTGCTGGAGCTCCACAACCTGGCATCAGCTTGCAATACACGGACTTTGAGACTCCGTTTTGGGTGGCTCAGTTGAGTGGAAGTCCATCGGTCTTGTATGACGTTAGGGTGGGGATTCGGGTTAAGTTCTTCGACACGGTTGGCTTTGCTCACAAGGTGCGTGATTGGCGTGACATTAGCCCATCGTCTGGCATGAACCAGGGTTGGTTTCAGGTCGAGATTCCCGGTGTTATTACCTTTGGGGGCAAGCCTACGACGATTGCTCCTGGGAGTGACAACACACTTGAGGCGACATGGACGACATGGGGCGGCCAGGCACTGAACATCACCCCGAATTTCTCGAGTTCAACGATCTTGAAGAACGCGAATGGAGCCAGGATAATTTGGTGCGACTTCGTTTACGCGTTACAGGATTAGGGTGGAACCTGGCAGGCATTTAAAAATTGATCCGAATAGGAAGGTCATTATCCCGGACAAGATTCCCCAGGCTCGTCCGGGAGCCTACCAGCCTCCTGATAGTGCCTACCATTTTACTGAAGGATGGCAAGAGAGAATGGCCAAGGTGTTAGCAATACAATACGAAAGAAGGAATAGGTTATGGCAAGAGACGGCAGCAAAGACAAAAAAACGAGCCAGGAATCGCAGAAACGCTGCTCGGCGTTGAACGATAAGATGCGAGGTGGGGTTCACTACAAAGGGATGGTCATTGAACCAATGGAGTATGCAATCAAGAACGGGCTTTGGTGGGCTGAGGGGGAGATCATCAAGTATGTTTCAAGGTGGCGCAATAAGGGCGGTATCGATGATCTGGAAAAGGCAAAGCATGTATTGGAGGCCTTGATCGATTCAGAGAGTTCTCGATGAAGATCGTTGTTACTAGCGGCTACAGGGTTGGGAGCACCTGGTGTTACAACATACTCCGTGAGCTCATGGGCGTGCCTGGTGGGTTCGCAACGGATGGCGACATCGACCAGCAGTTAAGGAGGCCAAATGACAACGTCATCAAGATTCACTTATGGAGGCCGATTTTTCTGCCTGAAGAGCACATCAGGGTTGTGTGCCCTTTCCGTGAAGCAACAAGTCAAGCTGCCAGTCTACTCAAGGTGGGCAGGAAGCCTAGGGATGCAGCCATTCAACTGATATTGTCGCAGGAGTATGAGGCGTGGCTATATCAGCACAGGCAATGGTTCTATGATGTGCTGTTGCTTAGATACAACGAAATAGAATCAGATCCTGTTGCTACTGCTACCAAACTAGCTGGCATCACCGGCATGAAGATCCCGGAAAAGGCTATCAAGAAGGTGGCAAAGAAATGGGGAAAGGAAGCGACGGCAAAATATTGTGCTTCCATGAGTGGCCCCTTTGACGGGATAACGTTCTTCCGCAAGAATCACATCACTAACAGCAAGCCAAGGGATGTCCCAGAAACGTTCTGGAGCATCTACAACAAAATGAGAGCAAGATAAGGTTATGCCAGAAACACTATTCAGCACGCAGCAGGACGGCGTCGATGTCACAGTGACCAGGTTTGACGACGGAAGCATTTCAACGTTCATGAAAGGTCCACCGCCGAAAACGGAGCCGGAGCCGGAGCCGGAGCCGGAGCCGGATGTGAGGACAGTGTTTGAGCTCCCCGCTGAGTCGAACAGAGTGTGGCCGGACGTAAACAGGCGGTTGTTATCAGGCCCGGCAACAATAAAGCTTCAGCCCGGTGTCAGGCATAGCCGGCTTGATGTTTACCGCAAAATAGAATCCGCCTACTTACTGACGATTCAGGGGCCTGGAGTGATCGATACGATTCGTTCTCAGAACAGTCAGGGGAGGGATGTGTCGAACGTCACTATTGAGAATCTGACGGTAGAGTGCCCGGATGGGAAGATCATATCAATTAGCGGCAGCAATTGGACGATCTGGAAAGTCAAGGCTTTCCATATGGCAGGCGCGACCGATGGGCCTGGCATCTATGTGGTTCCAACGGCTTCAGCTCCTGAGGGGAGTAGCGAGCCGGCGCCCAGGTTGAGGAATATTGTCATCACGCAATGCGAGATCGGGCCAACGCATGGTGAGGCGATTTACATTGGTGGGGCTGCGCAGGAAGGCAACGGAGAACCGCATGCCAATATCATTGTAAGCCACAATGTGATTGTTGCTCCAGGTGAGTTTGGCGGTCAGCCAGATGCGATTGATGTGAAGGTGGTAGACGAGATCATTGTCACAGACAATCGAATTGAAGGCATGGACGGAAAGGGCCAGGGGCGAGCCATCGTGACCCAGGGGTGTAAAGGGCTGAAGATTGAGCACAATGCTATCCATAATTGCGACAACTGTGAAGATGGCTGGATTGCAGTGAACAACACGTGGAGGACGGCTGAGTGGGTAAGGATCACGGGCAACAGCATACTTGGGTGCACTGGAATAAGGCGTGGGGCTGTTGTGATATACGCGGCTAACCGACCTGTGGCATTCCATGAGAATGAGTTTCGCGGAAACGATGGCCCGAATCTTTATGCTGCCCCAGGTGTTGTCATTGAAGGCCAGGAACAGCCGCCACCGCCACCTCCTCCACCACCGCCCACTGGGGACACAGTGGAGTTAGCCAGAGCTGAAGATCTTCCTGGGCTGGCGGCGCAAATGAAGCCAGGGCAGACAATTGTAGTCCCGAATGGAATGGTTCTTCCCAAGACCGTGCTTTACGATGTTGCTGGAGAGGAGGGCAAGCCTATCACGATCAGGTCTGCCACCTATCTTGGGGCGCAGTTCAGGACGAATGGTGAGCCCCATGACACACGCCAGCCAGGGCCTGTCTTGTCACTTGGGGCGAGCTGCAGCCATGTCGTGGTTGAGGGATTCGAGGTAAGCAGCACTGTCTCAGATATGGATCGCATTTTGAAGGATCATTATTTCGGCCAGGCTCCTCCAGGCACAGTGTCTCCGCTGCCTGTAGCTGCCATCGGCAATTACGGCAGGCATAACACGATCATTGGGTGTTACCTGCATGATTGCCTTTCTGGTTACGGGCAGTTCGGCCGCGCTCCCTATGGCAACAGGGTTGCTCATTGCATCATCATGAATAATGGCGGCCTTGATCCGAACGGAGACTCAGGGCATGGGCTCTACATTCAGAACAACAGAAGCTATGAGCCCACTGTTATTGAGGGGAATGCAGTGCTAGGGAACTTCGATCTTGCCTTGCAGTTTTATGGAAGCAGTCAGTCCGGTTTGGATGGGCTTAGGCTATTGTCAAACGCATTCTATCGCAATGGCGTTGTGATCGGGTCTACGGGGCAACCCGTCACCAACATCAATGTTGCGGACAACCTTTTTTACAATTGCTCTTTTAGGCTTGGCTACACGTGGGGGCGCAGGGAAGGTCAAGCTGAGAACAGTGTCGGCATAGTGTCTGACAACCATTTCATTGCCGGAACGATCGGGTCTGCCGCCCCAACTGGCCCTTTGGTCAACATCTTGTATTGGGATAATCTTTCGGTGAATCGCAATGTGATGCGAAGAGTTTCGGACAGGCCTTGCCTCAGGTTGTTTGCAAGGCGTGGGGCCTCCGAGTTCAGGAACATCGCGTTCCGTGACAACCGGCTAACAGAGCCTATTGTCAAGGTGATCCATGAGGGTAGCACACAGTTCGGAGAGCGAATAGACCTAGGTGCTTTAGAACAGTTGGCGCCTGATAAATCCAGAGGAAATGCAATCCCTGATCACGCTCAGTTCTCGAGGGAATCGTCAACTAATGGGTGGACGACCGTGATTTCAACTGCGGGCGGGATAGGTTCCGGGAGTGCTTGGAATCCTTTTGCGACAACGGTAATGAGGCAGCTCCCACTGATTGATCAAGAGTTGGTTCCAGACGCAGTTGACTGGTATGATGAAACTCCGTTTCACGCAAGCATTAGGAAGGTGTCATGATAACAGGTGTTCCATCGAGGGAAGAGATTCTCAGGATTGTGGCAAATAGGTCGGACTTGATTGCGCCGCCAGCTAAGCCCGAGGATCCTGATGCTATTGAAAAGGAGCAGAAGCGCAAGTGGAAGAAGCGGGTCTACGGTGAGCGACTCGATCAAGGGCTTTGCGTCCAATGTGGTGGCGAGAAAGAGTCGGATGCTGAGCGAAAAACCTGTTTGAGGTGCCGGCTCAAGAACAAGGCGGAGAGGGATCGGAGGCACGCCAAGTATGCGAAGATTGGAAAGTGTTCTTGTGGGCGCGACAAGGAAGCCACGGCTAGTCACTGTGGAACCTGCATGATGCGGTTTCGGGAGCGAAGGAGAAAGCGAATCAGGAAGCTGCTTGCTCAGGGCAAGTGTTCGACTTGCGGCGGCAAAAAGGGGTTGCCCCATATGTCAACGTGCCAATCTTGTCTAGACAAGCGAGAGGCAGGAAGGCGACGGAGGTTGGATCAAGCTAACGAGAGGCGCAAGAAGGCGTTGACGCTCAGGGTTGCGTGAGATACGCTGAGTCAGCGCCTGGAACTCATTGGCGCGGTTTGGTTGTTAGGGTTGGCCCTCCTGGTGAAAGCTGGGAGGGCTTCCTTATTCGGGGTTTCTGGTGACAGAAACTGCTTTAGGGCCTTTTGGGGAATCAATGACCTCTGCTAGAACTCGTTCGCCTTCATTCAAGGTTTTGAATCCCTGGGCAGTGATTGTCGAGTGATGCACGAAGACATCTTTTTTTCCACATTGAAGGAAGCCGTAGCCCTTCTTGTTGTCGAACCATTTCACGATACAATATTCGCTCATAAGTCATTGCCAGTTTGGCTGGCATCGTGAGCTTGTCAAGTCTTGCGCTTTGGTGGCTTCCCAGTTTTGAGCGACTTACCTGTTGATGCCTGGCAAATTCTAGCTGCTGACCCAGGAAGCTTCCCTTCTCGCTTCAGCTTATTGAAGCATCGTTCGACTTTAGTGCCTTTGGGCATTACAGCTCGATGCTTTATTCTGGTTGAACGGCAGGCAGGATTCCCTCTGGGGACGAGGAAAAGGTTTCCGGTTCCGGGGCAGGCCCGTAACCAGGTCTAGGTTCTTTTCCGAAGTCATTGATCTTCCGCAAGTGGTCACTGATTGCCTCTTGATGTCCTCCTCTGGGAGCTGGATCGCCACCGGTTTGCTTCAGGAAGTCATCAAAGGTGTCCCCAGGCGCCCGTGATGGAGTGTCACTAAAGGTGCTTGGCGTTGCGATTGATTCGCCGCCCCGTCGTTGTGGTCCATTGTTTGGCATATCCTTTAACGATCATCTGGCTTGCCCGGCTTTTCAAGCTTTATTGGGATGACCCAGGTTTCGTCGAGGGCGGAAACTTCGACAGGAAAGTCAGCGAATGGTTGGCCGGTGTGGGCGTTTCTGAAGCAATCTCCGTCCCAGTAACCGATTGTTGAGAATCCATTAAACGGGCCTGGCATGTTTGGTTCTGAAAATGTGACCACCATTGCTCCGGTCTTCTCGGCAAGTCTTGACAGTGTGCGGGTGTTAAACCGGGATTGCGGTTTTTCGCCATTCATGATAAACAGATGTCATGGTATTTCAGCCAAACTGTCCGCTCTGTGCGTGTGCGGAGAGCCATCCGCGCTACAGCGTAGTGCCGAATGTGCGGCAATGCAATCACTGTGGACTCGTGTATGCGCAATCGAATGCGGTCAGGGATTTCATAGGGTTCTACCAGGATTACGGGGATGACGGGAGCCACATGGCATGGCCAGGAATTGACAAGGTAAATGACTCGGCGTTGCGGCGTTACGATTTCATCAGGGACCTCAAGGAGAGAGGTGTCGGGCCTGAGCTCGGGCATGGTGGTGCGCTTGATGTTGGATGTGGGTGGGGCGCTTTCATGCTTACGTTGAGGGACGAGGGCATGGATGTTTCCGGTATTGAGATTTGTCGCAAGATGGCATTTCGAGGAAGGGAGTCACTTGGGCTCAAGATATCTACGGATCCGATCGAGGATTGTCCTGAAACAGGGTTTGACGTGATTTCAATGATGCACGTTTTTGAACACATGCCGAAACCGCTTGAGGCTCTCAACCAGGTCATTCGCAGACTTCGGCCTGGCGGGTGGTTCATTGGGATAGTTCCGAATTTCGAATCCTACTGCTCGAAGACTTTGGGCAAGGATTGGTATTGGCTAGACGCGAACTACCACTACGTTCACTACACTAAGGATACCTTGGAGGCTGCTTTGGGAATGGCTGGCTTCGGGCGCATGTCGTTTTGGACAAGCATCGGAGATTACACCAGGAGCGAGGTGTCCAGGGTTGTTGCGAGCGTTAATCCGGATGTGAAACCTGAAGCTGTGGTGGATTTCGTTAATCAACTTGAAGTGCGTGGGCTAGGAGAGGAACTCAGGTTCGTAGCCCAGAAATGAAAAGAATAGACCGTCAGATTATGAGCCTGAAGCAAAGGCTGGAGCATTTGGAGTTCGTGAAAAAGCAGGCTACCAAGCGGGCCAAAACTCGCGAGCAGGCCTTAGCCAAGCGCATTGCTTCGCGAAAGGCCAGGGTGATAGCTATGAGGCGCACCGGCATGTCCATCCGTGCAATTGCGTCAAACATGGCTGTGTCTCCTGCGACTGTGTTCAATGACCTCAAGTAATGACGGTTCGCGTATCAGGCGATAAAAAGCTTAGGGTTGTAGTGGTCACAGAAGGCTGTGAGGTTCCTGTGTTGGTCAGAGCGGGGTTTGTGGGTGGGCACCGGAGGGTTTACGAGACCACATGTGCGGTGGCTTTACCGCTGGCCAGGTTCGCCAGGCTCAAGGCTAAGCTGGAATCCATTAGTCTAGGGACATCTGAAACTGGTGGCTGGCTATTGCCAACCGCTGAATTCAAGAAGCTGAAGAAAGTTGATGGGATTACCCCTGAGCTTTGGTTGAAGTGGAATGGCAAGATGGAGCAAGAGTCTGCAGAAAAGGTCAGGAAGGCCTATATGTCTGGTGTTAGCAACCCGTTTGTGGTGAAGCTATTCAATGAAGCCAGTGCGTGGAAGGTTGAGGAGGTGTCTTATTTTTGGGCCTTATTCCAGCGGATTGCTTTGACATGGCTGTTGCAGGGCAAGGTCTTGGATCTCGGGTTCTGCAAGCTTGGACTACTGCCTTACCGGCCTCACTGGAAGGAGTTGATGGCACGCAGCCACAGGAATGTCCCCAAGGCATGCTCGAATGAAAGGGAGTTCATTGATTCAGGGTTGGCTGATCGCTTGCTATCGCGTCAGCTGATAGCAATGGATCCCGAGGACAAGACGGCATCTCCTAACCTGGAGTGTGTTCCGACTGACCTTTGGCGCAAAGCGAGCAAGGGCGCCGAGAAGGCTAGACTCGATAAGCTAGGGGTTGTAGGTTATGCGGGCGATGTTGCGAAGCGGATCCAAAGTGCTAGAGAGTTTGCTCGAGTCGCGCTGCGAACCTGGTGTAGTAGAGCGTTGTTGCCTTTTGCTCGTGTTTCTAAAGTTGGTCTTACGGCTGGGCATCGAATTTTTCCGGACAAAAAATCGCCTAGATCTTTGTCGGGCAATATGGAGGGCGTCACCAACGATATTGTTATCTCTGAGCCCAAGATTCTTCAAGCGCAACCATCCCTCAGGGAGCTTATCGACTCAAAGGTTAGCAGCGTGCTCCAGCTGCCGGATGCTGAACACTGATCTTCTTTCTTGCGGGACGCCTGGCAGTTACATCGATGGTGAGCGTCAAGGGTGTTGGTGCTTTATGCCTTTCGCCGTAACGGATCGCTCAAAAAACTGCTGGGCATGGGAAGCGGCCGACGGAGTCCCAACTTTTGGCTGGCCCGAAGCATTGAATGGGGGCTATCTTGAAGATCATGACGGAAACACATCTAGAACCTCCTGAGCCAACTAAAGGGCGAGAGAAGGAAATCGATATAGATTCCGTGGTCGCTGAAGCGTTACCCGCTCCCATGACGGAAGCGGAGGCTCAACAAGTTTGCGCGGCCTTGAAGCTGAAGGGCTCTGGACTAACGAGGTTCAGGGCAGCCAGGGGGATGGCTGGTGAATTGCAAGCGATTGGCCTCCACAGGATAGGGGTTACTGAGCATGTCTTCTCGAATGCGAACAGGGACGAATTGCTGCGCAAGTGTCGCAAACGCCGCAATAAAGCTGATCGCGAAGATGAAGACGAAAGGTTTCTGGCTTTCGCTGAGCTAGAGGCTAGATTATGGAGAGACCGTGATGAAGCGGTAGGCAACATCTTGAAGATCCATGCGACGGATCCAAGTAATCAGCCCAAGCTTGAGTCGTTTAGGGATGGGCCGGCGAAGGGAGTTGCCATTCAGATCAACAATGTAGCGAAAGGATCTTAATGCCTCTTTACGAACCAGATATCACGCATCCAAATGTTACGGATGTCGGGCCAGCAAGCAATGGGGGGACGGCTACGGCTACACCGGCTGCACTGACTGGGGACGACATTCAGCTCAAGAATGGGGTCAGGATTTCAAACGAGAGCGCTGATGAAGCGTTGCTGGTGTATGCCCCAAGTGCTCCAGATGGTTGCTGGGTGCACGCAGATACTGAACAATGGTTTCCGGCCGGCAGGCTATCCGACCTCAGGGTTGCCAGGGCCGGGAGCGTTGACGTAGCTTACAGCTACTATGCGGACTGATGCCACGCATTGTATTACCAGGGCAGACCTTAACGAGGGCGCTCCCGTTATTTAGGAGCGCTAGGAAAAGGGGTGGGCTAATTGAGCTCGAGGCTGTCACCGGATGCTCAGCGGGGCCGACTTACCATTGGAGGGCTGATACTCTTGACCCGTTAATTCCCGACCAAACGGAGCTCACCAAGCCCACATATGGCTGGGTTGACAGGATCGCCAGCAATGAGGCCTTCAACAATACGGCTGGATTCGGGCCTATTTACATGCAGGCGTCAGGTTCCGGAGGGTCTTCCCCATTTGATGCGCCATGCATTTACTTTAATGGTCCAAACACCTCGACGTTCACGAACGCCAGGCAGTTCGCTACACTTGACACCAATATCGCTCTGACAAACCCCAACTACTCATGCCTAGTTATTGGGCGAGTGGTTCAGGCAGGATCTCTTCTTGGTGACGCCAATCTGACGATCAATACGTCACACATGGTGTTCCAAGATCCAACGCAAGAGGTGATCGGGCTAAGCGGAAGCTCGGCATCGATTACCTACAACAATGTTTCGAATGGAGACGCGCCACCCCTGAACTCCTACCTAGCTGTTGCTGTTGGGGGAGAGAATGGTGGAGGCAACGGGTCAGCTTACCAGAACAACAGGCTGACAGCTAATGCTGAAGGCACATTCAATCAGACCTTAACGCTTACAAGGCTTGGAAGGGATCGCGTCAGTTATGGCTCGGTTCCTTTTGCTGAGTGGTATTGCCTAGACATCGCCGTCTATGAGACTACTGCTTTGACAAGGGCCTGCATGGCTGCCATTTACGAAGAGTATGTGAAGCCTCGCTATCCATTTGTCACTGACATTTGATAAGTGTTAAGATGATTGAATGGAGACTCATTTACCATGCTCTGAGACCGAACGTTTCGAGCGGATCGAAAAGGAGCTTAAAGCTTTGCAGGTTAAGGTGACGGCTCTAGAGAATATGCAAAGGGATGTAGGGGAAATCAGGAAGGTCATAATAGGCAATGGCGATCCCGCGAAATCTCACGTTGTCGCTATTGATCGCTTGGTGACTTGGGCTGCCAGCATGAAAAAGTTCATGTGGGCGGTCGGCATTTTGATTTTAGGTCTGGCAGTCAAGGAGGCCTACACTACAATCACGGCTGGCCCTCGTGCTTTGGAGGCAATTGAGGAAGGGGTTTCCAAGCAACAACAACAAATCGATCAGTTGATAAAAGTAATCGAAAAAAAGCCATGACCAAGGATCTTGGGGCAGGGCAAACACAGGGAAGAAAATGACATTTGCACCAAAAACAGTAGTTGTCAGCGCCGATTACAACGCATTCGTTTCCGATCGGGTTATCGCTGTCCGGACCTCTCAAGGTGCCATCACGGTAAGGATTCCACCCAACGCACCTCCTGGGTCAAGCTGGTTTGTGGTTGATGCGGATGGCCAGGCTGGCGCGAACAACATCACGATCGAAGCCTTTGTTCCAGCCGACACGATATCTGGCGCCGCTAGTGTTGCGATCTCCACGAACTACGGTGCGAAGCAAATTGTGCCAGCTAATGGTGTCCTGATTGATGCTGCGCTAGGCGGTGCCGGGGCGTCAATGACTGCCGGCGAGATTGAGGCGATCGTGAACCATGACAATCTGTTGGGGTTCGTGGGTGCCGAGCACGTGGACTGGGCGCAAGAGGATCAGGGTGACATTCATGGAACCAACATTGCGGTTGCCGACATTGAGACCGAGGCGGGGACCAGTTATACGCTCGTTTTGGCCGACCATGGCAAGGTCAAGCGGTTTACTGCCGGGACTACGGTAACGCTTACGATCCCAACAAATGCCGTCGCCGCTTTCGCTATCGGGACATGCATTGAGATACTTCAATCCGGTGCTGGACAGGTTCAGGTTTCCGGGGCAGGGGTCACGATCCAATCAGCGAACGGAGCGAATTTGAGAGCGCAACATGCGATTGCGACTCTAACGAAGATTGACACAGACACCTGGGTCATAGCTGGAGACACAGCATAAACCATGAGACGGCTAAGCAGGCGCGGCGGGATTCATTCCGGTGACGTGTTCGACCTTACGGCGAGCGCCATCGGGATGTATTCTGTATCCAGAAGGTTGGATCCAGCGTATTCAGCGTCATTGATTCGAATCCGACGAAGTCTTGATAACAATGAGCTAGACGTTGGATTTGATGGGGTTGGAAACCTAGACACAGCTGCCATTCTGGCCTTCACTGGCACCGGGCCTACCGACCAGGCTTGGATTACTACCGTCTACTCTCAGAACTTATTCCAGCCCAACCTTGTTCAGGCAACATTTTCACTACAGCCAGGCATCGTTGATGTTGGGGCAATCTTAACGTCATCCACCGGGAAACCCTGCGCCAGGTTTGATGGGTCAATGGGTCTTCAAACAACCAACTTTACTGGCCTATTGGCTCAGCCGAATACCTTGTGGTGGGTGGGATCTTTGGATACCTGGGTCATCGCTAGGGGAATCATGGATGGCAATGATCTGACGAATCGGAACGCGCTTATTACGGCTGGCGTGACGCCGAGGATCGATCAGTTCGCCGGGTCTTCAGTTAATGCTAACACAGGGCTTTCCATTGGGACAGCGGCCATAGTGTCAGCTGGCTTTAATGGAGCCAGCTCGTTCACCAGGGTTGACAACAACGCTAAGGTGACTGGGGGGAATCCAGGAGCGGCCGGAATTGATGGCTTAACGGTTGGCGCAAATGCAATCTTGGGTGCAGGGACAATTCAGTCATTTCATGAGGCGTTCGTGATCAACACGGTTAGCACACCAGACGAGGATGGGCGCCTAGACAATATAAACGCTTACTACGGAATCTATTAGTCATGCCAAGAGGATCAGTATTACCCACGCCCGGCCCTGCGGGGACGGCAGAAGCATTGTCCGCCCAGCTGATGCAGGAGCTCCAAACGCCTGCAACCATAGCCGATCCTGACACGATCACGCGATTCAGGTATGCGCCGGCTAGGCAGATTCCTGGGCCTCCTCATGCGATTGGGCTATTCATTGAAAACTTCGCGGAGGTCGAAGCTGCCTGGGCTGCCGGCGGGGTCAAGCCACCTGGAATCCCGGACTTTGTTTTTGCTGGGACAATGCTTCCGGAGGCAGCCGCAAGAGCTGCTAACTGGGATTACGTGGATACCGCAGTGTGAGAAGATTGCCCAGAAGGGGCGGATTGCATTCGCCCAGGCTGTTCGATTATTCCCAGAATGCCTATGCCCTGTGGTCTGTCGCTCGCCGGCTTAATCCGCTTTCAAATGGCCCATTGATCAGGGTTCGGAGATCCTCTGACAATGCGGAGCAGAACATTCCACAAACTCCTGACTGGCGACTAGATACCGCCAACCTTCTTTCGTTTGTTGGCACCGGGCCTACCGATAACGGCTTCATTGTAACGGTCATTGGGCAGATAGTCTCGTCAGCCAATCTTGAGCAGCCGACAATGGCGTTGCAGCCAGCCATTGTTTCCGGTGGGGTGGTGGTCAGGAATGCCGAAGGGGAGCCTGCTTGCTCGTTTGGAGGCACGCATTCCCTTCAGTCAACTGCCTTTGTAGCCGGGACACTGGCACAGCCCAATACTCTTTGGCTTGTTTGGCAGCATGACACCTGGGTTATTTCTCGCGGCATTCTGGATGGCAGAGACGCGACGAACAGGCAGTTGATTTGGACTCAGGGCGTGTCTCCAAGGATTGACCAATATGCCGGGGCGTCCGCTAACGCTAACACGGATATGGCGATCGCGTCATCCTCGATTATCTCAGCGGGGTTTGATGGGGCGAGTTCATTCTTGCGCGTTGACAACAATGCCAAGGTAACTGGTGGAAACCCAGGGACTAACGGGCTTGCTGGCGTCACGATAGGTGCGAATTACTTGCATGGAGCCGGCGCGATCGGCAAGTTTTCCGAGTGCCACGTAATAGACACGATTGACGCCACGGACGAGGAAGACCGCCTGGAGGGCACGAATGGCTTTTATGGGGTGTTCTAGCTTGACAGGGTTGTTGGTTGGCCTACTTTTGGGGGATATGAATAACGTAACCGTCGCAAACGCCAACTTCAACAACATCACGTTGCCTCCAAATGGCTTCCGAACAGGCAACTCACCGACCCAGGCGCAATTCGAAGCAGATACCCTGTGGAAGCTTGCCTTCAGTTTCACGTGCGGCATTTGGAATCCGGCGAACCCTGTTTATTTCAACGCGGGACAGGTTCCGACTCCTCCCAATGTCGCCTACGCTGGGCAAACGGACGGTCTCAAGCAAGAGCTCGAGACGATCCCTGACGGAACCGATTTGTATCTGGCTACGCTGTCAGTTGGCAGCCGGAAAGACGGGTTTGGCGCGAGCAAGATCCTGATCGATTTTTACGTGGATGATGTCGTTTGCCAAACTACGGTTCATCCGATTGCCCAGGGCAGTGGTAATTTCGAACCCGTTGCCGAGCATTACCTTGTCAAGCCGGCTGACATCGGCGAGAAGATTTCCGTTGGCTTCCGTGCTCCGGGGCAAGGTGCGCTTCAGGTCGCTGTTGGGTTGGTCGAAGTCGGGCGCTATTGCGAGTGTTAGGAAGGGCGATGAAGATGAAGGCTTTATGGGTATTGATCGCAGCTAGCCTTGTGGGCTGTGCGACGTTTGAGCAGAGCTCCAAGAAGACCATAGGGGCGACAGCTGAGACCGTTGATGCCGCGATGAAGGCATGGGCGGACTACTATGTTTCAGTGGAAGCTGAGGCTGAGACCTTAGCTTCAGCCGGATCGTTCACTAAATCGGCTCAGTTGCTTTCGGATCTCAAGGAGGATGAATTGAACGTCAGAAACGCCTACGGCGATTACCAGTCTGCCATGCAGGCAGCTGAGGCTGCCTGGCAGATCTACAAAACGGCGCGTGATTCTGGAGGCGGAGACAAGAGCTCAGTTGATCGCGCCCTCCTTTCCCTATCTGAATCATCCGCTTCCATCCTGGCAATCGTTAGCGCTATAGTTACCGCATTATGACCCCACAAATGATCATGACCATTGCTCAGCTGGCCCTTAAATACGGACTGCCGGCCGCGCAAAAGATGTTCATGTTGTTTCGTGCTGACTCCATATCGGATCAGCAAATGGATGATTGGTTCAAGACAGCCCAGAAGGGCTACGACGATTACATCACTGAGGCTAGGGCAAAAAAGGGGCAGACTCAGCCAGCCCCATGATCAAGGCGTTCCAGGATGTGGCAAGGCTTGCGAAGACAACGCGGTTTTTGATTGCGTTGTCTGTTGTGGTTAGTTCCTGGGATCTGACCAAGGAAGAGAAGCTCGAGCCAGAGACATTCTCCACCCTGGTCTTGGCTGTGCTTGCGATGTATGTTCAATCCCGGAACATGGACAAGTCACAGGAGAACGGAAAGCATTATACGCCATGGCCAAATCCGGCCGATGGCAACCTACCGAGCGGGAAGTCATGAGCGCCAGCGGAGGTTGGCGTGAGGGTGTGTAAGTGGCCGGTCATTGTATCATCACAATGGCCGGCTCTTTTTCGTCGTTCCCGGTTTTATCCAGATCCTCGAGGAGGCCCCATGGCTCTTCTGAGGCAAGGAGATAGGACAACGAATCAAAAGGATGCCTGTGTTTTGATGGAGCGATTGGCTTAGCGCCACTTCCCGCCTTCAGTGATTTGAACATCTGGATTGTAGATTGGCATTTAGCCGAGATCAGCAACCTCCCCTCAAACAACAGTGTCTTGACTAAACGGATTCTGGTTTGGACTGACCCAGGAAATTTAGGGGCAGCATTGAATGCGATTCGGGCATCTGAATAGCTGTAGACCAGGTTTGCATCGTAGTTGTCTGCTCCACTGCGGTAGGAATTCAAGGCTTGCGAATCAGCCCAGTGAACCCACGGGATCTCGAGTATTGGTTTTCCGTCCGGGCCTACTCGCCCATTGATTGCCCGCTTCATCCAGAACTCGTAAAGCTCCAGGAATTCTTCCGTGAAGTCCTTGATTGAGACTTGCTCCTCCGGGTTGAGCTTGCAGCATTCGTCAAGGACAAGGAATGTCTGCCCATTAGCTGTCGAAACTTTTTCAACGATGTGTGCTGAATGATAGCGGTCTCCAAGATCCCATCCTGAAAGAAGTTGGGAGCAGTTATCTGACGGCAGTAGGATTTCCCATTGATCCTCATCTAGAGCGTCTGTGTTACCCAGGACGTGGACGGCTGGCTTGAATTGGGTTTCGAACAAGGCGTCCTTCACTGCGTGAACCCATTTGCCCTCGATATATCGGGCGTAAAGATCAGGGTCGTAGACAAAGCGCTCCTTGAGGTCATTGACTTCTTCTTCGCTCAGATAGGGATTGTCCTCAATCATTATCTGGATTCGTTGGAGGTGGCGCTGAAGGTTTGGCTGGGGGCAGTCCTCCATTTCCAAGAATGAATACCAGAGCTTGTAGATCCAACTATCCGGCCCGTCGTCAGAAGGGTTTGTGTCGGCAAGCCACATGTGATCTTCGAATGCAATTGATGGCATGCGGAGCTGATCGCTAGTAATATCGAATACTAGCCTGTTCTTGAAATTTGAGAGCTCGGCAAAGTAGAACATCGAGAACCTTGTGCCTTTGGCAATGGATTCGACTTCCCTCTCGTTGTCAATGGAGTGGAGCTGAACCTCAGATTGTGTTCCATGAGAGTTTCTGACTTTGAAGTATTGCATTCTGGTGTTGGCATCCTGCTTTGGGCCGTAGGTTCCGTCAGATTTTCTGGTTGTGAACCGGATGCCGATCCCGGAATCGAACCATTCCGGAAGGATAATATCGATCAAGTCATTCCAGACTCCTCCCGACTTGGCATTGCGGAGTGTCTTAGTGAAAACTCCAACTCTACTGGGCACCTCCCACAAGTGCCGCGCTAAGCGATGAAGATTGGCAATGGATTTCCCGCTTTTCTTTGGACCGTCAACAAGAGTGTAGCGCTTCCTGGCGTTGAAGACTTCGAGTTGCTTTCCACAAATATCTGGATACCACCTACCGTTCGCGTCAACTGGCATGAAATCATTATCCCCTTGCCATTGGTTGGACTCAAGGGGATATTGAACAGGATGGGTCGCAAACCTGACACAAGAGCATCAGTTGAAATAGCAGCGTCGCAAAACGAAAACGGGACAGTAAATCTGGCGTTGATGGCTAAGAATCTAAGGCTCCATCGGTGCAGCGAGAGGTCTGTTCAGCATGTCATTGACAGGAATTCGGTGGCGGAAGTTACATGGGATGGTGTGCCATTGAGGTTGAGAGTTACCACCAGAATCATTGCAACAGTTACGGGGTCTGCCCCAATTGAGGCGAAGGCTATGCGGATGCGGATGCGAATCCTGGAGAAAACCCCACGGATAGGATGATAAAATTTGATCAACTAGAGAGGTTCGGTTTAACGCCAGAGCAGCTGAGACCCAAGTTCACTCCTGAGGGCAAGGTGCTTCAGGGGAAGCTCAAGACATTGCTCAATCTTCTTTGCTCAAGGAGTCGAGACGGCAGGGACAGCAACCTGAGTCAGTGGAGGACATGGTGGGCTATCGATATGGCTTACGATGCGCCGTTTCGCCAGATAACCCCCACTCTTATGCATGGGGCCTTACGTAGCTTGAAGGCCGGCAAGTCAAAGGAGGCGCTCGAGATCCTGAATGACCGACCCATGACCAACGCATTGGCGTCACGTGTCACCGAGGAGAAGTCTGAGAAGGAGCTAGACTTGCCCACCTTTAACGAGATCATAATCCCGCTTGTCCGAGCCTACCTGAACATCAGATGGAGCAAGCTGTTCGCTGATCGCGACCTTCACCCATTGCTGAAGTATGAGCCCGCAAAGAGCACCAGGCAGGACAGAATCAGGACTGAGATTATTACCGACAGGATTCGTTTCATGTCTGACCAGCTGGGCTATCGTGCGACGCTCAGGCAGATGATCTTTCATGCTCTGCATTACGGGACCATGCTGGCGTTCCCCGCAGAAGACTGGTTCACCGAGATTGCCAAGGAGATTGGTGAAGACGACTCGATTGAAGACAGGATTATCAAGGAGGGCTTGCGCTACAATATCCCGCACCCCAGCAGAACTTTCTACGACGATCGGTATCGTCTGGGAACGATCAACACCAATACCGGGGTTGAGTTTCTTGGGTATTGGCGGGTCGTTAGGTTCTCGGAGATCGAGGACAGTGAGACCTTCTTCAACAAGGATTCAGTATCGAAGAACACGGGAAGCATCCTTCCCAAGGGGGACATTCTTAGGCGCCAGATCTGCCCATGCACAATCAACCTTCCATCCTGTGATGATAACGGATTAGTCGCCAGGTCTGGCGCAGGGGAAAACGACAGGGAGTCTCGGGTGGGCTTCTTTTCGACAGAGGACAGGGATCAGGGAGTGGTCTTGACTGATCACTTCATGCGCCTAACGCCGAAGCAATGGGGCCTAGGGGATTACGATGCCCCGATTTGGATGCGGTTTGTTTTGGCGAATGACGACACGCCTCTTTACGTGGCTCCGATTCTATACACTCCTGCGGTTTACATGGGGTATGACGCCCACGAAGAGCGGAAGAATCCAGCCAGCCTGAGCCTTGAGTTGCTACCGTTTCAGGATCACATGAGCAACTTGTTGTCGCAGCAAATCCTGAGCGCAAAGAAGAATTTGGCGCAAGCAGTGTTCGTAAATTCGGATCTGGTAGCCCAGCAACACATCGAAGAACTCCAGAATCTTGGGGAGAAGTGGTATCGTTCCATCCCTTTCATCCCGTTTTCCGGACGGAAGGTAAGAATGTCACAGCAGGACATTCGAGAGGCATTTCACACTGTCAAGTTTCCATTATTCAACACCGTCGAGCTGCTCGGGGCTTTCCGGACACTGCTCGACATGGTGGAGCGAGTGCTCGTGTTCTCAGCCCAGGAGGTTGGGGCCGTTGCTGCGCATGAGCAGACAGCTGAAGAGGTCAGGGTGATCGGCAACAATGTGACCAACCGAATCGCCTTAACCGGTGGGTTCATTGATGACGGGATTGCGGCTTGGAAGAAGCAGCTTTATGACGGGTTGATGGCGTATGGGCAGGACACGGTGTATTCGCAGATTGCGACGGTTCATCCAGTGACTGCCGAAGCATTAGAGGAGGTTGGGTTCACTGTTTCTAGGGCGGCAGCAAACGAAGGGGAGAATGCGGAGATCGAGGGTCCCAAGGAAGCTCTTCTTCTCGAGGGGTTTGCCAGTTCGAGGGATGCTGATGACAGGACCTCAAACGCCGAAGTTGCCGTTTCGATGAGTCAGATTTTGATCCAACTGTTGTCGAATCCAATTACCGCAACAGCGATAGGCGCAGAACAAGCGATTGCTCTGACCAATCAGATTATTCGTATCGCTGGGCTGCCGAGAGATTTCACGCTCAGGGTAGCCAATCTTGAGCGAACCAGGCAACTGGAGCAAGTCGAACAGGGACAGGGCGGAGATGAGTTCCGTCAACAGTTAGCCCAGTTGGCCGAGGAAGTCCGGGCTGCTGCGGCCGGCGATGCTCAGGCGATTGTCGAACAGACCGTTGCTCCAGTGGCCGAGGCTGTTGCAGGGCAGCAGGAGATGCTTGAGACTGTTCCTGTCATTCAGAGCGCATTGGTGGAGATTTCCCAGAAGCTTGAACAAATAGTAAGGAGTGCCAGTGAAAACAGTTTGGGACGAGTTCAGCAGTCAGGACCGGGCAAAGCTCGAGAAGTTGTTTCGCTCGGAAGCGTTTGACCTTTTGTGTCAGGCTTTTTCAAGCCTGTCAGATGAGACAGGCATCGAGGCCGCGAACCTTTTGATTGAAGCTTCGCTTGAAGGTGCCACTGATCCCATGCAGATCGAAGACATTAAATTAGTTGCCAGAAAGGCAGCGAACTACCGGAAGGCGGAAATATTATTGTTGCAGATGCGCAGCGATGTCCTAGGATCTGATCAAAATCAGGACTAGTAAGCTATGCCAAAAGACGCAGGAACCCAGACCGAAGAAACAGCCTCACCCACCGCAAGCGCCCCGTCATTGCGAGACATGCTAGGAAGCCATCTCCTAAGGAAGGGAGAGGCATCGCCTAAACCCAGGGAAGACAAGCCGCAGATTCAGGTTGAGAAACTTGGGGATGATACCAAAGACACGCATGGAGCTACCCGCACGGAGTATGTTCACCAGGGAAAGCCAAATCAAGAGGAGGGAAGGCCAGACGATGAGGGTCGCAAGAAAGCCGCTGAGGCGCTAAAAGCCAGACTGTTCGGCCGGAAACCTCCCAAGGACGAGCCCGACACCAAGGAAGAGCCAGAAGAAGAGGAGGAGATCAAGGCCGATGACGCTGAGGCTGAAGAGGATGATGCGAAGTCTGCTGCCGCCGAGGAGGAAGAAGAAACCCCGCCTGTATCTCTAAGCGATATCACCAGGATTGCCACCGAAGCTGCGACTCGTGCGGTTTCCACACCAAAGGACACGCTCAAGCAAGAGTCAAAACTCTCTGAGATTCCAGAGGTTATCCAAGGCAACAGGAAGGCTGAGCGGACCTACTCTATTCTTCAAACCATGGCCAAAAAATGGCCGAGCGAATACTCAAGTCTTCCCACTCAGTTCCTTGAGGAGCTCACCTCCAAAAAGGACTATCGAACTCAGTGGCAGAAAGACAATCCTGGCAAGCGGTTTGATTGGAAGGATGATGAGCATGCTGACTTCCTGGATTCTATTGAAGTGCAGTATGACCCAGATGATTACGACGAGGCCAAGCTCAATGTGCTAAAGCCTAGTGGTTCCGACGAGTCCACACGAAGACTGCAGGAGTTAGAGGCCAAGTTGGTCAAACAGGAAGCAGATAAGAAAGCGGCAATGGTGATTGAGAGTGCTGCCAAGGAGTTTGCTTCCGGATTCAAAGTCAGTGCTGACTTGACTACTCGGGCCGGACGGTCAGCGGCTAAGGAGAATGGCGGGATCCTGGATCGGGTTGCTGCTGAGGTTGCAGAAGAGATGGACAAGCATCTCCGAGCAACCGTCGAAATTTACTCCGGATCGACCAGGTTCAACCCATCTGACCAAATCCACAAAACGCTAGCCCAGATTGAGAAATCACTGAATGATGCATTCGCAGCGTCACGGAAGTCCCAACGTGGCGGCAAGCAGTTTATGCGGACTGATGAGTTTGCCAGTCTTGTGAATCGCAACCCAGCGGCAGCCGACCAATATTGGACTGTCGGCGAGCAGGAAATGATTGCTGCGATTCAGGAAGAAGCAGTGGCCTTAGCTGGCAAACTAGCAAAATCTAGAGCGCAAGAGCTCGTCAAGCTTGCTAAATCACAAGGGCTGGACATTAACGAAGAGGCGCTTCTGTCCCCGCCTGCCGCCAAGAAGGGAGCAGAATCCCAGCAAAAACCCAAGAAATCCCCAGCCCCATCTACAACGTCTGGGTCAAAAATAGACTCAACCCCTGGAGCCACTGCAGACAATGAAAAGAGTTGGTCGGTTCAGTTGACCGACCGACTTTTCCAGAGGTAGTCTGTTTAGTAAAGCTGGTGCTATTGCTCGGTGGCGCCGCGACCTAAACAGATGCCAATTGGAAGCAATATTTTTTCAGAGGATGGACGTTGTGATGTAGCCATTGGGACATCCTTCGATTCATGTGGAACTGTGACTCGATGCGATGTCATTGGGGCTACGCCTTCGGAACTCTCTTCGATTTTCCAGGACGAGAACAACGATTTCCGTGACATGCAATCTCTCTTGCTTACGCAGCTTGAGATCAAGGCATGCGGGAGTCGGGTCAACGGACTGTTCGATTTCCTGATGGCGTCAGCTAGGAGCTTTTCCGGTTTCGTCACGAAGCGCCGGGTTCGGGGATCTCCCAGCCTAGTGGAGCCCTTCATCCTTGCGCAGCAGAAGTCGATTGTTAATGACGAATACTGGGCGGTCGTTGATGGTTCCGGGACTGCCGGCGCCTACACCGTTCAAGTGCTTTCCAGGCAGGGTGTTCCGTTGGACAATGCGTGGTTTGTGCCGGATACCAGGGTGTTCATCTTCAGTCGGACTGCCGGGGGCACGGCTACCCGCACTGCTTGGCGTGTCGTGACTGCTGTGGACAGCACGTTCGGTGGAAGTGCCACCACTCAGTTGACCATGGTGTCCGAGAACGCGGCTTCGAATTCGCCGGCGCCCAAGGTTGAATTCCCGACGACCGGCATTCTGGTTATCGGCACCAATAACGTGTCGGACTGGGAATCGTATTGCCACAATCGCCCGGCCCTCAACCCTAACCGGTCTGTTCCGTTCTGGGTGCAGACCAGTCGGTGGACGATGTGCGTGGATAGCCTCTATGAAGAGTGGTTCGCTAAGTTGATGGAGACCAACGAGTATTTTCGTCAATTCGGTGATGTCCCTGTCGCAGAGCGCAATAAGCAATACGGCATGCTTTTCCAGCGGGAGTGGCTCAATAGCTTCTTCTGGAACAAGGCTATCAGCGCCAATCAAACCTTGGCGAACTGGAAGTCATTGGAGCAGATCCAGACCTACGGAGGTTCTGATCTCTACATTCCGAACGAGTCTGTCTGTGTAGGATTCAGAGCCAACGCTGTCGGTGTTTACGAGCAGCTGCATGAGTGCGGCCAGGTCAATGACCTGCAAAACCAACAGCTGAATCTTGAGGAGCTTTTCAACGCGCTCTATCAGATCCATCGGTCTCGGTCGAACCAAGGCAAGTTGGCTGATTCGATCGATATCTACACGGATACGACCACGGCAGCCTTGATTCACCGGGCAATGATCCGCTACTACGACACCCAATATGAGGGGTTGGCGCGGTTCAACATTGCGATGGAGAGCGGCATGCACGGAGTTCTTGGATTCCGCTGGACGAGCTACCACCTCATCTTTCCGAAGGGCGTGACGATGAACATCATTTGCCACTTCTTCTTCGATGACATGGGCTCGGCGGCCGAAACCGAGGGCCTGACTAGCACGGCACGCTTCTTGTGGATCCTGGATCTTGGTGGCGGAATCTACCCTGGCATCATCGCATCTAATCGCAAGGTCTTCCGAACCGGCAAGCTCGAGGACTTGGCTAGGATCGATAGCGCGTATGCTTGCGTCATGGAGAACCCGACTCAGGAAGTGAGTCTTAACTCCGTAACCTGGACTGCAATCGTTGAATGTCCTCCGGACAACCTAATCGTTGAGAACTTCAGCGATGTCATTCCGGATCACACTGGCGAGAGCGGCGATTACACTGATCTCTACACGGCTGTTTAAGTCGGCCTGGGGACTGCGGCGGCCCGGTGGAATTGATTTTCTGCCGGGCCTTTTTTGATGGCACAACCGCAACCAGTGACGTAGTTTAAGTCCGATGGACACACGTTACTTCAAGAAGGAATGCCCAAGGACACGAGTGATGCTTTCACACGGGTCTCCCTTAGAGTTTGACGCAGCTGACGACAATTACGGGTATCTGGCAACGGCCAATGGTTACATTATCAATGAGCTCATGCAGCTCATGTCGCGTGGAGCAGGCGGAGTCAGCGAGATCACGGAAGCTGAATACCAGGAGTTCTTGAAAAAAAAAGCTCAGACACCGTTCGATCCAAGAGCTCTGCGAAATCGGGAAATGGTGGGGCCGGCCCATCTTGGCAACGTAAAGCCAAGGCAGCCAAACGCGGGTGCCGCCGTTGCGGTCACTGATATTAGGAACGGGCAGCCGTCAACAGGCCCAGCGGCCCCCCAGAAACCAGAGACTCTTGCAGTTGAAACGGAGTTCGTGGTGCCGAAGGTGGGCAAAGCATAATGATAAGCCCAGAACAGACCATTGAATACACGACTTACGCAGCGTTCAAGAATGCTGTAAGAGCGGTGATTTTTCCGGAGGGTTCTGGGGAGAGCATGGCTGCCGCCCACGACCTTTACTTCAAGAACGCTCTCACAAAACTCCAGACCTACAATGAGTGTTGGCGGTCCCTCCAGGTCAACTTCTACTACAAGGACCAGGCGTTTGATCATTGCGGGATGTCTTTGATCCACGCCCCGGTCAGAGCGAAGATCAACGCTGTCTATGCCTTCAAGCCTCTAGCTGGTTGCGAGAAGTTTTTCTACGATCATAAGACCTACCAGTTTGTTAGCTGTTGGGCGTCTGAAGACGGGTGCAGGTGGCAGAACCCTGACACAACGCTCTACACTGCTGGCTCTGAAGTGTGCTACCCGTATTACGCGTCTGGGGAGGACGAGCCAGATGACAGGTTCAAGTGCGCTTCCCGGTATTTCGCCACAGGACGAGGGGGTGAGGTCTACTTGGCTCCAAGATTCCCATGTGGCTATGTAGTAGCTGTTCACTGGGAAGGGATCCGATACAACTGGTCGGCAAATGATGCGATTCCCAATGACTCAGCGATCGAGAATTACGTTGGTCTTTCGATCAAGGCTGATGTCGCTCTCAGGGATCGCAAGAATCCTTCCTACGCCAGGGACCTCAGGGAGGAAGCCAACACTGCATTTGCTGACTTGATGTATTGGTGCAATGAGCATCGCAGGGTTCAGGCTGACAGGGATTGCAGTCAAGGATTAGATCCAGGGCAGCTGTCACAGATGTTCCCTCCAGTTTACCCACACCCTCAGGTTGACCTTGCCGAGGGCAACACCATCAATTCTTTCGACCCTAACGCGGTCGGGTTTGGATTTGGATAATGGCAGACACGATAAGAACACAAGCACAGATCCTGGCGTTGTTTCCTGACAACGTGACAAGGCAGATTAGCGCTCAGGATTTAAGGGACTTTGTTGTTTCTGTTTACAACGCGATAAACACGGCTGGATCAGGTATTGATCTGACTGCGCTTGAAACAGCTCTCGGTGAGCTGACCAACGTCAGCGCGGCAGTCACTGGGATAAATGACCTATCTGAGTTCACGGAGCTCGGTCAATTCAGGCCAACAGGCACCAGCAATGTCACTGTTGTTCACCCCGAGGCCTCCGTGAAGCGAGTGATTGACAACATCGTTGTGGCTAACACGTCAGGAAGTGCAGCAACATTCAGGATCATGGTTGACACCGATGGTGCGGCTTACTCTGAAGCCACGGCGATCGCATGGGATGTCGAACTGGCTGCCGGTTCGGTCGCTACTTTTGATGGACCAGTAATCCTATCTGGTTCCGGTGCGGTCGCAGTCAGGTCTAGTGTTGCCAATGCATTAACCTTTACATTTTACGGGAGGAAAGCATGAGCTTGACAATCACCCCACCACCGGTAAGCGTTGGCATTGCGGCTCAAACCACGGTTGATCCGGATTTTCAGATTGCTGCTTTTGGCGAGAAAATCATAACGTCGATCAAACCGTTAGTTCAGGCTTCGTTCACCTACACGCTTAATGCTCAGAACGTAACAGACGAGAGCTCCGGGTCTGGATCGACAGCAGTAGCGTCATCCATGCTGGAGGCTCATAGCGGGGCGGCTACGAGTTCTGTCGGGAGAGGGAGGAGTCGCCGCATCGCCAAATATGATGCCGGACAAGGTTCTGATTTTCGGTTCACCGCAGTTTTTGATACGCCAGCTTCAGGAAACAACCAGTATGCCGGCGCCTTTGATGTGGATAATGGCGTCATGTTTGGCTACCAGGGGACGACCTTTGGGATTTTCAGACGTTCAGCAACCGTTGACACGTTTGTTCCTCAAGCCTCATGGAATGTTGACCCGATGGACGGCACTGGCCCGAGTGGCGACACGCTTGACCAGCAGACCGGCAATGTCTACCGGATCCAAATGCAGTATCTTGGGTTTGGTGAGATCCAGTTTTATATTGAGCGCAATGATACTGGTGCGTTTTACCTGGTTCACAGGATCAAATACGCCAATCTCAATACCGCGCCATCTTTTGACAACCCATCATTCCCGCTTGCGATTGAGTCCAACAACACGAGTAACGCCACGGATGTAGTGGTTAAGTGTGCATCTTGGTTTGCTGGGCAGCAGGGGGTCTCTGGCGGGTTATTGGGGCCAAGATTCACAACGGACAATACTAAGACTGGTGTTGGCACCACGCTCACGAACATCTTTGCGTTGCGCGTTAAGTCAACATTCAACGGCAAGAACAACAAGGGGCTCCTGCTCCCCATCCTGTTTAGTGCTGGTGTTGACGGGACGAAGCCGGCCATCATTCGAGTTGTCCTAAACCCTACTCTTGGAGGGTCTCCTTCTTATGCGGATATCAACGCCTCGCAATCGTTTACTGAGAAAGATACCGCTGGAACAACGGTGACTGGAGGAACCGCCCTAATAGTCAGATCCGTGGCAAAGGATCGAGGTTTCTCCCTGAATCTGAATGAACTCAATGCGAGGGTGTTTCCGGGCGATGTTGTTTCCTTTGCCGCAAGAGCCACCGCTGCGACTACGGACGCAACGTTAAGTTTGCTCTGGATTGAGGACCAATGATGCGGCAGACTGGCGTCGATGAATTCGTCGCGCCGTATCAATATTCGTGGTCAAGTAGATGGGCATTCAGCCTGGGGTCGTGTTACCCAGATGGCCGTTTCCAATCTCGAGTTTCTCGGGCTCCATGTAGATCTTCGCCCAACGGTGTCTTCTGCCTGGGATGATCCTGCTATTCCGGAATCGATAAAACGATGCTTTGTCCGCAGGCCTGGAGCAGAGCAATGGGAGCTTTTGTTTCATCCGCCAACCACTGACCCATTGAGCGAATCCAGGGGCAAGAAGATTGCCTGGTTCACGATGTGGGAGACCAACGGGTTGGCTAGCACCTATGTTGATGAGCTAAACAAAGCAGAGCTGGTCATTGTGCCGTCGCATTGGAATGCCTCCGTCTTTTCAGCAGCCGGCGTGAAAAGCAAGATTGCCGTTCTGCCTCTCGGGATCAATACGGACACATTCTCTTTCAAGCCAATGGCGATTGATGGGCCTTTTGTCGTAAAGGCAGCCGGCCAGCGCGAAGTTGGCGGGCTCAGGAAGATGTTGCCCGAGCTGATCGAAACATGGATTGCCGCATTTCCGGACACCCCTGACGTTGAGTTGCATGTCAAGATCAGCCCGAGGTGCGATCTGGATGAAACCTGGGGCGACACGCGGATAGCAGTGAGGCGTGAGAACATGAGTGACTCAGGGATTGCCGATTGGCTGGCTAGTGGGCACATCTTTTTCTCGATGTCCAGGGGTGAGGGGTGGGGGTTGTGGCAGCAGCAAGCGATGGCTATTGGCCGACCATGTTGTTGCCCTGTATTCACCTCCCTCCAGATGTTCATGGATCGAAACAATGCGTTCCCACTGGACTTTTCGTTTGTTCCAGCGCAGGGTATCTACGAAGGGTCCGGGACATGGTTGGAGCCAGATCGTGATTCAGCGATAAAGCAGCTCCGGTGGACTTACAGTAATCGCGATATCGTTAGGCATCGAGGGTTACTGGCTGCCGAATCTGCATCACGTTTCACGGAGCTTCAATTTGCGGAAGGCCTTGTGAACATTTTAATCGAACACGGGATAATAGATGCCTAGCCCAACGACACCTGATGAGTTTTGCTCACTGACGCCGACACCGGGGACAGACCGATGTGAAGCGCTGCGGCGAGTTCTGTTTCAACAGCCACAGCTGATATGCGATTTCCTGAACTACATGCTGAATGCGGATGGGTCCTTGTCGCAGGCCTTCCGTAATGAGGTCTTCCAGCTCCCGCCCGGCATTGTTCAGGCCTATGCTGGCGCAGACATTCCTGATGGCTGGCTATGGTGCAACGGGCAGGAGGTCAGCAGAACTACCTATGCGAACCTCTTTGCCAAGCTGGGGACTGTTTACGGCGCCGGGGATTCATCCACAACTTTCAACCTTCCAGACCTTCAGGGCAAAAGCATTTTCGGGCTGAGCGGCACTGATGTCGATTTCGTCCTTGCTGGAACAGGGGGGGCCAAAGCCGTAACACTGACGGAAGCTCAGATCCCAGCCCATAATCACACGTTTGGCGTTGAGGATGATGGGCTCACTACAGATGGCGAGGTTGGCAGGCTTCGTGTGGGCGGTGGCGAAGAGGTTGACTGGCAGTTCAACAATGTGGCAGCTGCTTTGGGTGAGACAAGAGACACTGGAGGAGGCGGGTCACATGACAACATGCCTCCGTATGCTGCCATGAGATATCTGATTAAAACCTGATGCCCAACCCGTTCAAAAGCGTTAAGCTCAGGTCGTTTGCTGGAATCTTTGACACCAGATCCCAGCCCGATGAAACGAAGGCCGACGGGTTTAGGCTTGTCCTGAATTCATCTATTCGTGGCAGAAATAAGCGGTGTCGCCGGGGAGGATGGAGGCGATTATTTTCAGGGGTCAACGATCCTTACAACAATTCAGATTTGCACGACCAGCTAACAGGTCTGCAGCTTTACTACGATGAGTTTTCCATTCCCATATCGATCGACGGGACACAGACAGGGGTTCAATATCCGTTTTTCTTTCCGTCTTCAATTACTCCAGAGACACAGACAAACATCCCCTACGGAATTGAGTGCGGGTTTGCCCCTGATTTTTTTGGTGTCTACAATTTCAGGTCATTCGTTGACGGCGAGTTTACGATTTGCGAACCATACTTTGAAGGGCATCCTTACACCCTGCAGCCAGCTTTTTTTGACACCCTGCTTGGCGCCTATGACCCGCCGTGCACGACTGGATACCCGGATTACTGGCAGACATCCTACTTCGAGCTAAAGCTGGTTCAAATCGACCCAGGCGAAACAGTTGTCGGCTATGGCTACGGGGATCCGATCCCTGTTTACTCGACTGACCTTCGATACACCTATACTTATTGCGGCGATGAGCTCAAGACTAGGAGCGGGTGTCTCGAGGCTATCACCCTGCTGAACCATGCCACTAGCTCAGAGGGGGCCAGAATGCTTGTGGCTGGAACGAAGAGCAGACTGTATGCACTCAATGAAGACACTGGCAACTGGAAGATCCTGGCCGATGGTCTTGGCGGGGTTGTGGATGAAGACGAGGATTGCAACAACTGCTCTCAAACGAAGTTCATGTCTGCTGTCCATGAGAATTCAGTGATCTTCACGAACGGCTTCAACCCTCCACTTTATTGGAACATGCTGTCTCAGCCTCAGGGGTGTGATCTTTGGGCTGCCGTTGAGATAGACGATCTCGACACTCTCAACATTACGGCGGCAAGTGTCGTTGGCGAGTGGAAGGGGTTCATCTTTTTTGGCGATGTTGTTCAGGACGGTATTCGCCACCGAGATCGGATTGTTTGGTCTGACTTCAATGACCCGACAAGTTATGTCCCGTCTGATGATTCGCTAGCAGGGTTTCAAGATCTAGGCATAGGCGAGACAATCTTGAGGATTGAGGGCCTGAATGACTTCATGTTCATCTACACGGATCTCTCGATATATCGCGTTGCCCTGACAGCTGGTTCGCAGGACACAGACCCAGTGTTTTTCATTGAGCAGATTTACAAGGGTGAGGACTCACTCAAATACAAGTGGAGCTTGGTCAATACAGGTGACGCTCATTACTATTGGTCTGAGGATCGCTTACTTCAGTTCACGTCTTTTGACAAGCGCCCCAGGGAAATTGATTGGCAGCGAATGGTCAGCAATGTGGTATTCGATGGCATTGAGCGCGATGATATTTCGTTCGGCCCGCTGAATCAGGATGCTTGCCAGCATTTTGTGGGAGGGTGGAATCCGCAATTCAAGGAGCTTTGGTTTTCATGGCCAACCGATGAAAACGTTTGTCCTAACATGAGCTTGGTTTTCAACCTGACTAACGCTCAGCTTGGTGCGGATTTAGTTGACCATGGTTTCACCGCATTCCATTGGCTAAGCGGCAGGAAGGCTCAGACCATTGCCGCCTTTCTAGAGGAGTTAGAGATTTGCACTCGTGAAGCACTGAGCGCTGATGCCGTCAAGGAAGGGCCATCGAACCCGGCAACCAGCGAGCCCTTTACTGATCCACCGACTTACATCCTAAATGCGACAGAGGACCCCGATCTGCCAGCCGACCCTGATTCAGTGTGCTCAAGAATTGGTGCTGTTTCTGAGTCGGAACTATGCGGTGAATGCGAATCGTCCGATAGGTTTGTGATGGCGAGCGCTACTGACTTCGCACTCAAGGAATACACTGATGACAATTTCAATCGAGAGCGCATTACGGGAGGTTCTGATTATGTTTTGGATGGCTACACGACTGTTCTTGAATCCGGGGCAGATGACTTCAAGACCGATCTCGAGAAAACCATCTCTGATTTTTCAGTGAACTTCACGGCGCCAGTTCAGACTATACCATCAACTCTCGAGTTGTTCATTGGGTTTGGGTCTCAGCCTGGTTGCGGGCGATTCAAAAAGGAAAGAGTTATCGACAGAGACGGTAACGTCCTTGAAGGGATGCCTATTGGCTGTCGATCTCTGACTACCGGTGATGAGCATGATGCCGCAGGGAGCCGGGCTGATGAACAAGCTAAGTGGTTTCCTCATCGTGCAGGGATCTTTCTTCAATGGCGACTCAGGATCCAAGGAACTGGTGGGTCAATTTGCTTCTCAAGCGCTTACGCAATGATAGGGAGGTGTGAGGAACCGTAATGCCAGCTCCAGTCCAGGTTAGAAGGTTGGTAAGAGTTCAGGCTCGGGTTCGAGACGCTCAGTTTCCCCTCCCTCCTGCGCTACCTGATGCAATGGTTCGCAGGTTCCCAGAGCTGGGTGACTGGAATAGGGATTTCCTGGTTTGGGCGGAGAGAGTTCAAGGGCTTTTCGAAGTCAAAGATCCTGAAAGAGATGTGAGCTAATGAATTACAGGGCTGCAGTTCTCGAAGACGTTGAAGAGCTGATGCCCATCATGATGGACGGGGCGGCCAAGGTTGGCGAGCCATCATACCAGGTAAGGTTTGACCCCCAGGATGTTCGCTCTGTTTTAGAGAACACCATTATTAACGGCGTCGTGATACGTGGCGACGCAAGTGTAGCTGGGGCTGTTCTTTTTCCATTCCTTTGGAACACTGATTTTCTGGATGGTCACATCCTCTTCTGGCATTTCATGAGCAACAAAGAGATCATGATACTGGATCACATGGTTGCATTGCTGAGGGGCTTGGGCTGCCATCGAGTCCATGCCACATCTCATTTTCCAGAAAACACTATACTAAAACGCTATCAGGGTTTAGGATTTAGTCCGAGAGAAGTTATCTCGACAGTGAACCTTTAACTAGAAAGGCGAATATGCCCAAACCAGGAATTGGTGGAACAAATACAAATCGGACGAAGACAGTAGACCGGCCTACTAAAGCTGATATCATGAAGGCTCCCAAGAGGCCTGCGCGAACCGACAGCGCTGTTATGGCGATGTTGGCGCAGGGTGCCCCAGTGAATCGGTCTCACTTCATCGACAAGTAATCTCAGACTGCTCTTAGCATGGGTGCTCTAGGTGGAATCGGTGCGGCATTGGGCGCTGCTGGCAGTATTGCCAGTGCGTTTGATGATGGTGGCGATGTGCGCCTGAAGTCCATTGTCCGAAACCCGGAAGTTGACCGGCTCATTCGGCGCCAAATTGGAACAACCGATGAGACGCTAAATCTCCAGGAAAGCAATCTTGCTGATTTCGGCCGGCGCTTCCGGGAGCAGACTCCTGATGTCGAGCGATTCACTCGCGAAGGTGTCAGGACGATAGAGGACTTGTTTGGCGGCCAGACTGAACAGCAGCTACGTGGTCTAAGGGAGCGCAGGCGCGGAGCCAGAGAGAGCGCCACCCAGCGTGCCTTAGACAGGATCCGTCAATCCAATCAGCGTCTACGTGCAAGGCGTGGGCTTCCGGGAGGTGATTCCTTTCTGGATCTACAGTTTGGTAGGCTATCCAGGGATGCTGAGATTGACGCTGCGCTAGAAGACACCGCTCAAGAGCGGGCTGATTTCGGTTTCATTCTTCAGCAGCAGCTAGCCAATCAGCTCACGCGTCAGCAGCTGCTTGACACCTTGCTTAACCGCAGCGTTCAGCCGACGCTGACGAGAGGGCAGGTTCAAGGGAGCACGATCGGCACCCTCAGGCAGCTTTCTGAGGCTGACCGAGCTAACCGCATTGAAGGGCTTCAGCAAGATCCGTCGCTGCTTGGCCAGATTGCTGGCGCGGCGCAAGGTTTAGGCGGAGGCTTGCTCAACTTTGGTGCCGTCCGAGCCGTTGGTGGTGGGGGCGGCCTCTTTGGAACCAGGCGAAGCTAATGGCAACTTTTGGGGACAGCTTTGATTCTCTGGCACGACAAGCTGAGGATCGCAGGAGAACATCTGCAGCGCAGCTCGAGGGTGCACTGAACAGGTTCGTAACGGTTGGGCTCCAGGGTCGGCGTGAGGCTGCAGAGGAGAAGCGTTTAGAAGCGCTTGATCGCAGGTCAGAAGATCAGGCGAAGAGTGAGCGCAACAAGTTCGAGATTCAGCGCCGTGATAGGTTATTCTCTGATGTCTTTAACGCTGCGAGGCAAGGCCAGCTTGGAGAGCAGGAGCTCGCTCCTTTTCTTGGTCAGTTCGATCCACAACAGCAGCAGGCCTTGTCAGCCGCACAGCAGGCTGCCAGGGCTCAGAGAGTTCAGGCCGCTCAGGAGCAGGCCGCTGTTGCGACGGCGCTCAACCAGGCGCTGATCGAACCTTTCGAGCAAAATGTGTCTACTGCCCGCCGCGAATTACTTAACGCCGCACAGCCAGCAGAGGAAAGAGGGTTTTTTCAAAATGTTTTTGCTCCCTTTCTACCGAAGTCGGTAGAAGATCGGTTGGGTTTTCCTCCCACTGAAGCTGACTTGAGCGAGCAAAGGCAAGCTCTGAGGCAGCAGGCTTTGCTAGCATCTGATGAGTTGCGAGGAGCTCAGCGGCAGGCTGCGATTGATGTCCTTACTGACCCAAGGCTTTCCAGGCAGGTCGTGCCTCAACAGGGTCAGTTCGTTGCCAGGTCTGAAGCTGGCCGAACCCCGTTGAATATCGACACAAGACAGGAGTTCTTACCTGAACTACCAGAAGGCGTAGCGGCAACCCCTGTTCCTAGTCTTCCATTTGCCTCGCCCATCGTGCAGGGCGCACAGGGTGGAATACCAGCGCGTGCGGCCTTTCCTCGGGGTCGCCCGCCATCTACTGGCGAAACGTCCCCCACTGGCTTGGCTGGGCTATTTGTGAACACTCAGGCATCTCGCCCGCCAGAGCTAGACACCTCCCCATTCTTCGACACCAGTGGAGCTGCTGTCACGTTCGAGGTTGACGGATTGGCTGAGCCTCTTCAACGCTCTGATGTCGCTTTCTTCGACAGGGCGCAAACTCAGATTGCCGCAGAGCTAGTGGGTCGTGGAGTTCCTGTTGAGGATGCCATTGCTCAGGCTGCCGAGACTGCGAGATCCCGGCTCGCAAACATAATCAGGGTTGAGAAGGAAAACGGGACTCGATGAAATGGCAACTCCATTTGCTACGATTAACTCAGATGATCCGACCGCAAACCGTGATGCGGATCCATCCCTAGATAGCATCCCGCCTAATGCCCTGCGCCAGGTTCGAGAGGCGCTTTCAGCTACACCTGCTGAAGAGAGATTCAAACAAGCCTTCACTGGCTTTCTCGAGACCGACGAGGGGAAACAGTTTGGGCAAGACATGCGTCGCGCCAGGCTTGAGGGTGAACGCAAACGCCTGAACCAACCGTCCGATTCATTTAAGACGCTCACTACTCAAGCAATGCTGGGCGCTGAGGCTGCGGCGCCGTTAGCAGTTAAAGCCTTTGGTGGAGGCGAGACACTGCTAGGCAATGTCATCGGCAGCGAGGCTTTAAAGGAACATGGCCGCCGATTGTCTCGCGGAAGTGATCTCCAATTAGCAGAGCTTGCCGAGGCTTCGGAAGGAATCAACTCTGGCCCAGCTGGGCGCATTGCAAAAGAAGGAGCGACTGCCGCGCTGTTGAGTGCACCGTCTATCCCAGCTGCGGCCGTTGGCGGCATGGCTGGAGCCGTTGGGTTTTCCGCGCTGCTCTCAGGTGGTCTCAGCTTCGAGGAGTCGAAGGATTATTTCCTTGAGCAAGGCTTGTCGCAAGACAGAGCTGAGCGCATGGCTGTGCTCCCAGGTATTGTAGGCGGCTTAGCGACAGGACTAACGACCAGGCTGTTTGGAGCGACTGGTGTTGAGCGACTCACTCGCCCTATCGGCAAACCTGCTTTCCAGTCGGCGTTCCGCAATATCGTCAATCAGGCTGGGCTGGAAGGGATTGAGGAGGCGACAGACGAATTTCTGCAGTGGGTAAACCAGAAGGCATTGGTCAACCCTGATCTCACGGCGGATGATCTGGCTGTCCAGATGGCATTTGCTATGGGCCTTGGGGCTGGACTAGGTGGAGCTGTCGAGACCCCTATTCAAATTGCACAACGAATCAAGGGTCGCCCCGAGCAAATTGACGAGACGATTGAGCAGTTCCGGCAGCAATTCGGTGACGATGTTTTTGGGCCTAACGGTGCTGGCGCCCCAGCTTTCATTCGTGCGCCTAGTGATCCATTAGTTGATGATGACCTAACGAGACGGGAAGTTGCCCGTGGTGTCAGGGCAAGGCGACGAGCTCAACGAGAGGCAACTGCCGGGACGGAAGTAAGTCAACCCGAACCACAAGACAGGCGGGCTACTAGGTTGCTACCACCTCCAACCTCTGTTCCTGCGTCCGAAGCACCCACGGAAGCACATGTTGAAGAGATTGTTGAACGCGAAGAGGACCTCAGATCCCAGCCGGCTCCGCCGCTACCGTCTGATGTTGATTCAGAACCTCCGACACAGGAGGGAACGCAGGGAAAAGCGGCAGCGGCCGTAGCTGAGCCAGTCGTCAATGATACTGACTTTGGGAAACTTCAGGAGCTAGCGAACTCGCCCCAAGCAATAGCGGCCAGAATCCAATCCAGTTCAAAGCCGGCGCCGGCTGACCCGAATGAAGTGATCAGCCTCCCGAACAATCGACCTGGTCAACAAACCGTCATGGTTATGAACCCTCAGACCGGTGAAGTGGTTCAGGCCAGGTTCGAGGGGTATGAAGATAACACGGCTCGGGGAGAGGAAGGGATCAGGATAGCTGAGGCTCTTGCTCCGCAGGGTTTTGACCCCACCGAGGCATTGGTCAGCGTGACCACGCCATTGCCTAGCTTAGTGGTTGACGGCACATGGGCGGAGAATACGCCCGGCAACACGCTTGGGGCAAAGCAGCTCGAGCTTCATGGCTACAGTGTCATTGGCTTGCCGACAGTTGATGAATGGCAAACCAACCTCAAGAAGCCAGCTAAGCCTCAACCGTCAAAGGTTGCCCCTGCCCCTCAGGGTCTCGAAGAGATAACCAAGGAGAACGTTGCGAGCATAGCCGAGGAAGTGGCTACTCCTGGCAGGGCTTCAGAAGGCAGGACGCTGACAGGACAGGCAAGAAACCTTGGGCTCCGGGTTAAAACCAGGGACGACTTGGCTGCCATTACTTCTGCTAGAGCTTCTGTTCGAAACCGGATTCAAGTTGCTCGAACCAAGAAAGACACAGACACAGTCGTTGAGCTGACCCCTCAGCTTCAGTTCTTCCGTGAGGCGATTGAAGCAGCTACGAACACAGGAAGCGGAGGGTTGCAGAATCAGCGTGAGGGCAGCCAGGGTGCATTAACTCAAGAGGATCTGGAGGCCGTAGATATTCCTGCGCCTGCAGCTCCACCGGCTCCCCAACCAGTGGAGGGTGTAGCCCAGCAAGTTCCTGATCATGTGGCTGACTTGCTTCCCCCAGCCAAGGAGGGTTTTGAATTCAGGATTAGAAGCACGAAGTCATTTTCTCCGAACAGCAGCGAATACAAGAATCTGCCTCGGCGCCACCAGAATAGAGCGACGGTCAGAGATGCAACCCACGTTGATGTCGGCGATGTCTTGATTGATGGGGAGACCGGGGATCCTGTTGCAACGTGGATGGCGGTGCAGACTACCAAGGGGGTTCGATCGGTTGTGCTCAGAGCAAAGGAGAAGACTAGCTCAAAGCTGAAGTCCGTTGCTCGCATCCCTCTGCAGCCCCTCATCGAGGCTGGCTTGGTTGAAGAGTGGATTCCTGCCGCAACAACCAAGGGGTTCTACCTGTCCAACAAGATTCTTAATGACGTATCTCAGTTCGTTCCAGTTGATGCCAGAGAAAAGGATATTTTGCTGCCGGGCTCCGAACTCAAGCAGGCAGGCAAAGGCAAGCGAGGTTTCGGTCTTCTCGGGCAGGATGCAAGGCTTGTGTCGTTAAACGAAGCTGCTGCTTCAGGAAGCTTTGCTGCAGCTGCTGCGCCTACCACGGTGGCAGAGGATGAGCAAGAGGCTACCACGCAGCTGTCGGAGCAGGGTTTTGGCGCCGAGCCTGCAGAAGTAGAGTCCCCAGGGTTCACAAATGCTGAGGCGCGGAGCGATGCCCGTATAGCCACAAGCTTTGTCCAGCGGTTCGAGCAGATAGATCCAGAGCTTGCGGATGCACTAACTGATCACGACCCTGAAGATGATGCCTTCTGGGTTGAGGCAAGGGAGAAGATCGTTGAATTACTAACGCCCATTGCACCTGGCGAGGATGTTCAGGGTGCAATAGCTGACGCCATAGAGGCGATCAGGGATACGCTGCGGGTTGATCCCAATGCGTTGGCTTCTTTGCGCGGGACAGAGGTTGTTCAGCTCAGCTCCGTTGACCCGGCCTTACTGAACCAACCGGCAACTGGAAGGGATCAGATCCTTGAACTAGTATCCGCGCCTAATAACGGGCTATCAGGTTCTGCCAGGGAAACAGCTATCAGCTTCCTGGAGCACATGAACCCGAAATATCTTGAGGGCCTGACGTTCGTTATTCAGCCCGGCAGGCAAACCGTTGTTGGTTCATCTGTTGAATTCGGCGGGACATTTGTTGATGCCCTTAGATTGATCAAGGTTTCCGCTGGCTCCAGTTCCGCAACGGGCGTTGCCGAGGAGTTTGCTCATGCTGCCGCGACCTTCTTGCCGCGATCATTTCGCGCAGAGGTTTCTGGGTTCAGGGCTAGGGAGATCGAGACGCTCAGAGCTTCACCTGAGGCAAACCAAAGAACCAAAGACTTTCTTGCTGAGCTGGATCGGAATGGTGGCGAGATCACGTCAGCTCAATTCGCCAGGTTGCCGAATGCAGCGGAGCTAGCGAATCTCTACCCGTTGATCAACGATGATGAGTTCGTAGCCCATCACCTTACTGAGGCTGCAGCGAAAGCCAGGAGCGGCCCAACGATGTCTGGCATCATTGACTGGCTGAAGAATTTCTTCGATCAATTCGTGTTGGCGCTCAAGCAGGTTTTCAGATCTGTTGACCGGTCTCGAGATGCCTTCTTCGACTCCGTCTTGTCAAAGCTGCGTAATGGTGAATTCGATGTCAGTGCCAGAGGGGGCGCCCTAAGCGAAATCAACAAGCGGGCACCGATTGCCAACTTAGCATTAACTAAGCAGCAGGTTCTGCAGGAGTTCAGCTTTGCCCTGGCCCCGGCGCGACGGTCGCTTGGGACAATCTTCGCAACGACTAATGCCACGCTTTCGGATGCGTTCACTCGGGTAGTGGACGACATGCGAAATGACGGCTTCGAAGTGACTGAGGCTGTGCAACGAGATATCGGGCTAGCTAATCTACACGAGACCAACGAAGCGATTCGCGCTACGTTCAACGTGGATCCTCAAACCTACCAGACTGCAATTCGGGACCTGCCGCCTGCGTTGGCTGAAGTCCTGAAGAACAACATGCTGTCCGGGATCAGGTTCTATGAGCACAAGCATGACAGGCTGGTGCACAAGAGGAACACCCTTGCCGAAAGACTGACCTCGCCAAAGTTTGCCGAACTGGTAGAGCAAGCTATCACAGCGCGTCAAACCATCTTCGACCAGGAGGCGCTCAGCTTATCCCTGCGGACTCAGATTGACACAGGGATTGCGGCTGCAATTAACGCTGCCAAAAAGGATGGCGCAAGCGAGTCACAGGTTGAGCAAGCGCTATTGGAGCGTCGATTCTGGGAGCATGCTGCTGAAGTTTCTGGTGGCATAGCCCAGAAGGTGGAGCTGATGACCGAAGCTATGGAGGGTGACAACCAGGGGGCTGCCATGCTGATGTCACCGGATACATTTGAGGCAGGGGATATTGCTTCCGTGATTCAGCGTGTTGCACCTAGGCTACTTGAAGGTGGCGATCGAAAGGTGATCACGGATGTTGCCTTGCTTTGGCTAGCTAGGAACACGAAGCACAGGGCTGAGCTACTGGCCCAGAACTATGCCACTAGTGACAATATTGTCGCAGCGGCAGGCGGACTTGCCACGCGCTTGGCTGCCAGTCTGAGAGCCGGCGACATGGCCGAGGTCAATCGTCTTATCAACTTCTCTGGGCGGGTGCAGAGTGACCTTGATCGGGCTGCCCATCTCTATCGGACAGCCAACCGCAGGATCAGGCGGGCAATCAATCGGTTTAACGTCTTGAACACCGGAGTTGAGTTCACCACCAGGCTGACCACTGATCCAGAGTGGCTGGCTTTCAGGCAGCTAGTTGCCAGGGATACCGGAGAGATCTTTGTCCCGTCCGCATGGGAGAAGATCGGGCTACCCCAGCACGGTGCCAGCATTATCATTCCGACTCCGGCCGGCGAGACATACCGGGTTGATTTTGATTCCGACACTGAGAGATGGAACGCTGCCCAGGTCTCCGCCAACGAGGCCTTGAACAAGATCGGTGAGTGGCTCGCTAACGCTGACAACCTTCAGAAGCCTGAGCGCAAGTTCTGGCAAGCATGGTTTGACTTCGCGTCATTCATGACAAGGTCATCCATGGCCACTGATTTCGGTCGCAATTACGTGTTCAACCTTGGTGGGGTCGCATCCATGGTAAACAATACCCTTCAGATTTGGGAAGGGCTTGTCCGGCAGATTGGCGTCAGGGCTGTCCAGCCAGCAAAGGTGGCAATGCAGACGTGGGTTGACAGCCACATCAAGTTCGGTCAATGGCAGGCTAATGCGGCTCCGAAGATTATAGTGGCGTTATTCCGAGCCTCTCGCTCGCATGCTTTGGATCTCGAGACTGACCCCAGGGAATTCAGGGATGTAAGAGACCCTAATGCGGTCGAGCTTGTTGCTGATTGGTATGAGCGTATCGGTCGGGAACTCTTTGCGCGAAGCCAGACCCAGGGCGTAACCTTCGCTGCCGGGGATGTGCTACCGGATTCAGGCCTCACTGTCACCAGGGAGGACATTGCAGCACTGGAAATCCAGGCCCGGAGCACGGATGAGGCGCACCGCATTGATACCAGAGCGAACAAGACCTTCCTTGTGGATTCGCTGGTTGAGAGCGAATGGATTCCAGGTGTTACGATCAGACGCAAACCCCTGAGGATTGGAGAGCGATTGCTCTTCCGTAGGTTTAACCCTACTGCCTTGGAGTTCTCCAGGATCTACAAGAAGCTTCACGATGCGAAGGACTCAACGAAGATTGATGACTTGCTCAATGCTCACTTCGGGGAGTTCGTGCTGCCGTTCTTGACTGATCGCTCTTCTGATTATTCGGAGCGCACCGGGTTAGATGAGATCTATCTTGAGGCAGCAGAGCAAATACGCAGGGGCGAGATTGTGTCCATGGCTGAACTGGATTCGTTTATCAATGAGCGAACCACTGGAGACCCAGACTTTGGTGGTGCCACCAATTTCAGACGCGAGATCCGCAACATGGTGCTCAGGGTTGAAAAGTTTGCGGCTCGCCCACTTGAGCCTGATAGCAACAAGGTGGACGCAAAGCTCATGGAGAGCGCCAACAGCTTCACTAAGGGGCGAGGGCGCAGGCTGGGGCACTACTGGTTCTACAACTATGGGTTCCGTGGGACAGCCGACATCGCTAACTTCAGACTGAATGGATCCAGCAGGTTCTTTGATGAGATTGTCAACTCAGCTAGATCTGTTGCGGATGCCCTGAAGGCAGAGCAGGCTTCGCGGAGCGCTGCACTTAATGAAGGCCGGAACCAACCTACTGGAGAGCGAGTAAACGAAGCTACAGCCCGTCTCAGGCAGAGAAAGCTGGAGCGTCAGAGGCTTGCGGCAGGCGATGACACTGTTGAATACGACAAGCTTCAGTCAGATATCCAGAGCATAGAGAGATTCCTGATTGACCTAGAGGCTAACTTCCGTCCGGGCGGCCGAATGGCGGAAGATGAAACCGTCTTCCTCAACAGGCTCTCTGGTGTGATGATCGGGCAAGTGCTGACTGGCGTTCCGACCATGATCAGAAACGCCTTTCAGGGAGGGCTATTCTATACTGGTCAGCGCATGTCAAGACTGACCAATGCTACTCTCCGGTCTTACGGGTGGGCATTAGGGAGCATCACGAAAAGCATGGTGACTGGGCTGGGCGGCCTTGCTGTTGACCTCCCGGCAGCAGCAGCTAAGTCGCTTGTCCGTATTCCGGAATCAGCTGGGATATTATGGGAAGGGGTTCAGAACGTGGGAAGCGCAGCCATGCGCGGGCGTGCGAGCAAGGCATGGAAAGAGTTTGTTCGATCTGCTTTGCTAGCTGAGTCCAGCTTACTTGCCAGGTCGATAGAGGATCTTTCGAACGCCAACTTTCAGAGGTCCAATGTCTTCCGCGAGTTGAGAGAGCGCGGCTTTGATATGCCGATGGCTCACAAGGATCACATGGATTCAATGGCTGAGAGCTTGTCAACGTGGGGGCAGATCTCCGCTGAGGGTATTGAGGACAGGTCTCGCCCTATCGCCAATTTCGTCAGCAAGACAGGCAAGGGCTTCCTGGCGTTTGTTGATTTCCATGCTCACCTCTTGTTGAGGCCTTTCTTCCCACGGGTCGGTGACTTGGTTGCTAATGTTTCAGCGGCGAACACAGCAATTTCTGGTGCCAACTTCCTTGAGGCTCACCTAAGGAAGCGGTTCTTGAACAACCTGAGGCGCGGCATGCCAAACCGTATAACCGATCTCAAACCTTCAGACGTTGTCCCGTCTTGGTTTGGTGGTGACATCGACAAGACCTCGATGAATGAGATTGTTGACTGGTTTGGGAAGGCCGGCATAGATCTCAAAGGCTCGATCAATAACTACTATGCTCGGCTTGAGGCAACCCCTGTTGCAGACCGGAAGTCAGTGCCGTGGCTTACGCGGCAGGAGAAGGTGTCATTGGCATTGATCACAATGGAAGAGGTCAATGTGGCGACGCCAGCCAATCGCCCGCAGGTTAGTCGGCGCAGCGCGTTCAACCGTATCGCATTTGCTCTGATGGGATGGAACCTCAATACGTTGTCACGACAGTTGAGCGCTTGGGGTGGTGCAGTGGAAAGGAATTCAGCGGCTGCCAAGGTTCTCGTGCCGGCCTCAGTAGGGGCATTCTTTCTGTCATCACTTGTCACCAGCGCTCTGACGAATGAGGGCACCGAGGAGTTGATCCGCATGTGGTATTCCTTGATTGGTCAAGAGCGATCTACTCGACAGCCATGGGAGCGAGAGGGCACTGAGAGTATTGCCAAGGGGTTCTTGATCGATGCCTTCTCGGCTATTCCTTTTGTTGCTACGGCGGTCAACGTTGCCTTGAATGATCTACCGACCCGGAGGGCGTTCGACCCCACGATTCTAGCGCAGAATCAAGCAGTTGCTTTAGCTGACTACGTTGGTGGTGTCGTGAATACCGGTGACATCTCATTTGGTGCCGGGCGATTGGTGCGGTCTATCAACCCGTTGGTTGGGCAGCTTTTACTGAACAACCTACCTGAGACAAAGGGTGTCATGGAGGCAGGCAATGCATCGCGGCTTCTTGTTCGTTACGGCCCTTTTGATTTACTCAAGCCACCGTCTGGAATCACGCGGGTTGGTGCGGTCTCAACGCCTTTGTCCCCCTATGGAAACCGCATGATCAATCATGCGATGCTTGGGGAGTTTGATGAACTCGAGAAGGTATTTAAAGAAGCACTAACGGTTGCCGAAAGTCTTGGGCGTGCGAACCCTGAGCAGTCAGTGAGGCAGCTTTACTCCACGCGCAACCCTTACACCCGTGCTTTCAAGGGAAAGATCAGTGCTGCCCAACGCGAAGCCACATTGGCCAGAATGCGACCAGATGAACGGGAGAAGATTCTTCGCACTGAGGAGTTATTGAAGCGCGGCGGTGAAGTCATCGGAGTTAGCCTCACGTTTGCAACTGGCGCTGGGGAGCAGGTCAGGCAATTGGGGGGTGGATTAGTCCAGGTAAGATTTGCCAGAGGCGGCAGGGAGTTTGGCCGGCTAAGGGGTTCGCGGTCTCGAAGGTTCGTCAGGGATTTATGAAATATGCTGCGTGTGTAGGTTCGGCTGGGTTCACCCACTTCACTGAACTCAATGTCTATTTCCTCAGAGCTGTCTTTGGCAACGACCTTCCTGTAACGATTCGTGACGATCGATCCCCTGAGACAACGTTAGCTAAAGCCGTTGCAGCTAAGCACCAGTGCTATTTCCACACCAACGAGACTCCGGTTGGTCACTTCCAGGGGGACATGCAATGCTACCTAGACTCTCTGGCCTTGGCTAAGGCTGTGGGCGCAGACGTGGCAATTAAGGTCTCGCAGCGCTTCATGATCATCCACCCTAAGGTCAAGGAGATCGTGGAGCAGCGGTTTGCCGCCAACCCCAATCTTGCTGCCATCTTTCCGAACCGTCCTGACCCCAGGCTAATCCACCGTGGGCACACGAAGTTCGCTAGGTTCGCCATGCTGACGGACGTGGCGTTCATGAAGGTGTCAGTGATAACGGCTGAGTGGCTGAAGGCTGCCTACGAGAAGCAGATATCGGAGGCCAAGCAATATCACGACCAGTTTGTTGAAGTGTTCTGGGACTCCATTCGCAACACAGCCTTGCAAAACAGGATCCACCTTGCCCCAGAGATCACTGATCATTCAGGACGCCACCCACATTATTTCTTGCGCAGGTATCAGAACCTGCCGGCAGAGTATCTGTCAGCGGCGGAGAGGTTTGGGGTTCCGGATGCCAGGCATAAGCCTTGGTCTCTTGGTGAACGGGCCTCACTTACGAAGGGGTATGACCCTCGGCCAAGGTTTTAGCTGCCTTGGTATTGCCAGCCCTGTCCTTGAAGCAAGCAACGCAGAGCATTTTGGGGATAACGTTGCGGTGATAGTTGGCGTCGTCGTAACCAGTCATCAACTTCCTTTCGTGCCCGCAATGTTCGCAGACAAGTATTGCGGTAAAATCATTGCGATATTGTGTAAGTATTTTGTCTATCCTCATAAACTTCCTTCAGCACGTGGTTCCTAGCAGCGATGCAAAATCTAATGTAAGCATGATCTAGGCTCAAAGCCTCAACTAAGCAGTGAGCCTCACAGTTGTTTAACGTGTCATGATATCTGAACCTATATGTGATCATGGGAGTTAATGCCGGTCTCTCCCGGCTGTCACGGCTACCAGCACTATCGCTGCCGTTGCTGTCAATACGTCGCTGGCCAACGCTACTACCTAGTCGCCTCAGCAGTAGCTCTTTCGGT
>Ga0224512_10000143_pt1 | contig 77075 bp, 66 predicted proteins | sample SF_May12_sed_USG_4_FD_169103 | JGI IMG/M metagenome (GOLD analysis project Ga0224512, IMG submission 169103) | Sediment microbial communities from San Francisco Bay, California, United States - SF_May12_sed_USGS_13 | ecosystem: Environmental > Aquatic > Marine > Sediment | place: USA... | reverse complement strand
AACCTGATTCACAGCACAGCGGGGTGTAGCGGCCGATATGCAAAAAAGAATCTTCAGGAACCATGGCAATCGGACAAACAACTATGAATAACAGGCATACACTTTTTACCGCTCTCTTCCTTTCGGCGGGATTGATGGCCAGCTCTGCCGCATTCGCTCAATCGCCGTCATCTCCCGTCGTGCTGCCCTCGCTGACAGCCGAGCCGCCTCCGGCGACTGTCAAGGTAGGCCCGGAATACTCCGAAAAGGGCGCTGACACCTGCCTGCAGTGCCACGGCGAGAATTCCACGCTTCCGGTGCTCTCAATCTTCAAGACCAAGCATGCCCAGCGCGCGGATTCGCGCACGCCGTTTGCCGGCTTGCAATGCGAAGCCTGTCACGGCCCGGGCGCCAAACACGCGACGACACTGGGACCCATCAATACCTTCGGAACCAAATCCAGACTGGCCCCCGACAAGCTGAATCCGCGGTCACCCGAACAGCAGAACCAGGTCTGCCTGGATTGCCATCGCGGGGATGCCCACGTCGGCTGGAACGCGAGCACCCACGAGAGCGCCAATCTCGCCTGCGCCAGTTGCCACCAGGTCCATGCCACCCACGACCCGGTGCTCGCCAAATCCAGTCAGCCCGAGGTTTGCTACACCTGCCACCAGAAAACCCGCGCTGACTTCTTCAAGCCGTCCGTTCATCCTGTGCGCTTCGGGCAGTTGGCCTGCAGCGATTGCCATCAACCACATGGTTCGAACACGACCGCGCAACTGGCCAACCCGACCAAGAATCAAACTTGCTACACCTGTCACGCGGACAAGCGCGGACCGTTGCTGTGGGAGCACGCGCCGGTCACGGAGGATTGCACGTTGTGTCATACGCCACACGGGTCGGTGCACTCGGCCTTGCTGAAGAAGAGCCCGCCGTTGCTGTGCCAGCAATGCCATTCCGCGGCCGGGCATCCCGCGGTGGCGCGCACGGGCGCCGCCCTGCCGGGTGGCAGCAGCGGTCCCTCGGGCTTCCTGCTCGCCGGAAGTTGTACGAATTGTCATTCACAGGTCCACGGGTCGAATCACCCGTCGGGGGTCAAGCTGATGCGCTAGCCCGCTTCATGGGGGGGCGAAAGCCGGGAAACAAATGAATATGGACAAGACAAAGCGTGAAGACGACGAGGCAACTTTGAACCAGGACGTGAACATGAAATATTCACTGCAGATGATCCTGTTTATCCTGCTCGCCGCGCAAGCCACCGCCGTGACGGCGGTAGATACCTCACAATGGGAATGCAAGTCCTGCCCGAATGAGGAAGGCGTGAGCGGGACCGTTGGCGTGGGTCTTGGCTATGTCTCGAAAGACTCGTATAAATTCGGCGAATACACCGGACTCAACGACAAGGGTGGATTTTTTATTGGTGATGCCACGGTACGCTTCCGTGACAAGGAAGCAAACTATTGGAATATCGATGCCTCAAACCTGGGGCTGGATTCGCGCGCGTTGCTGGCGGAACGCGGAAGACAAGGCAAGTACAAGATGTATCTCGAATACGATGAGATCCCGCATTTCCTCTCGGACAGCGCCAAGACGCCCTTTCTGGGCAGCGGCAGCGGCTCGCTGACCCTGCCGGGCGGCTGGGTGGCCGGGGCGAACACCGCGGGCATGACGGCACTGACGGCCAGCCTGCTACCCGTCAATCTGGAAGTAGAAAGGAAGAACCTGGGCGTGGGCGTGTCCCTGATTCCCGCGCCGCAATGGGAGTATGCCGTGAATGTCCGTCATGACACCCGCGAAGGGATGAAACGGATTGCCGGTTCATTCTTTTTCAACGCGGCCCAGCTGGTGCAGCCGATCGATTACGTGACCGATCAACTGGATGCTTCGGCTTCCTACATGGGTAAAAAATGGCAGACAAAAATCGCCTATTACGCCTCGACCTTCAAGAACGATATCGCGTCACTGACCTGGCAAAATCCCTACACGGCGGCGGGCGGGGAAACCGCCGGTCAGCTCGCGTTGCCTCCCGAGAACGAGTTTCACCAGATTCTGGCCATGGTGGGATACCAATTCAACGACAAGACGCGCGGCACCGCTGACATCGCCGTCGGCCGCATGAAGCAAAATGAAACTTTTGTCCCGGTCACGCTGAACGCCACCCTGCCCGGTTTTCCGTTTATTCCGCCGAGATCTTCGCTGGACGGCGAGGTAAAAACCCTCAATGCGAATTTCAAGGTCACTTCCGCGCTTTCAGACCTGCTGCGGTTGAATGCGGTGTATTCCTATAACGATCACGACAACCAGACGCCGCAGGCGATCTATAACTGGGTGAACACCGACACTTTCGTGGCCACACCGAGAACCAACCTGCCTTACAGTTTCACGCAGAACAAGCTCAAGCTGAGCGCGGACTACGGCCGCGCGACAAAAATGAGAACATCGGTCGGGTTCGATCACGAAGCTATCGAGCGCACCTATCAACAAGTCGACGAAACCACCGAAAATACCCTTTGGGCGAAATTCATTACACGGGCCTTGGAAAATACCGATCTCACACTCAAGGTCGCCCATGCCAAGCGAGACAAATCAGGTGATCAAACGGTTCCCGGCCTGACCCCTCCCGATAATCCGTTGATGACGAAATACAATGTGGCCGATCGCGAGCGAGACAGCCTCGGATTCCGTGCCGATATTGCCGCCAGCGACACGGTCAATGTCGGATTGGGGTTTGATTATTCCCAGGACGATTATTCCAGTTCGGCAATCGGTTTGACCAAAAGCGAAGATTTCAGCATCGGTGGCGATATCTCCATGGTGCTGACGCAGCAAACCAGCGCGCACTTATTCCTGAACATCGAACAGATCAGGTCAGTCCAGGCGGGAAGCCAGCTTTTCGCCACACCGGATTGGACGGGAGCCAACAAGGATACCTTCCATGTCCTCGGCATCGGCGTGAAACACGCCATGATCAAGAACAAGCTGGACGTCGGGGCCGACTACACCGTCTCGAACTCCGTGGGGAAAGTCTCTGTCACCACCGGCGCACCGGACCCGGCCTTCCCCGATCTTGAATCAAGACTGAACAGCCTCAAGCTCTATGCGACCTACCGCTTGAAAGACAATATGTCGTTACAGGGGGCATACTGGTTCGAGCGTTACAGCACGCAGAACTGGATGCTCGAAAACGTGGCGCCCGGGACGATCCCGAATGTGCTGAGCCTGGGTGAAATACCGCCTTCGTATCGCGCCAGTGTCCTTTCGGTATCGCTGAGATATAACTTCTAACGGCTGGCCTGTTTTGGAAAAGCCTTAGCTTTACCCGTCGCTGGGAATTTTAGCTCAGGCCGTCGTCGTCGCTTGCGCGAAGTCGCGTGCGCGGCCGGTATAGTTCGGTGTCCAGCCCGAGGTGTCGATGAAGTAACGTACCGCCTTGCAGCGGGTGCAGCCGCGCATCTCGAACCAATGCTCGGTGTCGGCCGGGACGTTGATGTAGTCACCGCCGCGGACTTCCAATAAAAACTGCTTTCCGTCCGGATCGACAAAACCGAAGTAACCGGTGCCGTCCAAGATGTAGCGCACCTCGTCGTCCGAATGGGTATGGATTTTGTCGAACTTCCCGAGCATCTCTGCCAGCCCGGGGATGTCTTCGTGGATCACCACCATGTCGCGCGTCTGGTAACCCATTTCCCGTTTCAGTTCCTCGAAACGGTTCTGGACGAAGCCGAGCAGTTCCTCCTTCTCGGCGTCGTTCAGGCTTTTTTGTTGCATCAGTTCGCGCGCGCGGGGGTCCGCGGGTGCCGGCCAGTGGCGCAGGGTGATGCCGAGTCGCGCCAGCCGGCTCTGGACCGCCGCTAGGTCTTTAAGTTCTTTTCCATCGGGATAAGTGATCTGGGCCATGGACAACTCCTCTTGTCAGTAAAATTAACCAATCACCGGCTTGTCACCGCCAGTGCGGCGCGGCCCCGGCCGGATCAGCCGCTTCGAGCTCGGCACCGGCTTGGAGGCAGCCGGGGTGGACGATGGCGCCTCTGCAGGCCGCTCCGGCCGCCGCGCGGCTTCCTGAGGTCGGACCTCCGCCTCGCGCGGACGTTCACGCTCCGGGCGCCGGTCCCCGCGCTCGCGGCCACGCCCGCGTCCCCGTTCCGGACGGCCGCCACGACCACGCTCCGCCCCGTGGCGCGGATGGTATTCGCGTTTCGCCGGGGGCGCGAGTTTCGGCACCATCTCCGGTGTCACCGGCGCGGTCGGGAGCTTGTGGCCGATATAGTCCTCGATCTCGGGAAGGCTGAACACGAAGCGCTCGCAGGCGAAGCTCACGGCGTCCCCACTGGCCCCGGCGCGCGCGGTGCGCCCGATGCGGTGCACGTAGTCTTCGGCGTTCTGCGGCAGGTCGTAGTTGAAAACGTGCGATACGTCGGGGATATGCAGGCCGCGCGCGGCGACATCGGTCGCCACCAGCACCGGCAGCCGGCCTTCGGTAAAGTCCAGCAGGATGCGCAGTCGGCTCGTCTGCGGCACATCGCCGGAGAGCACGGCAGCATTGAGACCATTGCCTTTGAGCGTGGCGGCTATATTTTCGGCCATGTCCTTGGTGTTGGTGAACACCAAACTACGCGTCGGGTCCCGGTGCTGCAACAGGTGCACCAGCAGCGGCAGCTTTTCCTCGATGGCGGTGTGGTACAGCAATTGTGTCACACCGTCGACGGTGCGCTTGTCCGGCTCGATGCGCACGAATTGCGGATTATTCATGTGCTCGTAGGCCAACTCGGTGACGCGATAGGAGAGCGTGGCCGAAAACAGCATGCTCAGTCGCTTGGCCGGTGGCGGCATGCGTCGCAGCAGGAAACGGATGTCCTTGATGAACCCGAGGTCGAACATGCGGTCGGCCTCGTCCAGCACCATGACCTGCACGGCATGCAGGTCGAAAATATGCTGCTTGAAATAATCGATGATCCGGCCGGGCGTACCGATGAGCACGTCCACGCCCTCCTCCAGCATCTTGCGCTGCGTGTCGTAACCGGTACCGCCGAACACGAGGCCGAGCTTAAAGCCGGTGTATTGGCCCAGCACCTCGGCGTCCTTGTGGATCTGCACCGCCAGTTCGCGCGTTGGCGCCAGCATGATGGCGCGCGGCTGGGTCGGCTTTCGGTCCGGTGCCGGATGAATCAGTAAATAGTTGAACGCCGCCAGCAGAAACGCCGCGGTCTTGCCGGTGCCGGTCTGAGCCTGGCCGGCCACGTCCAGCCCCTCAAGCGCCAGCGGCAGGGCCTCGGCTTGAATCGGCGTGCAGTGGACGAAACCGGCCTGCTGCACACCCCGCAGCAAGGGCTCGGGCAGGTTCAGTCCGGCGAAGGACTTTTCGGTAAGATGATCATCACTCATAAAACGGGGCGTCAAGCATATACTAATGGCTAGACGAGCGCAGCAAGGCTACATTTACTTTGATTACTCGGCGGCACTTTATTTAAAGGTCGAGATCGGGACGACTTGCATTTCAGGTCAAATTTGGACCAAACTATGGGGCGTTAACCCATTCATTCAGCCCGCGGCCAGCCGGTCCGGCCGAATTCCATTCAAGTAGAGTTACACGGAGGCATGCGACAATGAGTCAAGGCATTGTGAACATCAGCGATGACAGCTTTGAGACGGAAGTGCTCAAGGCCGAAGTGCCTGTGCTGGTGGATTACTGGGCGGAGTGGTGTGGGCCTTGCAAGATCATCGCCCCGGTGTTGCAGGAAATTGCCGATGAGTACAAGGGCAAGCTCAAAATCGCCAAGCTCAACATCGACGAAAACCCGCAGACGCCGCCGAAGTATGGCATCCGCGGTATCCCGACCCTGATGCTGTTCAAAAACGGCAATGTCGAGGCCACCAAGGTCGGGGCGGTGTCCAAATCGCAATTGTCGGCTTTTATTGATGGTAACTTGTAAAAGGCGGCACCGGCCCTCGGGACTGGACGGGGGACTTCACTGGTGCTATGTTTAATTTGAAGTAAAACAATTCCAAGAAGTTCCTGCTTTTAACTAACTCCTGAATATTCATTCCCTGGGCTTCACGGCGGGTCGGTAGCGCCCCCCAGTGCGTCCGGAAGCGGTGACCACATGAACGCAAATTTGATGAACCTCTCTGAGCTCAAGCGCAAGCCCGCGACGGAGCTTGCCGAAATGGCCGCGGCCCTGGATGTCGAAGGCGGCGGGCGCCTGCGAAAACAGGATCTGATCTTCGCCATCTTGAAGGCCCAGGCCAAGAAGGGCGAGGACATCATCGGCGAAGGCGTTGTCGAGATACTGCAGGATGGTTTCGGATTTTTACGCTCGGCAGACGCCTCCTACCTCGCCGGACCGGATGACATCTATGTCTCACCCTCGCAGATCCGACGGTTTAATCTGCGCACCGGCGACACCGTCAAGGGCAACATCCGCCCCCCGAAGGAATCCGAACGCTACTTCGCCCTCCTCAAAGTCGACGAAATCAATTTCCAGAATCCGGACGAGGCCAAGAACAAGGTCCTGTTCGAGAACCTGACACCGCTGCATCCGGACGACCGCTTTCGCCTCGAGCGCGACAACGCCTCCACGGAAAACCTGACGGCCCGCGTGATCGACCTGATCGCGCCCATCGGCCGCGGCCAGCGCGGCCTGCTGGTGTCGCCGCCCAAAGCGGGCAAGACCGTGATGCTCCAGAACATTGCCCATGCTGTTACGGCAAACCACCCTGATGTATTCCTCATCGTGTTGCTCATCGACGAGCGCCCGGAGGAAGTCACGGAAATGCAGCGCTCGGTGCGCGGCGAAGTGATCTCGTCCACCTTCGACGAACCAGCCAGCCGCCACGTGCAGGTGGCCGAGATGGTGATCGAGAAGGCCAAACGCCTGGTCGAGCACAAGAAAGATGTCATCATCCTGCTCGACTCCATCACCCGCCTCGCCCGCGCTTACAACACGGTGGTTCCGGCGTCTGGCAAGGTATTGACGGGTGGTGTCGACGCCAACGCGCTCCAGCGGCCCAAAAGATTTTTCGGTGCCGCGCGCAACATCGAGGAAGGCGGCAGCCTCACGATTATTGCCACTGCGCTGATCGACACCGGCTCCAAGATGGACGACGTGATCTACGAAGAGTTTAAGGGCACCGGCAACATGGAAATTCATCTCGACCGGCGCCTGGCGGAAAAACGCAGCTACCCCTCAATAAACATCAATCGTTCTGGCACCCGCCGCGAAGAGCTGTTGCTGGTCCCGGAAGAGCTGCAAAAGATCTGGATCCTGAGGAAGCTTCTGCACCAGATGGATGAACTCGAGGCCTCGGAATTCCTGATGGAAAAGCTGCGCGCTACCAAAAATAACGGGGAATTCTTCGACTCCATGAAGCGCTGAACGCCCGGCTTGCCCAAGCCCTTGATTCCGCTTAGAATGCCCGCCCTTTCAAGGTCCCCCGCGCGGCATCGGGCGGAAATCCAGTGAGATCAACGACATGAAAGAAAGCATCCATCCCGAGTACAAGGAAACCTCAGTCACCTGCAGCTGCGGGAACACGTTCGTGACGCGTTCCACCCTCGACCACGACCTGCAGGTGGAAGTCTGTTCCCAATGCCATCCGTTCTACACCGGCAAACAAAAGCTGGTGGACACCGGCGGGCGCGTCGAGAAGTTTCGTCAAAAGTACGGCATGAAAAAATAACCACCGTGGTCACGGTCGGTTTGAAAAGGGCGCTCCGGGTGGGCGCCTTTTTGCTTCCTCGGCACCGAAATCTGCGCCTCCCGCTGGCGGTTTTGTTTGGTTCGCTGCTAGCCACGACCGCCTGCGCGGTTTCGGAAACCGAACAGATCAGGCATGTCATCGACGGCGACACCGTCGTTCGGGCGGACGGCCGGCACGTGCGCCTGATCGGCATCAACACCCCCGAAACCGGAAAGGACGGCGCGCCGGACCAGCCTCTGGCCCGGGCGGCGCGCGCGCGGCTCGTGGAACTCGTCCATCAACAACGCGTGACACTCGTATTCGAACAGGAACGCGAGGACCATCACGGCCGCTTGCTGGCGCGCGTCCAACTGGCGGATGGCAGCGATGCCGGCGAACGATTGTTGCGCGAGGGGCTCGCGTGGACGATCGCGGTGCCACCCAATCTGGAAAAACTCTCAACCAACCTGGCCGTCGAAAGCGAAGCGCGCGCAGCGGGCCGGGGCGTGTGGCGTGAACCTGCCTATGTGCCGAAACCGGCTCACAACTTGACGCGTCGTGACACCGGATTTCAGCTCATCGAAGGCAGGATCCGGCGCACCGGACAGGGACGCCATTTGATGTATTTTGATCTTACACCGCAGGTGACCCTGACCGTGCCACGCGATCATTGGAAAAAATACTTCAAAGGAAAACCCGCCGAATGGGTCGGCCGCCAGGTGATCGCGCGCGGTTGGCTCACGGAATCCCGCGACAAGCTGCGCCTGCGTGTGGCCCACCCGGCCATGCTAACATGGGTCCCTTGAGGGCCTATGCGTACCCGTATTTTCAGAAGCCTTTTACCCTCCCTGCTCCTGACTGCCTCGGCAGGGGGTTTCATTTCTGGCTGCGCCACCAATCCTGTCACCGGCACACCGGATCTGGTGTTCATGACCGAAGCCAAGGAAATCGAACTCGGCAACAGCTATGACAGCAAGGTCAAGAAACAATACAGTGTCTACCCCAATCCGGCACTCCAGGCCTACGTCCAGGGGATCGGCGAGAAACTGGCAGCACAAAGCCACCGTCCTCATCTCAAGTACCATTTCACCGTTCTCGACAGCCCGGAGGTCAACGCCTTCGCACTGCCGGGGGGCCACATCTACATCACCCGCGGCATTCTTGCTTACATCAATTCCGAGGCTGACCTCGCCGCCGTGCTGGGCCACGAGATCGGCCATGTCACAGCGCGTCACGGGGTGCGTCAACATTCCGCGGCGACCGCCACTGGCGTGGTGGGGGCCATCCTGGGGGCTGCCACCGGGATACAGGGAACACAGGATTTATTCAATGTCTTTGGCAGTGCGTTTTTATCGGGTTACGGACGCGAACATGAGCTGGAATCCGACCGCCTCGGCGCCCAGTACTTGGCGCGCACGGGCTATGACCCGCAGGCCATGATCGAGGTCGTCGGGATTCTCAAAAATCAGGAGGAATTTGAGAAAAAACGCGCCGAAGCCGAAAAGCGCCCAGCGCGCATTTATCACGGTGTCTTCGCCAGTCACCCCAGCGCCGACAAACGTTTGCAGGAAGTGGTTGCAGAGGCGGATAAATTCAAAACGGTCTCGGCTCCCAGCATCAAACGCGAGGAATATTTCAAGCGGATTGATAAGCTGGCGTTCGGCGATGGGGCCAGGGAAGGCATACGTCACGGCCGAATTTTTTATCATCGCGATCTCGATTTGACATTGACCTTTCCCGAAGGCTGGCATATCGAAAATTCCCCGGATGCCATCGCCAGTTGGCCGCCCCAGAAAGAAGCACTAATGCTGATAAAGAAACGCGCCATGCCGGCGGACAGCACCGCTTCGCTCGATTCGCTGCTCAAGAGTCAGGTTAAGCTGAGCGCGAAATACGAGGGCAAGCCCATCCCGGAGATGAAACTGACTTCGGTCACGGGCACGGAACGGATGTCAGGACCCTTTGGCCGGCGCGAGACGCGCGTCTCCGCCATTCACTACGGTCCGAATGCCTACCTGTTCTTCGGGGCCACCAAGGAAGACTCCACGTTCACGCGCTTTGATCCCGATTTTCTGGCCACCGCCTCGAGTCTGCGGTCACTCAAGCCGGCAGAAAAAATACTGGCGGAAGGTCAGCGCGTGCGGCTGGTACGGGCACGACCGGGTGACACCTTTGCCAGCTTCGCCAAAAAATCACCTCTGACCGAATACAGCGAATCCATTCTGCGCCTGATCAACGGGAAATTTCCAGATGGCGAACCGGCGGCGGGTGAACTGATCAAGCTCATCGAATAGGCACTTTCTGATGACAGGGCAAGAAAACATAGCGAGCCGGGCTACAATCTATCTATGACCCAAGACAGAAAACAAGCGGCGCTTGATTATCATTCGCAGCCCGCACCGGGCAAGATTGCCGTGGTGCCCACCAAGCCCTGCGAGACCCAACAGGAACTCTCGCTCGCCTACACACCGGGCGTGGCCGAGCCGGTGCGCGAGATCGCCAAGGATCCCGAGGCGGCCTATCGCTACACCAACAAGGGCAACCTGGTGGCGGTGGTCAGCGATGGCAGCGCCATCCTCGGTCTCGGCAACCGCGGCGCGCTCGCGAGCAAGCCGGTGCTGGAAGGCAAAGCGGTGCTGTTCAAGCGCTTCGCCAACATCGACGTGTTCGACATCGAGATTGAGGCGCCCGACCGCGACAGCTTCATTAACACCGTGGCCAACATCGCGCCAACCTTCGGCGGCATCAATCTCGAGGATATCGCCGCGCCCGAGTGTTTCCTGATCGAGGAGATGCTGCGCGCACGCCTCGACATCCCGGTGTTTCACGACGACCAGCACGCCACCGCTGTGATCGTCTGCGCCGGCCTGCTGAACGCACTCGAGCTCCAGGGGAAAAGTCTGCCCGAGGCGCGCATCGTGCTGCAGGGAGCGGGCGCCGCGGGACTGGCAACGATGAAGCTGCTGGTCGAGCTCGGCGCCAAGCGCGAGCTCATGGTGCTGCTCGACCGGCAGGGCGTGGTCCATCCCGGACGCCCGGATCTCAATATATATAAGCGCCGCTACGCCCAGGTCACCGACAAGCGCACACTCAGCGATTCCATGCAGGACGCGGACGCCTTCATCGGTGTTTCGGCCCCTAACATGGTTTTGCCCGAAATGGTGGCGTCGATGGCACCGAAACCCGTGGTGTTCGCGCTGGCCAATCCCGACCCGGAAATCAGACCCGAGTTGGCGAAAAGCGTGCGCACCGACCTCATCATGGCCACGGGCCGCTCGGACTACCCCAACCAAGTGAACAACGTCCTTGTCTTCCCCTATGTTTTCCGGGGCGCGCTCGATGTGCACGCGAGCTCCATCTCTCGTCCCATGCTTGTGGGCGCGGTACGGGCCCTGGCAGCTCTTGCGCACGAACCGGTGCCCGCGGAAGTTCTGCGCGCTTATGGCCTTGATCAATTGGAATACGGTCCGGATTACATCATTCCCAAACCACTCGATTCGCGTCTGATGAAAATCGTCCCACCAGCGGTGGCCAGGGCGGCGGTGGATTCGGGCGTGGCGCGCGCCGGTTATCCGCCGCATTACCCGAGTCCATGACGGCCCGCTTGGGCCGGCAACTCACTCAGGTATACTGGCGGTAATGCACAAGGACAGGCCATGAAGAAAATCACCATCGTCGGCGCCGGGCGCGTGGGCGAATCCACCGCGCACAACCTCGCCAAGCATGAGATCTGCCGCGAAGTCATGCTGATTGACATCAAGGAAGGCATGCCGCAGGGCGCGGCACTCGACATTCAGGAATCCTCGCCGATTTATGACTTCGACACCAAGCTCAGCGGCTCGAATGATCTCAAGGACTTGGTCGGTTCGGAGATGGTGGTCATTACGGCGGGCGTGCCGCGCAAACCGGGGATGTCGCGCAGCGACGTCCTGGAAACCAATCTGGCGGTTCTCTATGGCATCGTGGACGAAGTACTCAAACACGCGCCGAAGGCCATGTTGCTGGTCGTTTCCAATCCGGTGGACGTGCTGACCTACGCCGCGTGGAAACGTTCGGGCTTCAAGCGCAGTCATGTCTTCGGCATGGCCGGTGTGCTCGATTCCGCGCGCATGGCGAGCTTCGTGGCCCTGGAGACCGGCTTCTCGGTCAAGGACGTCAATGCCATGGTGCTCGGCGGACATGGCGACAGCATGGTGCCGATGACACGCTTCACCACCATCAACGGCATTCCCATCGAACATTTTCTGTCGAAGGAACAAATCGACAAGATCGTCAAACGCACGCGCGAAGGCGGGGCGGAAATCCTGAGCCTGCGCAAGACCGCGAGCGCCTACGACGCTCCGGGAGCGGCCGTCACCTCCATGATTGACGCTATCAGCCATAACCGTCGACACATCCTGCCGGCAGTGGCAGTGCTCGACGGTGAGTATGGACTGAACGATATCTGCATGGGTGTGCCTTGCGTCTTTGGCGAGCAAGGGATGGAGAAGGTCATTGAGCTGCCTTTGATCCCGCAGGAGGCCACCGAGTTTAAGCGTTCGGCCGATGCCGTGCGTACCGACCTGGTCAAGCTCAAAAAATAGTGCCCCGTCTCCGTCCCCGGCAAACTTCCCGATCAACGGCGGAAGTTATTCGCGCGCTGGCACGCCGTTTTGAGCAAGCCCAACTGCATTACGGCCACGGCACCGAGAACGCGCTGGACGAGGCGGCCTGGCTGGTGAGTCATGTGCTCCGGATTGCACCGGACCGGTTGGCGCGCAGGTTCGACAAGCCAGTCATCCCTTCCCGGATAAAAGTCATCGATTCCCTCGCGGCAGAGCGCATCCAGTCGCGCAAGCCCCTGGCCTACCTGCTGAAGGAAGCGTGGTTCGCGGGGCGCCCGTACTACGTGGATGAGCGTGTGATCGTGCCGCGTTCGCTCACCGGTGAATTCATCCTGGAACGTTTCCGCCCGTGGATCAACACCAAACGCGTTCAGCGGATCCTGGATTTGTGCACTGGCAGTGGCTGCATGGCCATCGCCTGCGCCCATGCCTTCCCCAAGGCGCGCGTGGAGGCCGCGGACGTCTCAGCCGAGGCGTTGGCGGTGGCGCGTATTAATATCAAACGGCACCGTGTCGGGCGGCGGGTACAGCTGCTGCGATCAGACTTGTTCCAAGCGCTCAAGGGGAAACGCTACGATGTGATCGTCACCAACCCGCCATACGTTGCGCGCCCCGAAATGAAATCCCTGCCGCGGGAGTACCGTCACGAACCGGAACTGGCGCTGGCATCCGGTCGCGACGGGCTGGATGCGATCAAGCGCATCCTGGCAGAAGCGGCGGAGCACCTGACCTTCGGCGGGATACTCATCGGGGAAGTGGGCAACAGCGCGGTAGCGCTTCAAAAGAAATTTCCCTCCGTGCCCTTCGTCTGGCTGACATCCTCATCGGGAGATGAGAGCGTGTTCCTGTTGACAGCCGAGGAATTGCAACACCACCAGGGTGCCTTGATCCGCCCCGGTTGATTGAACGATTCAACCTCCGGCCAGCCGATAGAATCCACCCAATATGGCGCCATAGACCGCGTGTGCCGCCAGGGTCAGCAGTGGCGTTTGTCGACCATAGTTCAGCGCCATAAAGCCCGGCGGTTCGAGTGCGTGCGTGGGTTCCGGGCCGCGCGATTCGCTGGCCATTCGCGGGTGCACGGCGGGCAAAATCGGCATCAGCGCGATCAAGACCGTCAGCCCCTGCATGACACCGATGCCGGCCCCGAGCCACCAGCCGGTGAGGTGCAAGTCCTCGAACACCAGCGCATAGAACAACGCGAACAGCCAGCCGTTCACGAAATGAAAAATAAATCCTATGACCATGGCAAGGTGGCGGTCGGCGGTGAACAGGGTCCCGAGCATGAACGGCAGGCTCATGCGCGACCAACCCAGCCCCTGGCCTGCCGCCATCAGCGTGGTAAGGAATACCGTGGCGACGAAGCCCCAGAGAAAGATGCTTGGAAAATTCACCGGACGGCACTCCGCTTTTCTTCCAGGCCCATTCCCGGCTGTCGGCATTCGCCGCAGCGGGCGCGGGAAATCGTTAGTGCTGCGTCAATCAGGCCGACGTGAGTGAAAGCCTGCGGGAAATTCCCAAGCAGCGTGCCGTCCACCGGATCAATCTCTTCCGCGAACAATCCGACATCGTTGGCGTACGCCAGCACTTGCTCGAATGTCGCCGTGGCCCGGTCCACGTCACCGGCCATGGCATCGCATTCCGCCGCCCAAAAGCTGCAAATGCCGAAAGCGCCTTCGCCGGGCGGGAGCCCGTCGTTCTCGGCAAGATAGCGGTACAACAAGCCATCATGCCCGAGTCTTTCCTTGATGCGTGTACACGTGTGTTTCATGCGTTCTGACGCCGCGTCGACATAGCCGTAGCGTGCCAGCAGCAACAGGCTGGCATCAACGTCTTCGCCGTCGAACACGCTCACGTAGCTGCGGATTGTTTCGCTGTACCCCTGCAGCTCGATGGCCGCACGGATGGCATCGCGTGTTTGCGCAAATCGCTCCCGCGGGATCCGGAGATGACCATGTTCGTGAAGCTTCAGCAGGCGGTCCAATGCCACCCAACACATGGCCTTGGAATAGGTATGGTGGAGACGCCCGCCGCGGATTTCCCAGATGCCTTCGTCTGGTTCCTGCCAGCGCCGGCACACGGTTTCCCCGAAACCCACAAGCATGCGTGCCGTGGCGCGATCGAGACGCCCGCCGCGGCAAACAAACTCAAACACGCCATCGAGTACCTCGCCGTAGATATCGAGCTGGAGCTGCGAACGCGCATCGTTACCGATGCGCACCGGCCGCGAACCGGCGAAGCCTGCCAGGTGATCGAGCTCCTGCTCCGGCAGTCGCGTCTCGCCATACACATTGTAAAGAATCTGCAGCTCGGGCCAGGACATCGCCGTAGAGTGCAACAGCCAAGACATAAATGCCTCGGCCTCCTCACCGTAACCCAGGTCGTAAAGCGCCTGCAGAGTGAGCGAGGCGTCGCGCAGCCAGCAGTAGCGGTAATCCCAGTTGCGCACCCCACCCACTTTTTCAGGAAGCGAAGTGGTCGGCGCCGCCACCACGGCCCCGGAAGGCGCATAGGCCATGAGCTTGAGGCATAGCGCGCTGCGCATCACGGCGTCACGGTACGGCCCCTCATAAGTGCAGCGCGCGGCCCAGGCCTCCCACCAGCGCAACGAAGTGTGCAAGCGGAATTCCGCTGCTTCCCCCAAGGGCGGGATGAACGCCGGATGGCCCTCGCTGTACACCGCCGACAGGCGACGGCGGTCGCCCTGACGCAGCACATGCCGGGCACAGGCCTCAGAGTGATCGGCGGACAGCATCAATGGCAATTCGCTGCGCAGGATGAAGGCGCGCCCGACGTGCTCGTAATAAAAGCCAAGTTCCCCGCGAAATTGCAGTCGCGGAGTTATTCGCGCGTAATCCGGACGCGGGTCGCAGACCACCTCGATCTCGATCTCGCCCTCGAGGCATTCGACGATGCGCAGGATCTGGTGATCCGCCCACAGGCTTTGGCGCTTTTCCGCTTCGGAGGCCACCGGCATGAGGTCGATCAGGCGCGCCACGCCGGAAGCGGTGCGAAACGTGGTCTCGAGGACGTTGGTGTCGCCGAGATAACGGCGCGAGGCGCTGAACGCTCCCGTCGGCCGGACCGCGAAGCGCCCACCTTTCTTCGGGTCCAGCAACGCGCCGAACAACGAAGGGCTGTCGAACCGCGGCCAGCACAACCAGTCGATGGAACCGGCACGCGAGATCAGCGCCACCGAGCGGCAATCGCCAATGACGGCGTATTCCCCGATATCCGGATGGCTTGTGTCGTTGTTCTTCGTGCCGTCTGGTTTCATGGTGGACTACGTTATGACCCGGGGGCGGTGCCGGGGTTCAACCCAGTGGTATTTCAACAATAATTTCCCTTGGTACCGTGAATCTGGCTAACCTTGGACACGGGCGATGAGGGCGTGTTATTGCTGTCGCGCACGGATCTGACCTCGTTGGCGAGTCCAGAATCGCTCGCAGCAAATTAAACCGGTTAAAATGTCCATTCTCAGGAAAACCGGGAAGGCCATGGAAGCACTCGACGCCATTGACATTGCCCGTATTCAATTCGGGCTGAATATCGGTTTTCATATTCTATTCCCGACCATCACGATCGCCCTCGGGTGGATGCTGGTCTGGTTTCGCGTGCAATACGCGCGCTCCGGCGAGGCGGAGTGGCTTGCAACGTACAAACTGTGGACCAAAGTCTTCGCACTCTCGTTCGCGATGGGCGTGGTATCGGGCATCGTCATGTCGTTCCAATTCGGCACCAACTGGCCCGGTTACATGAACTCTGTTGGGAATATCGCCGGGCCGCTGCTCGCCTATGAAGTATTGACCGCTTTCTTCCTGGAGGCCAGCTTTCTCGGCGTGATGCTGTTCGGCATGAACCGCGTGCCCGGCTGGATCCACCTAACCGCCACGGTGCTGGTTGCGGTCGGAACGACGATATCGGCGTTCTGGATTCTGGCGCTGAATTCGTGGATGCAAACCCCGGCGGGACACATCATGGCCGACGGCCAGCTGATCGCCGGCGATTGGTGGGCGGTTATTTTTAATCCGTCGTTTCCCTATCGCTTCACGCACATGCTATTGGCCTCCGGTCTCACCGCCGCGTTCCTGGTCGCCGGCCTGTCGGCTTGGCGGCTGCTCAAGGTATCCGAAGATACGGCAGCGCGGCGGACCTTGCGCACAGGCATTCTGGTCGCGGCGGTGCTGGCACCGTTGCAGATTCTGGCCGGAGATCTGCACGGATTAAATACGCTCAACCATCAACCGGCCAAGATCGCCGCGATGGAAGCGCTTTGGAAAACGGAGCGCGGCGCGGCGCTCGTGCTATTTGCCATTCCGAATCCTCAGAGCAGATCGAACGATTACGCCGTGCAAATCCCTAAAGGCGCGAGCCTGATACTCAAACACGAAATGGACGCCGAGTTGAAAGGAATAGATTTTTTTGCACCGGACACACCCCCCGTGGCTCCAGTGTTCTTCGCCTTCCGTATCATGGTCGGCATGGGCATATTGATGTGGCTGCTGGCGTGGTTCGGTGCGTGGCGGCTGCGAAAAGAGTCAACACCGCGCTGGGTTTTATGGATTTTCGCGAGCGCCACCTTTTCAGGCTGGATCGCCACACTGGCGGGCTGGCTCGTCACCGAGATCGGGCGCCAGCCCTGGCTTGTCACTGGTGTGCTGCGCACCACCGATGCGGCGGGTTCGGTTTCCGAGGCGCAACTCGGCGCGAGCCTCACGGGTTACCTGATTACTTACGGCATCATGCTCATCGCCTACATCGTTGTGCTGACACATCTGGCCGGCGCGGGAACCGACAAACAGACCACGCCAGGAGTTCTGCCTTGAACATCGATCTTCCGCTGATATTCGCCTTGCTGATGGGATTGGCGACGCTGGCCTACGTCGTACTCGACGGTTACGACCTCGGCGTAGGAATGCTTATGCCCGCTGCAGACGATGAGGAGCAGGAAGTGATGGTCGCCTCGATCGGACCTTTCTGGGACGCAAATGAAACCTGGCTTGTCCTCGGCGTGGGGATTCTGCTGGTTGCTTTCCCGCACGCGCACGGAATCATCCTCGGTGCGCTCTATTTGCCCGCGGTCGCGATGCTGATCGGGCTCATGTTCCGCGGCGTCGCGTTTGAGTTCCGCGTCAAGGCCGAAGGCTGGCACCGCGAACTGTGGAACTGGCTGTTCTGGTTCGGCTCGTTCCTCGCCTCGTTCGCGCAAGGACTGATGCTCGCGCGATACATCACTGGATTCGAATCCGGTTTCGGTTATTTCCTGTTTGCCGTGATCGTCGGCGCCGGGGTGTGCGGCGGTTACGTGCTGTTGGGCGCAACCTGGCTGGTATTGAAGACCGAAGGCACGTTGCAGAAGAAAGCCATCGCGTGGGCCGAGTGGGGCTTGCTCTGGGTCGCGCTCGGGGTCGCGATGGTGAGTTTGGCCACGCCGCTGGTCAGCGAGACGGTGCGTCTGAAGTGGTTCGATTTTCCTCGCACGCTGGCGCTCATGTTGCTGCCGGGTTCGTGCCTGACGATCGGTATCACCGTCTGGCTCTCGTTGCGCCGGCTCGCGCGGGGCACCGCGCGTGCGGAATGGCTGCCCTTCGCCGGCAGCGTGATGATTTTCACGCTCGCCTTTATCGGAATTGCCTACAGCTTGTTCCCCTACGTGGTCATTGATCGGCTCACCCTCTGGCAGGCGGCGTCACACCCCTCGGCGCTCAAGGTAATTCTGGTAGGCGTGTTGGTGGTGGTGCCCCTGATCATTGCCTACAGCGCCTTTTCCTATCGCGTGTTCTGGGGGAAAGCACGAACCGGCTTGCACGAATAGGATGGCCTTGCCATTGCCGTCCGGGAATATGTTCTAGCTGCTGGTTGAACAGGTGTTATTCACCGTATACATCGCCTCGATTTCGCGCGCGAAGCGCTTCTCGATTTCGTTACGCTTGAGTTTGAGTGTGGGTGTCAGCAGTCCGTTCTCCACGGTCCAGGAATCGTCCACCCGCGCGATATGATGAATGCGCGTATAGCCGGGAAAGTCATGCAACTTGTCATTCGCGCGTCGGCACAAATCCTTCAGGTCTGTGAACTTGCTCACGGCGAGCAATCCCAGCTTGGGCCGTCCTTCGCCGATCACCATGACCTGCTCGAAGGCCGCGTCGCGCAGGATCGCCGCTTCCGCGTCCGTGGGGGGGACCTTCTCGCCATTGGACAGGACAATGATCTCCTTGACGCGTCCGGTGATGTAGACATTGCCGCCACGGATCGCCGCCACATCGCCGGTGTGCAGCCAACCGTCACCGTCGATCATGGCGGCCGTGGCCTCGGGATTGTTCCAGTAACCGGACATGATGTTCGGCCCACGCGCCAGCAATTCGCCCTTTTCATCACAGCGCAGCTCGACACCCTCGATCGCGCGCCCCACGGAAGTGGGATCGTTGTCGTTCATTCGATTGGCTGCCAGCACCGGCGAAGTTTCAGTAAGCCCGTATCCCTGAATGATCGGCAATCCGAGACCGATGAACACGCGTGCGAGGTGTGGAGAAAAGGCCGCGCCCCCGACGATGATCATGCGCATGCGTCCGCCCAGGCGACGGTGGAGTTTCTTCGCCACCAGGGTCTTCAGCACCGGCCACACCAGTTTGTCGGTGAAAGTGGACTCGCCGCGAAACCGCCGCCAGCCAACCTCGGTGGCCGCATCGAACAACTTGCGCTTGAGCGAGCCGGGCGCCATGGCCTCCTGCATCCGGCTATAAATGCGCTCGAAGATGCGCGGCACGCTGATAAGCGCCGTGGGTTGCTGCTCGTACAGGTCGTCCGCCAACTGACCGATCGAACGCGCATACACCGTCTGCGCCCCGGCCCAGATCGCGGCGTAGTAACCGCAAGTACGCTCTAACGTGTGCGACAACGGTAGAAAAGAAAGAAATCGGTCGGACAGGTAGGCGGGCAACGCGTGCATGGAGGCGATGACGTTGCTCAAAATATTGCGGTGCGACAGCATCACCCCCTTGGAACGTCCCGTGGTGCCGGAGGTGTAGACAATGGTCATCAGGTCATCGGCCGCAGCCGGCGACCTCGGTGGCACGTCTGCGACCGCTGGCAGCCAGCCGCTCAGGCTGACCACTTTTTCATCGGCCCCGCCAACAGGATTCAGACATACCACGCGCTCGACCGAGTTAGTCAGGTCGCGTATGGGCTTCCACATCTTCTCATCCTCGAGCAGCAGCAGGCGCACACCAGCATCGTTCAGGCTCCAGGCCATGTTGTCCGGCCGGTCATCGAAATACAGCGGCACGGTCACGAGCTGCAAACTCATGGCGGCCTGGTCGAAACATACCCACTCCACGCGGTTGCGCAGACATAACGCCACGCGGTCGCCGGGCATGAGGTGTTCGCGTGCCAGCGCGGCCCGCCAGCGTCCGACTTCCCTCCCGATTTCACTCCAACTCCAGTCGCGCCAGGATGAACCCGTGAATTGACGATACGCCGGCGCCTCTGGCGTCTCATTGATGCGCCGGAGAAAAAGATCAAACAGGTTTGAATCGTTAGGCAGATCCATAAATTATCCTGTGCGCGGACGAGGAGAAAGACCCGCCGCTGCCACCAGAGCGATACCGGCATCCATCCCTGTTGTCATTCTAGCTGCCGACGCCGGGATGTGCGTAGCAAATAGGCCGCCAGCGCCGGCAACAGCAGCAACGCCCCCAGCATGTTCGCCAGAAACATGAACGCCAGCAACAGGCCCATGTCGGCCTGGAACTTGAGCGTCGAAAAGGCCCAGCTGCCGACGCCCACGGTCATGGTCGCGGCGGTGAACAACACTGCCGTGCCGCGTTGACGCAGCGCCTCATGGTAAGCCTCGACCAGCGAGCCGCCGCGCGTCAGCTTGTCCTGCAGGCGCTCGTAGATGTAGATCCCGTAATCCACGCCGATCCCCACGCCGAGCGCGATCACCGGCAGTGTCGAGACCTTGAGCCCGATATCGAGCCAGGCCATCAACGCCTGACACAGGGTCGTCGCCATCCCGAGCGGGAGCACAATGCACAGCGTCCCGCGCCAGGAGTGGAAGGTCAACAGACACAGCAGGATGATCGCGCCGAAGATCGAGGCGACCATGCCGATCTGCGCGGCATCAACCGCCTCGTTGGTGGCCGCCATCACGCCGACGTTGCCGGAGGCCAGGCGGAAGCTCAGCTTGTCGCTGTCGTGTTCGCGCTTGAATTGCTTGATCGCCTCGATCACGTGCGCGATGGTCTCACCCTCGTGGTTGCTCATGAACAGCATGATCTGCATGACGCTGCAGTCGGTGTTGAGCAGGCCGGTGCTGGTGTCGACCGGCGTGACCGACTGGGCCAGCACGGTCGGGTCGCGCGACAGGGCGCGCCACTTGAGGCTGCCCTCGTTCCACCCGGACGCGATCACCTTCGCCATTCCGGGCAGGGCCAGTACCGATTGCACGCCCTCCACCTGGCGCATGTGCCACTCGAAGCGATCGATCAGATCCATGACCTCGTACTGGGTGCAGGCGCCGGCAGCGCTGGCCTGGGCTATCACCGACAACACATCAACACCGAAAGAAAAGCGCCGCGTGATGATCTCGACATCCTGGTTGTAGCGCGAGTCAGCACGCAGTTCCGGTACGCCTTCACCGAGATCACCGGTGCGAAGCTGTAACGACTGGTGCAGGCCGATGGCGAAAATCACTGCCGCGATCAGCAGAATCAGGGCGGCCGATCGCGGGCGGGCCGCCTGCCTCAGAACGCCCCATACTCGTTCGCCGCGCCGCTCCTGGCGCCGGCTGCGCCCGATCGCGGCCTCCGACAGGCGTATGTACGAGAGCAACGCCGGCAGCAGCAGCATGTTGGTGAGCAACATCGCGGCGAGGCCCACGCTCGAGGTAATGCCGAGTTCGCGCACGATGTCGATCTCGATGTGCAAGATCACCAGGAAGCCGAGGACATCTGTCACGAGCGCGACCACGCCCGGCACCAGCAAACGCGTGAAGGCGCTGCGCGCCGCGTTCAGCGGAGTGGCACCGTTGACGGCGACCTCGTGGCGCCAGGCGTTGGCCATCTGCACTGCGTGACTCACGCCGATCGAGAAGATCAGGAACGGCACCAGGATCGACATCGGGTCGATGCCGTAACCGAGCAGCGGCAGCATCCCGAGCAGCCACACCACCGGCACCAGCGCACACGCCAGCGTCAGCAGTGTCAGGCGCCACGACCCGCAGTATAAAAACAGCAGGAAGCCGCTGATCAGGAACGCGATGGCGAAAAACCCGATCACGCTCACGGCGCCGTCGGCGATGTCGCCCACCGCCTTGGCGAACCCGATGATGTGCACGCCGATTCCGGGGGTTTCATGCTTTCCACGCAGGGTTTCGAGTTCCTCTGCCACGCGGCGGTAATTCAGGCGCTTGCCGCTGGCCGGGTCGTATTCGAGGAGTTCGGCGCTGACCAGCGCGCCGCTGAAGTCATTCGCGACCAGGCGGCCCACGTACCCGGACTTGAGCACGTTGCGGCGCACCTGTTCGAGATCGGTCTCCGTGCCCTGGAAACCCTGAGGAATGACGTTGCCGCCGGCAAAGCCCTCCTCGACGATTTCGATGAAACGTACGTTGGGCGTGAACAGCGAGGTGACGGTTGCACGATCCACCCCGGGGAGGAAAAATACATCATCCGTCATCTGCTTGAGCCGGTTAAAAAATTCGGTATTGAAAATGTTGCCCTGCGGCTGCACCAGTGCCACGAGCACGCGGTTGGCGCCACCGAAGGTCTTCTGGTGCTCGGAAAACACTTTCATATAGGGGTGGTTAAGCGGAATCATTTTGCTGAAGCCGGCGTCCACGCTCAGGTTCGTGGCCGAATAGGCCAGAAGCCCGGTCAGCGCGGCGAAGATTCCCAGCAACAGGCGTCGCCGTGAGAACATCCCAAGACCGAAACTTTCAATTACCCGGGTGATGGAACGGTGCATGGGTTAGCGCGCGCCCTCCTCGACCCGTGGCAGCACCTCGACGCCGCGCTCACCCACCAGCACGAGGGCACCGCCGCTTTCGGCCACGGCGGCAAACGCCTGCCGCAGGCCATGCTGCGGGGCGGTAAATCGCCGACCGCCGTCATGGCTGATGAGCACCTTGGCGTCATTACCGACCAGGACAATATTGCCATCGGCCAGCACTGAACCGCCCTGCAAAGTTGTTTCACCGTGGGTGGCGATCGGGAGCCAGCGTTTGCCGCCATCCGGCGAACGGAAGGCCTTACCACGCAACCCGAAGATCAACGGGTTGCCATCCGGCAGCCGCAGTACGCCGAAAAACGAACCTGGGTAGGGCGAGGGCAGTTTGCGCCAGGTGCTTCCGGTGTCGTCCGAGCGCAACAGCGTTCCGGCCTCGCCCGCGACATAGATCCGACCTCTGGGACCACCGGCGATGGCGTTGAGATGCATGTCATCCGGCAACAGCGTCCGGCGCTGCCAGCGACGTCCACCGTCCCGCGTTTCCAGCGCCAGGCCGTAGGCGCCGACCGCGAAACCGTGCCGAAGATTTTCGAACCAGACATCGAGCAGCGGTTTGCGCTCCTCCGGTGCCTGATGCACCAGCGCCCAAGTCAGACCGCCGTCATCGGTGCGCAGGATTACGGCGTCGTGGCCGACCGCCCAGCCATGCTGGTCATCGTGAAAATGAACGGCGGTAAGCGTGGCCTTCCCCGGGGCCGAGGCAGGCGACCAGCGCAGGCCGGCATCGGTTGAGAGCAGAATGCGGCCGCGTTCGCCCACCGCCACCAGGCGCGGGCCTGCGGACGCGACATCGAGGAGCAACTGCTGGACCGCCGAGGCCGGCTGGGAGGCGATTTCCGCGGCGGACACGGTCCCGACCGGCGGTAACAGCCAAAATGCGGTCAACAGCGCAAGAAAGCTTCGGTTAAGTTTTCTTTCCTTCAGGGAGAGGACCAGGGTGAAGGGGTCATGTAGCCGGTGTAAGAAATTTTCGATCCCCCTCATCCCTGCCTTCTCCCGGAGGGAGAAGGAGCAAGACTTGTTGGGAGCTTCTTCGAGGACGACTCGTGCGACACTCAGGGACCACACCGGTATAGTCTCTGCTTTGTAGCGGCGTATCTCACAAGCCTCGTCCCATTCAGCCGAGGATCGCGCGTGGCCGGTCGGCGCTCAGCGTGTCCCGAGGTTGCGCAGATTGGCCGGCGTGAAATCCGCCGCCGAACGGCGAATGGGTTCGTACACTTTGGATTCCTCGTTGCGCAGGCCCATGGCAATGTAACGTCCCGATTGCAGGTCGGAATGTACCTCGACCGTGCCGTAATACATCGGGACATCGTAAAAATTCATCGAGTGCTGCTCGGAAACACGCCATAACTGGTCACGCGCGTCGTATTTGTCAGATACGACAATCGCCCAACTGTCCTCGTCGAGGTAGAAGGTGCGGCGTTTGTAGATGTGGCTCGCCCCCGGTTTCAGGGTCGCCTCGACGACCCACACGCGATGCAACTCGTAGCGCGCGTATGCGGGATTGATGTGCCCGGGCTTGAGGATGTCGGCGTACTTGAGCGTATTGCTGCCGAGCTTGTACGAATTATAAGGGACGTACATTTCCTGCTTGCCGACGAGTTTCCAGTCGTAGCGGTCGGTGGCACCGTTGTACATGCCGAAGTCGTCGCTCGTGCGCAGGCCGTCGGCCGCCGTACCGGGATTATCATAAGCCACGTTCGGCGCCAGGCGCACACGGCGTTGACCCGGGTTGTAGACCCAGGCGCTTCGCGGCTGCTTCACTTGATCCACCGTCTCGTGCACCAGCAGCACCTGGCCGGCGAGGCGGGCCGGGGCCGTGACGATCTGGAGAAAATTAGTGAGCTTATTGGGCTCGCGTTCGGCGGCGGGCTTGCTGACATTGCTGTAGGAAAAATCGTACTCATACTCGAACCGCACCAGCGTGTAGGCGCCGTCGCGCGTCACCGCCGCCTGGTTCCAGGTCATGGCATAGGTGTCACCCTTGTAGCGCAACAAGGCGTTCCAGATCGCCTCGAGTCCGTCCTTGGGAACAGGAAAAGGAATGCCGGCGGTGGTACCGGTCACGCCGTTGCCGCCGGCCGCGAGCTTGGCAACACCAACATTCGCGGCCGTGGCCTCATAGACCGCCTTGGGATAGGCGGCACTGCGGTGCGTGGGATAAACATTCATTTTCCACGTGGGGTACTTTTTCAGCAGCGCGATCTGTCCCGCCGAGAGCTTGTCCTTGTGCTGGTCGGCATTGCCCGCGTCAATGGTGAGTGTGGGTTTGTCAGCGGCATAGGGATCCGGATAGTGCCCACCGGCCTTGAAGCCGGCCACCGGCGCAGTCAACCCGCCGGCCCAGGCCGGAATGCTGCCGGCGCTGTTGCCAGCAAGCTGGGCGCCGAGGGGCGTGAGGTCCTTGCCCAGCTCGGCGGCCGAGACGGCAGAAAAATGAACGAACGCGGCGGTTGCCAGGATTACGGAAAGTTTGGTCTGCGTCATGATGGTTCTCCCGGATCTCGATGCGGCCGGTTAGAAGGAGTAACTCAGGCTGACCGCTAGGAAATCGCGGTCCTTGAGCGGGTTGGCGCTGGAGGCATAGGTCGAAATCTGGCCCGCCGGCACGGCACCCGGATCGGTGCCCGAATAGGTTCGGCCCCCCCAGAACCAGGTATAGGCGATGTCGGCCTGCAGGTTCTGACGATAGTTGAAACCGACGCCGAGAGTTCCGGCCTTGGTGCCCTCGTTGAACGTGGCACTCACGCCCTCGACGTCGTGCGCGTAGGCGAGCCTTGGAGACACCGTGACGGCGCCGATCGCGTTTGGATAATCGAGCCGTCCCACCAGCCGATAACCCCAGGAACTGCGTGTGGCGTACCCTTCCATGTTGGGTTGCGTGGAACCTGATGTCGTGGCGGTATTTGAGCCCACGGCCGGCAGGAACACGCCGGGCCCGGCAAACAGCAGGCCGTCAGTCAAATCCTGGCGGTTGTAGCCGGCTTCACCCAGGATGACGAGCTGCTCAGAACCCAGCGTCGGCCCGAAGGCCTTGGTTCCGGTAAACTGCAACTGATGCATCTTCACCCGGCGATAGCCGGTGATCTCCGTCCCCGGCACCACGCCAGCGGCCGCGGTGTTGGCCGCCGCCCCGGTGAGTCCGTTCGACGTGATGTTATTCGCCAATCCGCCAGCGGCGAGGATTATCTCGGTGGTGGCAAGCTGCACCGGCTGATTTGAACGATAAGAATATTCTCCCTGGAACGCGATACCCGCAGGTCCTAGCGTATTGAAACTTAGTCCAACGAGATGAATATCCTTCGGGTAGTCAGCAAAGTAATTCGCCTGCACCAGTGGAGCTGCGCCGCCCACGCAAATTCCCTGGCCCAGCGGGTTGCCGCCCGGATTGGCACCGAGCGCGTTCAACATGGCGTTGAAATTCACCAGCGTGCTCGCCGGTGTGCAACCCCCGGCGGCCAACGCCCCTGCCGTTGCGGCGTCCAAGCCAGTGACTGTCGCTGCCCCGCGCACGGCTGTGAGGAAGGGGGTGCGGCTGTGATAATTCATGGCAAAAAAACCGAACTCGGTATTGTTAAGCGCGGGGGTGAACCAACGCAGGGCCAATCCAAATTGGCCGCTGTCGTCTGGATTGCGATCCGCTGAACGTGGCGCCCATACCGGCGCACTGGCATCTGAAAAACCGGGAATAACTCCGAAGAGTGCCTGGGGTTTATGTTGATCCACGCGCCGGCCACTGCCGATAAAGATCTTGTCGCCATCATCTGACAATACGTCGGTGGTGCTGAAAAAACTGCCGCGCGGATCGATGCGGGTCTTGTCCCAGTTGGCCAGCACGAAACCCTCTACCGTGACGCTGCGGCTAACTTCCTGCGAGGCCCACAGCATGTTCGAGGGAGTCAGCCCCTCCTTGAGTTCGGCGCCCGGCACACGCAGCTTGGAAACGTCCACCGGGTTGATAGCGTTGATACCGTTCAGGATGAACGTGCTCTCGCCCCAACTCACCACCTGGCTGCCGAGACGCAGGTTGAGATTGCGTCCACCGACATCGAAGGTGCCGCGCACGTAGGCGTCGAGCAGATTAACATCGTCCACCATGCGGTCACGCGCCACGGGGCCGAGGAAATTCTTTGTCTCGTTAACCGGATCGAAGAAATACGACCCACGCAGGAACATCCCGTAGTTCCGGTAACTCAAATCGAAGTCATGGGTGGCCTTGACCGCCGAGTACACCACACCTTTCTTGTTGTAGTTGAGATTACCATCATCCGAATTGACGTCACGTGCCGTCCCGCCATTGGTGATACCGATCAGCGACGGATCACGGTCCTGCATGCGCCAGGTAGCGCCCAACGAGAGGGTGGTGTCAAAGCTGCCTTTGACTTCGCCCGATTCGCTTTCGAATGAAATCGCGTGGGCCGAACCGGCGGTCAGTGCCATCACGAAGGCCAGTATCAAACGAGGGGGAAAGCGGGATGCAACACAAACAGTGGTGTTCATGGTGTCTCTCCTAGTACGTTCGCCCCCTGGTCACAAGCGAGGGTTACGAATGTTCGCCGCCATGGCCGGGAACGGTGCAAGCGGCTAGACATGTTATGTTTTTACCCGACTGCGCCACAATGATGGTACAGAAAGAAAGAGAACCGAGGAAGTCATTCCCGAGGTCCCGGGCAGGTTATAAGACATTCGCAAAGAGGCAGACAATGCGCCGCTCTGCACCCGGGGATTGGCCGCGCCGGGACAGATCCAGGATAGCGGCACGACCAGGGAGACAGGACAATTCTTGAGTGCCCGGGCGGATTTCAGGCGTTGCCGGATCGCAGCAAATCGGGATTGGTCCAACCGGCGTCGGGATTGAAGCGCGGGCCGTATTCCTGCGACAAACGGTGCAGGCTGTGGCTGATACCCGTCACGCCCAGGTTTTCGACATAACGCATGGGACCGCCCAGGAAGGGCGCAAAACCGGTTCCATAGACCATGCCGGCGTCCACGGCATCAGGATCCGCTACCACGCCCTCCCGCAGGCAGGCGACGGCCTCGTTGAGCAGGCGCAGGACCAGGCGTTCGGTTACGGGCACGTCAACCGCGGTTTTGTCCGGCGCCAGGCTTTGCTTGTGGCCACGCGCATCATATTGGTAAAAGCCCTGTCCGGACTTGCGGCCGAGATGGCCTTGGCCGACCACTTCGCGCAACCGGGCCGGCACCTCGATGCCGAGCGGCCCGGACAACTCCTCCGCGACCGAGAGGCAGATGTCGAGCCCAACCGTGTCCGCCAGTGTGATCGGCCCCATGGGCATGCCGAACTCGGTGGCGGCGTTGTCGATGGCCGTGACGCTCACACCCTCTTCCACCATCTTCACCGCCTCGAGCAGATACGGCATGAGGATGCGGTTGACGAGAAATCCCGGACTGCTTTTGACATCCAACGGTAAGCGCTCGATGGCGCCGGTGAACGCGCGGGCGCGCGCCATGGCCGCCTCCGATGTTTTGGCGCCATGTACAATCTCAACCAGTTGCATCTTCGCCACGGGATTGAAGAAGTGCAGTCCCACCAGGCGCGATGGGTCGGCGAGCGCCTCGCCGATAACCTCCAGGGGGATGCTCGAAGTGTTGGTGGCGAGCAAGGTTTCCGGCCTGACCTTCTTCTCGATGGCACGGAAAAGTTCCTGTTTGGGTCCAGTCTTCTCCACGATGGCCTCGATCACGAGGTCCGCGCAATTTAAACCGTGGCCTTCGAGATCCGGTATGAAACGGTCCATGGCCTCCTGCACCGCACGCGGGTCCTTGAGCTTGGCTTTATAAAATCCATAGGCCTTCTTCAACGCGCGCGCAAGGATTTCCGGCTCACGATCCTGCAGGGTCACGCGGAATCCCTTGTTCGCCGCCCAGATGGCGATGTCTGCGCCCATCACGCCGGCACCGACGACATGCACGTGTTCAATGTTGTGCGCGTTGGCCTTGCCATGACGCTTAAGCGCCTCGCTCAGCAGAAACACATGCACGAGATTGCGACTGGTGCGGGAGACCAGCAGTTCGCCGAGCGATTCCGCCTCTTCGTATTCTGTGGCCCGATCGCGCCAAAGATCGAGAATCCGCCACGGCGCCGGGTAGTGATCCGGATGCGCCTTGCGCCGCACGCGCGCGGACATCAGCTTCACCACCCAGGAGCGCAGAGGTTTCCAGGCAGGCAAGCGCCGGTACCATGGCGCCTTGCGCCGCGGGGGGGCATTTTTCAGGAATGTCAGGGCGGCATTCAGCAGATGGCGCTCCGGCGTCACCTCATCAACCAAGCCCCGGCGGCGCGCTTCGCGCGAAGACAGCGTACGTCCGGTCAGCATCATGTCGAGCGCAGCGAAATCCCCCACCAGCGGTGGCAGGCGCACGGTCCCGGCGAAACCCGGATGAATCCCGAGGCGCACCTCGGGCAGGCCGAGACGCGTGCTGGGATCGTCACGCGCGATGCGATAGCTGCAAGCCAGCGCCAATTCCGTCCCGCCGCCCAGGCAGAAACCGTGGATCACCGCCACCGAGGGGAATGGCAAATCCGCCAAACGCGACAGCACCCGCTGGCCAAGTTGCGCGAGTTCGGTGGCGCGCTCAGGTTCAGTGATTTTCACGAATTCGCGCACATCGGCACCGGCAATGAAACCGGAGGTCTTGCCTGAGCGGATGATGACTCCCTCAAGCATCTTGGATTCGAGCTCTTCCAGGTGCTTTTCGAATTCATGCAGTACGTCCTGTGACAGGACATTGGCCGACTGGCCTTCCACGTCGAGCGTCAACACCGCGTGTTCACCTTGGTAGTCGAGGTGCCAGTGATTACTCATTATTTTTTATCCTCGGCCCTCAGCAACATGGCCCCGCCCTGCCCACCGCCGATGCACAGGGTCGCGACCCCCTGCCCGCCGCCCTTCTGCCTGAGCGCGTGCAGCAGATGCAGCACCAACCGCGCGCCGCTGGCGCCCACCGGGTGGCCGTTGGAAATGGCGCCTCCCTCGGGATTCAAGCGTTCCGGGTCCATGGCCCCCAGCGGCGCACTAAGGCCCAGTTCCTCGCGCGCGTACTGTGCGCTGTCCCATGCCGCTTGGCACGCGAGCACCTGCGCGGCAAAAGCCTCGTTGAGTTCCATTTGCTGCAGATCACCCATTTTCATTTGGCGGCGCGCGAGCAGCTTCGAGGTGGCATGCACCGGCCCAAGTCCCATCTGGCTGGGGTCCACGCCGGCCCATTCGTGATCCACCCACTCACCGAGCACATTCAATCCATGTTCCTTGACCGCTGATTCGCTCGCGAGCAGCAACATGGCCGCCCCGTCGGTGACCTGCGAACTGTTGCCGGAGGTCACCTGGCCGTACTTGCGATCGAACACGGGTCGCAATTTCGCCAGCTGGTCGAGATCGGTGTCACGGCGCAGGCCGGTGTCCTCGGTGTAAAAATTTTCACGCAAGTCGTAGAGTGTTTCGACTTCCGTGTTCATGGTGCCGCCATCGAACGCCGCCGCTAGCCGTTTGTGGCTGTTGAGGGCATATACATCCTGGCTTTCGCGACTGATACCGAAGCGATGCGCGAGAATTTCCGCGGTCTGCCCCATGGACAACTTCACCAGCGGGTCAGTCAATCCGAGCAGCAAGGCATACACTGGCTTCAGCAGTGCAGGACGGAACCGTGCCAGTGCCTGCAATCGCTGCCACGTATTGCGCGCGCGCAGCATCTTGCCAAGCCAGCCGCTCATGGAATTGTTCCACTGGATGGGCGCGCGGCTCATGGCCTCGGTGCCCCCCGCGAGCACGAGGTTCGCCCGGCCAAGCACGATGCGCTCAGCCGCGGAGGCCACGGCCTGCAAACCCGAGGCGCAGTTGCGCTGGACCGTGTGTGCCGGCACGCGCTTGCCGCAGCCGAGGCGCAGCGCGATCAGGCGCGCGATGTTGGCCTCATCCGCCGCCGGGATGACGCAGCCGACGATGACTTCATCAATCTGCGATGCCTTAAAAGGCTGGCGCGCCAGCACCGGCCGCGCGCACGCCACGGCCAGATCGGAGGCCGAAAACGGCCCCGGCTCGGTGCGCGCCTTCAGAAACGGTGTGCGGGCGCCATCGACAACATAAACCTTGACTCCATTCATTCTGCGCTTACCTGCCTATTTCCTTTCTAAAATCCCTCGGCGGGAAAATCATCCACCGCGATCACGTCGCGCCGGGCGGCGTGCGCGGCGCGCAGCAACTTCGCCTCACCGTTGCTCAATATATTCTGCTCCAGCGCTGCTTTCACCTGCTCCTCGAATTGGCCGTGCAGCAGCGGCTGTTCATCAACCAATTTAGTCAGTTTGCGCTCCAGCGGTTCCGCGGCAATAACCTTGGGTAGGGCGTCCTCGAGCCGGCCCAGCGCTTCGCGTGTGGTCTTCGGCATATAGATCCCCCGTGTCAGACGGTCGCGCGCCGTCGAAGGCTCGAGCAAAATTTGCGCGCAATCATGGCCGAGGCTGTCGTCCGGAACATGGTTACGCCGTCCGGCCGGGAACACCAGACCGCCCAGAAGCCAGGCCAGAAAGGGATGGGGGAAATTTTTGAGGATCACCACCAGCGATTTCTCCGACTCGTGCAGACAGTATTGACAGGCAAAGCGCATCAACGGAACGTCCGTCTCCGGACGTTCATCGTCCTCAAAGCGCTTGATCACCGCCGAAGCCAGATACAAATAACTCAGCGCGTCGGCAAAGCGACCGGAAATCTTTTCCTTGCGCTTGAGTGAGCCGCCCAGCGTCAGCATGGCCATGTCGGAAATCAGCGCGAAGGCGCAAGACAAACGCGTGAGCTTCTGCACGTAGCGCCGTGCGGGTCCGCGCACGGGGGGGCGCGCGAGGTGCGCGCTGGTCAGCCCCAACCAGAAAGCACGCGCGACGCTGCTGATCGTGTAGCGGATATGCCCGAAGATGGCGTTGTCAAAGTCTTTGACCGCACGCCGGATGTCCGGCTCTGACACCGCGTGCAGCTCCTGCAGCACGTAGGGATGGCAACGCACTGCCCCCTGGCCGTAAATTATGAGCGCGCGCGTTAGCAAGTTGGCGCCTTCGACCGTGATGCTGATGGGCACCGCCTGGTACACGCGCCCCATGAAATTGCGCGGCCCAAGGCAGATACCGGAACCCCCCTGGATGTCCATGGCGTCGTCCACCACGCGACGCATGTGTTCGGTAAGCTGATATTTGACGATGGCCGAGGCCACCGAGGGTTTTTCGCCGAGGTCCACGGCGCGTGCGGTGAGCGTGCGCGCCGCATCCATCATATAAGTAAAGCCAGCGATGCGCCCGAGCCCTTCCTCCACGGCCTCGAACTTGCCAATGGGAAGTTTGAACTGGCGTCGGATGCGCGCGTACGCGCCGGTGGCACGGCTCGCCACCTTCCCGGCGCCGCTGGAAAGCGCGGGCAGCGATATTGAACGACCGGCGGCAAGCGACTGCATCAGCATGCGCCAGCCTTGGCCCACGCCCTCGCGTCCACCGATGACCCAGTCGAGCGGGATGAAAACATTTTCGCCCCAGTTAGGCCCATTCTGGAACACGATGTTGAGCGGGTTGTGACGCGTGCCGATTTTCACGCCCGGTGTTTTGGTGGGAATCAGCGCCAGCGTGATGCCGAGGTCCGCTTCTTCGCCGAGCAGGTGATCCGGGTCAAACAGGTGGAAGGCCAGCCCCAGCACCGTGGCCACCGGGCCGAGCGTGATATAACGCTTCTCCCAGTTGAGACGGATACCGAGCACATTTTTTTTGCCCTTGAACGTGCCACGGCAAACCACACCGCGGTCCGGCATGGAGCCCGCGTCCGAGCCGGCCTCGGGACCGGTGAGGGAGAAGCACGGCACTTCCTTGCCGCTGGCGAGCCCCGGGAGATAATGTTTTTTCTGCTGATCCGTGCCATAGTGCAGCAGTAATTCCGCCGGCCCGAGCGAGTTCGGCACCATGACGGTGACGCCGGCCGTGATCGAACGGCTCGAGACCTTCACCACCACCGCGGAATGCGCCTGCGCGGAAAATTCCAGACCACCATATTGCTTCGGGATGATCATCCCGAAGAAACCCTTGTCCTTCATGAAGCGCCAAACTTTCGGCGGCAGATCGCGATGCTCATGGGTGATCTTCCAGTCATCGAGCATGGCGCAGAGCTCTTCCACCGGTCCGTCGAGAAAAGCCTGTTCCTCGTCCGTGAGTGCCGGTTGCGGGAGGTTGAACAACTGGTCCCAGTCCGGGTCGCCGCCGAAGAGTTCCGCCTCCCACCACACGGTACCGGCCTCAAGCGCCACGCGCTCGGTGTCCGACATGGCCGGCATGATTTTCTTGAATACGCGCAACAACGGCCCGCTGATGAGCGCGCGGCGGAAAGGCGGGATCGCCAGCGGGAGAAATATGACAAGAAAAAATGCCCACGCGGCCAGCCACAGCGGAGTAGGTGGATGGAAGAAGGCATCCCACAGGGCAATGGCGGCGGCCAGCGCCGTGGCCCACACGAGTCCGGGGACACGTTGCGCGGCGAGCCCCCAGACCGTTACCACGGCGATCAGGATCCAGATGGCGGTGTTCATGGTTTCCCTGCCTTGGACAGCCTTGTTCCCTGGTTATTCGGAGCAACGAGACACCATTCTATTGTAGCCCACGACCCGTCTGCCGCGCCCGAGAAATGGCTCAGATTTCGATCAATTCAAAATCTGATTTAGCCGCGCCGCAATCGGGACATTTCCAGTTCTCCGGCACATCCTTCCACAGGGTCCCGGGAGGAATGCCTTCTTCCGGCCGGCCCTTCTCTTCTTCGTAGACAAAACCACAGATCACGCACATGTACGCCTTCATGTCTGCCTCTCGCTGCCGGTCAAGGGGACGAGGGGGCAATGATCGCATGTTCCCCTTCGTGGTGAAACCGCAGTGGCGGCGGTAGAATTCCAATGATGTCAGAACGTGTGGCGGTGGTGCTGTGCAACCTCGGCGGGCCGGATTCGCTGGAAGCGGTACGCCCCTTCCTGTTCAACTTGTTTTCCGACCCGGATATTTTCCGCCTGCCGCTCGGCTGGCTCACGCAGCGGCCCTTCGCGTCCCTGATCGCGCGGCGCCGCGCTCCGGAAGCCGCCGCAGGCTACGCCGCCATCGGCGGGAAATCCCCGATTCTCGAATTCACGTGCGCGCAAGCCGAGGCCTTGCAGCAGGCACTCAAAGGCCGTGGGAATTACGACGTGCACGTGTGCATGCGCTACTGGCATCCGCTCACGAGCGAGGTCGTGACACGACTCAAGGAAAAGAATTTCACGCGCGTCCTGCTGCTGCCGCTGTATCCACAGTATTCGATCACCACCACCGGCAGCGCGTACAATGAATTCCAACGCCAGTGCGATCGCCAGCATTACCATCCCGTGATCACGCTGGTGCGCCAATGGTACGACCAGCCCGATTACCAGGGCGCAATCGTGGAAACGCTTCTGGCCGAGGGGAAAAAGTTTCCCGATCCCGATCCGGCGCGCATTGAATTATTGTTCTCGGCACACGGGCTGCCGCAGAAAATTGTGAATGGCGGGGATCCCTACGAGCGCCAAATTCGCGCCACCTACGAAGCCGTGAGTGCGCAATTGAACTGGCCGCACACCACGCTGTGCTACCAGAGCCGGGTCGGGCCACTCGAATGGCTGCGGCCCTACACCGATGACGTCATCCGCGACAAGGCCAAAGCCGGAGTAAAACAGATGCTGGTGTATCCTATCGCCTTCGTGTCGGACCACGTCGAAACCCTGTTCGAGCTTGGCATTACCTACGCCGAACTGGCGCGCGCGCAGGGCATTACACACTACCGGGTGGTCCCGGCGCTGAACACGCATCCGCGCTTCATCGCGGCGCTGAAAACGCTCGTGCTGAATGCGATGCCGGCGCCATGAGCCACTCCACGCCGCCCGTGGTTCTGGTGTTCGCCGGCACCGACCCCTCCGGCGGTGCCGGCATCGCCGCCGACGTGCTGACGCTCGCGAGCCTTGGGTGTCACCCGGCCCCGGTTGTCACCGCCGTCACCGCGCAGGACACGGCCGGCATCAAGGAGTTCGCCTGCACCGAGACGGAACTTGTGATTGCGCAAGCACGCGCGGTGCTGGAAGACATGCCGGTGACCGCTTTCAAGGTCGGCATGCTCGGCAGCAGTGAGGTGGCCACGGCCGTCTCGGGGATCGTCGAGGATTATCCGGACATCCCGCTCATCCTCGACCCCATCCAGCGCTCGGGCGGCGGCGATGCGCTCGCCGACAGCATGCTCGACGGCGCCCTGCGCACCTTGCTGATCCCGCAGTGCACGTTGATTACGCCCAACAGCCTCGAGGCGCGCGCGCTTGCCTCCGATGCCGACACGATCGATGCCTGTGCGCAGGAGCTGATGTCGCTCGGATGCGAGTTCGTGCTGATCACCGGCACGCACGAGAAATCGCCTGAGGTCATCCACCGCCTGTACGGCAACATGCGCCTGCTGGAAACTTTCGTGTTCGAGCGCCTGCCCGGAAGTTTCCACGGCTCGGGCTGCACGCTCGCCTCCGCCTGTGCGGCGTCGCTGGCGCACGGGCTCGATCCGATCAATGCCGTGGGCGAGGCCCTGCGCTACACCTGGGAAAGCCTGAAACACGGTTTTCGCCCGGGCATGGGCCAGCTGCTACCGAACCGGCTGTACTGGGCCTGGGAGATGGATGAGCCGGAGGGTGATGAATCCTGACGGGAGAAGCAAGTTTCGAGTGGAGAAGTCGAAACATCGCCACTCAACTGATTAGTGATTTTTTTATTTCACGACCCAGGAACCTTCAACAATCAACTTGTCTTTTTCGAAGATCTTGCCGAGGTACTTATCGCCAGCCTTAACAGGACCCACGCCTTTCGGCGTTCCGGTCATCAATAAATCACCGTCTTCAAAGGAAAGGAAAGTTTTGGCTTCGTTTAGCATTTGCTTCGGCTTGCTGATCATCAGGTCATAACTGCCGACCTGGGCCAAGGCGCCATTGATGTAAAATTCCATTCTCAAATCACGGATGTTGCCGCCGAATGTCACAAATTCACTGAATACGGCGGAGTTATCAAAGGCCTTGGCGCGCTCCCAGGGCCAACCCTTGCCCTTCAATTCATATTGCAGTTCCCGCTTGGTGAGATCCAGCCCGAACCCAATACCTTTGAGTTCGCCGGAACTTATCAAGAAAGCTATTTCTCCTTCATAATGAATTACATCGTTTTTACTGGAATGGATTTCATTCGAGAGGGCCGAATTCGGCTTCATAAATATGACAGGTTCTTGTGAAGCCTCGTTGTCAAACTCCTTGATATGTTCGGCATAATTTCGGCCGATACATACAATCTTGGATGGATAAATCTTTTTTCCGTCCCAGTTAACAGATTTCATTTGTGCTCACTTTCCTGGAACCACGTATTTAGAAAATTTAACGTGTTGTTGTGTCGAGCCGCCACCGTAAAAATTGGAAACGGAGTGCTGTATTACCGCATCTGTCTCGAACACATTGTTAGACGCGATCTCCCTTTGGGCATCGGTATACGCGTAATTGGCTTTTTTGTTTTTGTTCACTGCAGCTTTCTTTCTTTAATTCCTGCGAGAATGGATTTTGGTATGGGGCGATATCCGCACTTCTTCGCATGAGCTAGATGCCATCGGATTCGATCTTCAAGTAATGCCTTCGGCGACAATTTGTTTGCCTTGTGCCATTCCTTGTTCATTCGAATTTCGCCTTCTGCGTCTAACAATAAATTCGAATTCAAAATCGCCGTATAATCTGGCACCCTACGCCGTATAATCTACTCTGACAATAGAACCCTATCGATTATATTGGACAACGAAAGATGGACGAGGCAGTCGTCGCGATTGTATCGACCACGATAATTTCCACCCAAGTGCGGAACCGGACGGACGGTGAAGAGCCCCTGGACCGTTTGTAACGCGGAACAAACTTTATCCGATAAACATAATGATCATTTCACCGCGCCTTGCTGGGCTCTACGCCATTGCCGACACCCAGTACCTGGATGACGCAAAGCTGCCCAAGGCCGTCAGCGAAGCCATTCTCGGCGGGGCGCGCGTCATTCAGTACCGGGATAAAAAACACGATGCCGAGTCGCGTCTCGGGCAGGCCCGGGAAATTGCCAAACTCTGCCGGCAACACAACGTGCTGTTCCTCGTCAACGACGATATTGAGCTGGCGAAGCAGGCCTGGGCGAGCGGCGTGCACTTGGGGCGGGAAGACGCCGCGCTCGCCGAGGCGCGCACCATGCTCGGCCAGCAAGCGATCATCGGTGTGTCCTGCTACAACGAGCTGGCGCGTGCCGAGCAGGCACAAGCGCAGGGCGCGGACTATATCGCCTTCGGCAGTTTCTACCCCTCGCACACCAAGCCGCAGGCGGTGCGCGCCAACCTTGAATTGCTGTGCGCCGCCAAGCAGAAGCTGCGCCTCCCCGTGGTTGCCATCGGTGGCATCACCCCGGAAAATGGTGCCCATCTCGTCGCCGCCGGGGCCGACGCGCTGGCCGTAATCGAAGGCGTGTTCGGGCAGGACGATGTCCGTGCTGCCGCGCGGCGCTATGCGAGACTGTTCACAAAACCAAAATCACGGAAATAACCTTGTTTATCCAGAATCTGGCGAAACCATGACGACTTCCTCCGACCTCTTCAAGCGCGCACAGAAACACATCCCCGGTGGCGTCAACTCGCCGGTACGCGCGTTCAAGGGCGTGGGCGGCGAGCCTTTGTTCCTGGCGCGCGGCCAGGGGCCCCATGTCATCGATGAAGACGGCAAGCGCTACATCGACTACGTCGGCTCCTGGGGGCCGATGATCCTGGGCCATGCACATCCCAAGGTGATGGCGGCTGTGCAGGAAACCATGGAGTACGGCCTTGGCTTCGGCGCACCGACGCGCATCGAGGTCGAAATGGCCGAACTTATCTGCCGCCTCATCCCTTCCATAAAAAAAGTACGCATGGTCAGCTCCGGCACCGAGGCCACCATGAGCGCGATTCGCCTCGCGCGCGGGTTTACCGGGCGCGAGGCGATCGTGAAATTCGAGGGTTGCTATCACGGCCATGCCGATTCGCTGCTGGTCAAGGCTGGCTCGGGCGCGCTCACGCTCGGCGTGCCGACTTCGCCCGGCGTACCGGCGGACCTAGCCAGCCACACGCTTACGCTCGAATACAACAACGCCGTGCAGGTGCGCGAGGTGTTCGACAAGCTCGGGAAAGACATTGCCTGTGTGATCGTCGAGCCAGTCGCCGGCAACATGAATTGCGTGCCGCCGGTAAAAGGTTTCCTTGAAACGCTGCGAGAAGAATGCACAAAACACGACGCGCTGCTGATCTTCGATGAGGTCATGACCGGCTTTCGCGTGGCCCTGGGGGGGGCGCAGGCGCACTATGGCATCCAGCCCGACCTCACCACGCTGGGCAAAGTCATCGGCGGCGGCCTGCCGGTCGGGGCCTTTGGCGGGCGCGCCGACATCATGGCTCAACTCGCGCCGGAAGGGCCGGTGTATCAGGCGGGGACGCTGTCAGGCAATCCGGTATCGCTCGCGGCCGGGCTCGCTACCCTGAAAGAGATTTCACAGCGGGGCTTCTTTGAGGCGCTGACCGCAAAGACCGCCATGCTGGCGGAGGGCCTCAAAGGGCGCGCCCAGCGCAGCAGTGTATCGCTCACCGCCCAACATGTAGGTGGAATGTTTGGGATTTTCTTCACCGTTGAAAATCCCGTGACTCGATTTGCGCAAGTCATGGCTTGCGACATCGAACAATTCAAGAAGTTTTTCCACGGGATGTTGCGGGAGGGAGTGTATCTCGCACCATCCGCTTTTGAGGCGGGGTTCGTATCAAGCGCGCATACCGAGTCTGATATCGATGAAACCCTGGATAAGGCGGAAAAGGTTTTCAAAACTCTGTAAAAAAACGGGCCGGTTTCCCGGCCCGTGAGTGCACCCCACACAACTGTTCTACTCTTTTGGCTTGGCGACGAGCAGTTCCTTCTGCTGTGGCTTAGCTGACCAGTATATTCTCGGAAGCAAACCGCACGGTGGCGACCTGCGGACGGATGGCCTCGTCGCTGAGGGCAATGTCCACCCCCAGGATGGCGACCAGGTTGTCATGGTCGCGTACGCCCGGCAGTTCTTCGCGCAGGTAGCCGTAATGCGTTTCATTCATGTACACGAGGTTCGGCCGCGCGCCGTGGATGACCTCATAATCGTTCACCAGGTTTACGATGTGGCTCAACATGGTTTGCTCCTTAATTACCCCGTTAGGGTTGTTTGGAATCCCGGCCTACCCCGCTCGTGATTCCGTGTTTCTCTGTACTTAGGTAGAGCAATACTCATGCCATGCTGGTATTAAACATAACTTGTTGATATATATAATAGATTATCGAATCCGCTGTTGACGCATTTGGGCAGAAGGAAGGGAGCCGGACAGACGAAGGCCGACACCTGCCGCCGGACGGCAGAAACTTTCCCCGTGCCGTCTCAAGGTGGCACGGGATGAACGCTAAGAGGATTAGCGGATCAGTGCAGCCCGGACATGTATTCCGAAACGGCCTTGATTTCCTGCTCCGACATGCGGAAGGCAATGCGAGTCATGATGTCGCCGTCGTTGTCCCGGTGACCGGCTTTGAAGGCCAGCAGCTGTTTATTATTATAGGCAGCCTGTTGACCGGAAACCTTGGGGAAATGCGGCGGGATACCGTGGCCCGAGGGGCCGTGACAGCTCATGCAGGCGGATACACCCATTTTGGCATTGCCGCCGCGGTAGATTTTCTCGCCCAGCTTGGCGAGCTGCGCGTCACGCGCGGCACCCGGCTTGATCTTGAGGCTGGCGTAGTAGGCGCCGATGTTCTGCATGTCGGTTTTGCTGAGATTCGCCACCATACCGGCCATGATGGGGTCCTTGCGTTTGCCTGTTTTGAAATCGGCCAGTTGCTTGGCGATGTAATCCGCATTCTGCCCGGCGAGCTTGGGCCACAGGGGGTCGGCGCCACCGTTGCCATCCACTCCGTGACAACCCGCGCATACCGCCGCCTTGGCCTTTCCCGCCGCGACATTGCCACCCGCGGCCTGTGTGGGCGCAATCATGATCAGCCACAGACTCGCGACGGCTAAAACAGACAATCGTGTTCTCATAAATCCCCCTAACAGAAAGCGAAAAAAACGCTCAGAAGTTTCTGACCACGCGGCGGCAAGGGTTAAAATCAGGCCGGTTATATATACCACTGGCCGCTACCCGGTCAATTTACAAGATCAATTTCGATGAATTTATTTTGGGCCTAAAAAAAGCCCCGGAGACAAGGGGAGAGTGTCCGGGGCCGAACATGTCCCGGATGATGTTCATCCGGAACGTACCCCGCTCAGGGAGGTGGAGCGGGATAAGACGAATCCTTTTCGTCAACGCCATTATAGACTTGAAGATTCCGGAATAGTTCATGCTAATGGTTTCGAATTGTAAAAAATTTGTTACTACTTTTTTACGGAATTACCATAAGTACTTGTTCAATGGGCTTCATCCCAATTCCCGCCCTGCCCGATATCCACCACCAGCGGTACGGATATTTCTGCCACCTCGCTCATCGCGCGGCGCACGTATTCCCGAGCTGACTCCACCTCCTTTTCTGCCACCTCGAAAACCAGTTCATCATGCACCTGCATAATCATGCGGATATCCGATTTTGAATTTGAAATCCAGCGGTCCACCGTGATCATCGCGAGCTTGATCAGATCCGCGGCCGTACCCTGCATCGGCGCATTGATGGCGGCGCGTTCGGCGGCCTGGCGCCGGTTCATGTTGGCGGCGTTGATTTCGGACGTGTGCAGCCGCCGGCCGAACAGCGTCTCGACGTAACCCTGGCGGCGCGCGGTCTCGCGCGTGCGATCCATAAACTCGCGCACGCCGGGGTAGCGCGTGAAATACCGCTCGACATATTCCTGCGCTGCCACGCGCTCGATGCGCAATTGCTTGGCCAGCCCGAAAGCCGACATGCCGTAGATGAGTCCGAAGTTGATGGCCTTGGCAGCGCGGCGCATGTCATCCGTCACGCGCTGTGGATCGACACCGAACACCTCCGACGCCGTGGCGCGGTGCACGTCACGCTTCTCGGCGAAGGCCTGGATCAATCCCTTGTCACCGGAGAGATGTGCCATGATGCGCAGCTCTATCTGTGAATAGTCCGCGGACATAATCTGATAACCGGGCGCAGCGATAAACGCCTGGCGAATGCGCCTTCCTTCCGCGGTGCGCACCGGGATGTTCTGAAGATTCGGATCGGTCGAGGACAGGCGCCCAGTCGCCGCGACCGCCTGGTGATACGAGGTGTGCACGCGCCCGGTTTCAGGATTAATCATTTCCGGCAGCTTGTCGGTGTAAGTGGATTTGAGCTTCGAGAGGCTGCGGAATTCGAGGATGAGCTGCGGCAGCGGGTAATCCAACGCCAGTTCCTGGAGCACCTCCTCCGCCGTGGACGGCTGGCCGGTGGGAGTTTTTTTGAGCACCGGCAGCTTGTGCTTGTCGTACAGCACCTCCTGAATCTGCTTGGGCGAGCCCATGTTGAATGGCTGGCCCGCGAGCTTGTGTGCCTCGTGCTCGATCTCGAGCACGCGCTTGCCGAGTTCATGGCTCTGCTTCCGAAGCATATCGATGTCGATCAGCACGCCGTGGCGCTCCATGCGCGCCAGCACCGGCACCAGCGGCATTTCGATGTCATTGAACAGCTTCACCAGAGACGGTGTTTCATTCAACCGTGGCCACAGGTGCTGGTGCAAGCGGAAAGTGATGTCAGCATCCTCGGCGGCGTAGGCCGTGGCGCGGTCGAGCGGCACCTCGCTGAAATTAATCTGGTGCTTGCCCTTGCCGGCGACATCTTCGTATTTCAGGGTCTTGTAGCCGAGGTACTTAAGCGCGAGCGAATCCATGTCGTGGCGCGAGGCGGTTGAATCCAGCACGTAGGATTCGAGCATGGTGTCGTAACGCATGCCGGAAAGTGTGACACCGTAATTTGCCAGCACGTTAAAATCGTACTTAAAGTTCTGACCAACTTTGGGAAGCTTGGAATCCTCCAGCAGGGGTTTCAGCTTTTTCAACACGGCGTCACGGTCAAGCTGCGCCGGCATGCCGGGATAGTCGTGCGCGAGCGGCACGTACGCGCCCTCCCCGTCACGGTCGGTAAACGACACCCCCACGATCTCGGCCCGGACGGCCTCGAGGCTGGTGGTCTCGGTGTCAAAAGCGATCAGCTCGGCCTTACGCAAGCGGTCGAGCCATGCATCCAGGGCCTGGTTATCGGTAATCATCTGATACTTCGCGCTCAAGGCCACGGGCGTGGACTCATCAGTGGGAGCGTTCGCGCCACCCAGATCGGCCAGCCAGGTCTTGAATTCCAGACGCGCAAACAGCTCACGCAGTTGCGCGCTGTCCGGTTCCGTTCGTATGAGGTCGGCAGGGTTTAGTTTCAGATCCACGTCGCACTTGATGGTGGCGAGCTGGCGCGACAATGGCAGGTGGCCCATGGCCCCGCGCAGGCTCTCGCCCGCGCGGCCGCTGATGTCGTTTGCGTGTGCGACGATCTGATCGAGCGATTCGTATTCCTGCAACCACTTGGCCGCCGTCTTAGGCCCCACCCCAGGCACGCCCGGGATGTTATCCGAGGTGTCGCCGACCAGTGCCAGGTAATCCACCATCTGCTCCGGGGTCACGCCGAACTTCGCCGCGACCGCGTCACGGTCGTAGACTGCGTCCTGCATGGTGTCGATCAATTGCACGTGCTCGTCCACGAGCTGGGCCATGTCTTTGTCGCCGGTGGAAATCACGGCCTCACGCCCCTCGGCGGCGGCGGCGCGCGCCAGCGTCCCGATCACGTCGTCGGCTTCGACACCCTCGATCTGGATCAGTGGCAAGCCGAGCGCGCGCACGATGGCGTGGATCGGCTCGATCTGGCGCGACAGATCGTCCGGCATCGGCGGGCGGTTGGCCTTGTACTCAGGATAGAGGTCGTCGCGAAAAGTCTTGCCCTTGGCGTCGAACACCACCGCAATGTGGTCGCTGTCGTATTCTGCGAGCAGGCGCCGCAGCATGTTGGTCACGCCGTACACCGCCCCTGTCGGCTCGCCACGCGAATTCGCGAGCGCCGGCATGGCGTGGAACGCGCGGTAGAGATAGGATGAGCCATCCACCAGGATCAGTGGGCTCAGTTTTTTGCCGCGTGCCGGCCCCTTCCGGGCAGGCTTTTTCTTGTTTCCGTTCTTAGGACTCATGGCGGCACAGGGTTTTTGGCTGGCGGTCGATGATAGGCATCCATGGCTCCGTAACCGGCACATCTGTGTGCCACTTCTGTGCTAAAAATCATATATATGATCAAGACGAACGAAGTAGGGCGACATTATATGGCAAGACGAGTGGAGCAAAGCGGAACAGGGCTGCCGATATGAATGATGGAAATCCCCACGATAAACAACCGCCGTATCCCAAACCCAACGGAGCCGACTCTCAGTTTCGTATCGAGGTGGCGCCCTCGGGCACCATGTCGCGCGAATCCTGGAAGATTTTCCAAATCATGGCCGAGTTCGTGGCGGGTTTCGAGCGGCTGACGCAGATCCAGCCTTCGGTCAGCATCTTCGGCTCGGCACGCACGTCGCCAGATCATCCTTATTATGCCCTGACCGAAGAGATCGCGCGCAAACTTTCCGATGCCGGATTTTCCGTGGTGAGCGGCGGTGGACCGGGACTGATGGAAGCGGCCAACAAGGGCGCCTACGCCGGAAAATCCCCGAGCGTGGGTCTCAACATCCGCCTGCCGCACGAGCAGCACGCCAACCGGTTTCAGAACATCACGCTCACCTTCCAGCACTTCTTCGCACGCAAGGTGATGTTCGTGAAATACGCCAAGGCCTATGTCTGCATGCCCGGCGGCTTCGGCACGCTCGACGAGCTGGTCGAGGCGCTCACCCTGATCCAAACCGGCAAGAGCACGCGCATGCCCATCATCCTGGTGCACGCGCCGTTCTGGTCCGGGATGCTGGACTGGTTCAAGGAGACACTGATCCGCGAAGGCGTCATCGACAAGAACGACCTGGACCTGCTGAGCGTGGTCAACAGCGCCGAGGAGGTGCTGGACGTGATCTTCCGGTATTATGAGGCAAGCGGCTTCGAGGCTTCGGAAGCGGAACAAGAAATCAAACTCAATCTCTGAAATCACTGACCATGCGCCTTGTCTACTTTCTCATCCTGGCCTTGCTGAGCGCGCCGGTCCACTCGGCCGAGCCGTCCATGAACGCGGCCAAGACTAAGCCTCCCACTGCCGTGCCGAGCCCTCCGGCGCCGCCGGAGAACTACAATCCGCCCGCCATGCCTGACCTCCCCAGCGGCGAACCGGAACCGGAAGTCACGATCACCACCAAAGGCACTGAGATTCACGAAGAGTACCGGCTCAACGGGCGGCTCTACATGATCAAAGTGATCCCGAAAAAGGGAAAGCCTTATTACCTTATCGACCAGGAGGGCAGCGGCCAGTTCAGTCGTAGCGATTTCGATTCGCGCATTGCCATCCCCAACTGGGTGATCAAGCGCTTCTGAACGTCGTGCCCACTCCCGGGACAAAGACGCTTTCCGCTGTGCACTCCGCCAGGACGAAAGCATGAACGACCCTTTCTCACCGGTCGAAGAACCCCGCCGCGCAAATTCCGTCCTGCGCCAGGCGCAATCATGGATCGCGTGCGGATCTCGCATGGTATTGGCGCAAAAGTCACTCTGGTTCGGCATGAACCTGGTTTATTTTATCCTTGGGTTTCTGCTGACGCTGATTCCCTTCATGGGTCACCTGCTGCTGATTCTCATATCGCCCATGCTGGTCGCCAGCGTGTATTGGGGTCGCGTGCAGGAGCCACAGGGCCCCCCGGCGCCGGCGACGATTCAGCCCGTATCCTTCCAGTCCGTGCTCCAAGCGTGGATTGTCCAGCCGGCCCAGGAACTGATGCGCATATTCACCCATGAGGACAAGATGTTCGGTGCGGTGCTGCTCGGCATCGTCACCCTTGGGCTGGTCGTCTTGGTGAAGATTATCGGCTACCTGTTTATCGGCGGCTCGATGGTCTCGGGACTGACGGCGGCCCAGAGCGGGTTTACGCAGGTCACCACGCTGCTCGGCATGGTGCTGGTCGCGGCGTTGTCCGTGCTGTTGGCCATGGGGTTGCTCTACAGCGTCCCGCTCACGGTGCTGGGAAACCGTCAGCCGCTGGATGCGATTACTGAAAGCTTCACCACCTGCCGGGAAAACGCCAAGACGCTACTGGCCCTGGTCCTGCCGTTTTTCCTTGTCTACCTGGTGATCATGATGGCGTTTGCGAAATCTGTCTGGCTGGGTTACCTGCTGCTGATCAGTGTGGGCTTCCTGGCGTTGCCGCTGTTTATCGCAGCAATCTATTGCAGCTACCACACGCTCTACCCTCCTGAAATATCCTCATCTTCTCCCGTATTTCCCGCGCCCCACGAGTGACTCGTCAACGCGCGTGAGACGCGCGACGTCCGGGATTTATAATCCGCGTTATGCCGATGCTGACCTATTATGGTGAAGCTCTAGCGAGCTACGGTTTCGGTCGCGGCCATCCTTTCGGGCCGGACCGCCTGGAGGCGTTCTGGCGCGAAATGACAAGGCAGGGTCTCGATCGGAAGACCGGCCTCGGCACACCGGTCGCTTGCACGGAACAAGAACTTGCCCTGTTCCACACCGGCGAATACATCGCGCGCGTCCAACACCAGTCCAAGACCGGCGAAGGCTATCTCGACTACGGCGACACGCCCGCCTTTCCCGGCGTGTACGAGGCGGGCGCGGTGGTGGTGGGATCTGTGTTGAATGGACTGAAAAAAATTATCGCCGGTGCATGTCAGCGGGTGTTCGTGCCGATCGCGGGGCTGCATCACGCGCGCCGTGACAGCGCCTCTGGTTTTTGCGTGTTTAACGATATCGGCGTGCTGATCGAAGCGCTGCGCAAACATGGCATAGCGCGCGTGGCCTACGTGGACATCGACGCGCATCATGGCGACGGCGTGTTTTATTCCTTCGAGGACGATCCCGACCTGATCTTCGCCGACATTCACGAGGACGGGCGATATCTCTACCCCGGTACGGGGGCGGCCACCGAAACCGGCACGGGCAAGGCCCTGGGCACCAAGCTCAATCTCCCGATGGAACCCGGTGCGGACGATGCCGCATTTCACCGCGTGTGGCCGCGGGTCGAGGAATTCGTGCGCGCCGGCAAACCAGAGTTCATCATCCTGCAGGCCGGGGCCGACAGCATCGCAGGTGATCCCATCACGCACATGCAGTTCACCCCCGCGGTGCACGCCCACGCCACGACACGTCTGTGTGCGCTGGCAGATGAATTCTGCCAGGGACGGATCATCGCCACGGGCGGCGGGGGCTATAACCGTGCCAACCTTGCGCGCGCTTGGACCGGGGTCGTGGAGGCCATGCTGGCCGCGTGAACCACGGCTTCAGCCTTTGTTCCAATCCCGGTAGTCTTGGCCGTTATTTCAAAGAATAACGATGCATGAAATTCCTTAATGCCATCGCCCGGGCTATTGACGCTGTCAATGAATTCATCGGTCGCGCGGTGCAGTGGCTCGTGGGCGTGGCAACCCTTATCTCGGCGCTGAATGCGCTGGCGCGCTATGGGCTCGGGCGCTCCTCCAACGCTTGGCTCGAAATCCAGTGGTACTTATTCGCTGCCATCATTCTGCTCGCCGCCGGTTACACCCTGAAGCACAACGGCCATGTGCGCATCGACGTCATCTTCGGGCGTTTCTCGGCACGCGCGCAGGCGTGGATTGATCTTTTCGGGACGTTGCTGTTCCTGCTGCCGCTGTGCGGGCTCATGGTGTGGTTCGCCGTCCCGGGTTTCTTGGATTCGTTTCAAAGTGGCGAGGTATCGCCCGATGCCGGCGGTCTCATCCGTTGGCCGGTGCGCCTGCTCATTCCGCTCGGCTTTACCCTGCTCGCGCTTCAGGGCGTGGCTGAAATTATTAGACGCATCGCCTTCTTGCGCGGTGAAATTAAACTCTCGCATGAGTCGCCGCGGGAGGAAGTATGAGTTTCGCCGTCATGGCGCCGCTCATGTTTGCCGGATTGGCGATTTTCCTGTTGCTCGGTTATCCGGTCGCATTCGCACTCGCGGCGAATGGATTATTGTTTGCCATTATCGGTATCCAATCGGGATTCTTCGATTTAACTCTGATGCAGGCATTGCCCGAGCGGGTCTACGGCATCGTCACCAATCCGACGTTGCTCGCGATTCCCTTTTTCACCTTCATGGGGCTGGTGCTGGAGCGCAGTGGCATGGCCGAGGAACTCCTCGACACCGTCGGCCAGCTTTTCGGCCGCGTGCGCGGCGGGCTCGCCTTTGCCGTCGTGCTTGTCGGTGCGCTGCTGGCCGCCACCACCGGCGTGATGGCGGCGACCGTGATCGCCATGGGCCTGATCTCGCTGCCCATCATGCTGCGTTACGGCTACGACAAGCGCCTCGCGAGCGGCGTGATCACTGCCTCCGGCACACTGGCGCAGATCGTGCCGCCCTCGATCGTGCTGATCGTGCTCGCCGACCAGCTCGGCGCCTCGGTCGGCGACATGTACGCCGGCGCCTTGGCCCCGGCGCTGGTGCTGGCCGGGATGTATTTGTGTTACGTTTTTGGCGTCACGCTAGTCAAGCCAGCGGCGGCTCCGGCCCTGCCGGAGAAGGCCCGCACCCTGCGCGGCACGGCATTGGCCCGACGCGTGGTGGTGTCGCTGATCCCACCGCTGGTGCTGATATTCCTGGTGCTGGGGACGATTTTTCTCGGCATTGCCACACCCACCGAAGGAGGAGCGTTGGGCGCGGCCGGGGCGCTGGTGCTGGCGGCATTGCGCCGGTGCCTGACGCTGGATGTAGCAAAGCAGGCCATGGACTCGACCGCACGGTTGACCTCCTTCGTGATTTTCATTCTCATTGGGTCGACCGTATTCAGCCTTGTGTTCCGCGGTGTGGACGGCGATCTCTGGGTCGAGGGCCTGTTAACCCAATTGCCGGGGGGGGCGATCGGCTTTCTGATCGTCGTGAACTTGCTGGTGTTCGCACTCGCCTTCTTTCTCGACTTCTTCGAGATCGCCTTCATTGTGGTGCCGCTGCTGGCGCCGGCGGCCGTAGCACTCGGCATCGACCCAATCTGGTTCGGGGTGCTGCTCGGCATCAATATGCAGACCTCCTTCCTGCACCCGCCGTTTGGCTTCGCCTTGTTTTATCTGCGCAGTGTCGCGCCAAAAAGCATCGCTACCTCCGACATCTACTGGGGTGCGGTACCGTTCGTGGGATTACAAGTGTTGATGGTGGCGATGGTGATTATCTTTCCGGAGATCGTGGGGCATGCGTCAATTACTACCGAGAGCGGGATCGTGGAAGTACCGGTGGAATCCGACCCCGGGGCTGGCTACCTGCTGCCGCCGGAGTGGCGGTAACGCTTGCATCAAGCGGCGCCGACTCACAACTGACTTGAATGACGGGGCGTGTGTTCTAATACGATCCTTTGTTATTTCATCACGCAGACACGCTGCCCAAAGGCTTCCACTTCCTCCCAGTTGGTAAATTCCGCCACTGTATTCGGATCGGTAGGTCCCTTAGTAATCCACATGATGAATCTTATTATCTGCCGATCCCAGAAGCGGTAATTCTGATAGTCGATCTTGCCCGCGAAGACTGCCAATTCCTTGGGTTGCCAGGCTGACTTTTCCCGGAACTTCTTCATATAGGGATTGGTTTCCGGTCGGCTTTTTTCCGGTTTGCGTGCCACGACGTTGACCGTGAAAAAGGCATTGGGTTTGCTATCCAGGACTAGCCTGTTCCTTTCGGCGAATTCGAAAACTTCCGGGCGATGTTTGCCATAGCGGATGCTGGCGCCAATCACGATCTTGTCGAACGATTTCAGATCCGCCTCGGCAGCCTCAATCACGGAAGCCAGTTTGACCCGATGGGCCTGCTGCTCGATGACCTGCTGCAGCCGCTGACAGATTTTCCGGGTATGGCCATCCACGGTTGAATAGAGAATAAGGATGTTTGCCATTTTTCAATAAACGGGATCAGTACCCTGTTACGCAAAATTGGAATGTATCAGAAAAGGATACTGACCCCTTATTATGGTTCTCCGTCCCCTTTTATCCAGTCGTCTGCCCGGGAGTCACTTCACATAGTGCATGAAATTAGCATACGGCGACTCGGCCACCTTGAACCACTGGTCGCCGGCGGCGGCAAATTTTTTCCATTCGACATAGATGCGCCGGAACACGGCGTTCTTACGCGCCTCTTCCTCGTACATCTCGAAGGCCAGCTTGCGCGCTGCGAGCATGACGTCCTTGGGGAAGGCATGCAGCTTTACACCCTGCTTGAGCAGGCGCTGTAATGCCGCGGGGTTCTTGGCATCGTATTCCGCAAGCATGTAAAGATTCGCCTCCACAGTAGCGGCCTCGAAAGCGGCGCGGTAGGCCGGCGGTAGTTCCTGCCATTTCTTGAGATTGACGTAAAACGAAATCTGCGGCCCCGGCTCCCACCAGCCGGGGTAGTAATAGTGTTTTGCGACCTTGTGAAAGCCTAACTTCTCATCATCGTACGGCCCGACCCACTCGGTGGCATCGAGCGCCCCGCTTTCGAGCGCAGGATAAATATCCCCGCCGGCCAGTGTCTGCGGCACCGCGCCTAAGCGCGCCATGATCTGCCCGCCAAGCCCGGGGATGCGCATCTTGAGGCCCTTAAGATCGGCAATGGACTTGATCGGGCGACGGAACCAGCCACCCATCTGCACCCCGGTGTTGCCGCCCGGGAACATCTGCACCCCGTGGCTCTTGTAGAGGTCGCGCATCAGCTCCCGCCCTGGGCCTGCATACATCCAGGCGATCTGCTGGCGTGCATTGAGACCAAAGGGCAACGTAGTCTCGAAAGCAAAGGCCATGTTCTTGCCGACGTAGTAGTAGCCGGCGGTCTGGCCGCACTCGACCGTGCCCGCCCCTACCGCGTCCAGCACCTGCAGGCCCGGCACGATCTCGCCGCCGGCGAACACGCGGATCTGGAACCGGCCGTCCGTGATCTCGCCCACGCGCCGCGCCATGCGCTCGGCGGCACCGTAGATGGCATCCACGCTCTTGGGGAAGCTTGAAGCCAGGCGCCAGCGGATGCCTGGGGAATCGTCGGCACGGACCGCGGCGGCGGCGCCTAAGAGCCCCAGTCCGGCACCCCGGAGGACATCGCGTCGTTTCATGTCGATTGTTATCCGTGAAACACGAACTGGAATTGTGCGTGGCGCCAACAAGCGGCGCAAGCCCGAAGACTGCGGCTACAAGGGAAACAACGGGAGAAAATTAACACTTCTCGGTGGCGACGACGCGGTTGCGCCCGGCCTGCATACGAGCGAAAGCTTTTATTCGTGCGCGCTTAATGTGCGATACCCGGCAACGGAACACCAAATAACTGCTGGTAATGTTTCGACGCTTCACGCAGCAGCGTGTCGACCCGGGCGGGTTCTGGCTTGTAGTAGGACAACTCGCCCAAGACCGCATGGCCGATGGGGTCCGTAATCCCGAAACGGCGCATGGCTCGGGAAGCCGCGTAACGGTATTTGAGATACTCCTCGTAACCGCAATCGGTCTCATTCCGCGATTTGGCGGCCACTGTCAGAGCGGACTCCACGACAGACCCGTTATCGGCCAGCTCAGGAAACCTTTGCATGGCAGCCGTCATCGCTGTACAGCTATAGTGATCCGGATCGCCCACGAGCAGGGACATCCCCCGGATATCGGTCAGGGTGTTGGCGTAGTTGGTGTCAGCCCCGTACTTGAACGCATGCATGATCAGACCATATACGTCCGCCCCCTTTTCGCTGCGCCATTGCATGTAGCTCGCCCAATATTCACGCTTGGACATGGGAATCGGCTCGCCACGGTGCGCGACAAGACAATGATGGATCTCGTGATCGATCACGAATTCAAGGTGCTGGTCGGCATCGAGATACCGCTTTGCTGGTAAATGCGCGAATACCTGCTCAGGCACATCCAACAAGTGACGGGTGGCATGATAATTGTCCTTGGCTATTCCGCAGCTATCCAGGGTCAGGACGCACAGCTGCTGGCGGCGCGCCTGGCCGCTTTCTCCCACACGAAACAGTGCGGATGATGAAAAATTGTTATGCAAGAGTATCTCCACGCGATCGAGAGAAACCTCGAGCAGGTCCGCACGCAAACGCGGTGGGTGTTCGTAATCGAGGTTGGCCGCGTCCTGACCAAGCAGACGGAGCAGCTCTGCCATGCGATGAGCGCGATGCGTATCGTTCATCAGCAGGAAAATCTGGATATCCGGAAACTGGACTTCATAGAACTCCAGTTTGCGCTGGACGATGGTGTCGAGCGCCTGTTGGCGCTCCTTCGAGCATTGTGCGCGTCCTGCCGGCGAAGCGAGATGATCGGCATGCACCAGCCCTGTCCCCATCAGAAGACAAATCGCCGCAACACCCAAAGCGGATTTATTGAATAACGGCTTCATTCCTCCCCGCCCATTTATCTTTCTGCGATCGCCAGCGTAGACGTTCACGTTGGCGCATTGCCAGTTAGCCTAAGCTAATCCGAAATGGTTTGTAACAATCGCTTTCGTTGGGCCCCAATTCCCCGGCACCCCGGAGGACATCGCGTCGTTTCATGTCGATTGTTGTCCGTGAAACACGAACTGGAATTGTGCGTGGCGCCAACAAGCGGCACAAGCCCGAAGGCTACAACAATTGGGGGGGAACGGAAGGAAAGTCCTAACGTTTTTTGGTGGCGACGACGCGGTTGCGACCAGCCTGCTTTGCTTCCTGCAGGGCCCGGCTCGCATGTGACATGAGCTGCTCGAGGTCCTCGCCCATCTTGTACTGCGTTACGCCGATGCTGATGGTCAGACGGATCTTCTTCGAGCCCACGTCAAAATCCCATTTGCTCACCGAGCTTCGGATGCGCTCGACAATCTTCTTCCCTTGGGTCAGGGACGTGTGCGGTAGCACTATCAGGAATTCCTCGCCGCCGTAGCGCCCGACCTTGTCGGGCATGCGCAAGGCGTCGGCCAGTACGCTGGCCAGGTCCTTGAGCACGCGATCGCCACCACCGCGGCCGTAGCTGGCGTTGATTTCTTTCAGCAGGTCGACGTCGGCCATGGCCACTGTCAGCGGGGTGCGGTAACGCTCGGCCTGAGCCATGGCATCGAGCAGGCCGACGGTGATGCCACGCCGGTTCATGATGCGCGTGAGCGGATCGATGATGGCCGCCTGACTCAGGTCACCGTCATCGCCCTCGCCTCGCAGGAGTCGGAAGTATTGCTGACGGATCGGGCCGAGAACCAGCCAGTAGATCGGAGGCGCCGTGACGAGGGCGGTGAATATCCCGACAAGGAGGATGAAATTGGTGTTGTTCTGTGTGCCCAAATAGAGCAGGCCATACATGATCAATACCGCGGCGGCGAAGATGATCACCACGATCGCCAGCATGGCCTTGAACGTCGTACCGCCCTCGCTCCTCGTTTCCTTCAAGCGAATCCCCGTTGTTATCTCTACCCGGTTGTACCGGTGTTTCTTGGGTTTTTCTTACTTTTAACTATAGTTCATCTGCCGGGGATGCAAGGGACGGCGGGGGTCAAAGGGATTGGAGTTTGGCGTAGCCGATCACCAGCCATTTGGTGCCGGCAGCCTCGAAATTGACCTGCACCCGGGCGTGCGGCCCCTGGCCTTCGTAGCGCAGGACCACGCCATCGCCGAAGGTCCCGTGGCGCACCCGGCTGCCCAGGCGCATGCCGCCGGCCGGGGGATTATCCGCCGGCAGGCCTCTGGCCAGGCCAGAGGAGGGATAGGCCGAAACCACAGGCTTGGCGCGAATTTCCTGGATTAATTCTTCCGGGATTTCCCCCAAAAAGCGCGAAGGGCTGGTGTAGTGCTCATTGCCGTGCAGCCGGCGCTGCTCGGCCTGGGTCAGCACCAGGTGCTTTCGCGCCCGGGTCATGCCGACGTAACACAGGCGGCGTTCCTCCTCGAGCCGGGTCGGGTCGTCGAGCGAGTGCTGGTGCGGGAACAGGCCCTCTTCCAGGCCGGTGAGGAACACCAGCGGGAATTCCAGCCCCTTGGCCGAATGCAGGCTCATGAGCTGCACACAGTCCTCCCAGGCCTCAGCCTGGCCCTCGCCGGCCTCCAGGGCCGCATGCGCCAGGAACGAGGACAAGGGATCAAGGCCTTCGGCCTCATCGTGTTCGTAGCCACGCGCGGCGTTGATGAGCTCCTCCAGGTTTTCCACGCGCGATTCGGCCTTCTCGCCCTTTTCCTTTTTGTAATGCTCGATCAGGCCGCTGCCGGCGAGCATGTGTTCCACGGTATCGCCGAGCACCAAGTCCGCGGTCTCGGCCGCCATGCGCTCAATCAATTGCAGAAAGCCGTTTAACGCCTCGCGCGCGCGTGCCGGCAAAACCGGTTCAGGGAGCAGCTTTTGGGCCGACTGCCACAGGGAAATCTTTTCCCCGCGGGCGTGGCTGCGCACCGCGTCCACGGTCTTGGCGCCGATCCCGCGCGTGGGCAAGTTCACCACGCGCTCAAACGAAGAATCGTCATGGCGGCTGGCTATGAGCCGCAAATAAGCGAGCGCATCCTTGATCTCGGCACGCTCGAAGAAGCGCAGGCCGCCATAAACCCGATAGGGAATGCCCTCGTTGATCAGGCGCTCCTCGAACAACCGCGACTGGGCATTCGAGCGATACAACACCGCGCACTCGGCACGCGCGTGTCCACGCGCGACCCAATCCTGGATGCGGTCGATCACAAAGCGCGCCTCGTCGAAATCGGTGTAGCCGGTGTAGAGCTCGATCGGTTCACCCTCTTCGCCCGCGGTCCAAAGGTTCTTGCCAAGGCGCCCGGTGTTGTGGCCGATAACGGCATTGGCGGCCTTCAGGATAGTACCGGTGGAGCGATAGTTCTGCTCCAAGCGAATGACACGCGTGTCCGGATAGTCGGCATCGAACTTCAGAATATTTTCCACCTTGGCGCCGCGCCAGCCGTAGATCGACTGGTCGTCATCGCCGACCACAAACAGGTTGCGCTCGGGGCCGACGAACATTTGCAGCCAGGCGTACTGAATCCGGTTGGTGTCCTGGAACTCATCCACCAACACATGCCGGAACCGCGCCTGATAATGCGCGCGCATCGTGGCATTGTTGCGCAGGAGCTCAAAGGCGCGCAGCAACAGCTCGGCGAAATCGACAAGCCCCGAACGCTGACAAGTCTCCTCATAGGCCACGTACACGCGCCGCAACTCGCGATGGGTCGGGTCATTGGCCTCTCCGATGTCCTTCGGCCGGCGGCCCTCTTCCTTGTGGCCGTTGATGAACCACATTGCCTGCTTGGGCGGCCAATAGGCCTCGTCCATGTTGAGGCCCTTCATGATCCGCTTGATGACCCTCAGTTGGTCTTCACTATCAAGAATCGTGAAGGTTTGCGGGAGATTTGCCTCTTTCCAGTGTAAACGCAACAGACGGTGGGACAGCCCATGAAAGGTCCCGATCCACATGCCGCCGACCGGTGACTGCAACATGGATTCGATACGCCCGCGCATCTCGTGGGCGGCCTTGTTGGTAAAGGTCACCGCCAGAATGGAATGAGGAGATATGCCTTCCACACCCACCAGCCAAGCCACGCGGTGGGTCAGCACGCGCGTCTTGCCGCTGCCGGCACCGGCGAGGATCAGCAGCGGCCCCGGGGGGGCGCCCACGGCCTCACGCTGCACGTCGTTGAGATCGTCCATCAGAGGGGAAACATCCATCGCCGGATTTTACCAGAGATGGCGCGCAATTCGCGGATAATCACCCCCGGCGGGAGCATTCAACACGGGCTCGGATTCAAACCCGCTGAGGAATTCCGCCGCCCCGGGACATACGCCCAGAGAATTGGTGTCGTTGCGGCGGACAACGGAAACAGAACTTTAGTAAAAAACAGACGAGTGATTAAATTTTCACCCATCCATCCCCTTTTTGAATAGTCAAACTAACTCGGTTTCGAGTTCGATCGTATTGGCCGCAGTTTTGGGTTGCGCGGGGCGAGAGTCTGTTATTGAACCGGCGGGAGTGGGAGTAAAAGGAGTGAGGCCGAGCGTCCCGGTTCCGATGATCAGGCGGATGAGCTCGCAGTGATCCCGGATGTGCATGATTTCTGATGGCAGAATCAGGTTATTGTGCGAAGCGAGATGACGGATGGAATTGAGATATTCGATTTTTTGCAGTAGGACCAAGCGAATCTGATTGTCCGCCACAAACTCCTCGTTGGCGTCAATGATCCGCTTCAGATCGCTCAAGTAAACGTACGCCAGTTCGCCGCGAAGGGGATCAATGACGTAAGGGCGCTCGCGCAACTTCTCGAATTCGATGCGATCCCGGACTTTTTTCGGCAAGTGAAGGACGAAATTCGCGCCGTATTTCGTCAATAACTTCTGATGGAGAAAAAAACGCAAACGGCTTTCCGCATCGTATATCTGGGCGTAGACATCGAGCATGGCCGGCAACTCCGAGCGGATGCGATCGTCGATGGTGAAACTGAACGAGAGGGAAGTTTGATGGGAACCTATCTCGAAATAATCAGGTATCAAAACCTTGAAAACCGTGCCAGTTAAACGTCCCACCTCCAGGTGATGAAAATATTCAAACGCCTCTTGAATCGGCCAGGTTGCGGTGTACGTGGGGGCGTTAGCGCCGGGGATTTGTCCGAAGGTTTCAAGATCTACACTATCAGACGAGAAAACTTCGCAATGCAGCTTGACGTGCTGTTGAATTTTCGTAAGCAGTGTTTTTGACAGAGGAAGCTTGCGTACAGCTGCCATGGAGTCGTTCTCCTGATCCTGGGCCGAATACTACGCAACCACAACGTCACCACTTCGTAGACAGCTCTTTCAGCTCGCAACTTACATTTTCTTTTCGATTTTGTACAGCACGATTTCACGGGCAGGTGTCGCGGATCACTGTCGGACCGTTTCCCCGGCACGACTTGAATCCTGATGGATGAAATATTGTCCTCAAGCGAGGGGTGCTGTAAGAAATACATGCGGCCGCAGGCCGAACCAACCTATTCCACCGTCACGGATTTCGCCAGGTTCCTGGGCTGATCGACATCGGTGCCCTTGGCGAGCGCGACGTAATACGCCAGCAGCTGCAGCGGCACGGTATAGAGAATGGGCGAGGTGGTCTCGCCCACCTCGGGCATGCGGATCTTGATGGTGTTGCCGGCGCGCACCCCGGTGCCCTTGACCGAGAACACGTACAGCTCGCCGCCGCGGGCGCGGACTTCCTGAAGGTTCGATTTCAACTTCTCCAACAGATCGTCGTTCGGTGCGACGGCCACGACCGGCATGCTGGCGTCCACCAGCGCCAAGGGCCCATGCTTTAATTCCCCGGCGGCGTAGGATTCGGCGTGAATGTAGGAGATTTCCTTCAGTTTCAGCGCGCCTTCCATGGCGATGGGGTAGTGCACGCCGCGCCCGAGGAACAGGGCGTGCTGCTTATCGACGAAGCGCTGCGAAAGCTGATGAATTTCCTCGTTCAGCTCCAGCACCTTCTGGATGCGTCCCGGCAGTTGCTCCAGTTCCTCTACCAGCTGCTTTTCCTTCTCCGGCGTTAATCCGTGCCGACGCGCGAGCGCGATGGTCAGAAGCAGCAGGGCGGTGAGCTGGGTGGTGAAGGCCTTGGTGGAGGCCACCCCGATCTCCGGCCCGGCGCGGGTGAGGAGCGTCAATTCGGACTCCCGCACCAGGGAGGATTCCGGCACGTTGCAAATGGCAAGCGAATGTCCGTAACCGAGCTTCTTCGTCAGTTGCAGGGCCGCGAGCGTGTCGGCCGTCTCGCCCGACTGCGAGATCGCCACCACCAGCGTGCCCGGGAGGACCACGTGCTTGCGGTAGCGGTATTCGCTGGCGATCTCAACATTACAGGGCAGGCCGGCGAGGCTCTCGATCCAGTAGCGCGCCACGGAGCCGGCGTGAAAGCTGGTGCCGCAGGCGATGATCTGCACCGCCTGGGTTTCGTTGAAGATCTGCCCGGCGGTGACGCCAAAGGCCTCTTCCAGGATGCGGTGCTTGCCAAGGCGTCCTTCGAGCGTGTCGGCCACGGCCTTGGGCTGCTCGAAAATCTCCTTCTCGGTGAAGTTGCGGTACTGGCCACGGTCAACCGCATCGGCCGAGGCCTCGGAGACGTGCACCGGCCGTTCGACCTTTTTCCCGTCGGAATTGTAAATCGTGTAGTCGGCCCGGCGCAGATCGGCCACGTCGCCGTCCTCAAGATAAATCACGTTGCGCGTCACCGGGGCCAGCGCCAGCACGTCCGAGCCGATGAAATGCTCCTCGATCCCAACACCGACCACGAGTGGGCTGCCCTTGCGTGCCGCGATCAGGCGATGCGGCTCGGCACGGCTGATGATCCCGAGCGCATACGCTCCCTCCAGTTCATGAATCGTGGCGATGGCCGCCCGGCACAGGTCTTTTTCTTTCTTCAGATGATGATGCACCAGGTGCGCGACCACCTCGGTGTCGGTCTGGGAGTTGAATTCATAACCCTCCTGCTGCAACTTTTTCCGAAGCGCTTCGTGGTTTTCGATAATGCCGTTATGCACCACGGCAATGACGCCGTGACTCACGTGCGGGTGCGCGTTGTCCTCGCTCGGGATGCCGTGGGTGGCCCAGCGGGTGTGGGCGATGCCGGTCTGGCCCTCGGTTTGCAGTTGCTGCAGGGATTCCTCCAGCACCTTGACCTTGCCGACCGCGCGCACGCGATCGAGGCGCTCGGAACCACCGTCGCCAAGGACGGCCAGCCCCGCGGAATCGTAGCCTCGGTACTCCAGGCGCTTTAGCCCCTCGACCAGAATCGGGACCACGTTTCGCTGCGCCACCGCGCCGACAATGCCACACATGGGGAAAACCTCGGGTTATTTTTTCGCTTTTTTGACCGGCCGCTTCCAGCCCGGCTTGGTCGTCTGCGGGGCGCGCGTGAGCGTGAGCTCGCCGGCCGGGGCGTCTTTCGATATCACCGAGCCGGCGCCGATGGTGGCGTCTTCGCCCACGGTCACCGGGGCCACCAGGGCCGTGTTCGAGCCGACGAAAACGTTGTCGCCGATAATTGTTCGATGTTTGTTCGCGCCGTCATAATTGCAGGTGATGGTGCCGGCGCCGATGTTGACGTTGCGCCCGATGCTGGTGTCGCCGATGTAGCTTAAGTGATTCATCTTGCTGCCTTCGGCCACGTCGGATTTCTTCACCTCGACAAAGTTGCCGACATGGACGTGCGCCGCCAAATGGGTCTCGGGGCGCAGCCGCGCGAACGGGCCGATGCGGCAATCGGCACCGATGTCGGTCTCCTCGATCACGCAGTTCGGGAGAATGACGGTGCCACTGCCCACGGTGCTGTCGCGGATGACGTTGTTCGGCCCGACCTGCACGCGGTCGCCAAGCCGGACCTTGCCCTCGAAAATGACATTGACATCAATCACCACGTCGCGCCCGCAGGTGAGTTCGCCACGCACGTCGAGGCGCGCGGGATCACGCAGGGTCACGCCCTGCTGCATGAGCTTTTCGGTCTGCTGTTTCTGATACATGCGCTCCACTTGGGCAAGCTCCGCTTTGCTGTTGACCCCGAGGATTTCAGCGATGTCGCCGGGGAGGCGGGTAATGATCGTCACTTTTTCCGCCACCGCTATGGAAATTATATCAGTCAGATAGTACTCGCCCTGGGCGTTGTGATTCTTAAGGCGCGAGAGCCATTTCTTGAGTTTTCCCGCCGGGACGGCAAGAAACCCGGTATTGACCTCGCGCACCTTAGCCTCATCCGGCGTGGCATCCTTGCTTTCCACAATGCGGGTCACCTGCCCGGCAGCATTGCGCAGGATGCGCCCGTAAGGCCCGGGATGGGGGAGTTCCGTGGTGAGCAGGGCGAGCCCGGTGCCGGCGGCGGAAAGCAATTTCTTCAGGGTCTGCGGGCGGATCAAGGGGACATCGCCGTAAAGCACCAGCACCGTGGACTCATTGGCGACCCCAGGCATGGCCTGGGCCACGGCATGGCCGGTGCCTTGCTGCTCAGCCTGATGCACCCACGTTATGCCAAGCTCCGGATTGGCCGCGCGTACCGCCTCGCCGCCGTGCCCGTACACCACATGGATGGCGGCCGGCTTTAAGGCGCGCGCGGTAGCGAGCACATGCGCCAGCAGCGGCCGGCCCGCGAGCTCGTGCAGCACCTTGGGGCGGTCGGAATACATGCGCTTGCCTTGGCCGGCGGCGAGGATAACGATTTCGAGGGGGACGGCCATGGTCAGGACGTAGCCTTCATCATATCCGTTAACTATAGGAAATTATCGACGCCGAGGTTATTGCAATGTTGGAATGTCGCTCGCGGGGCGGCCGTTGCGGATTTCCTCGGGGGTGGCATCGCGAATGTCCTTTACCGTCACCTCGAAGTTGATGGTCTGGCCGGCCAGCGGGTGGTTGGCGTCCACTGTGATCTTGTCATCTTCGATGCGCGTCACGGTAAGCATGATGCTTTCGCCCTTGGCGTTTTGTGCCTCGAACTCGGCGCCGATGCGGCGCAGTTCGGGCGGCGCATTCTCGATATCGTCGGTGAAGGTGAGCTTGGGGTCGCGCTCGCCGAAGGCTTCGCCCGGCGACAGCTGCACCGACACCCGGTCACCGACGGCGTGTCCCTCGAGCGACTGCTCGATCTTGGGAAAGAGATCCGCGCCGGAACCGTGCACGTACGATACCGGCAGGTCGCGGTACTCAAAAATGTCGCCCTTCTCGTTACGCACCACGTAAATGAGAGAAACAACCTTGTTTTTGGTGACGACGGTAGTCATGAAATGAAAATAAGATTAACGGATACTGCTTACTTGTGGGCGCGTTCGCGAAGTTTCTTGATAGCGCGCAGTTGTGCGATAGCCTCGGCCAGCTCGGCCTGGGCCTTGGCGTAGTCGATGTCGGCCTTGCGGTTCTTGAGCGCTTCCTCGGCGCTTTCCTTGGCCTTGAGCGCGGCGGCCTCGTCAATGTCCTTGGCGCGCAGCGCGGTGTCGGCCAGTACCGTGACCACGTGCGGCTGCACCTCGAGCATGCCACCCGAGACATAGAACGTGAGTTCCTCGGTGGGCGTCTTCACGCGCACCTCGCCCGGCTTCATGCGCGCCAGCAGCGGCGTGTGGTGCGGTAGAATACCAACCTCGCCCGTTACCAAGGTCGCTACCAGCATCTCCGCCAGACCGGAGAAAATCTCCTTCTCGGCGGAAACAATGTCGACGTGCATGGTCAAGGCATCCATGGTTCTGTTCCCTTGCATTTGTGCGTCAGAGGGTCTTCGCCTTCTCGGCCACTTCGTCGATGGAACCGACCATGTAGAAGGCCTGCTCCGGATAGCTGTCGTATTCGCCGTCAACGATGCCACGGAATCCGCGGATGGTCTCCTTGAGCGGGACATACTTGCCGGCGCTGCCGGTAAACACCTCGGCCACGAAGAATGGCTGTGACAGGAAGCGCTGAATCTTGCGTGCGCGGCTCACCGTCTGCTTGTCGTCCTCGGACAGCTCGTCCATGCCCAGGATGGCGATAATGTCCTGCAATTCCTTATAACGTTGCAGAGTGGATTGCACGTCGCGCGTGGTGCGGTAATGTTCCTCGCCAATGATGTTTGGGTCGACCTGGCGGCTGGTGGAATCAAGCGGGTCCACGGCCGGATAAATGCCGAGTTCGGCGACCTGGCGCGACAGCACCACGGTCGCATCCAGATGCGAGAAGGTCGTCGCCGGGGAGGGGTCGGTCAGGTCGTCGGCCGGTACGTACACCGCTTGCACCGAGGTGATCGAACCCTTCTTGGTCGAGGTGATGCGTTCCTGGAGGATGCCCATTTCGTAGGCCAGTGTCGGTTGGTAACCCACGGCCGAGGGCATGCGGCCCAAGAGCGCTGAGACTTCGGTACCGGCCAGGGTATAACGGTAGATGTTGTCGATGAACAGCAGCACGTCGCGACCTTCGTCGCGGAAGTTCTCGGCGATGGTCAGCCCGGTGAGTCCCACGCGCAGGCGGTTGCCCGGGGGCTCGTTCATCTGGCCGTATACCAGCGCTACCTTGTCGAGTACGCCGCCTTCCTTCATTTCGTGGTAGAAGTCGTTGCCTTCGCGGGTACGCTCGCCGACGCCGGCAAACACCGAATAGCCGGAGTGTTCGACGGCAATATTACGGATCAGCTCCATCATGTTCACGGTCTTGCCCACGCCGGCGCCGCCGAACAGGCCGATCTTGCCGCCCTTGGCGAACGGACAGATAAGGTCGATCACCTTGATACCGGTCTCGAGCAGCTCCGCGCTCGCGGCCTGGTCTTCATAGGACGGGGCCAAACGGTGGATCGGCATGCTGGTCTCGGCACCGATGGGGCCTTTCTCGTCGATCGGGTTGCCGAGCACATCCATGATACGCCCTAGCGTCTGGGTGCCGACGGGCACCTGGATCGGCGCGCCGGTATTGGTCACGTCCACTCCCCGTTGCAGGCCGTCGGTCGAACCCATGGCGATGCAGCGCACGACACCGTCGCCAAGCTGTTGTTGCACCTCCAGCGTGAGCCCACCATCCACCTTGAGCGCGTGATACACCTTCGGCAGATGCTCACGCGGGAATTCCGCATCGACCACGGCCCCGATAATTTGCACGACCTTTCCGTTGCTCATTGTTCAATACCTTGAATGATAAATTCGTTACACCGCCGCCGCCCCGCCGACGATCTCCGAGATTTCTTGCGTGATCGCGGCCTGGCGCGCCTTGTTGTACACGAGCTGGAGATCGTCGATGAGCGCGCTGGCGTTGTCGCTCGCGGCCTTCATCGCCACCATGCGCGCCGACTGTTCGCAGGCGAGATTCTCGATCACCGCATGATAGATCTGCGACTCGATGTAGCGGGTAATAAGGTCATCCAGCAGTTCGGGGGCATTCTCGGGTTCGTACAGATAGTCCCAGTAGTGCTTCAATTCTTTGGCTTCCTGCTCCGGCACCGGTGGCAACGGCAGCAGCTGTTCCAGTAGCGGCTTTTGCGTCATGGTGTTGACGAAACGGTTGTACACGACAAACAGGCGATCAAGCCGGCCCCCCGTGTAAGCATCGAGCATGACCTTGACTGTACCGATCAGGTCTTCGAGCCGCGGCGTGTCCCCGAGGTGCGACACATGCGAAACAATCGGAAAACCGAAGCGCTTGCAGAAGACGAAACCCTTGGTGCCGATGTTGCAGACCTCCATCTCGAGGCCCCGGTCTCGCCAACCCTTCATTTCCTGCAGCGCACTGCGCAACAGATTGGTATTCAGACCGCCACACAGACCGCGGTCGGAGGTGACCACGATCACCCCCACGCGTTTGGCCTCGCGCTCGACCGTAAACGGATGGCGATATTCCGTGTGCCCCTCGTGCACATGCTGGATCACGTGACGGATCCGGGTCGCGTACGGGCGTGCGGCCTGCATGCGCTCCTGGGCGCGGCGCATCTTGCTGGCCGAGACCATTTCCATCGCACTCGTGATTTTCTGAGTGTTCTGGACTGACTTGATCTTCTTGCGTATTTCTTTGCCGACGGCCATGGCTTATCCGATGTAGTTGGCCTTGAAGGTCTTCACCGCCTCGCGCAGCTCGGTGGCCACCGCGTCGGAATACTCCGGCGTGGCGTTGATCTTCTCGAGCAGGGCCGGATGCTGCTGCCGCATGTAAGCCTGCAATCCGTCCTCGAAGGCGCGCACCTTGGCGACGGCGATATCGTCGAGAAAACCCTCGTTCACGGCGAACAGCGTGAGCGCCATCTCGGCCACCGACATCGGCGAGTATTGAGGCTGTTTCATCACTTCCATGATGCGGCTGCCGCGCTCGAGCTGCTTGCGCGTGGCCGCATCGAGGTCGGAGGCAAACTGGGAAAAGGCGGCGAGCTCGCGGTATTGCGCCAGCGCCAGGCGCACGCCACCGCCCAGTTTCTTCACGATCTTGGTCTGGGCCGCACCGCCGACGCGTGATACCGAGAGTCCCGCATTGATCGCCGGGCGCATGCCGGCGTTGAACAGGTCGGAGTCAAGGTAGATCTGGCCGTCGGTGATCGAAATCACGTTGGTCGGCACGAATGCCGAGACGTCGCCGGCTTGGGTCTCGATGATCGGCAAGGCAGTGAGCGAACCGGTTTGGCCGGTGATCTTGCCGTCGGTGATCTTGGCCACATGATCAGCGTTGACGCGCGCGGCGCGCTCGAGCAGGCGCGAGTGCAGGTAGAACACATCGCCCGGATAGGCCTCGCGCCCCGGCGGACGGCGCAGCAGCAGCGAGATCTGACGATAGGCCCAGGCCTGCTTGGTCAGATCGTCGTACACGATCAGCGCATCGCGCCCACTGTCACGGAAGTACTCACCCATGGTGCAACCCGAATACGGGGCGATGTATTGCATCGCGGCCGACTCGGACGCGGACGCGGCGACCACGATGGTGTGTTCCATCGCGCCGTGTTCTTCGAGCTTGCGCACCACCCCCGCCACCGACGAGGACTTCTGGCCGATGGCAACGTAGATGCAGATAATCCCCGTGCCCTTCTGATTGATAATGGTGTCGATGGCGAGCGCGGATTTGCCGGTCTGGCGGTCGCCGATGATGAGTTCACGCTGGCCGCGACCGATCGGCACCATGGAGTCGATCGATTTGAGGCCGGTCTGCACCGGCTGGCTCACGGATTGACGCGCAATCACGCCCGGGGCGATTTTTTCGATCGGCGAGTGTTCCTCGGTCTTGATCGGGCCGCGCCCGTCGATCGCATTGCCGAGGGCATCGACCACGCGCCCGATCAGCGCCTCACCCACCGGCACTTCCAGGATGCGCCCGGTACATTTGACGGTGTTGCCCTCGGTGATGTGCGTGTATTCACCGAGAATCACCGCGCCCACGGAATCGCGCTCGAGGTTGAGTGCCACCCCGAAAGTGTTGTTCGGAAATTCGATCATCTCGCCTTGCATCACGTCGGTCAGGCCGTGGACACGGCAGATGCCGTCGGTGAGAGCGACCACGGTGCCTTCGGTGCGGGCTTCGGCCTTGGCCTCGTATTTCTCGATGCGGGCACGGATCAGTTCACTGATTTCAGAAGGATTGAGTTGCATCATCGGATATCCCAATATTTCAATAATTCAGATGTGTCGCCAGCGCCGCGATGCGCCCGCGCACGGAACCGTCGATCACGAGATCGCCCGCCCGGATAACTATGCCGCCCAGCAGTGACGCGTCAACGTGCGCGGTGATGCGCACTTCACGTCCCAGTCGGCGCTTAAGTGCCTCGCCAATCTTTCGCTGTTCGGCGTCGGACAGGGCGTAGGCCGAGGTCACGTCCGCGTCAACGATCGCCTCAGCCTCGGCCCGCCGCATTTCGTAGAGCGCCACGATTTCGGGCAGCAGTCCCAGGCGGCGATTCTCCGCCAGCAGGCGCACAAAGTTTTGCGCCGCGACATCGAGATGCTTGCCGCCGATTTCAATGATAAGCGCCGCGACACGCTCGCGCGGCAGGCGCGGGTCATCGAGCAGGCGCTGCATACTGGCATCGCCCACGACAATGGCGAGCAGGGCGAGCATCTCGGACCAGGGCTTGAGCCGCCGGGCATCGCGCGCGAGCGCGAAAGCGGCTTCGGCGTAGGGACGAGCCGTGGTGCGACGTTCCGCCATCGCTAGAGTTTCGCCACGACGGAGTCGAGCAGCTTCGCATGCGCGTTGCGGTCGATCTCCTTTTCGAGGATGCGCGTGGCCCCGGCCACGGCCAGCTCCGCCACGGCCGTACGCAAATGCTCGCGCGCACGGTTGGCCTCGAGGTCGATCTCGGCGCGGGTGGCCAGGAACTGACGCTCGCCTTCGGCGCGCGCCTGGGACTTGGCCTCGTCCATGATCCCGGAAGCGCGCTTGGCGGCTTCCATGAGTACGTCCGCGGCCTGCTCGCGTGCCTCGTGCAACAGTTCGCCGGCCTTTTTCTGCGCCAGCTCAAGATCGAGCTTGCTGCGTTCGGCGGCCGCCAACCCGTCGGCAATGGTCTGCCGGCGCCGCTCCATGGCCCGCATCAGCGGCGGCCAGATAAATTTCATCGTCAACCAGACGAACAGCGCAAAGCTGAGCATTTGTCCGATTAAAGTAATGCCTATGTTCATGCGCAGGCTCCTGACTGTAATAAAGACCGTTCGGTTAATGCGGCGGTTATTGGCCGGCAGCGGCCTTGAGTGCCGCGACGAACGGGTTGGCAGTGGTGAACCACAACGCCAGGCCGACGCCGATCATGGTCACGGCATCGAGCAGACCGGCGACGATGAACATTTTCACCTGCAGCATCGGCACCATCTCCGGCTGTCGTGCCGCGCCTTCGAGGAACTTGCCGCCAAGCAGACCGAAGCCGATGGCCGTGCCGAGCGCGCCCATGCCGAGGATGACGCCCACCGCGATCGCGGTCATGCCGTACAGAGTTTCCATTGCTTGCCTCCGAAAAATAATAGAATGTTGAATAAGGACAAAATCGAATCAGTGACTCTCCTCGTGCGCCATGGACAGGTACACGATCGTCAGCACCATGAAAATGAACGCCTGCAGCGTAATCACGAGCAGGTGAAAAATCGCCCAGCCCAACTGCAGGACCCCGGCGAATGGTCCGAGCAGCCAGCCGGCGCCGTACATGAGCGCGATCAGGATGAAAATCATTTCACCCGCATACAGATTCCCGAACAGACGCAGCGCCAGCGATATCGGTTTGGCGACCAGCTCGACCACGTTGAGCAGCAGGTTGGCCGGGAACAGGTACGGGCCAAACGGATGCGTCAGGAGTTCCTTGGCGTATCCCACGGGTCCCTTGACCTTGAAACTATAGAAAATGATGAGCAGGAACACCGTGAGCGAAAGACCGAAGGTGGCATTCAAGTCGGTCGAGGGCACAACGCGCATATAATGCACACCCAGCAGCTTGCCGAACTCCGGCAGGAGATCCACCGGCACCAGGTCCATCAGGTTCCACAGGAACACCCAGCAAAAGACCGTCAGCGCCAGTGGTGCGATTACGGGGTTACGCCCGTGGAAGGTATCTTTCACCTGCTTGTCGACGAACTCCACAAGAATCTCGGCGAAATTCTGCAAACCGCCGGGAACGCCGCTGGAGGCCCGGTGCGCGGCAAAGCCCATGATGGCGAGAAACACGCCGCCGAGAATCAAAGAGAAAAACAGCGTATCGATATTGATCTGCCATATACCCTCACCCTGAGTAAGGTTAGTCAGATGATGAATAATGTAGTCGGTCGACGTCACCGCGCCGGTGCTGGTATTCATGCCTTGATCCACCGTTGTGCCGGACCGGCCGGTAGCAGCGCCAGCCAGTAACCCGCGAGCGTCACGGAAAAACCGAGAAGCAGCGGCAGGGGTGCCAGTTTCAAAACCCCGAGCGCCAAGGCAAACAACGCGGCGGTCAGCAGCAGTTTAACCACCTCCGCCAGATAAAAACCGCGCAAAACCGATGGCGCCGGTCGCACACCGCCACGAAAGACATGAAGCGCGAAGTAGAGGTTGGCAATGACATTGATCAGCCCGCCGGCAAAAACGGCAACGGCCATGGCAGAACCCTTCGCGCCCCAGGCAACAATCCCGGCCACCAGCGCCAAGACGAGCTGGGCCAGAACGATTTTGTATGCGGTTATTATTCTGGTCATCGTAAGCGAAAGAGAGTGAAGTCCTGAGCCCCAAATGAACCCGCACAAACTATATGTTAACTTCTAGAAAAATACAGCGAAAGTATTCGTTATTGCTGTATATAACAAACACGATCACTCGTGGTTACCCGACTGCCGTACGCGGGCATCATGTCACCGCGCAGCATAAACACGGCTCCTTCCAGATCCAACAAAAGTAATGCGCCGATAAAAACGAATTATTGCGAGCTCAATCGAGCTTCGTCAGGTTTTGCTTGAAGATGGCCTTGTGTACATCACCGATGCTGATAATCCCGACGAGCCTGCCATCCTCCTGCACCGGGACACGACGGATGCGGTGGCGAAACATGATGGAGGCGGCCTTCAGCACCGGCATTTCCGGATCCACTTTGATGATCTTCTGGCTCATGACATCGCGCACCTTGAGGTTCACCACGTCCTGATACTCGCGCTCGAGCGCCTCAAAATCCACCAGGCCCGAGCTGGTGACGAGGTCCTCGAATTTGGGAAACATCCCATGCAATATATCCTTTTCCGAAATTACCCCCACAATCTTGCCAGCGGCATCCACCACTGGAAGGCCGGCGAATTTGTGCAAGCACATGGTTGCGGCAATTTCTCGGATCGGGTCTTCCGGGCGTGCGGAACGAACAGCGGTGGTCATAATGTCTTTGACAAGCATTGGTTCACTCCACTATTGAGGGTGCCCATTGCCAATCGACACCCTTTAGTTTTTATGTACGCCGCACGGCGGCGGGCAGCGGGGAGGTATGTTACCCGCTGGCACTGGTCCCTGACCAGAGCGAGGAGAGGGCGACCTGACGTCAGGGTGACAACGAATCAGGGAGAGGAGGGCGGTTTTTCTCCGGCGGCATTGGGAGCGGCTGGCTTCTCCCCTGCCGGTTCGGAAGGAGGCGGTGTGCCAACGGTATCCGGTGGCTTGTCGGCAGCCGGAGAGGCTTCTGCTGCGTTTCCGGTTTTCCCGGAAACCAGTTCGCGCGCCAGCTTGTTGGCGGCCTCGATATCTTCCGGCTTCATCTTCGCTTTCAGAAGATCACGGCGTTTGGCCGCGAGAGCATTGCCCCGTTCGGCGGATACTTGATACCAGGCGAGCGCGTTGATTTCATTTTTCGGCATGTTGTAGCCGAACTCATACAGGATGCCCATTTCCAGTTGTGCGGCATCGCTGCCGCGCGCGGCCGCCTGACGCATCTGCTCAAGCGATGCCGTATCCTGCGCTCCCGCAAAGAGGGGGGCGATTAATCCGAGAATCAGAAGAATGGTTGCGGGTTTCATTAGCCTTGTTTTCCCTGTCTGAAATGTGTCCCTGCTCTTGATAGTTATAGACGCGATTTCACGGAGACAGCAAGTGTATCAACGGATATGGGCCAAAATGCCGTCCAGCTCCTCCAAGGTGTTGTATTCGATCAGCAGCCGGCCTTTGCCCTTGGCATTGTGCTGGAAACGCACCTTGGTCCCCAGTTTTTCCGAAAGCTGCTGCGCCAGGGCGCGGGTGTCAGGGTCCATACGCGGCCCGCGCGTCCGGTGACCGGCGGGGTGGGCCAAGAGACGGCGCACGAGATTTTCGGTCTCGCGGACCGACAGGCCCTTGTTCACGACTTGGTGCGCCGCCCGGCTCTGGTGGCTCCCTTCGAGCGCAAGCAAGGCGCGAGCATGGCCCATGTCCATCTTGCCGGTTTCAAGCAGTTCACGCACATCGCTATTAAGCGTGAGGAGTCGCAACAGGTTGGTGACGGCTGCACGGGAACGGCCCACGGCCTCGGCCACTTGCTGGTGCGTCATGTGGAATTCATCGATCAGGCGCGTGAAGGCGTTGGCTTCCTCGACCGGGCTTAAGTTCTCGCGCTGAATATTCTCGATCAGCGCGATGGCAATCGCCGCCTCGTCGGGGATCTTGCGCACCACCGCCGGCACCGATTCGAGACCAGCCAGTTGGGCCGCGCGCCAGCGGCGTTCGCCGGCAACGATTTCATAGCTCCCGGCGGACAGCAGGCGCACCACGATCGGCTGCACCACGCCCTGGACCTTGATCGAGGCGGCCAGCTCCTCGAGCGCCTCGGGGTTCATGTGCGTGCGTGGCTGGTACTTGCCGCGCTGCAACTGGTCGATGGGGATCTGGCGCAGCTCGTCCTTTTCGGCCGGCGTCTCGTAGGCGTTCAACAAGGCATCGAGCCCGCGTCCGAGGCGCTGGGGTTTTCGGGTGGTGGTCACGCTCATCGTCTTGTTATCCCCTCCTGTAATTACTTCTAAAGCTACTCTTTATGCCGCCACAACTTCCTCTTCGCGCCGGAGCATTTCACCCGCGAGTGCCAGGTAAGCTTGCGCTCCCTTGGACTGCATGTCGTAGGCAATGACCGGCTTGCCGTGCGACGGTGCCTCCGCCAGGCGGATGTTGCGTGGAATGACGGTGCGGTAAAGCTTGTCGCCAAAATGCTGTTTCAATTGCGCCGAGACCTCGTTATCCAGATTGTTACGCGGGTCGTACATGGTGCGCAACAGCCCTTCGATCTCCAGTTCCGGATTCAGGGTTTCACGAATCTTTCGTATCGTGTTGAGCAACGCCGTGAGCCCTTCGAGCGCATAATATTCGCACTGCATCGGAATCATCACCGATTGCGCCGCCACCAGCGCATTGACCGTGAGCAGGTTCAGTGCCGGCGGACAGTCGATCAAAATATAATCGTACTGCGTGCGCACGTTCTCGAGGGCATCGCGTAAGCGCCGTTCGCGATGTTCAAGTTCGATGAGCTCGATCTCGGCGCCGGACAGCTGGCTGTTGGACGGCACCAGATCAAAGCCGCCTTCGACCGTGACCCGCGCCGCCTCGATCGGTTCGAGCCCGATTAGTACCTCGTAGGTCGTCACGCGATTGGCTTGCTTGTTGACACCGCTGCCCATGGTGGCATTGCCCTGCGGGTCGTTGTCGATCAGCATCACGCGCCGGCGCGTTCGGGCGAGCGAGGCGGCGAGGTTGATGCTGGTCGTGGTCTTGCCGACCCCGCCTTTCTGGTTCGTGATGGCTACGACTTTGCCCATCGGGCATTCCCCTTCAATTCACCGGCGCCAGCATGACCATGTGCCGCGCGGCATCGAGGCCCGGTACCGTCAGAACTTTCACTTCGGCGCGGTATCCGTCCGTGACCGCCGCCAGCTCTTCCTGGGGGAATACACCCTTCATGACCAGGAACCGGCCGTCCGGCGCGCACAAATGACGGCTCGCGGCCAGCATATCAGGAATGGACGCGAACGCGCGAGCAATCAGCGTATCGAATTTTTCCGGTGGATGGAATTTCTCCACGCGCTCCTGCACGATGCGGGTGTTTTTCAGGCCCAGGTCGTGCACGGCTTGCGTGGCAAACCGGGTTTTCTTGGCGTTGCTGTCGAGCAGCGTGAATTCCATGTCGGGGCGAGCCAGCGCCAGCGGAATTCCGGGAAGCCCGGCTCCGGTGCCGATGTCGAGCACGCGCGCGCCGCGCAAATACGGCAACACCGACAGGCTGTCGAGCAAGTGCCGCGGCACCATTTGCTCGGGATCGCGCACGGCCGTGAGGTTATAGGACTGGTTCCACTTTTCGAGAAGTTCCAGGAAATTCAGGAGCTTTTCCGGAACCGGGGGCGGTAGATCGAGCCCCATATCACGCAGGCCCTGCCTAAGGTTTTTTTCTAGCGTCATGTGACTCCCCGTCCCCCCGGTTTTTCCCGTTTAGCGTTTCTTATCGTGCAATTTAAGCTTTGTGTCCTGTTTTGGCTATCCACTCCCCGAACCCTGCACTAAGCTCGTAAGTAACGGAGTCGAAATGGAGTTCAGCATGAAGGCATTGTTCCTGACAATCATGGTGATGGGTCTTGGCGGGGCTGGATTAGCGCAGGCCACTGACACGGCCGAGGCACCCGTCGCCGCCAATCCGGAGAAGCTCTTTCCCACCTCGCGGGCGGCGATACCGATACCCGGGGTCGTCACCCGCGCGCAGCTCACGCACGACATTAAAGATCTCGAGCCAGTAGATAGTATCTCGGCACTCACGAACGATGAAACACGCATCGTCTACTTCACTGAAATCCATGACATGGCCGGTCGGACGGTAAAACACCGGTGGGAATACAACGGTCAGATCATCTTGGAAGTGCCGATTCAAGTCGCCACGTCACGCTGGCGCGCCTACTCGAGCAAAACCCTGCTCCCGTCCTGGACCGGAGAATGGAAGGTGTCAGTGGTGGATGCCGCCGGCGGCACACTCAGCGTCAATACCTTCACGTATTTGGGAAAACCAGGCGAAACCGCCACCCCGTCATCCGTGGCGTCCAGTCCGAATCCGTGATCGGAGCGCTCGGTTCAAACGCCGAGCACGAACACCCACAGCACGAGGACGGAAAAAAGAGCGAGCGCGGAGATCAATCCGCCCCACACGCGGGGCTGGGCTTTAATCATCTCGTCCAGTTGATAATGCGGGGTGTCGAGTGGCTTGGTGACCTGGCGCGTGGACACCCAGCGATTCATGCTATCGAGCCAATGCCTGAGCTTGGCGAGCTTGAACAGTGACATCAGGCCGACCACGATGGCCATCACCGTCCCCACGATGATAAAAGCGACGAGGCTGATCCACATCACCTCCCAGGTGCCGCGGGTGATATCGGCACCGGCGTAAAAGCCCGCCAGCAGACGTCCCCCATCGGCAGCACTCATGCCGGTGATGAAGATCGCGCCCTTGATCAGGATCAGCGCCGCGCTGGCCAACAGGATGGCGCCGAGCAGCCGCGGGTAACGAAGCATGGCGCCTTCGGTCGGGCGCGGTTTTTCCAGCGGCTTGGTCATGCGGCGCATGGAAATCCAGCGGTTGGATAATTTGAAAAGGGCGCCCATCCACGTTGGCGCGGCCAGCATCAGCACACCGATCACCAGCGCAAAAATATTTCCGAAAATCAGCAACACCACCACGTAATACAGCATACTGTCCGGGGAGATCTGCATCGTGCTGCCTCCTGGTCGCGGGTCATTCCCTCAGGTCCGTGTTCTCCTCGAGTGTAGCCGCTAATAAATAACCGCGTGGCATGCGCTGATAATCCGGAGGGGGTTTCTTACGGATTCGGTGCTTAAGCCCGCTTTCGGCGCAGATGAATCAGTAATAAGGATATGGCCGCGGGGGTGATGCCCGAAAGCCGCCCGGCCTGGCCGAGGGTGGCAGGTCGGTGTGCCGCCAGTTTCTGGCGTACCTCGACCGACAGCCCGTGGACGTTGTGGTAATCGATGTCCGGTGGCAGCGCGGTTTCCTCGTGGCGACGGTGCTGGGCGATCTCCTCTGACTGGCGCTCGATATAACCGGCGTACTTGGCCTGGATCTCGAGCTGCTGCGTGACGTCGAGATCGGACAGCGCGGTCCCGGCACCGGGGAGGGACAGGAGCGCTTCATAGGAAACGCCTGGGCGGCGCATCAACTCCATGAGCGTGGCCTCACGCGTGAGTGGCTGGCCGATGACACGCGTGGCGTCCTCCGCCGGGCAGGTTTCCGGTCGCAGCCAGGTTTTTCTCAGGCGTGCTTGTTCACGCACGATGTTCTCGCGCTTGTCGCTGAAGCGCCGCCAGCGCGCCGCGTCAATCAGGCCGAGTTCATGACCGATTTCGGTGAGACGCAGGTCGGCATTGTCCTCGCGTAGCTGCAGGCGGTATTCCGCGCGCGAGGTAAACATGCGATAGGGCTCGGTGACGCCGCGGGTGATGAGATCGTCGAGCATGACGCCGAGGTAGGCCTCATCGCGCCGCGGCCACCATGGGTCCTTTCCCTGCACCCGGCGTGCGGCATTGAGGCCGGCAAGGAGTCCCTGCGCCGCGGCTTCTTCGTAACCGGTGGTGCCGTTGATCTGGCCGGCGAAGTACAGTCCCGCCAAAGATTTGGTTTCGAGCGTCGGCTGCAAGTCACGTGGATCAAAATAATCGTATTCAATGGCATAGCCCGGCCGAGTGATCACGGCATTTTCAAAACCCCTGATCGTGCGCACCAGGTTCCACTGCACATCGAAAGGCAGACTGGTGGAAATGCCGTTGGGATAAACCTCATGGGTATTGAGCCCCTCGGGCTCGATGAAGATCTGGTGCCGGTCCTTGTCGGCGAAGCGCATGATCTTGTCCTCGACCGAAGGGCAATAACGCGGGCCCACGCTTTCGATCACACCGGTGTACATCGGCGAACGGTCAAGCCCGGTACGGATGATCGCGTGCGTCGATTCATTTGTATACGTGATGTAACAGCTCACCTGGCGTGGATGTTCCATGCGCGAACCCATGAAAGAGAATACCGGCGTCGGCTCATCGCCCGGCTGCGGCTCCAATATTGAGTAGTCAATCGTTCGGCCATCAAGGCGCGGCGGCGTGCCGGTCTTCAGGCGTCCAACGCGAAAGGGCAGTTCACGCAAGCGCGCGGCCAATGCGTTCGACGGGGGATCGCCGGCGCGCCCGCCCTGGTAATTCGAAAGACCGATATGGATCTTGCCGCCGAGAAAAGTGCCAGTCGTGAGCACCACGGCGCGCGCGCGGAATTTCACGCCCATGGCTGCCACCACCCCGGTGACGCGATTGTTCTCGACGATCAGGTCCTCGACCGTCTGCTGGAACAGCGTGAGGTTATCTTGATTTTCTAGGGCCGCGCGCACCGCGGCTTTGTACAGGGCACGGTCGGCCTGGGCGCGCGTGGCGCGCACCGCCGGGCCCTTGCGCGCATTCAGAATCCGGAACTGGATCCCGGCGCGGTCGGTCGCACGCGCCATCACGCCGCCGAGCGCGTCGATTTCCTTCACCAGATGACCCTTGCCGATCCCGCCGATCGCGGGGTTGCAAGACATCTGTCCGAGAGTCTCGATGTTCTGAGTCAGCAGCAGGGTTCGAGCACCGAGGCGCGCGCACGCGCCAGCAGCCTCGGTACCAGCATGACCGCCGCCAATGACGATGACATCAAATATATCCGGGTGCCACATCTTTTCAGAAAATACGGTTCAGCCAGTCACGCCGTCGACCCGAATTAGGTTGGTGTATTGGAGGGCTTGGTATTGAAAATGGTCCAGTAGTAATCCAGTTCCTGCACCACCTGGCGGAACTTGTCGAAATCCACCGGCTTGGCGATGTAGCTGTTGACGTAGTGGCGATAGGCCTCGTGCACGTCGCGCTGGTCGGTTGAACTCGTGAGCACGACGACGGGGATGGATTTGAGTATTTCGTCTTTCTTGATGGTCTTCAGCACCTCGATACCGTCGATCTTGGGCAGCTTCAAATCGAGCAAGATCATGTCTGGACGCGGACTCTTCGAGGCGTCATTGTATTTACCGCGCCGATACAGATAATCCAGCGCTTCTTCCCCATCGTGCACACAGTCGACCGGGTTGGCCAAGCGGTCCTCCTGCATGGCGCGCAGGATCAGCTTGGTGTGCGCGTCGTTGTCTTCCACAAGCAGGATGCGGATCGGCGTGGCGGTCTTAGTGTTCGAAGATGAAACCATTTCTCTTAACCTCGTTTACCTCGGCAACTGGGTTTCTCCCGCGGAAACCTGATCACCTACCTTTTAACATAACGGATTCCGGTAAAGCTATCCAGAAGGTGCTTCCCTGCCCGGGTTCCGATTCCACGCTGAGACGGCCGCCGAAAGACTCGATAATCCGGCGAGAAATCGTCAAACCGACGCCCGTTCCTTCGATTTGGCTGTTGAGGCGCTGGAACAGTCTGAAAATGCGCTCTTGGTATTCCTTTTCAATGCCGATCCCATTGTCACGCACGTACAGCCGTAGCCACCCCCCCTCGTGACGCCAGCCGATTTCGATCTCCGGCGGTACCCCGGGACAGTGGAACTTGAGGGCGTTGTCGATCAAGTTTTGCAATACCTCACTCAAGCGCACCGGGTCTAGGTAAACCCAAGGGATGTCGGGAGCAATCCGCACCGTGGCGTGCTCCTGTTCGAAGTGCCAGGCGCATCGCGTCCGCAGTTCATTCAGCAGCGCATTGACATCCACCTCCCGGGGTTCGCCGGCAACGTGTCCCAGGCGCGCGAGTTCCAGCAGGTTCTCGATCAGGACTTTCATGTTTGCCACGGCCTTTTGTATTTCCAGAATCGAATCGGCGACTGCCGCATCTTTACGCTTGGCGATGTCTTTTTTCAGCAGGCTAACGTAGCCGCCAATGGTGATGAGCGGGCTCTTGAGGTCGTGCGAGATGGTGTAGACGAAATTCTCCATCTCGATATTGGTCTTGGTGAACTCGGCCAGCAGGCGCTCGCGCTCGGCCTCGGCACGTTTGCGCTCGGTTATGTCATACAGAGCCATTAAGTGGGAGCCGACAAATGACTGGCCGATGGGAGCGGTGCTCGCCAGAACGGTTTTCACCGTTCCGTCCTTGGCCTGCACATTCATCTCCAAGGGCGGGAACACTGCGCCATTCCACTGGCACTTGTCTAACGTGGCTTGCCAGGTCTTCGCCACCAGCTGCCGGTACTCAGGATCCGGGATGGCCTTGAGCCACCATTCGGTGAGCGTCGGGATATCCTTCTGGGTATAACCTAAAATCTCAGTAAAGGCCGGATTCAGGAAGGTGATGTTCTGATGCTCGTCGCTCAAGGCTTTCGGAACCGGCGAGGCATTAATGATCGCGCGCATTTGCGCCTCGCTTGCTGCTCTCAATGCCTCCACCCGCTGACGCTCGGTGATGTCCTGAATGACGGCGACGAACACCGGCGGCGACACTTGGCGCGCCAACTGCAAGTGCACCTCGATGGGATAGAGGCTTCCGTCCTTGCGCCGATGCACGGTATTGAAGACCAGCATGTCAAGCGCGCCATGCCTAAGCGGCGCGATCAACGCCTCGAAGCTGTCCCGCGTGAATTCGGGTTTCAGATCGAGCGGGGTTAAATTCAGCAGTTCATGCTGGCTGTAGCCAAGGTTATTCCTCGCGCCTGAATTCACTTGAATGAAGTGCAGGGTGTTGGCGTCGAAGACATAGATCTCATTGGTGGACTCATCGAGTATGCGCCCAAAGAACAGGTTCTTTTCCTGTGCCATCTTGCGTTCGGTGATGTCAATCTGGATCCCGTACATTGACTTGGGCTTGCCGCTTGCGTCATACACCAGACGACCGACATCGTTGATCCACCGGACCTCGCCGTTGGGCCAAATGACCCGGAATTCCAGATTCAGATCGACGCCGGCATCGAGCGCCTGCCGGATCTCGCGCGTGCAGCGTTCCCGTTCCTCCGGATGCACCCGGGAAAGCCAGTTGTCAAAGCTTGCCTGGTGGGTGTGCGGATCCAGCCCCATGACGAGGAAATTTTCCTCGGACCAGGTGACCCCGTTGGTGCTGATGTTCCACTCCCAGGCGCCGGCGCGCGCCGCGCGCAGCGCCTGGCGCAAGCGATCGGAGGCGTCCGCCAGCGCCTCCTCGACACGTTTGCGCTCGGTGATGTCGATGAACGACACCACGGTGCCGACGATCCGGCCTTCGCGCACAATCGGCCACGACCAGTACTCGACCGGGAACGAGCTGCCGTTGGCGCGCCAGTGCACCTCGTTGTCGGCATGCGCGGCTTCGCCGGCGAGCGTCGCGAGCCGCACGCGACACTGCTCCTTCGGGTAAGGCCGACCGTCCGGGAAAGAGTGGTGAATGAGCTCGTGCAAGTTCTGCCCCAAAAGTTCACTGGGGTCGCGGTAGCCCAACATGCGCACCGCCGCGCGGTTGATGAAGGTGCACACGCCATTGGTGTCCGCGCCATAGATTCCTTCCTCGGTGGCATCCATGAGCATGCGCACATGCTCGGCCTGCTCCAGGTGCTCGGCCGCGGCACGCTCGCGCGCTCGGCGCAGTTGCTGGGTCTGGACGACGAGCGCGGTTTCGCGCGCCACGCCTTCGATCAGCGCGCGGTCGCGGTCGTCGTAGTCCCGGCGGCTGGCCGTGTGCGCAACCATCAGGACGCCGAGCTTGTCATCGCCGACCTTGAGCGGCGTGGCCATCGCCGAGCGAATGCCGAAGTGCCTGCTGAGCTCCGGGCTGACGCGCGGATCGCTGGGCGCGTCCGCGGCCACCGCGGTCTGCCCCTGCACAAAGGCCCAGACCGCGAGCGACTGCTCGTCGAGCGTCAGCCGATAATGACCCTCCGGGCGATACTCGGCATCGGTCAGGGCGACGCCCAGCAGGGTGCCGGACGCCGGGTCGTGCTCGATCAGGAACGACAGGTCGGCGCCCGTCGCCTGACGACACAGATCCACCACCGCCGCGAATATCTCGGCCGTGCCGGTCTCACCCCCTACATGGCGCAGCAACCGGTTGTTGAGCTCGAGAATTTCGTTGCGCCGCTGTAGTTCGGCGAGCAGCAGCCGGTAGTCGGTGGTGAGCAGTCCGAGTTCGTCGGTCGAGCGTGCCGTGAGCGCGGCCACATCCGCCGCCGGCAAGGGGCGCGGCGAATCGAGCAGCATCCGCAGTGGGCCGAGCGACTGGCCGAAGCTGTTGGCGAAGATCAGGCTACCGCCGATCGCAAGCAGTTCGAGCATCAGCCACACGCCAAAGGTTTCAAAGGTGAAGAAGCCAGTACGGGTCCAGTAGTACTGCACCAGCATGGTGTCGATTAGCAGCGGCACCAGCGCGCCGATCAGGAACACCTTGGCCCTGATCGTGACAATCGGGCGCTTGAGCTCAATCCCGCCGAGCGCCTGGCCGAACAGATCGAAGATCAGGAAGAAGATCGGCAGGCCGACGATGATCGAGACGATCAGCGCGACCAGCTCGATGCGAAACAGCGCATACGGCGTGGCGACGAAGTCGGTATAGATATGCGCCGCCGCGACCACCGACACGGGAGCAATCACCAGGTATACAAGGAACGTCGCCCAGTAGATCAGCGGAAAACGTTTCACCGCGCGCGCCGCGGCCTCCGGGTCGGCGTTGGGCTGCCTCTCGAGAAAATCGGTCAGTGGACGAATCTGGCGCGGGAAGTACCACAGCGTGAAGACGATCCAGCCCAGGATATAGGCCGGCTCAAGT
>Ga0224512_10000141_pt1 | contig 77343 bp, 71 predicted proteins | sample SF_May12_sed_USG_4_FD_169103 | JGI IMG/M metagenome (GOLD analysis project Ga0224512, IMG submission 169103) | Sediment microbial communities from San Francisco Bay, California, United States - SF_May12_sed_USGS_13 | ecosystem: Environmental > Aquatic > Marine > Sediment | place: USA... | reverse complement strand
CGGCGCGCTAGAAGCCGATGGCGAGCAGTGCTGCTGCCGCGATCACCGTTCCCAGCAGGGCAGAACCATAGCAGAGCAGCTTCGCGCCGGTGCCGGCATGGATGCCGAAGTCGTGCAACATGTGAAAAATCCGGTGCACCGCATGCCAGAGAAAGAGCGAGACCACGGCGAGCAAGAACAGCTTCCCGGCCCAATGCTGCGCCACGGTGAGGATACGTTCGTAGGAGAGCGCTGCCTGCGGCATCCATAACCCTACCGGTGTGATGATGCCGGTTATCAGGACCAATATCGGACCCACCAGCGCGGCAAGCGTGCCACCAGCCCCGAAGAGCGACCAGAAGATCGGTGCATTCGAGCGTTTCGGGTTCATAGCCATCTGACCAGGGCGTAAACCATGACCGAGACGGTGAGGGTGGCGAGCAGTCCCAGCGCCGTCACGCCGAGCTCGGGCAGCGTACGCCCCGCAACCTTCAGTGGCGGCATCGCTTTTGGCATGACCTGCCACATGGTTACCGAGTGGTAGACGACGGCAACGAGCAGCAGCCAGTGAATCGCGATCGAGGCCGGGTGCGTCAGGGCGGCGAACCACGCGTCGTAGGCAGCTTCGCCCTGGGCAAGCCGTACGAGACCCACGAGAAGGATCACCGCATAGATCGCGACGAACGGGGCGGTCAGTTCACGCAGCATGTAACGCACGAAGAAGGGGTTCTTGCGCCACCAACCGGCCATCGACCGACGATAAGGCTTGCGCACCGTCATCGGCCGCCTCCTCTCGACGTGACGAAGCTGAGGAAGTAGTCGAGCGCGCTGTTCATCTTGTTCTGATTGACCGCATTCGCGGGGTTCACTCCCTTGGGGCAGACCTCGGAGCAGTAGCCCACGAGGGTGCAGCTCCACACGCCTTCCTCGGCGTTCACGATCGGCATCCGCTCGGCCCGGCCCGCATCACGCGAGTCGGCGTTATAGCGATGCAGGAGAGCCATTGCACCTGGGCCGATGAAGTCGGAATTCAGGCCGTACTGCGGGCAGGCGGAGTAACAGAGCAGGCAATTGATGCACTGGGAGAACTGATAGAAGCGGTCGAGCTGTGCGGGCGTTTGCAGGAACTCGCCGCTTTCGACCGGCTTGTTCTCAGCCGGAATGATGTACGGTTTGATCGATTCGAGCTTCTTCAGGAAATCGTTCTGATCGATGGCGAGGTCGCGCAGGATCGAGAAATGGTTGAGCGGCTCGACCCGCACCTTGCCGGGGAAATAATCCCGAAGGAACGTGTGACAGGACAGTTGCGGCACGCCGTTGACCATATGGCCGCAGCTGCCGCATATCGCCATCCGGCATGACCAGCGGAACGTGAGCGAGCCGTCGAGATGATCCTTGATGTACTGCAGGCCCTGCAGCACTGACATGTCATGCGCGAAGGGCACCTGGTAGCTCTGGAGGTGCGGTTCGGCATCGCGCTCCGGATGGTAGCGCAACACCTCCATCTCGATTGTCCGTGTCTCGACCATGACGGCGCGTCTCAGGTCATCTCCGCTTTCTTGCCCGCGCCGCCGTATACGCGCTGCTTCGGCTGCAACCTGGTGATCGTGACTGGCGTGTACTCGATCCGCGGCGCGCCGGTGCCGTTATAGTGGGCGACGGTGTGTTTCAAGAAGTTGTCGTCATCGCGTTCCTGGTATTCGTCCAGTCGCGTGTGCGCGCCGCGGGATTCGCGGCGGTTCAGCGCCGAGTGCGCGATGACCTCGGCAACGTCGAGCGTGAAGCCGAGCTCGATCGCGGTCAGCCATTCGGTATTGAACGCGCGGGTCGAGTCATCGAGCTTGACGCCCTTGCGGTAGCGCTCGCGCAGCTCGCCGATCTTGTCGCACGCCGTCTGCATGGAATCCGCCTTGCGGTAGATGCGAACTCCGGCTTCCATGGCATCGTGCATCTCGTCGCGAATCGTGGCGAGGCGCTCGCCGCGCTCGCGCTTGAGCAGCGACAGCACGGTTTCCGCAGCGGCCTGGGCCTGCTTTTCCACGGCCGACGAGCGGCTATGGGTCACGGAACGCGCGTAGCGGGCGGCGTTCTCGCCCGCGGGTTTCCCGAACACGCATAGCTCGGCGAGCGAGTTCGAGCCCAGGCGGTTCGCGCCGTGAATGCCGACGCTCGAGCACTCGCCCGCCGCGTAGAGGCCCTTCAACGGTGTTGCCGTGTTGACGTCACAGAGGATGCCGCCCATGGTGTAGTGCACTGCCGGGCACACCGGAATCGGGGTCGTCACCGGGTCCACGCCCACGAACGTGTGCGCGACTTCGGTGATGAGCGGAAGCCGCTCATGGATCATCTTCGCGCCAAGGTGACGCAAGTCGAGGTTCACGACCTGGCCGCGCGGGGTCGCAATGGTCCGTCCCTTGTGCTCCTCGTGCCAGAACGCCTGGGACAGACGGTCGCGCGGCCCGAGCTCCATCGCCTTCGCTCGCGGCCAAGGGTCGGGCGGTCCCATGCCGTAGTCCTGGAGATAGCGGTAACCATCCTTGTTGGTGAGAATGGCGCCTTCCCCGCGGCAGGCCTCGGTAATCAGGATGCCGGTTCCGGGCAACGCCGTCGGATGCCATTGCATGAACTCCATGTCACGCAGGGGCGCGCTGTGGCGGTAGGCGATGCCCATGCCGTCGCCGGTCACGATGCCCGCATTGGTGTTCTGTTGATAGACGCGCCCCGCGCCGCCCGTTGCGAAGACAGCTGCGTTGCACTTGAAGAGAAAGAACTCGCCGGTCGCGATCTCGATAGCGAGCACACCCTGTACCCGCCCGTCCTCCACGATCAGGTCGCAGCAAAAGAACTCGTCGCAGCGCGTGATCGAGGGATATTTCATCGAAGTCTGGAACAGCGTGTGCAGCATGTGGAAGCCGGTCTTGTCCGCGGCGAACCAAGTGCGCTGCACCTTCATTCCGCCGAAGAAGCGCACGTTGACATGCCCGTCGGGTTTGCGGCTCCAGGGGCAGCCCCAGTGCTCGAGCTGCGTCATCTCGCGGGTGCAATTCGCGACGAAGTAATCGACGACGTCCTGGTCGCATAGCCAGTCGCCACCCGAGACCGTATCATCGAAATGATTGTCGAGCGAATCGTCGGCGCGCACGACAGCGGCCGACCCGCCCTCCGCGGATACGGTGTGACTGCGCATCGGAACGACTTTTGAAATCAGCGCGATCCGGAGACCGGGATCGGTTTCGGCTGCCGCAATGGCTGCCCGCAAGCCCGCGCCGCCGCCACCGACGATCGCCACGTCTGTGGTAATCACCTGCATGGGTCGATTTTCCGGTAGAGGCCCAAGCGGTGGATTGATTCAGATCAATGCCGCCCGGAATCGGGGCGGGCCGCGCCCGGTCCGTGTAGCAGAGAATCGGGGAGAATCGGGGATCGCGCGTGAGGCGCGGGCCGGGGGGCCGTGTTCTAAAGCTAAGAGAAGCTCAAGCCGTCACGTGCCACGGCACAACGCCGCCGGCGCGGCATTGGCGAACGGTCGTTGCGGGGACCGTCAGGCCGTGCGCATCTTGCCCGGCTGTCTGGCTTCCTCGGGAGGACCTTCGCCAGGCTTCGCGAAGGTTTCCTGTGCCTTGCCCGCTACGACATCCTGGTACCAGTACTCGTGGTGGTGCTTGGCCCAGGTTTCGTCCACGTAGCCGTGGCGCATGCCGGAGTAGGCGCCCTTGACCCCGAGCGTGCCGAGATAGATATGAACCAGCGACAACGCAATCGCCACATACGCCGAGACCATGTGAATCGCGTTGGAGATCTGCATGATCCCCCGTCCCTGCCCGAAGTTCGGGAACAGCACGATCAGGCCGCTGACCAGAAGCACTGTGGAAAGGATGATCAGCACGATCCAGAATTGGACCTTCTCACCCGCGTTGAAGCGGTGCGATGGATACTGGTGGCCCTTGAAAAGAAAATCGAAGATGTGCAAGAACCACTTGAAGTCGTCGACTCCGATCCCGTTGTTGCGGACGAAACGGATGAACAGCCAGGGTATGGCGACGATCAGGATCGGACCCGTGAAATTGTGCAGCGTCTTCGACATCGACGCGAGCCATGCGAACACGCTGTAGCCCAGGACCGGCAGCAGCACACTTTTGCCGAGCGAGAGGATGAGGCCAGTGATCGCGAGAATCACCCAGGTGATCGCCAACAGCCAGTGGGCGTGGCGGTCCGCGGGCGAGAAGCGTCGGATCAGGCGCCCACTTGGGGTGTCGCCAGCGGGCAGCGCTCCCCGGATGAAATAGAACAAGGCGAGCCCGAGCACGCCCGCGGCGACCAGTATGCCGCCCCAGAAGGCGATCGGCACCCGTACCTGGCGCCACGTTTCCCCGCCGCTCTGGACGAGCACCCCGGTTTCCACGCCTTGCACGTTGGTAAAGCCCGGGGAGCCGGAGCGCACGTCACGCCACACCGGTGCATTGTTGAGCGGTTGCGAATCCTGGCGTTGCGCCTGCGTACCACCGGAGCTGCTTTGCGCTTGTTGCGCGCCTGCTGGCGCGGATGCGACCAGTGCGATCGCGATGGTCAGCGCTCCAAGCAATTGTGCGAGCTTGCCCATGATGACCCCCTCCGATTCAGAGAACCTCGTGCGGACTGGCGTAACGATCCGAACGTTGGCCTCGTGTGTTGCCTTTCTCTAGTCGCCCGATGGCGCGAAACGCGTCGCCTCGCGAGCAGCGGCCCAAATCTCACCGCGCAGACTGGGTAGACCGAAAAAGTATAGCGCAGAAAGGCCCGCGCCAGTCTGCGGGCGTTTCGGTTTACGGGAAGCGACGGGGCTTTCCGTGGTCCGCGTTGCAGTCGCGACCGGATCAAGAGGCGTTGCGGTTCCCCAAGCGATTCCACATGCCGGGATCGCGCGATGGTCTCGCATCGCACCATGCCGGCGTCTGGGTTCCGCACATCCCATTGAAACGAAAGGTAGACCCACTGATTCAGCGCGATTCGGCCAGACTCGATCGCTCTGCGCCGGAGTCGGGGCGCCGTCACTTTCGGTGCCGAGAGCCAAGCCGTTTCTAGCCGGGCGCAGGTTGCTTAGGGGGGAGCACGGCTTCCTCGCCCAGGTCCGGTTCCCCGCAGAGCCGCAAGATTTCGGCGCGCGCACGATCGCGCAATTCAATGGCGGCGTTCCAATCTGCGCCGGGCGGAGCGATCGGAGCGCTAAAGCTGATGCTGAGCATCGTGCGGCGAAAGAGCCAATGCCCCGCGCGTAAAGCAGAACGAGTCCCGCGCAGGGTGACCGGAAGAAGTGGCGCGCCGGCCTGGGCCGCGATCGTGAATGCGCCCATGCGGAACGGCAGCAGGCCCGGCATGCGGCTGAACGTGCCCTCCGGGAACACGATGAGCGACTGCCCGGCGCGTAAGGTTTCGGAGAACTTGCTCGCGTCCTCGATGCCGTGCTGCACGTCGAATCGCTCGACAAAGGCCGCTCCTATCCGTCTGAGAAAAATCCGCGGGACCCAGTGATCGAGGAGCTCGCGCTTGGCGACGAACCGAACGGGGCGGGCGAGCGTCGCGACCACCACCACGCCGTCCAAATAACTCGCGTGATTTGGAGCCAGCACGACCGGACGATCGTGCGGTACTTGCTCCAGCCCCCGTACGGCGAGACGCATGCCGGCGAGAGCCAGGAAGAGCCGCGCCATGCGATGGCTCAGGGCCCAACACCAGTCGACCCGCGGCAGCACCGCGCAGGCGAACCAAGTGAGCGTACCCAGGCTGCCGAGCAGCAGCATGACGTACGCGCTGTAGGCGAGATCCGCGCCGGCGCGCAGGCTGCGCCGCGCTTGCGGCAGTACGGCCGACCACGCGAGGCGCACGATTTGCCACCAGACTGCGCGCGTGCGGGTGCGGCCGCCGTGCTCGTAGAGCTCGCGGCTCGCGACGCGCCGGATCTTGCCGCTGGAAGTCTTCAGCACGGACTGCGGCGGCGCGAGCACGACCTCGTCCACCGGCATGTCGATGACCTCCGTCGCGAGCTCGTTGATGCGTGCGCTCAGGCGCTCGCGCTCCGCGGGGTCGGTGACGCGCGTCTCAGCGAGCACGATGATGCGCTCGGTCCCCGAGCGCTCGTCGCGGCTGCCGAACACCGCTACGCAGCCTTGGCGGATGCCCTCGAGGTGGCCTACAGCCTCTTCCAGTTCGTACGGGTAGACGTTGCGGCCGGCGCGGATGATCATGTCCTTCACGCGGCCCGTGATGTAGAGCTCGCCCTCCGCGATGTAGCCGTAGTCGCCGGTATCGAGCCATTGGCCGTGCAGCAGCTGGCGTGTCTGCTCGGGATTACGGTAATAGCCGCTGGTCGACGACGGGCCAGAGAACTGAACGTGCCCTTCCTCCCGCTCGCCGAGCTCGCGGTCGTTCCCATCCACCACGCGCATCTGATGGCCCACGAGCGGGTGCCCGCAGGCAACGAACGTGAGCGCTTCCGGTTGCGTCTCGGGAACGGCAAGCGCGCGGCCGTTGCGGGAGAAGGCGGCGCGGTCGACGTGGTCCAGCTTGGGGCTGCGCCCGGGCGGCGACAACGCCACGCCGAGTGTGGCTTCGGCCAAACCGTAGACGGGCGTCATTGCCTCGGGCTTGAAGCCATAGCGGGCAAAGCGTTTCGTGAACGCGGCGATCGTTTCGGGGGAGACCGGCTCGGCGCCGTTGAAGGCGACGCGCCAAGTTGACAGGTCGAGCCCCTCGAGCTGCGCATCGTCGGCGCGCCGCAGGCACAGCTCGTAGCAAAAATTCGGTCCGCCGGAGAGCGTGCCGCCGTGCCGATGGATCGTCCACAGCCAGCGGTCTGGCCGCGCGAGGAACGTGAGCGGCGACATCACGGGATACTTGAAGCCGTAGATGAGGCTTCCCATCCAGGCGCCGATCAAACCCATGTCGTGGTAGAGGGGCAGCCAGCTCACGAACACATCGTTCGGCGTCACGCGCAGCGCCCGCCCCATCGCCCGGATGTTGGTGAGCAGGTTGGCGTGCGTCATGATCACGCCCTTGGGATTTCCCGTGCTGCCCGAGGTGTATTGCAGCATCGCGATCTCATGGGGCCTCGCACGATGCAATAGCGCCGGCGACCCGGCGTGCGCGAGCTCTCCCGGCGTCACCACGTGCTTCAGCGTCCGCACCTGCGGCTTCATCAGCAGCGCGATGGGCTTCGCTTGCTGCACCGTGATCAGGGTGTCGACCAGGGCGTTCGACAGGATCCCCACATGCCGGCGCAGGTGGTCCTCGATCTGTGACGCGCGCGCCGGCGGATAAATCGGAACCGGAACGCCGCCGGCGAGAAGGATGCCGAAGAAGCAAAAGAAATAATCGACGCCCGTCGGCAGCATGATGGCGACACCGCTGCCGGGCTGCAGCCCTCGCTCGAGAAGGCTCGTGGCAACGGCGCGCGCCTGCCGGTCGAGCATCGAATAAGTAACGGTCTGCTCGGCGCCTTCCTCATCCTGGAGCACGATATGCGGGCGCTCCGGGTGGTGGGCGACGTGCCACTCGAGCACGTCGATCAGGGTGTTCGCGCTGTCCGGGGTCTCGGACTCCTGGGCCAGATGCTCCGCACGTTCTGGTCGGGGCCCGCGCGAGGCGGGGCTGGCCGCGTCGACGGCGCGCAACAGATCGCGCGGCGTCTCAGCGCTCGCCATGACGCTTTCGGCAAGGCTCACGCCAAACTGGCGCTCGATGCGGAGGAAGAGTTCGACGCGCCCAAGACTGTCGTAGCCGTAATCGCGGTCGAGCCGCGCATCCAGCGACGCGGGCGGAGCGGAGCGGGTCGGATGCAGTTCGGCCGCAACCTGCCGGATGATCTCCAGCAGTGCATCAGCGCTGATCTCGGTACTGCCGCTCGCGCGTTGTGTCGCGACGGGAGGTTCCACAAACAGCTTGGCGATGGAAGGTTCGGTGGATGTTAGCACGGGTATGAAATGTTTCCGCGTGGAAAAAAGCGCCCGCGGCGGTGGGGAGTGCCCGTCGCGGGCGCCGCGCCGCACGGCACTTAGCTGCCGATGTGCACTTGATACTCCGCGCCGTTCGAGAATGTGCAGTTGCCGGCACCCATGCGCGGCGAGCTCATTTGGTACTCGCAGCTCGCGAAGGTGCCGCGTGAGCCGTAGGCGCTCGCCACGCCACGCCGCTCATCGTTGGCGACGCGGGTCGCTTCGCCGACCAGCGTTTCACCCTGGTAATTGAAGGTGAAACGGCCTTTGCCCGTCATCATGTTGGTCACCTGGCCGGTGAGCACACCGGTCTGGTTGGCGAGATCGTTGGCGGGGTAGAGCTTCACGGGGAGTGCCGCGGGCCTTGGACCTCCGGGATAAGGGCCGCTGGGGGCGCCCGTCGCGCTGCGGGGCGGCACGACATAAGGAACACCCAGCGTATACATGGCCTCACCGTCCGGGCCCACCGGAATCACGTAGCAGGCCGACAGCGCAAACGCCGGGATGAGCAGCGCGATGGCGAGCCGCCTGGAAATGGCCGGCGCGGATGCGTGCTGCGACGGTGCAAGCAGAACAGAATTGCGAGTGCTCATAGTGGTTTCCTTTCAGGGTTGCTGATTGATGATGCGAAATTAACGGACTTGCACGCACAGGTTGCGCGAGTCGAGCTCGGACATCTCGCGCAAGAATTCCTGCAGGGCAGGCATGTCGCGCTGGTGCGTCAACGCCACGTGTTCGCTGGAGAGCGCGTCTTCCTCATCGTTGAATACGAACTCGAGGAGCTCATCGGCGCTGTCGTCGTGCGGCAGTGTGCGTGTGTCCGTGTGACGCGGGTTTTTCCTGGATTTCATGGATCACCTCCATCGCTCGTCTTGGCCGCCTGGTGAATCTGCGGCTGTGGGACACAGGATGCGGTCCGGGGGCTCGCATTTCGGTTACGGATAACCTACCGATCGCTTACAGATGAGGGAGTCGCTGGGAATCAGGCGGTTAGGGACAGCACGCTAGATGGTCGTGACGGTCGATCGAAGGGGTACGGTCAGACTCACGGCGGTGCCAATCCCCGGTCGCAAACGTATTTCGAGCCTGACGCCGATGCTTTGCGCCCATGCGGCCTCGATGTCGCGGGTTTCTTCCGCGACCATTGAAACACCCTCTACTGATGCCCTGAATCGACAGGGCCAGCGTGAGGCGTGCGGGGTTTCGAAAAGCTTAGCTTGCGTTACCGATTGGTTGGTGTTGCGCCGGTGCGGCGCACAAGGCGAAGGAGCCAGTCGGGGCGGTCGGTAATGATGCCGTCGACCCCGATCCGAACGAGCTCCGCCATGCGAGCGGCGTCGTTGACCGTCCAGACGTGCACTTTTAGATTTCGGCGATGGGCGGCCGCGACGAACCCGGCGGTCGCAATGACGTCGTCGCCGAGCCGGTCAGGAATCTGCAGGGCGCGGACCGGCGGGGTATAGACGGCGTCCAGGCTGACGAGCTGTATGCCGAAGAATAGCTGGGCCTCGCTGCGGCTCATCGATGTGGCGACCTCTGGGCACGCCTGCCGAAATGCCATGACCGCCGTCTCGTTCATCGAGGCGACCAGCACCCGCTGTTCCATCCCGGACCGGCGGATGAGCGAGCAGAGGGGTTGGGCCATGGTCGGCTCTGCGTACTTCATCTCGATGTTCATCCGCGTGGTCGGAAAGCGCGTGAAGACTTCCTCCAGCGTTGGCACGCGGATGCCCTTGCCGCGAAACGGATAGGTCCGGCCGCCGTTGGCCGACCAGTTGTGCCCCGCATCGAGCTTCCGCAGCTCGTCGAGCGTGAGGGTCTCGACGCGTCCCCGCCCGTCGGTCGTGCCGTCAACTGCTCGATCGTGCAGACACACGATTGCGCCGTCGGCCGTGCGTTGTACGTCCATCTCGAGGATGTCCGCGCCGATTTCAACGGCGTGCGAGAAAGCCGCGAGCGTGTTCTCGGGACGTAGCCCTGCGCCGCCGCGGTGGGCGATTACCTGGGTGCCGGGCCTTTCTGCCGCGAAGAAGAAATGATTCGACGCGGGGCGCGCCGAAAATGCCGCGACGCCGTAGATCGCGGCCGTAGCCACGATCAGCAACACTGGCACGGACAGCCACTTTCGATGCATGGGCCTTTGACCGCGCCGGCGCCGGTCAGTTTCTCCGGGTTCGTGCGGTCGTCAGCAGCATCCCCGCGCCAGGCGGGCTGCCGCGAGGGTCACGCCCGAGCTGCGGTTGAAGCCGTCTGCGTCGGGGCGGGTTTTTCTCTTGATGTCGCGAGAAGCGGACAGCCCGGCGCGGCGGCGGCCTTCTTCTTTTTAATGATGTTGTCCGCGTGTTTTTGCAGGTAATGTGCGATGGTCTCGACGCGAATCTTTACGGAGCCCGCGGGCTTGGTCGAGTCGAGCTCCTGGAACGAGAAGAAGAGAGTGCCGGAGCGCTCGACGATCTGCTGCACCGGGCTGTAAGTGGGCTGGTCCATGCCGCACTCGTAGCTCGAGAGACGGATCACCCCTGCAATCCACGGCACGCGCGCGGCAACCTTTGCGCCCCACAGGATCTCGTTGGTGTTGGCGCTGTAGGAGGACGGCCATACGTCAGCGACGTCGAGGGGGGAGCGGATGCGTCCGGCCTGGAGATCCGCCGCGAAGACCCATTCGAGCAGGTCCGGGTCCGTCGGAAAATACTGGGTCCAAAGCACCGGGTATCCGAACGCCTGCAGGTCAACCTCGATCTCATGGCCGATGCCCGGATCCATGTGATAGGGGCGCGCGATCACGAGCAGGCAGGGCCGGTCCTCGGCGGCGCATTGCTCGAGGACGGCGCGACCGCGGCGCTGCGCATTATTGTTGAACGCATCGAGCGCTTCGTATCCCTTGACGACCGCCGCCTTCGTTTCCGCGAAGGTGAGGTCGGGAAAGATTTCCTTGAGCGCAGGGTGAAGCTGTTTTGGAACGAGCGGCGGGTCACCGAGCGCCACGACCGGCGTCACGTAACGAATGTCCCGTTCGGCGAACGCATCCTTTTCCTTGAGGAAGCCCGCCTTGATGTTCTCGGGCGCGGCCATGACGCGAGGGCACGTGAGGTTTTCGACGACGTGTCCCTTGAGGAAGGACGGGAGCGAGTAGATCATCGGGGAGAACAGCACATCGATCTTGCGGTGCTTGTCACGCGCGAGGAGCTCGCCGTAGTGGCCCGACATGCACTTCACCGGGTAGCAGCAGTCGACCGTGCCGCGCCCCTTCGCGAACTCACGCCCTTGCTCCTCCGAGGTGTCCGACGAGAAGACGATCTTGCGGGGCTCAACGCCCAGCGCGGCCAGCAGCCCCACCCAGAACTGGTGGGTCGACCACATGTTCAGTGCTCTCGGAATCCCGATCCGGATCCTCGTCCGATACTCGGGCGCGGCGGAAGGCGTCCTCGCGGACCATTTCTGCAATATTGGGATAAGCACGTTTGACTTCCTCCATTTCTGCCTTGACGACGCGCATCTCGTTCGCATCCTCGAGCAGCCCCTTCGGGCACGAGTTGCCGCTGATCACGCGCTCCCGCCCTTCGGAAAGGGGGATCTTGCTCCAAGGCCGACCCCTCGCGCCGGGCAGCACCACGTCGATAAAGGTGCGGCGACAGCTGACCGGGCACCAACGGCAGGTGGTGTGTTGGTTAGTGGTGCTCTGGTACTCGAGCGCTTCGATCGCGTCGAATCCTCGGAAGCGACTCGGCTCTCCCTCGAGCGCCCAATCGATTGCGCACAAGGCGGCGCCGATCGCGCCCGCCTCGCCGGGATAGGGGTGGACCACGATGTCCGCATTGGGCACCTTGCTGGAGATGAAATCCACTTGCGCTTTCACCACGGCAAGGTTGCGATGCGTCCCGCCCTGGAGCACGAACTTGCGGCCGGCCGCCGCCAGATTCTGCAGCTGGCCCGCGTAGACCCAGACATTCAACGGAAGCACTGCCGCGAGCGATGCCATAATTTCCTCGGACGACCAACCTTTGCGCTGCTGGTTGACGATGTCCGATTGCAGAAACACGCCGCAGCCCATCGCGAGCTTGGGCACGGAGCGCGCCTTGAAGGCATGCTCCGCATACTTCTCCATTGGCGTGTCGTAGCGCTCGGCGACGCCCTGCAAGAAGGCACCATTGCCCGAGGAGCACTGGGAGCTCAACCGGAAATCGGACACGGTGCCCTGGCGCAGCAGCATGATCTTGACGTCACAGCCTCCCACGTCGCAGATGACATCGGCGTCAGGAAAGAAGCGCAAGGCCGCGGTCGCGTGCGCAACCGTCTCGACGATGCCCAAATCGGCCCCGATGATGTCTTTCAGCAGGTCCTTACCATAACCGGTGATGGCGAGCCCGGCGATTTTCTCGAATCCCGCGTCGTGAACCTGGCGCAGGATCGCCTTCGCGTCCTCGATCGGATTGCCTTTCGACTGCACGTAACAGGAGAAGACCAGCTCCTGCTTCGGGCAGAGCGCCACCGCCTTGGCCGTGGTGCTGCCGAAATCGCAGCCGAGAAACACTCCGGCATCGGCCAGCGCATCCGCGACGCCTTGTGGTTGCTCCGCGCGCGGTAGCGAATCGCCATTTTTCCCCGTGCAGGCGTACTGCGCGAGAAAGGCCTTGAAGTCGTCCTCGCCGGCGACTAACCCGCGCGAACCCTCTTTTGCCTTTTGCTCGTGCTGGCCTTCGTCGATCCACCAGCGCAGCTTCGCCAACCCCTGATAGACGGCCACCTCCGAGTTTTCGCCGTGCCCGAGCTCGACGCACCCCAGACAGGCGTAGTAGAGCGCGTCCGCGGGAACCAGAACAAGATTCTCCGGTTCAGCGCCTTCGGGCAGTGCGATGCGCCGCTCCTTCCACAGCTTCTTCAGGTGGTAGCGCCAGGCCTGCTGCAGGCCATCGAAAAAGAGGTTGGGTCCTCCGAGCAGCAGCACCTGAGGAACCGGGGTGTTTCCTTTCGTGAGGGTCGCGAGGTTCTGATAGACCACGGCTTCGTAAAGGCTCGCGATGATTTCTTCCACGGGCACGCCGGATTTGACCAGCGTATTCGCGTCCGCCTCTGCGAAGATGCCGCACTTCGAGCTGACCTTGTGAAGACTCATCCCGTCGTAGCGCATTTTTGCAAGCGCTTCCGTTGCGACCGAGAGCTTCCGGGCAGTCTTCTCGATGAACGTGCCGGTGCCGCCGCTGCAGGCGGACTGCATGTAGACCTGCTTGCTCGTGCCGTCGCCACTTGGCGTGAAGAACACGGTTTTCATGTCCTCGCCGCCGATTTCCGAGACGAACCGTACCCGGGAATGGAGCTTCTCCACTGCGGCTGCGACGGCGACGACTTCTTGAATGAGCTTCGCGCCGACCAGCGGAGCGAGAAAGCCGGCGCCGGAGCCGGTGAAAAACAGGCGGTCCTGCCCCGGTGTGAAACCCGACTCGGCTTCCATGCGCTCGAGAAAATCGAGCACCGTCTCGGCCTGCTTCGTGTTATGCCGTCGGTAGTCCCGCCATAGCGGCTTGCCGTCTTCCACGACCACCGCCTTGACGGTGGTCGAGCCGACGTCCATCCCGACGGTTTTCATGACTTCGCCTTCGCGGCAAGATGGTGGACCAGATTTGCGGCGGTTCCGGCTGCCCCGAGGCGCGGCACCCGATAAGTCGCGCGCTTCATCTCGGGAAAGGCTTCGAGCAGCTCGCGCGCCCGGTCCAACGTGATGCCGTTGACATTGAGCGCGTCCTCGAACTCGCGCTGCGCCCGGCGTTTTGCTTCGGTCAGTATCATCTGGCAGCGCGACAGCGCGTGAACTTCTGCGTCACCCTTGATTTCGAGGGGTGCATAGAGGAGATTGGGGTATTTGCCGGTGACCGCCGCCATTGCGCCGACGCTCATGGTGTTCGGCATGCATGAATAGGGGGAAAGCTCGCACGTCATGTGCGCCTTTTTCCGATGATAGGCCCACAGCGCCTTTCCAATCAGCATGTCGCCTTCGCCCCCGTTCAGGCGGCTGTGATAGTAGGGGGCGGCAAGCGCGCGAAGCTCATACTGGTCCGGCATCTCGTGCGGCAAGTCGTCGAGCGTCTTGCGCAGGCGATTGTAGATCCACCGCAGCAAAGCCCGTCCCGTCTTGATGCCGCCCAGTTTCAGGCGGGCGGACCGGTCGATGCCAATGTGGTCCTCGTAGTCCTGCCCCGCGTGCCGCATCAGGTAGTCGAGCCAGATCGTGATGGCGGCCGGGTAGACCTCGGCTCCCTCCGACTCGAGCCACCGGTGGATGTTGTAGTTGGGCTCGCCTTCGATCGTCTGCAGGTAGAACTCACCGGTGATCTTCACGACCGGTTTGACGCGCAGGCGGTCTACCTCGATGCTGTCGAATCGGAGGCGAACTTCGCGCAGGGCTTTTACGAAGTGGTTGGTACTCAGATACCAGAAGGGGGCGCCCCATTTCTTCATGCCGCTCACAGGAGACCTGTCGAACATCCCGTGCAGATACTCGATGCTTTCCTTGACGACCCGCTCCGTTTCTCCCGGAATTACCTCGTACGGCCGTATCTGATATTCCAGGTCCTGAATGAGGTCGCCCACCATGACTGCCCAGACGGTACCCAGCGTGAAGGGCAGGTTGAGCTCGAGTCCGCCCCCTTCGGCGGCGCCTTGCTCCAGGCCGTTCTGCGCCAGCAGAAACATCCGGAACGAGTCCAGCCCCACGTTACGCAGGGCAAGCTCGTAGCTCTGATGGTATTGCCCGAAGCGGCACGCGCCGCAGGCGCCGGCGGTAATGTAGACGTACTTCCTGGCGACTTCCTCGGCCCCCGCTCGTTGTGTCTCCTGCCGCAGGACGTTGGCGAGGTTACCGGTCGTGAAGCTCGTCGGGCAGCATTGGCCGATATCGGCCAACTCCCGTCCCGTCAGCAGGTCTTCCTTGGTCGCGGTGGGCAGAACTTGGCTGCGATAGCCGAGATTACCCATCGCGCCCTGGATCAACCGTTCGACCCTCCAGTGCAGGCCGCCGAACAGGATCGTGACCTGGTCCCGTTCGGCCCGGGTAAATGCTCGAGGTTTGTAGGTCAGGTAGGGTTCGAGCTTCGCTGTTTCCATTCTTGTTGCTCCTGTTTCGCAGGACGGAAAAGCCGACGTCATATTTATATGCGATTTGCGCCCGGCATCAACCACGTAAGTATCATGGACGCATTCCAAGTGTGCTAGTGCAGCATCTTGAGCAGGCCCGTGCTCAGCCACGGTATATAGGTGATGGCCAGGATGCCCCCGCATAGCGCCAGAAAAAGCGGCGCGACCGACCGGCAAACCTCCGTCATGGGCCGGTCGAACCGGTACGAGGCGAAAAACAGGTTAATACCAATGGGCGGCGTAAGGTAGCCCAGCTCCAGATTCGCCAGGAAGATAATGCCCAGGTGGACGGGATCCACGCCGAAAGCAAGGCCGATCGGGACGACCAAAGGGGCGATCACGACGATGGCCGAGAAAATATCCATGATGCAGCCGACGGCAAGCAGTAGCACGTTGAGATAAAGGAGGAAGACCCAAGGAGACTCGATCCGCTCCTTGACCCACTCCACGGCGTGCTCAGGCACTTGCGCGTCCACCAGGAAATTAGTGAGGGCGAGTGCTACGCCGAGGATCAGCAGGATTCCGCCGACGAGCAGCCCGCATTCCGACATGATCCGGGGCACGTCCGGATAGGGCCTCACGTCGCGGTGAATGACGGCTGCCGTGATGAACGCATAAAGCGCCGTCGCCGCCGCGGCTTCCACCGGGGTTGCCAAACCTCCCAGCAGCATCGAGATGGGTACCGCCGGCAGCGCGAGTTCCCATTTTGCGATCCACAGCGCGCGCCTGACCCGATTGCGGTCCAGCGTTTGCTGCACGCCGGGGGCCGACTTGTGCTGGCGCAAGCCCCAGGCGAGCGTGATCGCCAGCATGAGCAGCATCGGCATCAGGCCGCCCAGGAACATCGACTCGATGCTCGTCTTGGCGACGATCGCGTAGAGGATGAGCGGCAGGGCCGGGAAGAGCAGCACCCCTGGCAGGCCGCCCGCGGTAATCAAACCGAGCGCTGGTCGGCGCTCGAACCCGGATGCCAGCAACAACGGCATGGTGAGTCCCCCGAGCGCGAGGATCGTCACGCCGGACGCGCCGGTAAAGCTCGTGAAAAACGTGCAGGCCAGCACGGTAACGACTGCCGCGCCCCCACGAAATCTTCCGAACAAGGCGTCGAAGACCTCGATCAGGCGCTTCGGCGCACCGCTCTCGGCGAGAAAGTAGCCTGCCAGCGTGAATAGCGGGATTGCCGGCAACGTGGGGTTGGACGTCAGGCCGTAGTGATCCACGGCGGCCGAGGCCAGAGGCACGCCCGTGCTCCACAGCAGCAGCAGCGCGACTCCGCCAATGACGGCGAACAGCGGTGCCCCGAACAGCGCCCCCACGATCAGCACGACGAGTCCGGCCGGGACCATATAGCCCGGATCGACCGGCGCGAACAACGCGATCGCAATTAGCGCGACCGCGAGCAGGAACGCACAGGCTCTTCCCGACAACTGCTCGGATGCGTTCCAGATCAACCTTGCGCCAATGACGCCAAAACCGATCGGGAGGAAGGACTGGATGAGCCAAACCGGGATGTCGTAAGCAAGGGCGACGCCACCGATGCGTTCGGCGGCGACGAACTGGACGCTGGCGATACACAACAGAGCGCTTGCTGTGGCGGCGATCGCGGCCGCGTACATCCGTGCGATTGTTGCGAAGCGGCCTTGCAGCAGCACCGTAGCGGAAAACGCGAGCAAGCGGTTTCCCCGTGCCGCAACCACTGCGCCCAGCATTCCCACGATCAGAGTGAGATTCTGGACCAGCGAGGCGACGCCGTGGATGCCGACGCCCACCGTGGCCCGCAACGCGATTTCGGCGAGCGGGAGTACGACGAGGAGCCCGAAGAACGCCGACAGGAGGACATTTTCCGCTGCGGCTAGCCACTTGGCCGCCGCGTTCGCGTTCACGGCCGCGCTCGCGTGCGCCGTCCACTCCGAAGTGGGGTGTGCCGCCGACAGCGGAAGGCTCATTTCTTCTCTCCGCGGAATTCAGCGAGCAGGAGCCCGACATTGTCGAACATATCCGCCGGTACCATGCCCCCCCGAACACCCGGCCAGGCGCGCCGGGCAAGTTCCTGCCAGGCGCGCTCAACTTCCGGCGTGAGTGTCAGGACCTTGAGGCCGCGGCTCTCGAGTGCTCGGACGATGTCTTCGTCTTGCTTATTGCGATGCTGCCGCAATTTCTCGCCGGCCTCTTCCCCTGCTGCGAGCAGGGCGGCGCGAGCCGCCGGACTCATGGCATCCAGGGTTTTCGTGGTCATGATGACGGCGCCTACTATCGGTACCCAGTTAATGCGCAGCATGTAGGGCGCAGTGCGGTCGAATTGGGCGGCCAGGGCCCACAACGGCGCAGCCGGGACCGTGTCGATCATTCCCGTCTGCAACGATGGCAGGATGTCGGTGAGTTCCATCACGACCGGGCGATAGCCGAGCGATTTCATGATATCCACCTGAGCGTTGTTCCCGGCCCAGGCGAAGATCTTGGCTGACTTGTAATCCTCGGGCATCATGCGCGGCTCGTTGGAGAAGAACTGCACCCAGCCTCCTTCTCCCCAGAACAGCACGGTGAAACCCTTCGCGCGCAGACGCTCTTCCAGTTCCGGGCGGAGCTTTTCGCGCACGTAATCGACCTCTTCCCAGGTTCGGAATATCAGCGGCATGAACTGCAGCACCCCGACGGCTTTGTCGATCTGGCTGAGGCCGACGATGCTGACCATGGATGCGTTTAACTGGCCCACGCGCATGCGACGCACCGTTTCCGGTTCCGGGCCCTGTACGCTGTTGGTATAGACAATGAATCGCGACCTGCCGCCCTGGGCGTCACGCCACTTTTGTCCTATATCCTGTAGGACGCGGTGGTAGATCGATCCCTTCGGCGCGACGGTCGCGATCTTAAGCGTCATTGCGCGCTCGGCCGCGCCGGCGCTGACGGCGAACAGTGCCGCGACAGCCAGTTGGCTGAGACAAACTAGGAGACGTCCCGTTGTCATGGCGTGGGTCCTTTCAGTCGGCGAAGAGCACGTCCGTGCGGCCGAGCAGCCAGCGCGCGCGACGTTGCATGACGAGATTGGCCAGGCGCCCTTCCGGGTCGGCGTTGACGTTAAGCTTCAATGCGTGCTGAAGAAGCTTCTCGAATTCGGTGCGGTCGCGTTCTGTGACGGACACCGCCTCAGCAAACGTAACGAAGGGGGCTGCTTGCTTGCCCTCGCTGAGTTCCACGGCCCGGTCGAAGTGCTGGCGTGCTAGATCAGCGGCACCGGCATTAACGCCGGACCGGCTCATCTCGTAGCTGATCAGGAACACGTGGACGGCACCGTGATCGTAGGTCTCGTCCAGGACAAGCGCGCGGCGTACCAGAGCCTCAACGATGGGAAGGTCTGCCACCAGGAAGGGGTTGTCCTTCGACAGCGAAATGGCCGCCGCCCACGCTACACCGGTCCAGTAGAGCAGGCCCACGTCCTCGACAGTCGTCGCCGAAAGAGCGCCTGCGGGGTTGGTTCGCAGCGATTTCGTCAAACCGGGGTAGGAGGTTTCGAGGCCCTGCAGGCCGTAGTTGCGCGCACGCAGGTACAGTCGCCGCGCGCGGTCACGCTGCGCGTACGCGGCCTTGACGTTGCGATCCTCGATCTCGTCGGCGGGAAATTCGACGTAGGCGTACGAGTATTGGACGAAACCCCGGGTGGTGGCGAGAAGCAGGCCGCGGTTATCGGGCGTCTCCGCCAGCACGCTTTCCATCAGCTTGAGGCTGAAGGGTGCGGCGGCGCCAATCAGCTGCAGATCGTCATCGGATGCAAACGTGGAACCACTATTCGCCAGTGCATCCCCCACCTGATTGAGTGCGAAGTTGCGCACCGAGCAGCCGCCCATGAGCGTAACGACCAGAAGTAAAGCTAGGGCAGCAGAACCGACGCGCCGACCGTTAGGTGGATCGCAGGCGACGCTCATCATTGCCTTTGTCATGATGTCGCTCCCTCTTTCCGCTCGTGCCATAGCGTGTATGGTGGCCGGGTCGGGATTGCGGATGACTTACGGGTCGCTTACATATCGGTTACATTTGATGTCCTGATTCGCAATCCCCGGTCTCGATAGACTTTTTGCGAGTTCTGCTTGCCACAGGGTAGGGTCTCGCCGGTCCCCTGCCAATCACACAAATAGGTGAGGGCGCGTCTTTTCGCATATCTTCTCAACCGCGATAAATGGGGTCGGGTTCACATTTCGCAAAGAAAGTGGATCCGAGCACATTATCGCGGGCCCAGCGAGTAGGCGTGGCATCCAAACCGTTCCACCCGTTCGAGCACTTCTTCGAGCGGGCCGTCGAGGCAACTTCCGGCGCTGGCGGAGCAGAAGGGGCAAGTATGGACCTCGCCCGCGCTGTTCACGAAAACATACCACCTGCCCGCTCCGTAGCAGCCCAAGCGGCGCTGGTAGTCGCCGTGGTAGATGACGGCGGGAAGGTGGGCGCAGCCGGGATCGGTGTTAACTGTCATCTTGAACGCGTCAAGGAGCGCCAGCTGCTCGGCGGAGAGCGCCACGTCGCGTTCCTCGTAGCGGCCCACGGCGCGCGGCTCCAGGATCTGGAGGAAGCCCGCGCCCAGCTCTCCGGCGAGCCTGGCGTAACGCTCGAGGTTCTCAGCCGAAACGAATTCGCGGGTCGCACAGAGCGTGAGGCACAGAACCAGCCCCGCTTCGCGCACGTGGCGCGCAGCCTGCTGGACCTGCCGGAAGCTGCCGGCGCGGCCCCGAAAGGCGTCGTGCGCGTCAGCCTCGAAGTGGTCCATGCTGAGACAGACCCCGGTGAGACCGGCTTCCGCGAGCCGCGCAGCGACGGAGCGATCCAGGCGGAAGCCGGACGTCGCAATCCAGTAGTCGGTCTGGGGACGCGATGCGCGGCAGAGCGCCACGATGTCATCCAGGCGCAACAGGGGCTCTCCGCCGGAGAGCAGGATCTGGTTGACGCCGAGCGCCTCGAAGCGCCCGGCGATGGAAAGGAGATCTTCTCTCGAGAGCTGCTCGTGGCCGTTGAGCGTTTTCCATTCCGAGCAGTGCTGGCAGGAGAGCGGGCAGCGCCGCGTGATGGCCAGGATCAGCGTTTGCAGGTTGGTGGCGGACTCGCTCGAAGAAGCCACCCGCGTCAGCTCCCGGGTCATGAACCGGTCGAAAGCCGGCGACGGGTATCCGGGATAGTTGAGATGGAAGAAGTATCGGCCCGCGCCGCGAACCAGCTTCGGGGTCAACGCACGGCGCGCATCCGGCCAGGCGGCGCAGACTTTCCTGTAGAGCGCCAGCACCGCCTGAATTGCCCGGCCCGGTGAATGACTGGCGAGCGCGAGGCGCAGGATCGCCCCCCAGAGCCGCGCGGTGGCGAGCCCTGCGCGCCAGCCCGTGAGGATGGGACTCGCCAGCGTGCTCATGCACTGATCTTTGGAAAGAGCCATCGCGCTCTTCATCCGGCCGTCATTGCAGGCGTTCGTAATCACCGATCTACCTCCAAACCCACCAGGGCGCCTCGAGGCGATCCCCATACGCGAGGACGTCAAACAGAACATGGGCTGCGACGGCGGGAAGAACGCTTCCAGAGAGTTGCCGAAGGAGTGCAAGCGCGAACCCCGCAACGAAAGTGAGAGAAGCAAGGAGCGGTAAGTCGATCTCCACTCCGGCCGGGGGAAAAACGAACAACGCGGACTTGTAAGCGGTGTGGCTGAGCGCCGCGAACACCGGAGCCAGCCAGAACCCGGAGCCGGTGATGCGCCCCTGGATGTAGCCGCGGAAGACCAGCTCCTCCGTCGCCCCGATGAGCGCCGCTGAAACGACAAAGAGCGCAAGAGGACCGGGAATCAGGGAGAGATCGTACGCGCCCCGGTAACTCAGCCCGAGCAGCAGGCCCAGAATGCAACCAACAGCGGTCGCGAGCCCAACCTTTCGCGAAAAAGGGCCCCACCCGAATACTGCGAGGAGAGAGGTTTCCCTGCCCACGGAGCGGATGATCAGAGCAGCGACGAGCAGAAGGCCCGCGAGGGAGACGCCGAAAAGCGGCAGAGAGCGCTGCGCGAACAGCGCAAACAGGCACATCCCCGCCGCTGCAATTACTGCTTCACGCATGGGCTTTAACCCTCAGGCCCTGCCCGCGTGGCCACAAGCGTCGAAAGAGAACGATCGCCGGAAGCAACAGCAGGATCCACCCGGAGCCCAGGCAGAAGGGTTGGACCTGTGCCACGAAGGTGTCCGGAAGCGCCTTTTCCAGGGCTTCGGTCTTCTTGGCCGCTTGCCCCTTGAAAGCCTTTTCGTTCAGGCCCAAGTACTCCAAGCTCTTCAGCTCGTGAAGCGGAGCGAGATCAACGTCTTCCTTCAGGAAGAGGAGGATTGCCGCTCTCGGATGTCGGAGACTCTGAAGGGGCGAGAGATCGCGAATGTGCTCAGAACCGAGCGCGATGATCTCAAGGTCGGGGTGGCTCGCGATCACTTTGGCGAAGGTTTTCTGTGTGGTGTTCCACGGAAACTTCAGCCAGGCCAGTTTGGGAAGACGCTCGAGAACCGAAAGATCCGAGATGTTCTCCTTCTTGACGAAAAAGATGTCGAGTTTCTTGAGATCGGGAAACGCGGCCAGTGCGGTGATGTCCTTTAGGTCATCAAACCTCCACAGAACCAGCTCTCGGAGGCCCGTCACGTTCCGCAGAAATGAAAGATCTTCTACCTTTTTTTCCCCCTTCATGATGGTCAGGGAGCGCAACGTTCGGCTCCCAGCGGGGATTTCGCCTGATCCCGCTCGGACCCAATTGTTCAACAAAAGTGTGCGAAGGCGCGGGAGGCGGGGGAGAAAGTCCAACGACCCCTCTCCGTGGATCCACAACGTCTCCAGCTTCGCGAGCCGCGGCTCGAGCGCATCAAACTGCGCCGAGAGCACGTCCAGGTTGATGAAGAGGAAACGTGGCTCGAAAAGTGTGACCAAACGGACGACGAGGTCAGTCGATTTAGACTGTCCAACCCTGTCCAGAAAGAGCCCAACGTTCGGTCGCACCCGGGCCACCTTTTCCAAGAGAGAGAAATCGAGAGTCTCTGTCTTTACGTTAATAAACAGAAGGCGCAAGCTGGCCAGGTCCTCGACCGAGGCCTTCCGGAGCCACTCCCATCCTGTGCTGTCCGAAAGCTGGATCGTCACGGCCTTTCCGTTCAAGAAAACCATGTCGCCACGTATATCCAGGACCAACGATTCCCCGTCGGTTTCTCGATAAAGGAACGGAACGCCTTCTTTTTCTTTGGAGGCACTAAAGAGATCGCCATCACGGGCCAGAACTCCGGCGGGACGCCCCTCTCTGGGAGTGATGCACCACGAGGGCGGGTAGGGGCATAACTTTTTTACACCCGTGACCTTAACGACACGGGGGCTACGCCATTCGTCCCCCGTCAGCCATTCCTCGATCAGCGAACAGCCAGCGCTTAGCAAAGCGCATAAGAGGATAAGACCCCCGAAAATCCATCGGCCCCGCGCGGTGTCTCGCATGATGGCTCTCCTATCCGTTAACCGCAGTAAATAGTCGTACTGTGTTTGCTAATCACGCGCCGCTGCCCGCCGGTACGCTTTCCCGCAGCACGGGCACTGCGGGAGCCCTCGCGCGATGGCGCGTGCCAGTCGATGGCGAGCGGTGGCGATCGACCACGGGATGTGGCGCTGCATCGGGCCCAGCCCCGCGCGGGCGGAAGGTTTCGGGTAGGGCAGGCGCTGGTAGTCGAGCGGAGTTTTTTTTACTCCCGGCCAGGCGTTCGAGCATGAGAAAGCCGTAGGCGGCGATACACAGGCTCGCGTGATGATGAAAGCCGCGCCAGTTGCGCCCCTCGTAATGACCGAGACCGAGTTCTTGTTTGAGTTCAAGGTAGTCGCGTTCGATACGCCAGCGCATCTTGACGGTGGCCACCAGAGCCTCAAGCGAGCAGGTTTCGGGCAAGTTAGACAGGAAATAATGCGTGGGTTTGGCTTCACCGCGCGGCCATTCGATGAGCAGCCATTCCTCATCGCGGGCACGACCACCCTGCGCGGCACGCACGCGCCGCCGCGCAAAGCGCGAAGCGAGCGCTGCGTTCGTGCCCTCGCGCCATTCGACTTTGCGAAAGCTTGCCGCGGGCAATGTCCGGGCGAGATCAAGCACGCTGCGCGGCTGATGCCCCGCGTCGCGTCGCACGCGGGTGCGGCGCCGACCGCGAGTCTGTTGCGCGAGCGCAGGCGCAGGTTGATGCTGGCCCCACCACACGGTGGTTGCCGGCCGTACCGCTACCGCGTAGGAGAGCTCGTGCGCGCTGAGTCGATCACGCATCGCCGCCTCATCGCCGTAGGCGGCATCCATGAGCACGGTGCCGCGCGGGAGGCCGGCCGCGAGCGCCGCCTCGATCTGCGCCCAGGCGATTTGCCCCTTGGTGGCAAACCTCACCGCTTTGGGCACACCCGCGGCCTGGCATCGCTTCTTGTTCCGGGTCCACTCGTGCGGCAGATACAGCCGGTAGTTCACCGGCAGACTCCCCGCCACGGTGGCCAGCGTCAGACTCACCGCCACCTGGCAATTCTCCGTCTTGCCCAGGTGCCCGCAATACTGGCGCGCCACGCCCACCGAGTGCTTGCCCCACTTACGATAGCTCGTGTCGTCGATGATCCAGAAGCACGGCGCCTGCCCCTGCTGGCGCAATACCGGCACCACCTCGCGTGCCACCGCACTCAGCAACGCCGTATCGCTCCAATCGGAGTCGGCCACCAGGTGGTGCATCGATTGATGCGCCGATTCGACATCCTGCGGATGCACACGGGCGGCCATCGGTTCCACGCTCTTGCGTTGCCCCGGCAGCATCAGACCTCTCAGATACCAGCGCGCTGGGGTCGCCCGGTTCGCATGACCCAGCGCCTCCACCATCTTCTCGGCATAACGTTCGAATCGCGTTTCCACGCCCCTACCCATCGCGCACCTCCACGGTTACGATAAACACCTCGCGACGGTACCACGACCGCTAACACAGTACAATTAAGGATCCTGCGGTTTTCCGGGTATTTTGAGAACGGTTCTAAACATCCGTCGGGCAATCAGCTGTTTCCGGTCCAGGTCACCCGCTGTCAGCCGCGCCGTTTGAGGATAGACCCCGTCAGTGCCGAAAGCCGCGCCCGCTGCCTGCCGTCCTCGTCGAAGTTGGAGGGATCGAGCCAATGCCGGAATGCGCGCTCGACTTCGGGCCATTCCATGTCGATCGCCGCATACCAGGCAGTATCGCGGCTGCGGCCCTTGTAGACCGTTGCCTGCCGGAAGATTCCCTCGTATGAAAATCCCAGCCGCTGCGCGGCGGCGCGCGAGGACGCGTTGAGCGAGTCACACTTCCATTCATAGCGGCGGTAACCCAGCTCGAAGGCGCGCTTCATCATGAGGTACATCGCCTCGGTCGCCGCCGGCTTGCGCTGCAGCAGCGGCGAGTAATTGATGTGACCCACTTCGATCACACCGATCCTGGGATCAATCCGGTGATAGCTCGCCACCCCGACCGCCTTCCCGGTCGCGTCGTCCACGATCGCGTAAAACAGCGGATCCTCTCCGAGGCAAAATCCCTCCATCCAGCTGCGATAGGCCGCAAAAGAGTCGAAAGGGCCATAGTTCATGTAGGTCCAGTTGCGGCCTTCCGCGTCGAAGCCGTTTGCCCGATAGAGATCTTCTGCATGCCGCCCGGGGTCGAGCAGTTCGACACGGCAAAAACGCCCCGTCATCGGCTCGCGGGGCGGCAGCGGTGGCGCAGTCCAGTTCGGCAGCGGCGGCCCAATCGGCTGCCCGAGCGCATTTTGATATTCCGAGGGCATCACAAGGGCTAGGCTGGCGGATTTTCAAAACAGTGATGAGTACTGGTGATGTGTACTGGTGATGGAAAATGGTGATGAAAACCCTTGGGACGCACCGGCCCACGGGCGAATACCAGACATAGCGTTGCGATCCTACGGTCTTCCATCACCATCTCTCATCACCCTGTTTTCTGCTGTTGGCGCCACCAGCGCTTCAGCCAGCCTGAGTTGCCGCCGAGCGCGACGATTTCCATCAGCGTCTCGGGCATCGGCGGGTACTCGCGCGAGACAACCCGCGTGCGGTTGACGAAGAACCCGTTACGGAAGTCGACTTCGAGTTCGTCGCCGGTTTCGCAGATCTCGGTAACCGCGGGACAGTCGGTCAGCACGCGCAGGCCTTCGCCGATCGCGGCGCGGTAGGCAAGGAAGGGCATCGATTCGCACACGAGCCCAAGTCCCAGGGCGCGCATCGCGATATAGCCGTTCATTTTGGGCCCCATGCCGAAATTGCGCCCGGTGATGATGATGTCGCCGGCTTCGCAGCGCTGGTGAAATCCCGGGTCGGTCTCCTCGAACAGGTGTTGGATGAGCACGGCAGGGTCAAATTGTCGCGCGACGATGTAGCGGTTGGGAATGACCCCGCCGGCGTGCGGGACGTCATGTCCCAGCTTGTAGCAGCGGCCTTTGAGGACCCAGTCGAAATCGCTCACGCGGCCTCCTGCGCCAGGCGCAGAACCTCCTGCGAGGCGGGAACGCTGCGCGGATCGGCAACTCGCCCCGCGATCGCGGACGCAGCCACGGTCGCGGGGCTCCCCAAGTAGAGCTTTGCGTCCATTGCTCCGAAGCGTCCGGCGTTGTTGTTGGCAGCGGTTGAGATCGAAGCTTCGCCCGAGTGCACGGGGCCGATCACCGCGTCATTGCACGGACCGCAACCGGCAGGCAGCAAGACTGCGCCTGCCTCGATGAAGATCTGCATGATGCCGTCCTGGATCATGCGCTTGGTGGATCGCTCCGAGCCCGGCGCGATGAAGAGGCGGATTCCGGGGTCGATACGCCGGCCGCTGAGGATGCTGGCCGCGGTCACGAGGTCCTCGTACATCCCGGACCCGCACGACCCGATGAATGCGTGACTCACGGGCGTTCCTGCGACCTTGGACAAGTCCACCGCCTTGTGCACGCCGCCGGGCAGCGCGATCTGAGGCTCCAGCGCGCTGACGTCGAGCTCGAGGTCCGCTTCGTAGCTCGCATCGGCGTCGGGGTAGATGGGCGTGAAAGGACGCTGTGCTCGCGCCTTGGCGAGGGCGATAATCGATTCGGATGGCGGAAAGAATACGCCGTACGCGCGCATCTCGGTCGGGCTTGAACAAAGGGCGGTGCGCGCCGCAAGGTCGAACTGGCCGATCTCGCCCGCGAATTCCAGCACGCGGTAATCGAGGTCGAGCTTCAACGATTCATTGGCAATGCGCGTGGCGAGGTGGAAGCCCACGTCACGGGCGTGCACGCCGGGTTTCAGGGCGCCCCGGACCCTCAAGCGCACGGACTTCGGGACCATGACCCAGTTGGTGCCGGTCGCCAGCACCCGTGAGATTTCCGCGCCGACCCGGAATCCGAATGCGCCAATGGCCCCCGCGTTCGTCGCGTGGCGGTCGTTGTCGAAATAGAACATGCCTGGCAGCAGCATCCCGGTTTCCATCGGGAAGATATGACCATGTCCGCCGCGGCCCACGTCGAAAAAGTGCTTCACGCCCCACTGGCGCGCAGCCTTGCGGTTGAAATCGCCCCGCTCAGCGGCGCGCGCGCTGCCGTAGATCACGTCGTGGTCAGTGACCATGACGACCTTGTCCGGTGCCGCGAGGCGGTCGATGCCGAGGGTGTCGAGTTCGCGCTTGGCACCCATCACGACCCCGTCGTGGATCATGATGAAGTCGGGCGCGGGATAGACGACATCGCCCGCCCTCACGTCAGACTTGCCGCTCGCACGTGCCAGCACCTTTTCGACAGCGGTCATTCCCATGTTGCTTCAACAAACCCAAAATCAGCAGCAGATAAACACAGATGCAACGAAAAGCAAAGATCTATATTAGCCGCCGATGGACGCCGATGAACTGCAAAGCTAAACCGCCAAGGCGCCAATCAACACAAGAACACTAATTGAACCACAGGGCGCGCGGAGAGAAACAAAACACGATTTACGAATGTTGGGCTCCCCACTCATCACCCGTCACCCATCACCCGTCACGGTTTCACCGGGCCATTACCCCGCCGAGTTTCTCTTCGAGAAACTGGACCTGAACATGACGCATGCCTGCGCTCGACCCGATCCACAGGACCGTCACGACGGTCACGAAAAGACCGAGGCCAAGCAATTCCGGACCGGCGGCGGTCCCGGACAATTTCTGCGTGACTCCCGCAACCGTCAACACTACCCCGATCGCCAGCAGGCCGGCGAACTGGATCTTGGTTGCGGCCTGATACCTGACCACGCCCTCGATGACGGTCCCTTCTCCGGCAGAGCGTATCTCGCCGTCGAATTCCACCACGTCCCCGGCGCGACCGAGCAAGGTGGCCCTCCAGGCTGTGAGCCGGGAGCCCCGCAGCGACCCGGTCAGGCGCTCTTTGCTCCCAAAGCGGCCCACTGAAAATTGTGCGTTGAGCCTGGCGACCGCATTCGCTGTCGAGCCGGGGCCCGCTACCCGCAAGGGCTGCTCCCAGAAAATCAACGCTCTCACGAGTCACCATTCGCAGCAACGTGTGTTAAAAAATAGAATGACATTCTAAGCCGCAGATAAACGCCGATGAACGCAGATATAACAAAGCGCCTAAATCTATATTAGCCGCCGATGGACAGCAATAGGCTTGACGCGCAAAAAGCATTAGCCACGGAGAACACAGAGTTCACAGAGAAAAAGCAACACAGCAGCGATCGGCTCAAATTTCAAACCTCTGTGTTCTCTGTGATCTCTGTGGCTGATATTTGCTCTTCAGCCGCGTTCATCTGTGTTTATCTGCGGCTAATGATGGTTTTTGAGATACGTTCGGGTCACGCCTTCAATGTTTCTGGCCTTCCGTAAGCGCCGCGATCACCTTCTGGCGCTTTTCCTCGATGTCCTTGGCGAAGCCAGGGTGGCGCTGCTCGACAAAGCCGGTCGCAAGGCTCAGCTTGAGCAGGGCTACCGCCAGGCAGGCGGCGAGGTCGTCGAGATCCGGGCTCATTTTTGCGAGCTGCATCGCTTCACTGGTCTCATCGCAAAGCTGCTCCATCGCCTCAACCAGCTCTTGGTCGAATAAGGTCTTCATTTCGATCGCTCAATTGCGTGAATCGTGAATCGTAAATGGCGAATAGGGAGTCGACTCACCCGTCACGCCTTGTGTCTCGCCAATACTTCGGGGTTCACCATATTGACCGGCTTGCCGGCGAGAAACGCGAGAAGATTGTCGAAAGCCTCACCGAAATACAGCTCGTAGGTTTCGCGCTCGAGCCACGCGGTGTGCGGCGTGCAAAGCGCGTTGTCCAGTTTCAGAAGAGGATGGTCACCGCGCAGGACAGGCTCGTTCTCATACACGTCTGTCACAGCGAAACCCGGCCTTCCCTTGCTGAGGGCGTTGACCAGGGCACCGGGTGCGACAAGTTCCGCGCGCGCCGTGTTGACGAACAAGGCGGTGGGTTTCATTTGTGCCAAGTCCTCTGCCGTCACAATGCCGCGCGTGACGGGAGAGAGCCGCACCATCGCACACAGGACATCGCTGCGCGCGAAGAAATCCGCTTTACTGTCCGCGATTTCGTAACCAGCTGCGCGGGCGGCGACGAGAGAAGATTCCCGGCCGTGGACGAGGACCTGCATGCCGAAGGCGCCCGCCGGCATGGCAATCAGCTTTCCAATCATGCCGAGGCCGAACACACCTAGCGTTTTGCCGCGCAGCCCCGTGCTAAAGCTCGCGCGCCATTCGCCGCGCTTCATGAGGGCGGCATCCTCGGGGATATGGCGAAGCGCCGAGAGGATGAGGGCCCAGGTATGCTCGGCGACCGTATAGGGCGACGCGTGAGTGCCCGCGGTGACGGCGATGCCGCGCTCAGTGCAGGCCGCGATGTCGATATGGCGCGTGCTGCGGCCAGTCTGGCTGATGAGCCTCAATTTGGGGAGCGAGGCGATGAGTTCCCGCGTAAAAAGGGTGCGCTCCCTGATCGGGACAATGACGTCGGCGTCCCGCAGGTGTTGCACGAGCTTCCCGGTCGGCGGCGCCGCGTCGCAGAAAACGCGCACGTCATGACCCGACAATCTGGAGAAGCAGGCAAGCTGAGCGACGACGCCGTGGTAGTCGTCGGGAATCGCGATGATCACCCGCGCAGTTTAGCAGAGTCGGCAACCCCGAAATTCCGAACGCCAAGGAGCCAAGAGAACCATGAATCACGGTAGTGAATGAACCGCCAAGACGCCAAGAGAAGCAGAATCAGCACCGCCGAGGCGCCGAGCCCGCCGAGAAGAGCAAAACTCCATAGATCCGTAGCGCGCTCAACGCGATAACCGTCGGCAAGCATCTGTAACGAGTTGGGTCGCCGCACTGCGCGTCCTGTGTCAAAATCCACCTTTTTCCGAAATTTCAAGGAGGACTCATGGATCTGGCACTACGCGGGAAGGTCGTCGCGATCACCGGCGGCAGCGAAGGCATCGGGCGCGCGACCGCGCTGCGTTTTGCCGCTGAAGGCACGAAGATCGCCATTTGCGCGCGGCGCCCGGAGGTGCTCAACGCGTTCGCAGACGAACTCAGGAAATCCGGCTGCGACGTGCTCGCGGTGGTGGCCGACGCGGCCAAGCCTGGCGATGCCGAGCGTTTCATCGAGGAGACGGTCAAGCACTTCGGCCGCATCGATGCCGTGATCAACAATGCGGGCGGCACCGGGCAGTCTCCATTCGACGCGGTGAACGACGACGCCTGGCAGAGCGATATCAATATCAAGGTTTTTGCCCATATCCGTACCGCACGCGCGGCGATCCCGCACATGAAAAAGCAGGGCGGGGGGCGGATCATCAGCCTCAACATGGTTGCCGCCAAGACGCCGTTCGAGGGGACCTTCCCTACCACCATCTCGCGGGCCGCGGGCCTGGCGCTCACCAAGGCGCTGTCGAAAGAGCTGGCGGCCCACAACATCCTGGTGAATGCGGTGGCCGTGGGCAAGATCAAGTCCAAGCAACAGGAGCGCAGTGCCGCGCGCAACAAGATCTCCGTGGAGGAACATTACGCGAAAACGGGCAAGACTGTCCCGCTCGGACGTATGGGCGAGGCCGAAGAGGTCGCAAACGTCATCGCGTTTCTTGCCTCCGATGCCGCGAGCTACGTGACGGGTTGCTGCATCAACGTCGACGGAGGATTATCCGGCGTTCTCTGAACGCCGGATAATCCTGAAGCACGAATTGAGCCGCGGATAAGCGCGACAGACGCATCTGCATCTCCGTCAAGATCCGATCGCTGAAGGAGGGTGGCAAGAAGCACGTCGAAAGGACTGTGACTTCAACCTTCATCCCTCCGCCCTCATCCCTCCGCCCTCGGTATACGATGGCCGCCTGGTTTCTGGTAGCCGTGGCGGCGTTTGCCGTCGTCGGCGCGCTTTTTGACGCTTACCCCGCCTGGCTCACCGGTATTGCCGGCTGGATGGCGTGCGCGTTGTTATGGCCGCGGCTCTCCAGCGTGCAGGCGCGCGTCGTCCTCGCGCTGCTCGTCGTCGGGAGCGCGGGCATCCTGTGGGGCATGGCAAGCGGGGCTACCGGCCTCATAGCCCGCGCCCTCGCGCAGAACATTCCGCTGATCGGGATGCTGATCGCGGTTTCCTTCCTGCGCCTCATCAGCACGGCGCCCAATGCCCATGACGAGCCGCCATCGACCGGCAGGCTCGCGCTGCTCAAGACCCTCGTCGGGGTCCATCTCTTCGGCTCGGTGATCAACTTCTCGGCCGTCGCCATCTTCGCCGACCGCCTCGCTGGGCGCGCTCGGCTCACGCTCGAGCAGGCGATAGGGTTGTCGCAAGCGTTCATGAGTGCTGCGCTGTGGTCGCCGTTCTTCGGGGCGATGGCAGTGACGCTGACAGTGGCGCCCGAGGCCAGCCTGGCGCGGCTGATGGGCGTCGGCATGCCGTTGGCCGCGCTCGGAATCGTGCTGACATGGCTGACCTTGTCCTCGAAACGCTACGGCTACGCCCGCGAATTTGTCGGTTACCCGATCCACTTCAAGGCGCTGTGGGTGCCTGCGGTGCTGGCGGCTGGCGTGCTGACCGTGCACGAGTACGAGCGCGAGTGGTCGGTGCTTGCCATCATCACGGTGTTGGCGCCCCTGCTGACGGTCATCACGCTGCTGGTACGGGAGGGGAATCGCACGGGCGCCTCGTTGCTGCGGCTGGTGCGCCTGCGCCTGCCGGAGATGAGCGGGGAGGTTTCGCTCTTTCTCGCCGCGGGCGTGCTGTCCGCTGGCATGGCCGGCGTGATCGCGGCGCTGGACCTCGGCGTGCCATTCGAGCGCTTCGGCGGCCTCGAGGCGAGCCTGGTCTTTCTGGGTATCAGCGCCTTTGCTTGGCTGGGTTTCCACCCGGTTATTCTGATCTCGGTCGTCGGAACCTGGCTCATGCCGCTCGATCCTGATCCGACTTTGCTCGCGATCACGTTTCTGATGACGTGGGGAATCAGTCTGCCGGCGTGCCCCATGGCCAACACCCTGGTGGCGGTGCACAGCCGCTACGGTGTTCCGTTCGGAGAGCTGGTGCGGCGGAACCGCCGCTTCAGCTTCACGATGACCATCCCGGCGTTCGCGGTGCTGAACGTCTATGCCTACTTCGCCACCTGAAGAGTAGCGAATCGACTGAGCCGTCAGCCGTCACTCGTCACCAGTCACGCCTCATGGCCTGAGGTGCTGGGAAAAGAACGCCAGCATCTCCGTCCACGTTCCGCGCGCCGGACGCTCACGGTAGCGCGCCGCGTCGAGAAAATTCTGGAACGCGTGCCCGGCACCGTGGTAGGTGTGGAACTCGTGCGGCTTGCCGTGGCGCGTCATCTCCGCGTCGATTTTCTTGACGTCCTCGGGGCTGGGATTGGTGTCCTCGGCGCCGAAAAAACCGATCATAGGGCAACGGATATCCTTGGTGCGCTCGAAGGGGGTCGGTGATCCGCCCCAAGGCTTCAGGATATTGCCGCCGTAGAACACTGTGCATGCCTTGATCTCCGAATTGGCTGCGGCCATGAGGTAGGACACGCGCCCCCCCATGCAGAAGCCCACGATGCCCACGTGTCCGACCGTGGGTTCCTTGAGGCTCTTCATGTGCGCGAGCGTCGCGTTCATGTCCGCGATGATTTCGTCGTCCTTGAGCATGCCAATGCGCGCCATGTTGTCATTGATATCGGACGGCTGGCGGTGGTAGAGCTCCGGTGCCGCGGCGACGTAGCCTCGGCGGAATAGGCGGTTGACGACGTCCTGCACGAAGCCGTCCACGCCGCCGCCGTGCTGCGCGACGAGAATGCCGCGGCGCTTCGGCTCGCTTTCCGGAACGCCAATGTAGATACGCATCTCTTTTCCGCTTACCTCGGTGGTGTCCCAACGGACTGGCATGTTTCCCTCCTACTCTCGTGAATCGTCAATGGTAAGCGGTGCGCCAAACTTCTCACGTCGATTTATCTTCCCGCAAGGTCCGGAGGGAAACATATTTTTCGCTTCCATTTCGAATCCGAAAGCCAATATTAAGCCGTCGACGGACGCCGGCAAGAAACAGAATTCAAGGGGTGTACTTGCGACTGCTCGAAGGTCGCTTCAGACACCGGACTTTCCTCGGTATCGATTTCTCCCGACTTCCTCCGGTGACCTCCTTCACCTCATCCTTAGGGCAGGTTCCATCGTCCACGTAGACGATCTCGCCGTAGCGAAGCTTTCCGCTTTTCGGGACTTCCTTCAAGTAGTCGGTCGCTGCGAGACCGGGGAGAGACACAAGCAGTGCGAGCGCCATCGGGAAGAACCAGCTTCGAAATTGGATCATCGTAGCCTCGAGCAGCCATCGCTGTTTAAAACAAACCAATGCCAAACGGAAGCGGGTGAATAGTGAATGATGGCTTTTCTTGGCGTCTTGGCGGTTCAACTAGAACTTTTCTACGTAAGGCCGCAAGTCGAACTCGAGCGTCCAGACGCTCGGCGGTTGCAAATGCAACTGGTAATAGGCTTCGGCGATCGCGGCCGGGGAGAGGACGGCGTCCGCCCCGCGCTCGGCGACGCCGCGGCCGGGGCGGTCGCTTTCGATCTGGCCGTCGATGATGGCGTGCGCAACGTGGATGCCTTGGGGTTGGAGCTCGCGCGCCATGCTCTGCGCGAGCGCGCGCAGGCTGAACTTGCCGACCGCGAGGTTGAGGAAGTTGGCGCCGCCGCGGAGTGAAGCCGTGGCCCCGGTGAAAACGATGGTGCCGTTATGGCGCCCGCCGGCCTTCGCGGCGAGCATGCTTCGCGCCGCTTCACGCCCGACGAGAAAGCCGCCCAGGCAGGCGTTGCGCCAGCAACGCTCGAACTCCTCCCGCGAGGTCTCGAGCACGCTTTTGCGCACGAAGCCGCCGGCATTATAGGCGACGAGCCGCGGCGTTCCCAGCTCCTTCGCGACCTTGGCGAACAGGGCCGTCACCGATCCCTCGTCGGTGGCGTCGCAGGAGTACGCACGAACCGCGGCCCCGGACTCCTTGACGAGCCCATCCAGCTGGCCCGCGTCCCGCCTTGCCGCTGCAACCTTCATTCCTGCGCGCGCGAAGCGGCGCACGAGCGCGGAGCCCAGCCCCGGTCCCGCTCCGACGACGACCGCGGTATCGTTGTTGTCCGCCATGCCAATCTCCCCTACAGTGCGAAGCTGGAAGTTTACGGCAACTTGACCTGTGTGACTAAGTTACTGAGTGACTAAGCGAACAAGCGACTAAACTGGCTAGAAATCATCTCAAAAAACCGAATGACTGCCACCGATGAACGCCGATCGACGCCGATAAAGAGGAAGTGTATTGGTTTACGCGAGTTTTCTGTCCGTGTTTATCTGCGGTTAATAAGTTGTTTTGATTTTTGAGATACGCTAATCATGTGGCGAAAACTGCGCATCGTGATCCTGCTGTTCATCCTGGCGACGGTAGCACAGGCGGCCTGGATCGCGCGCGCCCGCACTACCGACTGGAACAACACCGTCCGGGTGGCCATCTATCCCATCAATGGCGACGGCAGCAGCGTGGTGGCCGGCTACATCGGCCAGCTAGGCGAGCCCGGCTTCGAACCGATCGAGGCGTTCTTCAGGAGCGAGGTGGCCGGTTATGGTGTCGCGCTGCGCCAGCCGATCGACATCAGCCTGACGCCACCGGTGGCAGCGCAACCGCCATCGCCCCCGTTCGGAGGAAGCAAGATGGACGTCGCGCTCTGGAGCCTGCGGCTTCGCTACTGGGCCTGGCGGCATGATAACTACCGGGGGCCGAAGCCGGACGTGCGGATCTTCGTCTCCTACTTCGATCCGGCGGCGCATTCGCGGTTGGCGCATTCGACGGGACTGCAGAAGGGCCTGATTGGCGTCGTGAACGCCTTCGCGCGCGCCGACATGGACGGCTCCAACAACGTCGTCATCGCGCACGAGCTCATGCACACCCTTGGCGCCACCGACAAATACGAGCCCGGAAGCAACCGGCCGCTCTTTCCCGACGGGTTCGCAGACCCGCATGCGGTGCCGCTTTACCCCCAGTCGCGCGCTGAAATAATGGCGGGCCGCATCCCGGTGTCGGAAGCCAGTGCGGAGATGCCGGCCGGGATGGACGAGGTCGCGATCGGCATCCGGACGGCGCGCGAGATCAACTGGGTGAAATAGCTGGTGACGGGTGACGGATCATTAGTGCTAGGAAAAACCACTTTAGCCGCAGATAAACGCAGATACACGCAGATAAAATAAATCATTGAACCGCCAAACCGCCAGGAGAAGCAAGGACAATAGTTGAACCGCGGAGACGCGGAGAGAAGCAGAATCACTACTGATCGGGGAAGAGGTGTCAGGAACTTTTTTCGCAGCAGAGCAGCCCGCTGACCGGGAAGCGTTCTTTTGGTGGGCTTGAGGTTCCTGACACCTTTTCCTCTCGCTTTCAATACCTGATTCCGCGCCTAACCGCCGCTCCGGTTGAGCGATTTGTTAGCACGCGGTTTTATTCGAGCCTTTGTTCGAGCCAAGCAACGGCTTCGTCGACATTGGTGAAAACTTTCCCAATGCCACCCCGGTTAAGAAATACGGTCTCGCCGAGTCTTTGCGGGTCGATCATCGGCTCATTTCCAACGACTGCGATTGTGACAAGAACGCTCTTTTCTCTCTGGATCTTGGCCGTCCCCACACCGAGTTGATAGCGGCCAAACATGTCCGGCGGTGTTCCTTTCACGTCCCTAATGTCGACGAGAACTGCCCTTCGATTTTGGCTCGCGGCGATGTCGATCGCTTCGTCAACTACGCTCAACAGCGCGTCCCGCGTATACGTGCCTTGACAAGGCAGTCGCACGTAGGCGGGATTCGTCTCATCAACTGTGAAATCGATGCTCATACGTCGCTCCGTCCCGTTTGTGGGCGAACGAATAGCGCTTATTCGTCGCCGCCGATGCCTTGGTTAGGCGTCAGTATCGACGACACCACGAACACTCCATGCCCGGGCAACCATCTTGATCGAGCCGTCCTTGTCGATGGGCAGGCGGCTACGGATCCGCTCCCTGAGTTTAGCGCGATCCACTTCAGACAGCGACATCGCATAGTCGGGTGCCGGAAATTGCCCTCCCAGGAAAGGCGTCCAGTAGTCGTCGAAATTCTGGAAATGCGTCGAGATTTCCAGGGGCGACACCTCGACATGCGTAAGACCGCTCTCCTCGAATAGCTGTAGCAGCGAATCGGGCTGACATAGCGGGAACCGAACGCCCTCGTCAAGGTGTCGATTCTCCGGCTTCAACTCGACCGCTGCATCCCAGAAGTAGCGCATCAGTTCCATACGACCGGTGTAGTCCCAGACATAGGCCGCAACTTGCCCACCTGGTTTCGTGGCGCGGGTCAGATGGCTCATGGCCCGTGCTTTGTCGGGAATGAAGTTGAGCACCAATCCGGAGACAACCATGTCGTATGCATTTGCCTCTGCATGAAGGTCTTGAGCGTCAGCCTGTTCGAAATGGGCTCGCGGGTCCTGAACCTTCACTCGAGCGACACGCAAATAACCCTCCGAGGGGTCGATGCCGTGAACCCGCGATGGCGAGCAAACAGACAATATCGTTTCCGTGAGGGCTCCGGTGCCACAGCCACAATCTAACCATGCGGCACCGGGTGGCGCACCAAGCCAATCCAGGAACTGCCTCGCAACCAGCCGGCTCCAGCGGCCTACGTATGGCTCATAGGCCTCGCCACCTGACCAGACGCCTTGTCGATCGTTGCTCATATCTGCATACCTCAGAGACGCCTAACGAGATCAAGTTTACCGGCCGCGCCGGCTGGGGCCGAAGGCCCACCGGCGGCAGTCGGCGTTGATTTCGTCGTGTGCTGGTTGAGTATGCAAGGTACCACCGCCTTCGATGCCCATTGAAATGTTGGCTGTGAGGTGGGGACCGTCACAAATGAACATTCGCTTAACGGGCTCGCTCGCAGTGCTCGCGTCAACTTCCAACGACTTCAGCAATTCATTGAAGTTGATAAAGTTGCCCATGATTCGTTCTCCTTGGCGGTGACCGTGCGTTATGTGACTGGGGTGGAGGGGCCAATGTCCGCATCTGCTCTCCTTGCCGAGAGACAGACGCGGAAAGAATTCTCCCGCCTACACTGCCCAGCGTCGATGAGGAATCTAGCGGCTACGACGCAGCCGCCGTTGCACGCCAGACAGTCCGAATGCACAATGCCCGTGTGCGCAGCCCGTCGACACTCCGGAATCGTCCGGCAATCGACGCGACCGGCAATGCTCCGGTCACGGGCGGAATTAATTTGCCTATCCGTCAGATGAAGCAGCCCGGGCGGCCGAGGTAGCTGCGCATTTTGTGCTGGTGGATTTCGGCGAGTTTCTTCCCGTCCTCGTGGGCGGTGCAATTGACGAGCATGGCCGGGAATTCCAGCACTGTAAAATGCGCGCCTAAGGGGGAACAGATGCCCGACATCAGCCGCCGTGCCCGGAGCCTGGGCACTGAAAACGCCTTCGTCGTCCTCGCCGAAGTCAACGCGCTTGCGCGCGAGGGCAAGGACATCATCAGTTTTTGCATCGGGCAGCCTGATTTTCCGGCGCCGGACAACGTGCAGGCGGCGGCGATTCGCGCCATCCAGGGCGGCAAGCACGGCTATACGCCGTCGGCCGGCATCGACGAGCTGCGCGCGGCCGCCGCAACGTACATGGCGGGCATGCGCGGCGGCGTGCCGATCCGGCCCGAGGACGTGGTAGTGGGGGCAGGGGCAAAACCCTTCATCGCCTATGCGATCCTGTCCACCACCGACCACGGCGCGGGCGACGAAGTGATCTACCCCAACCCGGGTTTTCCGATCTACGAGTCGCAGATCCTCGCCAACGGCGCCAAGCCCGTGCCGATCCACCTGCACGAGGCGCGCGACTTCGCCTTCGACCCGGCGGAGCTCGAGCGGCTGATCACGCCGAAGACTCGGCTCCTGATCCTGAATTACCCGCATAATCCCACCGGAGGCCTGCTGTCGCGCCAGGACCTGGAAGCAATCGCGGCGATCCTGCGCAAGCACCCGCAGGTGTGGATCTACGCCGACGAAATCTACTCCCGGCTTTGCTACACGGGCGAATTCTTTTCCATCGCGCAACTGCCTGGGATGTACGAGCGCACCATCATTTCCGACGGTGCCTCCAAGACCTGGGCGATGACCGGCTGGCGCATCGGCTTCACCGCCAACCCGGCGCTCGCGCCGGTGTTCGCGCGCTGGATCACCAACACCGAGTCCTGCGCCTCGCAGATCTCGCAGTGGGCGGCGCTGGAAGCGATCACCGGCCCGCAGGACGCGGCGGCGATGATGCGCGCAAGCTTTCTCGAGCGGCGCGACCTGATCGTCGACCTGCTCAACAAAGTGCCGGGGGTGACCTGCCGCAACCCGGGCGGAGCATTTTATGCCTGGCCTAACGTCACGGAAGCCTGCAGGATGATCGGCGTCGCCGACTCCGAGGAGTTCAGAAAGCGCCTGCTGAACGAGGAGGGCGTGGCGATTCTGGCCGACATCCATTTCGGATCGCGGGTGCCGGAAGAAGGACAGCATGTGCGCTTTTCCTACGCGGCCTCGAAACAGGCGATCGAGCAGGGGGTAGCGCGCATGGTCGAATTCATCAAGAAAAACACGCGCCAGGCTGCATGAGCCGCTGGTGGCCCAGCGTCTTGAAGCCTGGGTCGGACCACGGCAAGTCTCTGCATCGCTAAAGTTTTCCGCTTAAGAAAGTGCGGTTGTCGGGCCTAAGCGAGCCAGTTTTTGTGGGAAGAACGGGCGTATAACGATTCTCCGGCTCCCGTAGCCTGTGCGTGTCTCCCGCCCCGCCGATGGCGGCACGGTGCATGGCGTCGGTTTCCTTAGAGCGTCAATATTGTCCCTAATAACGCGCCTCTAAGCCTCTTGGGCGACCTTAGCTTGCGCTGTTGCCTCCGTGAATCAACACGTTGCGCTGGTCCGACCCGGCTTCGGGGCGTATAAGAATTCAAAAACGCGGTATGTCTGTCCGGGGTGTCCGGACCACCGGCTCCCCTGTATGCAGCCCTTGGCGTTGTCTTCGCGTCCTTGGCGGTGAGGCTGTTCCTTGCCTTAACGTCCTCCGCGCTCTTGGCGGTGAAGCTTCAGCGTGTCGATCACCGCTCGTCATTCGGCACTTCATCGCCGTTCCTGCGGCACAACGGCGGCCTGCGCGCCCGGCCGTTCGGCCAGTGCCCGGAAGTCGTCGATATAGCCCTGCAGCCGGTGAACCGCTGTCGCGCGCTGGTGCGGCGTCAGCGAGCGGTCGACCGCGAGTAGCAGGGCGATACGCTGCGCGCGCGACCGGGCAGAGACGCGCTCATACTCCGGCGAGCGGCCCGCGTCCCAGTGGATGAGCCAGAGCCGCAATTTCTCCCTGAAAACCCCGGGCTCTCCCCGCAGCTGCATCAACTGCAGGAACTCGCGCTGGCGGCGCAACCGGTCCTGGTGCCGTAGCGGGCCGATCATTTCCATCGTCTCGATGCTTGCGCGGATCATGTGCTCCTGATCGGTGCTAAGGCTGCCGACCCAGTCGCGAAAACGCTCGATGGTCCGCTGCGAGCTCACGCGCCGCTGCTCCTCGATGCTAGAGTTGAGCTGGTTCTCGCTCACGAAGCGCCGGTTGTTTTCCTCCCACCCCTCCTGCACCACTTCGAGCTGGCGGGGCGTGATTGTGCTCAGGAGCGCTGCCGCATCGTCCGCTCCGCGGTTCACGATGATCGCGTAGCGCTGCTTGATGCCTTCCAGGAACCAGTGGACGTCCCCGGCATTGAGCCCGCGCTCCAGCCGCGCCTTGGCCAGCGTGAGAAACTCCGCATAGTCCGGGAGCTGCTCGTAGCGGTGCCATTCATGCAGGCGGCTGAAGCCGGTCCTGAACGCTTTCCTCTGCTGCTCGTTGAGGTCGAAGTAGCGATCGGTCGTCCACGCCGCGATGGTATCGAGCTGGCTGTAGCCTACGCGCACGGTACTGCATCCCGCGAGCACCGCGAGGCCGCATGCCAGGATTGTTGCGCGCAGCAGCGTCAAAGCCGGTCCAAATATTCCGCCATCCGGCGGCGTGTCGCGGCGTCGGGCAGACGTCCCATTCCGGCTTGTAGATTGTCCCGCAGATGCCGCGTACGACTTGTTCCAGGTATCACGCAGGTCACCGCCGGATGGCCCAACAGGTATTTCAGGAAGAATTGCGCCCAACTCTGGCAATCAAATTCGGCTGCCCAGGGAGGCAACGTCTTGCCCCGGACCTGGCCGAACAGGTCCGCTTGGGAAAACGGGCGGTTGATGAGCACGGCGGTTCCGCTCTCGGCGCAGGCCGGGAGCAAGCGGGACTCCGCGGCGCGGTCGTCAATCGAGTAGTTGAACTGCACGAAGTCGTATTCGCGCGTCTTTACCAGCCGCTCGAGCTCTGCGAAGGCGCCGGAGTGGTAATGCGTGATGCCTATGTAGCGAATGCGACCGGCCGCCTTCCATTCCTTCAGAGTCTTGGTGTGCGTCGCCACGTCGACCAGGTTGTGCACCTGCATGAGGTCCATGCGGCCGGTGCGCATGAGCCGGAATGATTCCTCCATCTGCCGGATCCCGGCGTTTCGGCCGCTGGTCCAGACCTTGGTGGCGAAGAAGAGCCGGTCACGCAGCCCGGCTTCGGCGCTCAGGTCACCTACGACACGCTCCGCTTCGCCGTACATCGGCGAGGAGTCGACAACGCTGCCACCCAGCTCGGGGAGCAACTGCAGAACCTGCATGAGCTCCGGGCGTCGCGGCGAGCCGGGATCCACATCGAAGGTCTGCCAGGTGCCGAGGCCGACGATCGGGAGCAGCTCCCCGCTGCGCGGAATGGCGCGCTTTTGCACGACGGTGGAGGCGGAGAGCGCGTTTTTCGGGGCGCTAGGGGATATCGCCATGGCTGCCGCCGCTTTCAATATCAGGCGTCTTCCGTTATTCATGACACCGTTCCTGTTGCTCAGTATAGAACGGGTGCGCCGGAATTCGTTCCCGGGGAGCGGTCCACATTCCGAAACCGGGGGAAGAGCCGGTCAGTGTATACTCGGTCGCCCATTTCTCGAGGAGGCAACAATGATATACGAACTACGCGTCTACCATGCCATGCCCGGCAAGCTTCCCGCTCTCGTGGACCGCTTCCGCAAGACCACGGTGCGCATCTGGGAAAAGCACGACATTCGCCCGATGGGATTCTGGACCGTGGACATCGGCGAGAGCACCAACGATCTCTACTACCTCCTGCAGTGGGACGACATGACGCACCGCGGGCGCGCGACGGCTGCCTTCCAGAAGGATAGCGAGTGGATCGCGGCCCGCGACCAGAGCGAAGCGGCGGGACCGCTCGTCGCTTCGATCACACGGACGATCCTTCAGCCCACCGATTTCTCCAAAATGCGCTAGGATTGTATCGGTCAAAGACCGACACAATCCTCACGCAAAACCGCCCGCAGGCAAACGGCAGGTTCGGATTCGAAATACCTGTATCCGGCCCTGCTTCAGCGCTCCTCAAAGGCAAAGACACGTCTTGTCCTTCGCTATGTCGTAAATCTGCGGGCGGTTTTGCATTTAAGCAGCCTGTCGGAACTTCAAGTCCGACAGGCTGCTAGGAATAACGCCTGACCCGCGCGTCACTCAGCTTGTAGTCATAGGCTTGCCCGATCTGCCAGGTGACTGCCTGTAGCTCGCGGGGGAACCAGGCAACGGCTGGCGCCGTGTCGAACCGCTCCATCATTTTCAGCACGCAGTAAAAAGAGAGCTGGTCGAGAGCCCACGGCATCTGCCGGCGGTCGAGGAAATGAAGGATGTACTTGCGAACCCGGCGCAGGTACTCCAGCGCGGCCGGCGTTGGCCGGACACCCACGATGTAGGCGATTATGTCCCACCACGGGGAATCGATCGGTTCCCGGAGGACGAGACCCAGGTCGTGGCTGCCGATGTGGTCCACCAGCCGGTCGAGCGGCGCCTCGACTACCGCATCGACGTCAAAGGAGAGGATGGGCCTGCCGTAATGTGCAAGGAGGTCCGCCAGCTGAATGAAGCGGGCACAGGCGTAGTAGCTCTTGGCGTTACCTGGATCTGTTGTGGCGTCGATGGGCGCGCGCTCCGTGGTCACCACCAGATTCAACGTGGGCAGGCGGCGGGCGATATTCGACAGTGCGTTCCCGAAGCGCTCATGCGGGTCGACGATGTGCAAGTGCAGGAGATTCCCTACAGCCGAATTCGCGGCGTATGAATTGACGAAGGTGACGCCGTATTTGCAGAAGTATTCGGCAGTGCAGCCGACGTAAACGACGTAGCGCGCGCCCTCGCTGCTGCCCATGTTCATGAGCTGAGCGCGCTCGGGTACTCGATCGCCGGTCGCCGCACCCAGCGTATTGTAAAACGCCTGACTGAGCCGCACGGCCCGGCACTGCGGCGTATCGTTTGACGCTGCGGCCAAAGCGAAATCCTGCTCGGCGGCGTCATAGTGTCCAAGATGAGCGTGGATCGCGCCGCGGCGCATTGCCACTGCCGGATTGCCCGGGCTCAACCGCGCAACCTCTTCGACTTCGGCAAGGGCTTCCTCCAAGCGCCGCATCCCCTGCAGCGTCCTGGCCAGGCCGAGTCTCGCCGGGACCGATCCCGGCGCCATCGCGACGGCGGCCTGGCTGCTGTGGAGCGCGCGCTCCAGGTCGCCGATTTTCGTCTGGCAGGTCGCCAGATTGATGAACGTTCCCAGTTCGGGAAACGACTCCGCCGACCGCATGAATGCGTCGATCGCCGCCTCGTAGCGCCGTTCGAGCATGTTGACGAGGCCCAGGATCCGTAACCCGACCGGACTGTCGGGTTTGTCGGCGAGCATTCCGTCGCACAGCTCGTGCGCGCGACCAAGCTCGCCGCGTTGCAGAGCCTTTAGAGCAAGGGCTTCGGTCTCGGATTCCTTCTGGGATGGTGTCTGGTGAGTGCTCATGACTGCCCGTCAGGTTCGTTCGGGCAAGAATGCCGTACCCGCCGTTGAGTCGCAATGTGCGGCTGTCGAAATAGAAACACGGCCGGCCGCCGTTTACCGTGAGTCATGCCAGAATCGGCGGACTTAATCCGGCGCGGAGCGTCCGGAGTAAGTTGAGTTAAACTATAGTCCTTCGAAAATATTCGCGCTGCTGTTTTCATATGCTGGTAACCGACGGTCTGGTGGTCTTCTCCAAACGCGCGTGCCCGACGTGCTTGCTCGTGGAGCCGGCGATGCAACAAGCTGCGCGTGCCTTGCCGGCATTCCAGGTGGTGTCCCAGGACGATCCGGGATTTCCACGCGAGGTCGCCAATATCGTCGATGACCGCGAGCTCGATCGGTCCTGGCTCAACAATATCGAGGCGACACCCACTCTTGTGCGTTTCTCGCAAGGTCGCGAGGCCGAGCGCGTTGTCGGATGGGACCGGGACGGCTGGCGGCGCCTGACGGGCATTCGCGATCTGGGCGAGGGACTGCCCGCGTTCCAGCCCGGGTGAGGCTCGCTCTCCCTCGAGCCCGGGGTGGCCGAGCGGCTGGAGGCGAAGCACCGGGGCGGCGTGCTGCTCGCCGCGCGCAAGATCGAGTACGGCGACCACGACGACCCTGAAGAGATCTGCTTCCTGCGCGGCTGGGCCGACGGCCTGCCGGTCACGCCGCCGAACGACGTGCGGGTAATGCGCATGTTGACCGGCACAAAGCGCCGCTCGGACGAAATCGTCGGCAAGATTCCACCCTATCTTGCTGAGTGCACGGTCGAGAAAGTCGCGATCAACGCAGTGATGGCAGGATGCAGGCCGGAGTATCTGCCGGTGCTGCTCGCGGCGCTGGAGGCGGCGCTCGAGCCGGTCTTTACGCTGCACGGCGTGCTGGCCACGACCTACTTCTCGAGCCCGATCATCATCGTAAACGGGCCCGTTGCGAAGCGCATCGGGATGAATTCCGGCATGAATGCGTTAGGGCAGGGCAATCGCGCCAATGCCACGATCGGGCGTGCCCTCAATCTCATCGTGCAAAATGTCGGCGGCGGCCGTCCGGGCGAGGCTGATCGCGCTGCGCTGGGCGCGCCAAGCAAGTTCACCCTGTGCTTCGCCGAGGACGAATCGGATCCCGAGTGGGAGCCTCTGTCCGTGGCGCGGGGTTTTCCGCGCGGCGCATCGACGGTGACGCTGTTCCAGGGCCACGGCGTAGAGGCTTTCGTCGACCAGAAGTCGCGCACGCCCGAAGGACTCTCGCGATCGATCGGGATGTCGCTCGTCAAAATCGGTCACACCCGTCTGACCCAGAGCGCGCGCGCGGTATTCGTGCTCTCGCCGGAGCACTACGCCATCTATCGCGAGGCGGGATGGGATCGCAAGCGAATCGAGCGCGCGCTCTATGAAGCGACGATCCGTCCCGGCCGGGAGATTCTTGCCGGGCTCGACGGCGTGGGCGAAGGCGTGCCGGCAAGCCGCGCCGAGGAAATGGTCCCCAAGTTCCACGAGGACGGATTGATGGTGGTGCGTGCGGGCGGGAAGGCGGGGTTGTTCTCGGCGATCCTGCCGGGCTGGCTCGCGGGGCGCAACCGGCTCGAATTGCAGCCGGTGACCAAAGAGATCAAAAGCTGGGACACAAAGGACACAAAGGACACGAAGGAAAACCAGGCGCCAAGATTAATCCCCCAGGCAGCCAGGAAATGTGAATAATTGAACCGCGAAGGTGCCAATTATCGCCTGATTGAAGTTAAGCCATTCCATTTCTGCATTTCTCGGCGTCTTGGCAGTTCGATATGATTCCAGATGTTGCTTTGTGTCCTTGGTGTTCTTTGTGTCTGTGCTTTGAAAGGAGTGTGCCATGAGCTGGATGCGTGATCCGACAGCGGAAACCTCATCGGTGAAGCGCGCGCGGCGAGCGCCGCCAGCGTCACTTGCGGGCCTCACCGTCGGGCTGTTCGACATCGGCAAGACCCGGAGCGACGAGTTCTTCAACCAGATCGAAAAACGCTTCACGGAGCGCGGACTCAAGGTCAAGCGCTTCGGCAAGCCGACGAACGCAAAGGTCGCGACGCCGGAAAATGTGCAAAAGGTCGTGGACGAAGCCGACGTCGTGGTGATTGGCTTATCCGACTGAGGGTCATGCACGTCGTGCAGTTTGCACGACCTCATGAACTTCGACACCCGGGGCCGTCCCGGCGTCTCCGTTGTCACGCAGGCTTTCACTGATGCGGTGGAAAAGCAGTCGGGCGCGCTGGGTTTTGACCCCGGGGTCGTCTATGTGCCGCATCCGATCCAGAATCGCACGCCCGAGGAGCTCGCGAAGATCGCCGACGATGCCGTTGGACCCGTCTTGGCCCTGCTGCAGCACTCCGGCAAGAAGGCGTGACCGGTAACCAGAAAATGGTGATGAATAATGATGACGAGAAAGGGTGATGACTACTGGTGATGGGTGGCATTTACCGCGTTTTTTGTCACCATTTTTCATCACCATCTTCCATCACCATTAATCATCACCTCTTCAAGCTCAACGGCGGCCGAAGCCGTTTTTGTTTCCTCAAGATCACTCGAAGGGGCGCGAGGTTGACGAAGGTTGGCCCTGATACGATACTCTCGCGTTCCGTGTTCACAGGAGATCGCAGTCCATCATGCGTTTAGTCACTTTTTCGGATGACAAGGGCGCGCGCGTGGGCGTGCATGACCCGGAGTCCAGCAGCGTTGTCGACCTGTCGGCCGGCACCCGGCTGCCGCAGGACATGAACGCCTTCATCGCGCTCGGCAAGAACGGATTGTCGCGCGCGCGACGTTCGGTGAGGAGCGGGGAGGGGCGCATTCCGTTCGACAGCGTGAAGCTGCACGCGCCGATTCCGCGTCCCGCAAAGAACATCCTTTGCGTCGGCAAGAACTACCACGACCACGCGCAGGAATTCCATGCGAGCGGCGTCGACGCGACCGGGAAGGAAACCATTCCGGAAGTGCCTGTGATGTTCACCAAGTGGCCGAACTCGGTGATCGGTCCCGGCGAACCGATTCCGAGCGCAAATGACTATACGAATACGACCGACTACGAAGGTGAGCTCGCGGTGGTAATCGGCGAGGGCGGGCGCCATATCAGCAAGAAGGATGCCTACAGCCGCGTCTACGGCTACACGATCATCAACGACGTGTCGGCGCGCACCCTGCAGAACCGGCACCGGCAATGGTTTCTCGGCAAGAGCCTGGACGGCTATTGTCCGATGGGACCCTGCATCGTTACCGCCGACGAGGTGAAGGACGTCACGCAACTGCAGCTCGTCACCAAAGTCAACGGCGAGCTGCGGCAGAGCGCGTTCGTGACCCAGCTTATTTTCGATATCCCGACGCTGATCGAGACGCTCTCACGCGTGATGACGCTCGAACCGGGCGATCTGATCGCCACCGGCACCTGCGCGGGCGTGGGCATCGGCTTCACGCCGCCGAAGTACTTGCAGCCCGGGGACAGGGTGGCGATCACGATCGAGCCCATCGGCACTCTCGAAAACCCCGTCGCTTAGCCGAAAGTGGTGATGATTAATGGTGATTAAAGATAGTGATGAAAGATGGTGATGAGAGACTGCGGTGATGCTACGCATCACCATTATTCATCACCAGTAATCATCACCATTTCCCATCACCATTTTTCGGGCACAGGTCACGATTAATGAAACTGGTTCGATACGACAGAAACGGCGCGCTACGCCTCGGGATAATAGACGGCGAGCACCTCATCGACCTGCTCGACGCGTGTCCGACGGGCACACCGGCTGCCGTCATCGCAGCGATGAGCGACATGACGCGGCTCATCGCTTCCGGCGAGGCTGGCCTCAAGGCCGCCGGGGCGGCGCTTGCCAGCGCGCGGAGGAGCGGCGCCGGCAGGACCCCGCTCGCCGGCGCGAAGCTCAAGGCGCCGCTCGATCCGTCGCTCATCCTGTGCAGTGGCGAGAATTACTGGGACCATCGCGACGAGAAGCCCGAGGTGACGCGCAAGGACCCGGAGTTCTTTTTAAAGACCGGCCTGGGCGTGATCGGTCCGGGCGATGAAATCGTCCGCGACGAGCGCGTGACCCGGAAGCTCGATTACGAGACGGAGCTGCTCGTCGTGATTGGCGCGCCGGGACGGCATATTCCGCGCGAGCGGGCGCTCGAGCACGTCTTCGGTTATTCGATCATGAATGACGTCACCGCGCGCGATCGTCAGGTGACAATGCGCCCGGACGGCTCCTCCGTCTACAACCTCGGGCCAGGCAAGAGTTTCGATACGTGCGAGCCAATTGGCCCCTGTATCGTCACCCGTGACGAGATCCCGGACCCGCAGGTGCTGGAGTTGAAGACCCTGGTCAATGGCGAGCTGCGACAGAGCAACTCCACCGCGAAGATGATCTGGGACTGTGCCCGCCTGGTCGAGTTCTTCTCGACATTCATCACGTTACGGCCGGGTGTGGTGATCTCGACCGGGACGCCTGGAGGCACGGCGTGGGGCACCGACCCGGAGCTGGGTGGGAAGAAGCCGATGCGCAAGGACGTCGTCGCACCCAAAGGCTATCTTCAGGTCCGCGATGTTGTAGTCTGCGAAATCGAACACATCGGACGGCTGGAAAATCGCGTGGTATCGGCCTGAAGGGGCGCGGCAACACCGAATTCGGTAGTTTGCAATTCCCGTATAGAATGACGGTCGCTGCCTCCCCAAATGCAGGGGGGCGATGGTCGAACAATATCTTGCGGCGAGGGGCTGGACGTATTGGGAAATTCCGCAGATCATCGGCGTCGATTGAAGCCGGCCGGCGACCTACGGAGGCGACCGCCCGAAAATGAGTCCATAAGTCTGTATAGCGTTCCAAAACCAAGGAGGAGTTCATGTTGATCCGCTTAGCCATATTTTCCGTTGTTTCGTTCGCGTTACTCGGCGGTGTGCCAGTTCACGCGCAGGACGCCTATCCGAGTCGGCCCATCACGATGATTGTTGCGTTCCCGCCAGGCGGCGTCGCCGACAAGAACGCTCGGCCGACAGCGGCCGCACTGGAAAAGGTGCTGAAGCAGCCGGTGACGATCACCAACCGGCCCGGCGCCGGTGGTGCGGTTGGCAATGCGGTGGTCGCGCATGCCAAACCCGACGGCTATACCATCGGCATGCTGCTCTCGAGCGTGTCGGTTATCCCGGCGGCAGACGAGCTTTTCAACCGAAAGCCGGCCTATACGCTGGATGAACTGAGGACCATCGCCCTGATTTCCGCTGACCCGATGATCCTGATCGTGGCTACGAAAAGCGATTGGAAGACGGTCAAGGATCTGGTCGATGACATCAAGAAGAAGCCGGGGCAGTATTCTTTCTCATCCTCCGGCATCTATGGCGCCTTGCACATGCCGATGGAAATGTTCTTCCATGCCGCCGGCGGCCTTCAGCTGCGTCACGTTCCGACCAAGGGTGGCGCCCCGGCCTTGAGACAGCTGCTCGGCGAGCACGTGGATTTCACCGCGGGCGGTCCCGCGGCGATCGGGCCGCATATCAGGAGCGGCAAGCTGCGCCCGCTGGCGAGCTGGGGCGATAACCGGCATCCGGCCTATCCGGATGTCCCGACCTTCAAGGAACTCGGCTACGACATCGTTTACTACATCTGGGCCGGGATGTTTGCACCGTCGGGCACGCCGGATTCAGTGATCAAAGTGCTGCGCGACGCCACGCGCACGGCCGTGCAGTCCGCAGACTTCAAGAAGGCCATGAAGAACCTGAACTCGCCGATCGTCTACAAGGACGCGCCGGAGTTTGACACGTACTGGAAAACTGATGCCAAGCGTCTCGCAGGCATCGTGAAGATGGTCGGCAAGGTGGACACGAAGAAGTAGGCTGGCTGTGACGATTGTCTGAAATGGCACAGGACGACGCGCAGGCCACGCCAAAGAGACGCGTACGAAGTGACCAGTTTTCGGGCCTGATGCTGGTCGCGTTTGCGCTGTATGTCGTGTGGGCGAACCGGGTTTATCCGGTCGGTACGGTCCATGTGCCGGGTCCCGGCTTCATGCCGCTGGCGCTGGCGATATTCTTCGGCTCGATGGGCCTGCTGATCGCGGCTGGGGGCGCCCGCTCTCGCCCCCTCATCGAGATGCGCTGGACCGAAGCGAAACGCGCGGTCACTATCTTGCTTGCGGCCGTCGTGGGTGTGGTTGCACTCGAAGCTGTCGGATACCGCCTCACTATCATGGTGCTGCTGGTTTTTCTGATGGGCGTGATCGAGCGTAAACCGCCAGTCATGGTGGCCATCCTGTCAATCGGGTTTGCCTTCCTGTCGTATTACGTCGTCGCCGACTTGCTGCTGGTACCGCTGCCGCGGAGCCCTTGGGGCTTCTAGCGCGGTGATGGGTGATGAGTGATGAGTAAAAGCCCGCACTCCGCGCTGTGCGTTCGTAAGGAATCGCTCGTCAGTCGTCAGTCGTCACTCGTCACGGGTTCTCATGGGTGAAACGTTAGACGGCCTGCTGCTCGGCTTTTCGATCGCTCTTCAGCCGTCGATACTCGTTTATGCGTTTATTGGCTGCATTCTCGGCACGCTCGTGGGCATGATGCCAGGGCTGGGGCCCTTGGCGGGAATCAGTCTTCTTCTCCCTGCAACTTTTGGCCTCGATCCCATCATCGCGATGGTGGTGCTGGGCGGCGTGTACTACGGAGCGATGTACGGGGGCTCAACGACGTCGATCCTGATGCGCATTCCCGGCGAGGCCGCCTCGGTGATGACCTGCATAGACGGCTACGCGATGACGCAAAGCGGGCGGGCGGGGCCAGCCCTTGCGATCGCGGCCATCGGTTCTTTTGTTGCGGGTACCTTCGGTGTTGTCGGGCTCATGCTGCTGGCACCGACTTTGGCGGCATGGGCGCTGGCTTTCGGGGCGCCGGAATTCACGGCACTGCTGATGATGGGGTTGTTCATCCTCGCCTACATGAGCGGCGGGTCGATGTTGAAAACGCTCTCGATGGCCGGGCTGGGGCTGCTGCTCGGCATGATCGGCATCGACCAAATGAGCGGGTTCACCCGCTTCACGTACGGCCTGGTCGAGCTGGGTGACGGCATCAGCATCGTGCCGGTTGCAGTGGGCTTGTTCGGCGTGTCCGAGATCCTGCTCACGGCCGGCCAGGAAGAGCCGCCCAAGGTCCAGAAACCCACGTTGCGCGAGCTCATTCCCTCGCGCGAGGATTTCCGGCTTTCCGTCGGCCCGATCGGCCGCGGCAGTCTGCTCGGCTTCTTGATCGGCGTGATTCCGGGCTCGGCGCACATCATCTCGTCGTTCGTATCGTACGGATTGGAGCGGCGCCTGTCGAAGCATCCCGAGCGCTTTGGCAAAGGCGCGATCGAAGGCGTGGCGGGGCCGGAATCGGCCAACAATGCCGCGTCGAGCGGCGCGTTCGTGCCCATGCTGGCGCTCGGCATTCCGACCAGCCCGATCACCGCGGTCATGATCGCCGCCATCATGGTGCACGGCATCGAGCCCGGCCCGTTGCTGATCGTGGATCAGCCGGAACTTTTCTGGGGTTTTGTCGCCAGTATGTACGTCGGCAACGTGGTGCTCCTGATACTCAACCTGCCGATGGTGGGATTGTTCGTCAACCTGCTGCGTATCCCGTACGCTTACCTCTATCCGTGCATCCTCGCTTTCTGCATCGTCGGGTGCTTCTCCGTGAATAACAGCATGATGGACGTCTGGATTATGCTGATCATGGGCGCGGTGGGTTATGGTCTGCGAAAGTTCGACTATGACCTGGCGCCGGTGGCTCTGGGGCTGGTGCTCTCGCCGATGCTGGAGATCTCGCTGGGACAGTCGCTGGCGATGAGCGCTGGCGATTACGCCATTTTTATCGAGCGTCCCATTGCGACCACCATGTTCGTGCTCGGCCTTATTCTCTTCGGGTTTGCGGTCAAGCCGCTCATCTTCAAGGGCAAGAAGGATTGGCGCGCGAAAGTGGGGCTCGAAGGTGAGGTTTGAAAAACAAACTTAGCCGCAGATAAACACACCCATCACCCGTCACGCTCCATTTACCCGATTTCGTTCCGCTTCTTGTAGTATTCCCGGCATGACCAACACTCGCGGTGTAGAGGCCGACGCGGCGTCGGCCGGTGCGCCGTCGCTGCCGTTCCTGGTCGGAACAATGCTGGCCGCCCAGAGCTTCGGCACGATGGCGACGATGACGCTGCCCGTTGTCGCGCCTAAGGTAGCTGAGACCTACGGCATCAGCTCGTCGCTGATCGGCTATCAGATCAGCATTCTCGCCGGCGCGATGCTAGTGTCGCTGGCGCTAGGGAGCCAGCTCTCCATGCGCTGGGGCGCCTGCCGGGTGCAGCAAGGAGCCCTCTTGCTGCTCGTCGCCGGCTCGTTCGTTGCGATCCTTCCCGATGCCGCATTCATGTTCGGCTCGGCGCTTGCACTAGGCCTGGGCTACGGTTTGCTCACGCCTTCCGCATCGCATCTCCTGGCGCGCTTCGCGCCGGCCAAGCGGCGCAACCTGATCTTCTCGCTCAAGCAGACCGGTGTGCCCCTCGGGGGCGTGGGTGCCGCGGCGATCACGCCGGCGGTCGCGGTTGTTTTTGGCTGGCAATGGGCGCTAGTGGGCAACGCGCTCGTTCTCTGCGGACTCGTGCTGCTGCTGCAACGCGGTCGGCCGCACTGGGACAACGACTGCGACCCTGCGGCGCGCATCGGCGTTAATCCGTTCGCGAGCGTTGCCGAGATCTGGCAGCACGACGGATTGAGGTTGCTCTCGATCGCCGGCGGCTGCTTCGTGATTGTGCAAATCTGCCTCAGCACGTTTACCGTCGTGTTCTTCGCGGAGGAGGTGGGAATCGGGCTCATCGAGGCCGGCATTGTGCTCACCGCCTCTCAGGTGGGCGGGGTCGCAGGGCGCGTATTCTGGGGTTGGATGGCCGACGTGACGCGCAGCTGCTTCGGGGTCCTGGCCGTGCTTGCGGCGGTGATGCTTGCGGCCTGCCTGCTCGCCTATTTCATCACCGCAGGCTGGTCGATCCTCGCGGCCTGCGCGCTGTTCTTCGTCATCGGCTCGACCGCCAGCGGCTGGAACGGGGCGTTTCTGGGGGAGGTCGCGCGCGTGACACCTCGCCCGGCAGTATCGCGCATGACGGGCGGCTCGCTCGTGTATGTGAACGTTTTCAAGATGCTGGGCCCCATCGTCTTCACCAACATTTATCTCGCAAGCGGCAGCTACGCGCTCACTTTTGCGCTGCTTGCCGTCCCTACGGGCGCCGGACTCGCCTGCGTACTGGCAGCGCGGCAGGGTGAACTGCGTGCGGCCGCGGTGGCGGCCCGTTAAGGGCGGGGGCGTATCGCAAAGATTAAAAAACTTCATTAACCGCCGATGAACGCCGACGGTAAGAAAGAAGTGATGAGAATTGGTGATGGTAAATGGTGATGCGAAATGGTGATGAAAAACGCCCGCAACTTCCTGCGTCACCATTAATCATCACCATCTCTCATCACCAGTACCCATCACTATTTCCTGGTCACTGAAATTGTCAGGCGCAGACGAACGCAGATGTACGCAGATGGGAAACTAGAGCGCGCCGACCGCAACGAGCGCCCGCTTCACCTCCTCGACGCCTTCTGGCGGCAGCGGCGCTTGCGGCGGCAACGGCGTACCCACGGCGTAGCCCTGCAGCTCGAGCGCGCCTTTGATGCACGCCGCGAGGTTATAGCGGGCGAAGGCCTGGTTAAGCGCCCACAGGGGGCGCTGGCGTTCCATTGCCGCAACCCAGTCGCCTCGGCGGCAGGTCTCGTATAGCTCAACGCTTTGGCGCGGGGCGACGCAAGCGGGCCCTGCCATCCAGCCGACGCCGCCAATGAGCATCACGCAGGTGGGTATATGCGCGGACGCGGCAAACACGTTGAGTCGTCCGTCGACCCTGTTGAGGATCGACAGCAGCCGCCCGGTGTTGAACGAGGCGTCCTTGATGTAACGGATGTTGTCGATGCGGCTCAACCGGTCGATCACGGGCAGGCTCAAATCCGAGCGCTGGAAGTTCGGATTTGTGTAGAGCACGAGCGGCAGAGAGACGGCCTTCGCAATCGCCTCGAAGTAGGAGAACACTCCTTCGTCGGTGATGGGGAAATAGGCTTCCAGAATCGCGAGGATGCCGGCGCAGCCGATCCGTTCGAACTCGCGCGCCTGCGACACTGCGTCGGCAATAGTCATCGAGGCCACTCCCGCGACGACCGGGACGCGGCCCGCGGCTGTCTCAACGACGACTTCGACGACGCGGCGCCGCTGCGGCCACGACAGATAAGCAAACTCGCCGGTCGAGCCGAGCGGCGTTAACCCATGGACGCCGGCCTTGATGAGATCCTCGCAGAGCCGCGCCAGCACGTCCGCCTTGACTTCGCCGGTTGAATCAACGGGTGATACGAGATAGGGAAAGACCCCATGAAAGCCGGCATCAGGCATGTTCGTCTCCCATGATGAATAAAGTGTGTTTGCGAAACCTCCGTGCGGGCTCTTACTATATGCCTTGCAGTGCTCTGGTTTAAACTATGTTCCGACCGCCATGCTGCGACCGTTCGCCGTAATTATCCTCCTCCTCCCATGTGCCCTAGCGCGGGCGGAGGTCACGTGCGAGCAACTCGTCGCCATTTCCGAGAGAACCATCAGCCTGCGCAACCAGGGCGCGTCGCTTCCGAACCTGCTTGCCGAAACCGAGGATGGTGAAATGAAGCGCCGCTTCACGCCAACCGAGCTCGAATTCATCCGGCTTCTCATTCGTGAGTCCTTCATTGGCGCTTACTCGGTATATGACGTCAACGAGGCATGCCAGGATGGCAGGCTGTCGATCCCGGTCCGGAAAGCTGGGCAAAGTAAATAAGAGCCCGTAGCAAGATCAAGAAATGTTAGCCGCAGATAAACGCCAGCCCTCACGCCTTTCCTCTCTCCCAGAGGGAAAGAGGAAGTGTGTGCCCCCCTTCCTCCTTCGGGGGAAGGGTCGGGGATGGGGGATTGAACGCAGATAGAATACTCAAACGAATCATCACCGTCGCGTTTCGTCGGCGTGCATCGGCGGCTGCAGTTTCGTATTTGAGACCGCTTCTAGTGAGTGGGCGAATCTTGTGGCGTGGTACTAGGCTCAACCGGAACCAGAGGACACTATGCAAGCGATGCGCCTTATCGCGATCAGCTGGGTCACCGCCCTGCTGGCGCTTTTCCCGATGTCCGTTGCGATGGCGCAGGAGAAAGGCAAGATCGAGGTGCTCTGGCTGGGACATTCCGCGGTGCGCGTTACCACGGTGTCGGGCAAGGTAATTCTGATTGATCCCTGGCTTGCCACGAACCCTAAGACCCCGCCCGAATACCGGAAGCGCGGCGCATTGGGCAACGTGGACCTGATCCTGGTGACCCACGGGCATGACGATCACCTGGGTGACGCGCCGGCGCTCGCGCGCCGGCACAAGGCGCCGGTGTGGGGGCCGGCCGGGCTGAACCAGACGCTGCGGACGCTGGGCGTGCTGCCGGCCGCGCTCGCGCCTCGCATGAACAAGGGCGGCACCATCACGCCGTTCCCTGGCGTGAAAATTACGCAGGTACGGGCCGAGCACAGCTCGGAGCTGCTGTGGGCCAACCCCGCGACGAAAAAGAAGGAAACGCATCCTGGCGGGGAGCCGGTTGGCTTCATCATCGAGCTCGAGAACGGCTTCAAGATTTACCACATGGGAGACACGGGGCTGTTCGGAGACATGAAGCTGATCGGGGACTACTACAAGCCGGACCTCGTCATGATTCCGATCGGCGGGCACTTCGGGATGGACCCCAAGGATGCGGCTTATGCGACACGCGAATGGCTCAAGCCCAAGTACGCCATTCCGATCCACTACGGAACGCTGCCGGTGCTCGCCGGCACGCCCAAGGACTACCTGCAGGCGCTCGGCAACGCGCCGACCAAAGTCTTTCTAATCGAGCCGGGTGAAACGCTCGCGTTGTGACGGCAGGCGCGGCAAAGGCGCCGTGCGGCTGAAGACGTGACACGATTCCGCGTCAGTTGACGAGAAAGGCGGCCGGCAGCGCCCGCACCACCCCCTGCCGGTAGACGAGCTGGCTTTCGGCCATGTCGTGCACCCCGTGGTTGTTGGCATCGGTCACGATCTCGCCTTCATCGAGGAGATCGTGGTGAAGGGCCTGCGGGCGCGCGAGCATCGCGGTGAGCGCCGCGCTGTGCCGCGGCGGCACGTAGTCGAGCGTTACGGGACGCGGGTCGGGCAGCGGGCGCAGTCCCGCCACGACGAAGCTGTTCACGTGCGCTGCGCCCGGCCAGTCCGGACGATAGAGCCTGACGTATGGCAGCTCCGAGCGCAGCGTGATAAGCAAGTGCGCATAGGCGTTCGGCAGGTCGAGGTCGGCGAACGTGTTGAAGAGCGCCACGCCGTCCGCTGCGAGGCAGCGGCGCAGATCGCTGAAGAAATCACGCGTGACCAGGTATTCGGGGGTGCCGTCGCCGTAGAACAAATCCACCACCACGACATCGTAGCGCTGGCTGCAGCGGCGCAGGTACGTACGAGCATCCTCCAGATGGACGCGCACGCGCCGGGCATCGAAGTCGAAAAACTGCTGCGCAGCCGCGAGCGACGCCGGGTCAATTTCAACCACTTCGACGGAGACGCCCTGCGCGGCGAGCCGGCGCGGCACCACGCCGGCCCCCAGCCCGAGTACGAGCGCCGATCCGATGCGCGGCCGGTGGGCATAGGCCAGGGCCTCGAGCGCATAGGTGTAGAACGACAGCGAACGCCCGTCCGAGCGTACGGTGTTCTGTATCAAGCCGTCCTGAAAATACATGCGCGCGAAGCGGCCCGTTTCGGGGTCGGTCTCGTTGCGCAAAATCTTTACCGTTCCGAAGAGCGAGCTGAAGCGGGCTTCGATCCGCCAGAGCTGCCCGGCGTAGCTCGCCGGCCACATGCGCCCAATATAGGCGTCGGCCTGCCACAACAGCAGCGCAGCGCACAGCGTCGCGCAGGCGGCCGCGATGCCGAGCTTGCGGCGCGCCAGGAGCGGGGCGGGCGGCCGCGCCGCGGCTGCCAGCGAAACCAGTGCCAGCACGAGCGCAACGGCAAGTGTGGCCGAAAAGTTGCTGACCGTCGGGATCAGGCCGAAAGCGGTGACGAACACCCCGGCGACCGAGCCGACCGTGCTCACAAAAAAGACGGTGCCCGCCCCGGCATCACCGGTCGGGCCCCCTCCGCGCGCGAGCAGGAGCGCGACCAGCAACGGATTCATGGCCGAAGCCGCGACCAGCGGCACGAACAGCAGCAGGAGGCACGCGGCGAACGATCCGAGCACCAGATCGGCGCGCGCGAGCACAGGAAAGAGATAGGGATATACGAGGCAGGCCAGAACGATCCCGAACGCGGCGACCGCGGGCAGAACCATATAGAGCTGCGCGAGGCGGGCGGCGCCCGCAATCGCGTTGCCGCGGCCGCGTGCAAGCTTCCCGCCCAACCGGTAGCCGAACGCCAGGGCGACCAGCGTGATCGACAGGATCCCGGTCCAGATGTAGAGACTGACCCCGAAATAGGGGGTCATGATGCGCGAGGCCAGAAGCTCGAGCGCCAGCACCGCGCCGCCCGAGAGGAAAATGATGGCGTAGAGCAGCATGGTCAGGAGTGCGTAAGCATCAGTCGGGTATAATCCCGCACTTTCGAATTTCCCAATATAACCCAGGCTCGGGCGAGGAGAGCAGCTCTTAGAGGAGAATGCTAGTGCAGACCCCTTCTCGTCAGCTGGTTTCGTCGCCAATCCGCGACAGGTTGTGCGGCGCGCTTCTGGCTGCCGCCGCGGCCATGCCGGTTGCAGCGGCGGAACCCCGGGTTCCTTATGTGCCGACCCCGCAGGCCGTTGTCGACCGCATTCTCGAGATCGGCAGGGTCGGCTCCAACGACTATCTGATCGACCTCGGCTCGGGCGATGGCCGCATCGTGATCACGGCTGCAAAAAACTTCGGCACGCGTGGTTTCGGGGTGGACATCGATCCGGAACTTATTGAGGAGAGCAACGAAAACGCCCGGCGCACGAGCGTTGCTGACCGCGTCGCGTTCTACCAGCGCGATCTGTTCGATACCAGCCTCGCCGAAGCCACCGTGATCACCATGTACCTGGCGCCGCACGTCAACCTCGAGCTGCGTCCGCGGCTGCTTGCGCTCAAGCCCGGCACGCGCATCGTCTCGCACGACTTTTCCATGGACGCCTGGCAGCCGGACCAGCACGTCGTCGTGGAGGCGCTGAACAAGTTCGGACGCGCGGGCGGCCGGAGCGATGTCTATCTCTGGATCGTTCCGGCCCGGGTCGCCGGCCGCTGGACGTGGGAGTCCGCAGTAGGAGGCAGAGCGCATTCCTACGAGATTGTCCTGCAGCAGCGCTACCAGGTCCTATCGGGCACTGCCCGCATCGGCGGCCGCTTGGTCAAGCTCGACCAAGCACGGGTGCGGGGCGATGAGCTGCGCGTAGAGTTCACGATCGATATCAACGGCGCGCGCGTGAAACATGCCTTGACCGGCAAGGTTGATGGCGACGATGTCTTCGGTACCGCGATGCTCTCTGGCGAACGCCTGCAGTCGCAGGGCGACTGGACTGCACGACGCGTAACCCGGACCGCGGTGGCGACAGATGAAACAAGGCGCCGCCAGTTCCTGCCTCATCCTCCAGTCTTGCCCCACTGATGATTTTTCACGCTCCCGTTGGACCAACCTTGGCGCACCTCGGCGGCATGCTGCTGGTCGCCGGAGTGGCGGCTGCGGCGTTTGCCCAGGACTACGGTGACGTGCCCTACGTCCAGACGCCCCGGAACATCGTGGACACGATGCTGGGCCTTGCCAAGGTGCGCGCCGACGACTACCTGATCGATCTGGGCTCCGGCGACGGACGGTTGGTCATCACCGCCGCGAAGAAATATGGCGCGCGCGGCTTCGGCGTGGACCTCGACCAGCGCCTTGTCGAACTCGGTAATGCCAATGCCGCCAAGGCTGGTGTGGCGGATCGCGCCGTGTTCTACCAGCGCGACCTGCACGAGACCGACGTCAGCCCCGCCACCATAGTCACGCTTTACCTCCTTCCGGAGGTGAACCTCATGATCCGCCCCAAGCTGCTTGCCACGCTGCGAGCGGGTACGCGCATCGTCTCGCACGACTACCACATGGGCGTGTGGGCGCCGGACGACCAGACGGAGCTGGAGGCGCCCGGGAAGACGGTGGGCTCGAGCAAGAGGAGCAAGATTTTCTATTGGGTGGTGCCGGGAAATGCCGCGGGACGCTGGTACTGGACAGTGACGCGGGACGGCAAGCCAGCGGTGTTCGAACTAACGCTCGATCAGACGTTCCAAAAGCTCGCCGGCACGCTCACGATCGGGGCGCGTCGGGCGTCTCTGGAAAGCGTCACGCTGGAGGGAGACCGGATAGCGCTCGTGGGCGCGAGCGAGGCCGGCTCTTCGCGGACGCGTTACGAGTTCTCGGGGCGCATCGTCAGCCACGTGATTGAAGGTCAGGGACGCATCATCCGCGGTGAGCAGCGGCAGGCGCTTTCGTGGAACGCGGCGCGCATCGAGTTGTGGGACCCCAAGCACTTTGCTCTGCGGAACGTGCCGCCGTGCCGGGAGATGGGGGTGCCGTGCGGGGCCCGGTGAGCGTCTTCGACGCTCAACGTTCCAGGTTCAAGGTTGCAGGTTCAAGGTTTAAATTTAAATGTTCAATGCTGTGTCAATCGTGTGTCGAAGGACAGGCGTTTTTGCCGTAGCTGTTCTCTTGGCGGCGGGAGCTTCAGCGGGGCCGGCGCTCGCGCAACCCAGCTTCGACGTGCCGTTCGTTCCCACGCCAATGGTCGTCGTGGACGAGATGTTGAGGCTCGCGAATGTCAGCCCCGACGATTTCGTGATGGATCTGGGCTCCGGCGACGGGCGCGTGGTGATCACCGCCGCAAAAAAATTCGGAGCGCGTGGGATCGGTGTGGAGCTGGATCAACACATGCTCATCCAGAGCGAGGAGCGCGCGCGGCAGGCGGGCGTCGAGGCCCGGGTGAAATTCGTCGAGCAGGACCTTTTCAAGACAGACCTTTCGCCAGCGACCGTCATTACGATGTACCTGTTCCCGGAAGTAAACCGCAGGCTGCGGCTGCGGCTCCTGACGTTGAATCCAGGTACGCGCATCGTCTCGCACGATTACGATCTCGAGGACTGGCGGCCCGACCGCACGAGCACGATCCGGAAGAAGGTATTCTTGTGGATCGTCCCAGCGCGGGTTGCGGGCCGCTGGCAGATGCGGCTGGCGCTGCCGCCGATCGAGCGCCTGATCGAGATTGAGTTCACGCAACGCTATCAGGTGGTTTCCGGCAGCGCGCGGCTGAACGGCGTGCACGCGCCAGTCTGGGAGGCGCGGCTGACCGGCGCGCGGCTGAGCTTCATCCTCGTCGATACCTCCGACCGCGACAACGAGGCGAGCCTCTATTTCGAGGGGCGCGTAGCGGGCGATGCGATCGAGGGGCAGGTAACGCGCGGCGTCGGAAAGGCACGAGCCATTGCACAATGGCGCGCACTTCGGGTGGGACAGTGAATCATTACGGTCAGCGGGTACGCGCCGCGTTGGCGGTCGCGGTATGTTCTCTTGTTGCGGTAACCACCGGCACGTTTGCAGCACCCGATCCCGACGTGCCCTACGTGCCGACGGCTCCCAATGTCGTGGAGGCCATGCTCGCTATCGCCAAGGTCGAGTCGCAGGATTACGTGGTGGACCTCGGATCCGGGGATGGGCGTATCGTCATTGCCGCAGCCAAGCGGCATGGCGCGCGCGGTTTCGGCGTGGACGTGGACGAGTACCTGGTCGCCCGCGCCCGGGAGGCGGCGGAGCGAGCGGGTGTTGGGGAACGTGTCCAGTTCTTCGCACGGAACCTCTTCCTCACCGACATCTCCCGGGCCACAGTGCTCACCATGTATCTTTACCCTTCAATCAATTTACAGTTGCGCTCGCGACTATTCGCGGAGCTCAAGCCCGGCACGCGCGTGGTTTCGCACGATTTCGGCATGGATCTGTGGTTACCGGATGCGCAGCTTACGGTCCCGGTCCCCGACAAGCCCTACGGCGCGCCTGAGAGCAAGGTCTATCTGTGGGTCATACCGGCGAATGCAGCAGGCACGTGGCGCTGGAGCGTTGGCACCGGGGAAGGGCTCGTCACATACGAGGCCCAGCTCAAGCAAAGGTTCCAGATGTTGTCCGGCACGGCACGAGCGGGCGGGGCAATGGCCCGGCTCGAGGGCGGCAGAGTGCGCGGAGACGCGTTGCGTTTTTCGCTGACGACGGAAGCCGGGGGGCGCGGCGTGCGTTATGAGTTTCAGGGGCGGGTGAACGGAGACGCCATTACTGGAAAGGTGAAATTGGCCGGGGGCGTGGAACTCGACTGGCGCGCGAGCCGGATTCAGCGCGCGGCGATCGATATCACGCCAGCGCCGGCTGACTGGAAGCGATCTCAAGTGTTCCCGGGCGACAGCCGCCGATGAACGCAGATCACCAAGTAAATAGGAAATAGGAATTAGGAAATAGGGTGCGATGTGTGTTGTTTCTTCCGTTCACCGTTCATTATTCACATTTGAGTCGAGGACTTGACATGAATCTCACTGCACGATTGAAACGAATGTTGGCGGTGTCGCTGCTGCTGGCAGCGCCAGGCGTCGGTGCCCAGGAAGGCGAAGGCGACGTGATCTACGTGCCGACGCCGCAGGAGGTCGTCGACGAGATGCTGAACATGGCAAAAGTTGGCCCAAGCGATTACATCATCGACCTCGGCTCGGGCGACGGGCGCATCGTCATCACGGCGGCGACGAAACACGGAGCACGCGGCTTCGGCGTGGACCTCGACCGTGTCCTGCTCAAGAGGGCGAACGAGAACGCGCGCCTGGCGGGCGTGGCCGACCGCGCGCACTTCCTCGAACAGGATCTGTTCCAGACCGATCTTACGCCCGCCACGGTGATCACGGCCTACCTTCTGCCGGAGCTAAACCTCAAGCTGCGGCCGAAGATTCTGGGGCTCAAGCCGGGCACGCGCGTGGTGACGCATGATTATGACATGGCTGAATGGTTCCCCGACGCCCAGAAGATCATGCCCGTGCCGGGGAAAGAGGTCGGCGACGAAGACAAGAGCTACATTTTCCTCTATACCGTGCCTGCCAAGATGGCGGGCCGATGGCTCTCGCAGATCGAGCACGGCCGCAAAGTGGTGCCGTACGATTTCTTCTTCGATCAGGACTTTCAGTTCGTCGAAGGCATGGTGCGGGTCGGCAAGCGGGAGGGCAAGATCCCCGAGTTTAGGCTCGTGGGCGACCAGTTCGAGTTCAACTCGCAGCTTATCGTCGAGGGGCGGATGCTCGCCCATCGCTTCAGCGGGAAGGTGAAGAACGATACGATCGAGGGCACCGTCACCTTCGGCCAAGGCAAGGCGCAGCGCACCCGGCCGTGGGTCGCCAGGCTGATCGAGGCCAGGGAGGTCAGCTACGGCGGCAGCCATCCGGCGCGCCGGTTCCAGCGCATGACGCAATGAGGATCGACCACGACCCCGCGGGGAGCGGCGCCACGCCACGCCCGACGCTTACCGTATTCGACGCGGTGGCGATGATCGTCGGGATCGTCGTGGGCGTCGGGATCTTCAAGGCGCCTTCCATTGTCGCGGGCAATGTCGCGACCCCGTTCGCCTTCATCGCGCTCTGGCTGATTGGCGGCGCAATCTCGCTGATCGGGGCGCTCTGCTACGCCGAGCTGGGCAGCTCGCATCCCAACGCCGGCGGTGAATACTATTTCCTGTCGCGGGCCTACGGCGATTGGCTTGGTTTTCTTTTCGCCTGGGCGCGGATGACGGTGATCCAGACCGGCGCGATTGCTGCGATCGCATTTGTCTTTGCCGATTACGCCACGACACTCCTGCCGCTCGGCAAGCATAGCTCCGCGCTCTACGCCGGCCTCGCGGTGCTTGGCGTCACGGCGCTCAACGTTGCGGGCACCACGCAGAGCAAATGGGTTCAGAACATGCTCACCACGGCGCTGGCGCTGACCGTGCTGGCGGTGGTGGTCGGCGGTCTCGCGGCAGCGCCGGCTCCGCCAGCGCCGGCGCCCGACCCGTCAAAGGGTGGAGCGTGGTTTTCCGGGCTCGCGCTGATCTTCGTGCTGCTGACTTACGGCGGCTGGAACGAGGCGGCTTATCTGACCGCGGAAATGCGCGACACGAAGCGCAACATCGTCCGCGCTTTGCTGATCGGCATTTTTGTGATCACGCTGCTCTACCTGCTGCTCAATCTCGCCTACCTGAACGTGCTCGGGCTGGGCGGGATGCAGTCCTCGAAGGCGGTCGCAGCGGACCTGATGCGGGCGACGTGGGGCGATGGCGGCGCATGGCTACTCTCCATCGTCGTCGTGTCGGCTGCGCTCTCGACGCTCAACGCGACAGTCTTTACGGGCGCGCGCACGAACTACGCGCTGGGACGGGATTTCGCCATCTTCAGCGCGCTCGGGCGCTGGAGCGAGCAGGCGGCCGCCCCGGTAAATGCGTTACTGGTGCAGGGTGCAATCGCGCTCACGCTGATACTGCTCGCTTCCTTTACGCCGGACGGGTTTCAGACCATGGTGGCGTACACTGCGCCGGCATTCTGGCTGTTCTTCATGCTGACCGCAGTCTCGCTCTTTCTCCTGCGGCGCCACGCGCCAGTCAACAGCGACCCGTTCCGGGTGCCTTTTTACCCCGTGACCCCGCTGCTGTTTGTTGCGGCGTGCGCTTACATGCTCTACTCGAGCTTCACTTACGCAATGAGCCTCGATCCGGGCAGCATCGGCGCCATCATCGGAATCGCTATGGTGTTCTCGGGCGTTCCGGTGCTGATTTGGGCCAGGCGGATAGCCGCCTCACCTGGGCGGGGTTGATACCGGCCCATGGCCGCGCCCGGCACGCTGTCGGGTTTGCCCACTGCGCTCCCCTCCGCCAGCAGGCCCTTGAAATTCGCGGGGCGGACCCCAGATCCGCCAGTATCTGTCCAGAATCCACCTCAAAAACACCACAGCCACGGAACCACACGGAACCAGACGAAAACTTTCGTTGCAATACGGAACATTTTCCGGTTCAAATCTTCATCGTTGTGATTCCGTGTGATTCCGTGGTTAATGATCAAACGGTTGCACTGATTTGTTTAGACCGGTTCCAGGGAGGAAATGATGTCTGAAACCCAGACCCGCGAGACACTTGGCTTCCAAGCCGAAGTCAAGCAGCTGCTCGACTTGATGGTGCACTCCTTGTACAGCAACAAGGAGATCTTCCTGCGCGAGCTGATTTCGAACGCGTCGGACGCGTGCGACAAGCTGCGCTTTGAGGCGCTCACCGACAAGGCGCTCTACGAGGACGATCCCGAGCTCGGGATCCGCGTTAGCCTCGACCCGAAGGCGCGCACCGTGACCGTGTCGGACAATGGCATCGGCATGTCGCGCCAGGAGGTGATCGAGCAGATCGGCACCATCGCCAAATCCGGCACGCGCGACTTTTTCCAGAGCCTGACAGGCGATCAGGCCAAAGACGCGCACCTGATCGGACAGTTCGGCGTGGGCTTCTATTCCTCGTTCATCGCCGCCGACCGGGTGACGCTGACGACACGCCGCGCAGGGCTCACCCGGGAGCACGGGGTGCGGTGGGAATCTGACGGCAGCGGCGAATACACCATCGAAACGGTCGAGCGCGCCGGGCGCGGCACCGAGGTGACGCTACATTTACGCGAGGGCGAGGACGAGCTCGCGAACGGAGAGCGGCTGCGCTCCATCATCAGAAAGTATTCCGATCACATCACTCTGCCGATCGTGATGAAGAAGGAGGAGTGGGACAAGGACAACCGGGTCTACCGCACCACGGGCGAGGACGAGACCGTCAACCAGGCGAGCGCGTTGTGGGCACGGCCGAAGTCGGAGATCACCGAAGAGCAGTACCACGAATTCTACAAGCACGTCGCGCACGACTTCGAGACACCGCTCGCCTACTCTCATAACCGGGTCGAGGGCACGAAAGAGTACACGCAGCTCCTCTACATTCCCTCGCGCGCGCCCTTCGACCTCTGGGACCGCGACCATCGGCGCGGCATCAAGCTCTACGTCCGGCGCGTGTTCATCATGGACGACGCCGAGCACCTAATGCCGGCGTACCTCCGCTTCGTGCGCGGGGTCGTCGATTCGGCCGACCTTCCGCTCAACGTCTCGCGCGAGATCCTGCAGGAATCGAAGGACGTGGAGATGATCCGCGCCGGGTCGGTGCGGCGCGTGCTCTCGATGCTCGAGGATCTCGCTGAGAAGGACAAGGAAAAATACGCGACGTTCTGGAAGGAATTCGGGAGGGTGTTCAAGGAGGGCGTCGGAGAGGACTTTTCGAGCCGCGAGCGCATTGCGAAGCTCTTGCGCTTCGCGTCTACGCACAAGGACGCGGAGGAACAGGACGAATCGCTCGCGGATTACGTGGCGCGCATGAAGCCGGAGCAGGGGAAGATCTACTACGTTACCGCCGACAGCTTCGCTGCGGCCCGTAACAGCCCGCATCTCGAAGTGTTCCGCAAGAAAGGCGTCGAGGTGCTGTTGCTGTACGACCGCGTCGACGAATGGGTCGCGTCGAATTTGACCGAGTTCGAGGGCAAGGCACTGCAGTCGGTCGCGCGGGGCCGGCTCGAGCTCGGCCAGCTCGAGGACGAGGCCGAGAAGAAGGAGCAGGAAAAGGAGGCGGGCGAGTTCAAGGAGCTTATCGAGAAGATGAAGACGGCCCTGGGCGAGAGCGTCAAGGACGTGCGCGTGACCTTGCGGCTCACCGACTCGCCGGCGTGTCTCGTCGCCGACGAGCACGATCTGTCAGCCAACCTGCAACGCCTGCTCAAGACCGCGGGACAAAAGACGCCGGCGTCGAAGCCGATTCTCGAAATCAATCCGCACCACCGCCTGCTGGACCGGTTGAAGGTCGAGAGCGACGAGGCGCGGTTCAAGGATTTGTCGCAAGTCCTCTACGACCAGGCGCTGCTCGCCGAGGGCGGCACGCTCGAGGATCCCGCCGGTTTCGTCAAGCGGATGAATCAGCTGCTGCTGGAGATGGCGGGGAAAAATCCGTGAAACGTGAAACGTGAAACCTATTGCGGTTAAACCCCGAGTTTAGCCGCAGATAAACGCAGATAAACGCAGATCTACACATACAAGAAACACGGAACCCCGAACTCAGAACTCAGAACTCAGAACTCAGAACTCAGAACTCAGAAACAGATTTATTAGCCGCTGATGGACGCTGATACACGCCGATAAATACAGATCTACAACTAGGAACCCAGAACCAGGTTTATTAGCCGCCGATGGACGCCGATAAATACAGATCTACATATAAGAAACCCGGAACGCGGAACCCGGAACATTGAACCCGGAACCAGGTTTATTGGCCGCTGATAAGAGCACGGTTCCGACTGATGCCGGGTATTTACGGGACAGCACACTAGCGGGGGGCCACGGCCGCGCGGTAGGCGTGCCAGGTAGCATGGCCGACCAGCGGGCCGGTGAGCGCAAGCCCGAGGTAGAACGTCGCAAGCCCGGCGAAGACGAGCGCCGCGATCAAGGCGGCCCATACCAGCATTGCAGGGAAGCTGCGCGTGAGCGCGAGAAAGCTCGCGATCATCGCAGTCACGGTATCGGTACCGCGGTCCATCATGAGCGGGATGGACACTACGCTCAGGGCGAACACCAGCAGCGCGAAACCGGCGCCGACGCCGATATAGATGACCAGGAACGCTGCATTTTCTCCGGAGAACACGAGATGTTGCAGAAAGGTTGCGACGCTCGGCATGGAGCCCTCGAAGAGAAGCGCGACGAGCAAGACCGAGACGCGGGCCCAGCCCGCGAACAGCAGCAGCAGGATGATCGCGTAGAAGCCGATTGCGCCCGGGTTGGCTCGCCACGCGCTGAGACTCGCAGCGAGTTGCGGCTTCTCGCCGCGCTGGCGCCGACGCGAAAGATCATAGATCCCGATTGTGAGAAATGGACCGATTAGCGTGAAGCCGGTGCCGAGCGCCAGCGTGATGTGCGGGCGCGAGGCGAAGAGCGCGTTGAGAAGAAACCCCATGCCGACAAAGGCAAGGCCGTAGAACAGGCTCGCACCCGGCGCGGCGCGAAAGTCCTGCCAGCCTGCGGCGAGCCAGGCGAACGGGGCGCGGATGCTTACGGAGACGATCGTGGGAAAAGCCTGTTCGGCACTCATGCGGCAGCCAGTTTATCGCGATTCGCAAGCCGAGAAACCCGCATTGCGAAAACGCCAAATTTAGCCGCAGATAAACGCAGATACACACAGATTCATTATCATTATGTCATCGCTCATCCCTCATCCTTCATCCCTCAGCTTGGTGGTGGCTCTCATCACCATTTTTCATCACCAGTTCCCATCACCAGTAATCATCACTTGTTTTTCCAGATGGGCTGGCGCTTCTGCGCAAACGCGTCGATGCCCTCTGCGGCATCCTCGGTCATCATGTTCTCGACCATCGCTTCGGTCGCGAGGCGGTAGGCTTCTTCCAGGTCTGTCTCGACCTGCCGGTAGAACAGGTGCTTGCCGGCGCTGACCGCGATCGGTGTCTTGTCGAGGATGGACCTCGTCAGGGTGGCGATTTCTTCGTCGAGGCGTTCCGGCGGAGCAACGCGATTGACCAGGCCATAGTTAAGCGCGGTGTCCGCGTCGATGGCCTCGCCGGTGAGAAGCATTTCCAGCGCCCGCTTACGCGGTACATTGCGCGCAAGGGATACGCCGGGTGTGTTGCAAAAAAGTCCATAATTGATTCCTGAGGTGGCAAACGTCGCGGCAGTCGAAGCGACCGCCAGGTCGCATTGCGCGACGAGCTGGCAGCCCCCGGCAAACGCAGGGCCGTGGACACGCGCGATGACGGGCTGAGGCAGGCGCGTAAGGCTCACCATCACGTGGCTGAAGCGCTCGAACACGTCCTGCACGAAGCGGCGGTCCCGGTGGGCGCGCAACTCCTTCAGATCATGACCGGCGCAGAAGGCCTTGCCGGCGCCGGCGATGACCACCACCCGCAGGGACTTATCGCTGGCGAGCTCGTCGACCGCGGTTTGCATTTCGATGAGCAGAGCGGCAGACAGGGAATTGAATTGTGCCGGCCGGTTCAAGGTGAGCGTCGCGACGCCGTCCGCGTCCGCTCGCAGGAGGAGGCCGTTCCCAGTGCCCGCCGATGCCGGTTCAATGATCGTCATGAAGTTCTCCTGGAGCCGATCCATATTATAGGGCCGGCATTAGCGGAGGCCACGCGATGCCGCGCGGCGGAGAGAGACGATACCGCTCAGACGATCGTTAGACAGGTGACCAGTGACCCGTGACCGGTGACCGGAGGAGGGTCACGTCTTGACTGGAACGACCTTGACGGCGATCTCTTCCAGCCGTTTTTCCCGGATGACGTGGCCGGAGGGCTAGGCCTGTGACTCCGCTTGCGGTGAAGCGGGAACAGGCCGGACTCGAGCCCGCGGCCTCTGACCGCGCAGCGGCAAGGCTCAAGATTCGCGCGCGAAACCTCGATCCTCGGCTGACCGAGCAAGGCGGAGCGGCTGTGGTTCGAGTCTTGCGTCGGCGCCGCGTTACTCCACAACCGCCGCCAATAACAAGCCGAGCAGCGCGGCGATCGCGGCCGGAATACCGTAGCGCTCGTATTTCGACACCGCATCGCCGGCGATCACCTCGACCGGGACCGGGGTGAGCTCGAGCACCTTGTTGGTGAGCGAATTCTCCACCAGCCGGGTCAGCGAGTTCTTGCGCGCGGTGCTCAATACGATCTGGTCGCAGCGCAGGCGGCGGGCCGCATCGGTGATCGATTTCGCCCGATCACCCACTACGGTGTGCACCGAGTAGGGAATGCCAAAGGCGTCGAGCGTTTGCCGGACTGGGCGCAGCGCTTTTTCGGCCTCATCGCGGTGGTGGTCGTGCAGCGCCTTTCTGCTCACAAAGCGCGCGATGTGCCTGCTAAACGGCGGCTGTACGTTCAGCAGGTGTATCTCCATCGCCGTGTTGTTCATGAATTGCTTGATCACATGCTTTATTGCGAACTCGCCATTGCGGGAACCGTCGACCGGGACCAGTACTTTGAGCATGGCGTCCCCTCCTGAAAAGTGGCGCGAGACGGATGCGCGAGTCGCGCTCTGCTGCGCTAGCCCGGCGACAGGCGTGCCGGATGAAGGAGTCTGCTCCTTGCCCGCCGGCGTTACGGCCCTTGCCCGGAAGTACACCTTGAGCAGTTCCATGGCGATCGGCGAGGCGAAGAAGAAGGGGAACATGAAGAGCCAGTCGCTGGGCGTCAGCGGCACCGTGTCGAAGAAAGGCCTCAGGAACGGCACGTACACCACCGCCAGCACCAGCACAAATGACGCCAACACCGCCCAGTTCATCCACTTGTTGGAGAACACGCCGATGGAGAAGACGCTGTGGTACTCGGAGCGGGCGGTATAGGCACGGATGAGCTCGGACGTGCACAGGGTGGCGAAAGCGATGGTCTGTGCCGCCTCGAGGTGCCCGGGATAGCGCTGCAAGCCGAAATAGAACGCCAACAGTATGGCGATGGCGTCGACCACGGCGATGACGCCGATGCCGATCGCCATGTCGCGATTGATGATCGGCTCCCTGGGCGGTCGCGGCGGATACTTCATGATGTCCGGATCGCCCTTTTCCATGCCCAGCGCGAGAGCGGGAGCGCCGTCACTCACGAGGTTCAGCCACAGGAGATGCACCGGCCTCAAGGGCAGGGGCAGGCCGAGCAGCATCGAGCCGAATATGATCAGGATTTCTCCGGCATTGCAGGCGAGCAGGAAGTACACGAACTTGCGGATGTTGGAATAGATGATCCGCCCCTGCTCGATGGCCGACACGATGCTCGCAAAATTATCATCCGTGAGGACCATGTCGGCCGTCTGCTTGGAGACGTCCGTTCCCGTGATGCCCATTGCTACGCCGATGTTCGCCCGCTTCAGGGCCGGGGCGTCGTTTACGCCGTCCCCTGTCATCGCCACCACATGGTCGCGCGACTTCATGGCATCGACGATCCGCGTCTTGTGCTGGGGCGAGACCCGGCAGCACACCTGAAGCGTGTCCGCTTTGGCCGCCAGCTCCTCGTCGCTGAGCTTCTCGATTTCCGGACCGGTCAGCACCAGGCCGCCTTTCGTCAGCACGCCGATTTGCCGCGCGATGGCCTCGGCGGTTTCCTTGTGATCGCCGGTGACCATGACGCTTTTCAGCCCGGCCCCATTCGCCACCTTCACCGCGTCCATGACCTCCGGTCGCGCCGGGTCGATCATGCCCAGCAGTCCGACGAAGGTAAGTTCTTTCTCGATCGTCTCGGGGGTGCAGGTGTCGGGGACGATGTCCAAGGGGCGATAGGCCACGCCCAGCACGCGCAGCGCGTTACTCGCGAGGTCGCGGTTCTGATCGAGGATCTCCTTGCGCTTCGCCTCCGTCAGGGAAACGAGCTGGCCCGATTCCTGGACGTGGTTGCAGAGGTCGAGCAGCACATCGGGCGCGCCCTTGACGAAGGCGACGTGTTGCGGATAGCGGAAACTCGCGCCCAAAGCCTGGCCGTGAGCGGCATCGGGGCTGTGGATCGTCGTCATGCGCTTCCGGTCCGAGTCGAACGGAATCTCCTGGACCCGGGGCATCGCTTTTTCCAGTTCATCCCGCCCGTGTCCGGCTTTCGTGGCGACGACGACCATGGCGCCTTCCGTGGGGTCGCCGATGATCTGCCACGACTGCCTGCCCGTTTCGTCCGTCTTTTCGCCCAGTTTCGCGTCGTTGCAGAGCAGCGCCCCGTGCAGAAGCACGGTGGCGTCCGCGTCGGTGCGCGTATCGAATGGCCGGTCGTCCACGGAGAACTGCCCGGTGGGGTTGTATCCTTCTCCCGTGACCCGGAACCGCTTTCCCCCGACCCATCCCTGGACGACAGTCATCTCGTTCTGGGTCAGCGTGCCCGTCTTGTCGGAGCAAATGACCGTCGCACACCCGAGCGTTTCCACAGCGGGCAGCTTGCGGATCAAGGCATGGCGCTTGACCATCTGCTGCATCCCCAGCGCGAGACAGATGGTCACGATGGCCGGGAGACCTTCGGGGATGGCCGCGATCGCGAGACTCACCGCGGTCATGAAGAGATTGACGATGTCCTTCTGCTCGGCCTGGAGGTAGTTGAGGAGCCCGACCGTGAAGATATCCGTCACCTTCGTGTCCCGGGTGAGGCCGTAGACAAAGACGAACGCGCAGATGAAGATGACGATCGTGCCGAGAACCTTGCCGAGCTGCGCCAGCTTCTGCTGCAGGGGCGTGTCTTCGTCCTCGTAGGACTGGATCATCTCGGCGATCAAGCCGATCTGCGTGTGCATGCCCGTGCCCGTCACGAGCCCCTTGCCGCGGCCGTAGGTCACCATCGTGCTCATGAAGGCGGAATTCTTGCGGTCGCCGAGGGGTATGTCCTTGTCCAGCACCGCCGCCGCGTTCTTCTCCGCGGGCACCGATTCCCCCGTCAGCGAGGCCTCTTCGACCTTGAGGTTGAAGCTCGTGACGAGGCGCATGTCGGCGGGAACGTAATTGCCTGCCTCCAGGAGGACCATATCACCCGGAACGAGTTCGCGGCCCGGGATCGTCATCTGGCCGCCGTCGCGTATGACCTGGGCATTGGGCGCCGACATCTTCTTGAGCGCCGCAAGGGCCTGTTCCGCCTTCGACTCCTGTATGACGCCAACCACCGCGTTCAGCACCACGATGATCATGATGGCGATGGAATCGACCCACTCACCGAGCGCGAGCGCGACGAGGGCGGCGACGATCAGGATGATCACGAGGTAATTGTTGAACTGGCCCCACAGCAGCGCGAGAAAGCCCGGCCGAGGCTTCTCCGTGAGTTCATTGGGGCCGAGTTTCAGGAGGCGATCCTGCGCCTCTTGCTGGGTCAGGCCCCGGTCGAGGTGCGTCTGAAAGCGGGTGACGAGCTCCTCCACCGGCGTGCCGTGGAATTCTTTTTCGTTCATATGAAGGCCTCCTGGAAGGCTCGCGCCCGTAAGGCGTGGCACCGAATCCAGTATGGGGTTGCCGGTTCGGCAAGAAAATTTGATTTTTAGGATGATTGCCATTACGAAAGCAAATGCTTGTGATTAAACAATAAAGACTGACATTACGTTTAGTAATGACTGTCCGCTTGAAAGAGGGGTGCTGGCGTGCTAAACATACGGTGCGGCCTGGCGGAAGCCAGCCGCCCCTCCTAGGGGAGTAGCTCCGGCAGCCGGTTGGCTGCTACGGCGCGATCGTCATGACGGGCTCTGCCCCGGTCGCGCCGGCATCGGAAGTGCGGATGCGAGCGAGACCTTTGCCGAACTGGTGAAGGTCCGCATCGGAAGGCGGCCTTCATCTCGAGGTGAAGGCCGCTGTGCATTTGTGGCATGGCGGAAATGGCAACGGACTCGAGGAACAGTCGCCATGCCGCGCTCGAATATTCGACGGTTTCTGAAGCACGGAACACTGCCGCAACTCTGCATGTTCGAGGCAGCCGCGCGATTGGGAAGTTTTGCTCGGGCGGCCGAGGAACTTCACCTCGCCCAGCCAACGGCCTCGGTGCAACTCAGGAAGCTCGGCGAAACGATCGGCTCGCCACTATTCGAACAGGTAGGCAGGCGCATCTACCTGACGGAGGCGGGCAAGCGGGTCTACGCGGGTTGTAATGACGTATTTCGCGCCCTCTCCCGCCTCGAGGAAACGTTGAGTGAGATGCGCGGCCTGGTTTCCGGGCGGCTCCAGTTAGGCGTAATTTCGCCGGCCAAGAATTTCGCCCCGCGACTGCTTGGGGCTTTCATACAGCGCTATCCTGGGATCGAAACATCGCTGCAGATCCACAACCGGGGCGCGCTGATCGAGCGGCTGAAAAATAACGAGGACGATCTTTACATATTCGCTGAGGCGCCCGATTATGAGGATGTCGTCGTCCAGGCCCTTCTGCCCAATCCGCTGGTGGTCTTTGCGCGCAGTGATCATCCGATGGCGGGCGAGAAGGGCATTGCGTTCGCGCGCCTCGCCAACGAGCCGTTCCTGATGCGCGAACCCGGGTCGGGCACGCGAATGGTCACGCTGAAGCTGTTCGAGCAGCATGGCCTCGTTCCGAAAATACGAATGGAGCTGAGCACCAACGAGGCGATCCGAGAGGCAATTCTCGCCGGACTCGGAGTGTCGATTCTGTCCCGCTACGCTTTGGGGCTGGAACCGGAACAGACGAAGCTAGTTTCCCTGGATGTCGAAGGATTCCCGATCGAGAGTCACTGGCAATTCGTCTATCCGTTGAGCAAACACGTATCCGTGGCTGCGCGTGCGTTCATGGATTTCGCGCGGGTCGAGACAAAGAGCTTGATTCTTGACGCGTTTGCCTCGCCTTTGCGCTGACGCTCGGGCGGGCGTCGTGCTGGTCATCAATGCCGAAATCATAAGGCAGCCGTTATTGGCTTTGCGGTTGCGCTGATATTTTCAGCCGTCGAACAAGTGTGCTGCAATCAGTCTCGGACATCCGGCGCCAGGCGCCGCCGTCCATGACCGGGGCCCCGGTCGCGTGTTAGGATGTGCCGGAAAACAAAGACGATTCCGGAGATCTGTTGAAGCTCTATGTCAATGAGCGCTCGGGTAATTCGTACAAGCCGCGCCTTCTGCTCTCGATGCTCGGTGTTCCGTACGAGACGATTGCCGTCGATCTCGCCAAGCGGGAGCAGAAGCAGCCCGATTTCCTGAAACTCAACCCGCGCGGCCAGGTACCCGCACTCGACGACGCCGGCACGGTCATCTGGGATTCGACGGCGATACTGGTGTACCTCGCGCGCAAGTATGGCGGCGATGCGTGGCTTCCGGTCCAGCCGGAGCCGATGGCGAAGGTGATGCAGTGGCTTTCTTTTGCCCAGAACGAGATCCACTACGGGCTGCAATTCGCTCGCGCGATCCAGCACTTCGGCCGGCGCGGTGATCTGGAGGAATGCCGTGCGTACGGCAGGACCGCGCTGGCCGTGCTCCAGGGCCACCTGGCGAATCATCCGTGGCTCGCCCTGGGGCGAATCACGATCGCTGACATTGCTTGCTTCCCCTACGTAGCGATGGCGCCCGATGCGGACATCGCTCTCGATGAGTATCCGGCGATCGGGGCATGGACCGATCGCATCAAGGCGCAGCGCGGCTTCATCCCGCTGGCGGCGATCAAAAAGGGAGTAGCCTGACGGATTTGAAGTTCCGACAGGCTGCTAAATGCAAAACCGCCCGCGGACTTACAGCAGAGGGGAGTGAAACGAAGTGTTTTCGCCACCACGAAGTGCAGGAGCAGGGATGAATTCGAGTATTTCGAATCGACAACCGTGGTTTGCCTGCGTGCGGTTTTGCGTAAGGAGTGTGTCGGGGCAAAGTCCGACACACTCCTAGACGATGCCGGATTTTCGCTGCGGGCATGCGGGCGCCAGCGACTGGCGCGAGGCTGCCGAATCATGCCTCGCGCAGCTTGGCCAAGGTCCTGCCAGCCTCGGCTTTCTCTACGTGACCGACGTGCTCGCCGATCACGTTGGCGATATTCTCGCGTTTCTCAAGGGCCGCACCGGAATTCCGCATTGGGTGGGCACGGTCGGGATCGGGATCTGCGCCACGGCCAAGGAATATCTCGATGAGCCGGCGATGGCCGTTCTGGTGGGCGATTTCGAACCGGATTCGTTCCGTGTCTTTTCCGGCGTGGCGGGCACGGCCGACGCCGACAATGTCGCGCTGAAATGCGGCGATGTTGTCCCCAATTTCGCGATCGTGCACGCCGATCCCCTTAATCGCCGCCTCGGCGAGCTGGTGCAACGCCTCGCGGGCAGAGTCGAAAGTGGATTTCTGGTTGGCGGGTTGACGAGCTCGCGGCGGCAGAACGTGCAAATCGCCGATGGGGTGGTGGAAGGGGGGCTGTCGGGCGTTTCATTCTCCGAAGGCATTACGATTGCCACCCGTCTTACGCAAGGCTGCTCGCCAATCGGCGGGAAGCACGTCGTCACGACGAGCCAGCAGAACGTCATCATCAGCCTGGACGGCCGGCCCGCGCTGGATGTCTTTCGTGAAGATATCGGCGAGACCCTGGGACGCGATCTCAACCGCATCGGCAGCCACGTGTTCGCGGCACTGCCGATCCCCGGTAGCGACACGGGGGACTACCTGGTGCGCAACCTGGTGGGCATCGACCCCGCAAACCGGCTGATTGCCATCGGCGAGATGGTGCAGCCGGGGGCGAGCATCATGTTCTGCAAGCGCGACGCCAAGACCGCGCAAGAGGACATGAAGCGCATGTTGGAGAGCATGCGCAAAGGGCTCTACACGCGTCCGCGCGGCGGCGTCTACTATTCTTGTCTCGGGCGCGGCGCGAGCCTGTTCGGCCCGGATTCCGAGGAGCTGAAGCTGGTCCGCGAGGGCCTCGGCGATTTCCCGTTGGTCGGATTTTTCTGTAACGGGGAGGTTTCGCATAACCGGCTCTATGGATATACCGGCGTGCTGACGCTGTTTTTATGACACTGTTTGACCGGTTTCTGACATCGCTGTCATTCACCTGGCTTGACCTGCTGGCGCTACTGCTGTTTACCGTGTTGTGGGTTGGCTACCAGTGGTACACGGATTACAGCCCGACGGCGCAGCCGCGACTGGGCCGAGAGATGCAGCGGCACATGCGCGAGTGGGTCTTGCGGATGGTCGAGCGCGACAATCGGATGGTGGACATCAATGTCCTGCGCAATCTGACCCGGAGCTGCCAGTTCTTTGCCTCCACTACCATGTTGATTCTCGGAGCGCTGGTGGCGCTGATGGGCTACACCGGGCGGGCGGCGATCGTCGTGTCAGAGCTTCCGTTCGTGCAAGAGGTCTCGCAGCGGCTCTGGGAGTTCAAGATTCTCGTCCTGCTGCTCATCTTCGTCTATGCGTTCTTCAAGTTCACGTGGTCAATCCGGCAATTTGGTTTCTGCTCGATTCTGGTCGGCGCGACCCAGAAGACGCCGTCCGACGTTGCGCAGCACCTGCCCCAGATCGAGCGCATCACGGTCGTGGTGTCCTATGCCAACCGCAATTTTAACCAGGGACTGCGCGCCTATTATTTCGGCACGGCCGCGATGTCGTGGTTCCTTCACCCCGCGCTCATGATCGCGGTGACGCTGGGGGTGATCTACGTGCTTCATCAGCGCGAATTCAGGTCACATACGCTCGCGGTTCTGAGAGAAACTTAAGCGTCCTCAATGTCGGCGCTTGCCTGAGCGCGCGCCCCGATGCCGCGATACTGGGCCTCCTCGGCACGAGCGGACAGGCTTGGGCGCACCTGGTGGTGATGAAGGAGGTGCGCAAGCTCCAGCGCGTGCAGGTGTACAGTCCCAACCCCGAGCACCGCGCGATTTTTGTCGAGCGCGCACGCCGCGAGCTCGGGCTCGAGGCCGAGGCGGCCGAAAGCGCCCGCGCTGCCGTTTCGGGCGCTGATCTCGTCGTCGCGGCGACCAATACGAGCCAGCCGATCGTAGACGGTTCATGGATCGCGCCTGGCGCGCATGTCGGTGTTCAAGAACAATGTCGGAATGAGGCTGCAGTTCGCGGCAGTTGCGCCGCGAATCTACGAGCATGCGAGGACGGCAGGAATCGGCCGGGAACTCCCGGCCGAATGGTTCCTCGAAGACATGAAGCCCTAGGACCTTAACCAACACCTTAGCCACGGAACCACACGGAAGCACACGGAAATTGTTCTCGCTCCAAGGCGTGCTTCGCGGTTCAGGTTTTCGTCCGTGTATTTCCGTGTGATTCTGTGGTTAATGATTTTCGACGTTCACGGGGTTCTGGGACCGGTACTACACATCCTGTTTCTCCCCGCGTCTCCGCGGTTCATAAAATTCCGTGAACGATGAACGATGAACGGTGAACGGTGAATCGTGAATCGAGTTTTTTCTTGGTGCTCTCAGCGCCCGGCGGTTCGACTCTGGTTCTTATCGGCGTTCGGCCCTCACCCCCGCCCCTCTCCCAAATTGGGCGAGGGGAGGTTCGAGCTTCCCCTTGAGGGGGAAGAGAAGAGGATGGGCGTCCATCGGCGGCGAAAAGGAACAAGGCAGAAGTCAGAAAATCACGTTTTTCCTTGATCCTGCTCAAAACGACGATCCGGGCTGCTCGAGGAATGCAGCCTCGTCTGGTGTCGAGGGACGGCCGAGCACGGCATTCCGGTGCGGGAAGCGCCCGAAGCGATCTATCACGGCGCGGTGCCGCCGTGCGAAGTCGAGGAAACTCTCGTAGTCCTTGCGCCATGCCTCAGCCACGGCCGTCGCGAGGCGCTCGTAGCACTGGACCGAGCGCGCCTGCAGTGCCCGGTCCTCGGCATGCTCGAGGGGCAGATAGAAGAACGTTCGTTGCGCGGGCGTGAGCAACAGGTCGCCGCCATCGTCGATTCCGGCGGCCGTGAGCTGCTGCGCCGCAGGATCCTGGGCAAAAGCCCGTGCTGTCCCGCGATGGATATGGCGCGAGAATTGGTCGAGCAGAACAGTCAGGGCAAGCCGCCCGCGCGCCGTCGTGCTCCAACTCGAATCGAGCTCGTTGCGACACGCGCGCTCGTGCAGCGCGCCGAATCGCTCGCGGATCTCCGCGTCGTGCTTTGCGCCGCTCCCGAACCACATCTTGCGCTTCGCGGGATCGATCGCGCCGTCCGGCCCGGACGCGCCGAACCAGAACTCGAGCAGGCTCTCGATTTCGTCAGAAGCCTTTGCGGCCAAGGTTGCCAAAACCCGGTGAACGGCGACTTGACTCAATTGTTAGCCATATCTGAAGACTTGTATGGTATTAACGAGAACCCTTCGTCATGCAATTACTCCAAATAATCGACCCACTGCCGCTGTTAAAGCCATTGCTAGTGCCCCCCAAAATGTAACCCTGATCGCGCCGGTTCTTATTGATGCCCCTCCCGCACGCGCAGCAAGGCCCCCTAAACCTGCCAGAAATATGAGTGACAATCCCGCGACAACGGGTATTAGCGGTTCCAGCGGAACGACTAACGCTGTTAATAATGGCAACGCTGCACCCATAGTGAATGTCCCTGCTGACGAAAAGGCTGCTTGTATGGGTCGCGCCCTTACTCTCTCAAATATGCCAAGCTCGTCTCTCGCGTGTGCGCCCAGTGCATCGTGAGCCATCAGCTGTTCTGCGACCTGCTTTGCCAGACTTGAATCGAGTCCTCTTTTTTCATAAATATTTGCGAGCTCCTGTAGCTCAAACTCACTGTCGTCCTCTAATGCCTTTTTCTCTAGCTCAAGATCTGCTTTTTCGGTATCAGCCTGTGAACTAACCGATACATACTCACCTGCTGCCATAGACATCGCACCTGCGACCAAGCCAGCACTACCAGCGAGAATTATGTCTGCATGTACGGCATGAGCTGCAGCAACACCGATAATGAGACTTGCCGTTGAAACAATGCCATCATTTGCACCTAGAACTGCTGCACGTAACCAACCAATACGGTGTGACCTGTGCATTTCGTCGTGGCCCATAAAATTCCTCGGCTATTTTCTCCGGTTAACGTGAAGTAGCTGGCGTAAAAGCCGATTTGTACATCGGCGTTGTCCGCATAACCTAATTTACCTTCAAAGCGGGTCAAAGCATTGCCGAATAGTGTTGCATAAAACTTAGTGGCCCCGGCGGCCACCCAAACTCCCCCACCTGTGGCCAGGGCAAACTCCCCCACCCTGAGCATGCCTAGCCGCGGCTGAGCCGCGGGGCTCCGGCGACGA